>Ga0233425_10000149_pt1 | contig 178712 bp, 157 predicted proteins | sample Watercolumn_Towu_2_FD_181712 | JGI IMG/M metagenome (GOLD analysis project Ga0233425, IMG submission 181712) | Freshwater microbial communities from Lake Towuti, South Sulawesi, Indonesia - Watercolumn_Towuti2014_140_MG | ecosystem: Environmental > Aquatic > Freshwater > Lake | place...
TTCCACTCCTTATCAAAACGCAAAACGGCTGAGCGGCAGGCTTCGTTGAATTTGTCTATCCCTAAATCTTCGATTCCCTTTTTCCCTCCCTTAATTTGTAGCTCCTTTTCCACAATGTTTTCTATGGGAAGCCCGTGACAGTCCCAACCCCAAACCCGCTCTACACGGTAACCTTTCATTGTCCAAAACCGCGGCATGACGTCCTTAAGAGTTGAACCTAAAAGGTGACCATAGTGCGGCAGCCCAGTGGCAAAGGGGGGACCGTCATAAAACACGTAGTGACGATTTTGGGGACGGTTTTCTACCGACTTTTCAAAAATCCTATTTTTTTCCCAAAAATCGATTATTTTTTCTTCTATTTCCGGAAGCGTTTGGGCCATAATTTGATTATTTTAGCACCGTAGACGCGGAGGAGGGGTTCCCCTCCTCAATAATCGCCGAAGAGGTGGAAACCGATTCCTTACCCTTCGGACTGTAAATTGAGGGGAGTTTAGCGGCCCTATAAACAAGAAATGCTGTTAAGAAAATTCCCAATACAGATGTAAGCGCCAGCATCGTATAAAATCCTTTATCCCTCATAAACTAAATTATGATAGCAATAAAAGGCGAGGTCAAATCGAAAAATGTCGCATCCAAAAAATGTGCGTTTTTACAGTTTTGCGATATATCTGGTTGAAAATAGCACTTCTAGCCCCGCTCTTGACAACTACTACATATTGGGTTTAGAGTATTACTCATATACAAAATATTGTACCTTAGGTCTAGAATATGAAATGCCCTTACTGTAGTAGAACAGAAACGAAAGTCGTTGACAGCCGCGACACGGAGGAAGGATTGGTTAGGAGGCGCCGGGAATGCGAAAAATGCGGCAAAAGGTTTACTACCTACGAAAAGGTGGAAAACTTAAAGTTGACGGTCATTAAGAAGGACGGCCGAAACGAGGAGTATCAGCGCGAAAAAGTAAGGGGTGGGGTTGTTAAGGCCCTGGAAAAACGTCCAGTCGAAAACGAACAGGTAGAGTCTCTTATTGATGATATTGAAATGAAACTACTAAACCGGAAAGGCACCGAGATATCTTCAGCGGACATCGGGCGAATGGTACTTAATCGGTTAAAGAAACTCGACCAAGTAGCGTATTTAAGATTTGCGTCTGTATTTTTGGAATTCGGGGAACTTTCGGACTTTAAACGCGAAATAAACCAGCTCTAACCCTTATGCCCAAGGGAGAAAGAAAACTAAAAAATATACAAAAACGGGATGGCCGAATCGTCCCCTTCCGTAAAGAAAAAATTGTTACGGCTATCTTTAAGGCGGGACGGGGTACGGGAGAGTTTGGAATGTTAGAAGCCAGAAGGCTAGCGACACGGGTCACGGAAGAACTACAAAGAAGGTTTGACGGACACACTGTTCCAGAGGTCGAGCAAATACAGGATGTCGTCGAAGAAATCCTTATTAAAGCAAAATGGGTTAAGACCGCCAAAGCCTACATTATCTACCGGGACCTTCATAATAAAATCAGAAATATAAATTCTGTCATTATTACCGATGAACTTTTGGGCGACTATCTGGAAAAAAAGGACTGGCGGGTCAAGGAAAACAGCAATATGGCATTTTCGCTACAAGGCCTCAACAACCATGTAGCTTCAGCTATTTCGGCCAAATACTGGCTAAACAAAATCTACCCAGATTACATTCGTGAAACCCACGTCAGTGGAGATTTCCACATTCATGACTTACAACTTCTTGGACCCTATTGCGTCGGCTGGGACCTACAGGATCTGCTACGCCGCGGTTTTAGGGGCGTCGCCGGAAAAGTAGAGGCTAAACCGCCCAAACATTTGGGTACGGCCTTGGGGCAGATAGTAAACTTTTTCTACACCCTTCAGGGAGAATCGGCCGGGGCTCAGGCTTTTTCCAGTTTTGATACTTTGCTGGCGCCGTTTATCCGTTACGACAAACTTGGACCAAAGGAAGTCAAGCAAGCCCTGCAAGAGTTCATGTTTAACATGAATATTCCCACCCGCGTCGGCTTCCAAACCCCATTCACTAATATAACCTTGGACTTAAACCCGCCAAAACTTTTGGGCAAGGAAAGCGTTATCCGCGGCGGGCAGTTAATGCCCGAAAAGTACGAGGATTTTCAAAAGGAAATGGACCTTTTTAACAAAATGCTGGCGGAGGTAATGATGGAAGGCGACGCCAACGGTCGCGTTTTTACTTTCCCAATTCCTACTTACAACATTACAAAAAATTTTGATTGGGAAAATCCAGTCTTGGAACCAATTTGGGAAATGACGGCTAAATATGGCATTCCCTACTTTTCCAACTTCGTTAATTCGGATATGAGCCCCGACGACGCTAGGTCTATGTGCTGCCGATTGCGACTGGACAACCGTGAGCTTCGAAAACGTGGCGGCGGATATTTTGGCTCAAACCCTCTAACCGGCAGTATTGGTGTTGTGACAATTAATTTGCCTAGAGTTGGTTTTCTTTCCAAATCCAAAAAAGAATATAAAGAAAGACTTTTTAAACTAATGGATCTGGCCAAAGAAAGCTTGGAAATTAAGAGAAGGTGCCTAGAAAAGTTTATTGACGAAGGCCTTTACCCCTACTCTCGGTATTATCTACAAACCGTTAAAGACCGCTTTGGCCAATATTGGAAAAACCACTTTGGCACTATTGGCATCAATGGCATGAATGAGTCATTAATTAACTTTATGGGGGTTGGCCTGACTGACCCCAAAGGTTACGAATTTGCGCAGGAGCTAATGGAAGACATGAGAGAAAGAATCGGAAAATATCAGCTGGAAACAAACAACCTCTATAATCTGGAGGCGACTCCGGCCGAGGGCACTTCCTACCGACTCGCCAAAATTGATAAAAAGAAATACCCGGACATAAAAGTCGCCAACGAGGATGCCTACAAGAATGAGAGCAAAGCACCCTATTACAGCAATTCCACCCACCTACCGGTAGGGTTCACGCAGGACGTGTTTTCGGCACTTGACTTACAGGACGGCCTTCAAACTAAATACACCGGAGGGACAGTCTTTCATGCCTTCTTGGGAGAGCGCCTGAGTGACACTCAAACAACAAAAAGCCTGGTTAAAAAAATCGCGCACAACTACCACCTACCCTACTACACCATGACACCAACCTTTAGCATTTGCCCGGAGCATGGTTATGTAATTGGCGAGCACTTTGTTTGCCCCACCTGCGAAAGCAAATGCGAGGTTTATTCCAGAATCGTTGGATACCTACGTCCGGTCCAGCAATGGAACGACGGCAAGCAGGCAGAATTTGTCGACCGCTTAGAATATAATGTTTCCTCGTAGGGCCCGCGGGTTAAGATGACAAAATGGTAATCCGCAGTCTGCAGACGAGGCTTAGCGCTGTGAAAGTCTTTTTACTTTCACAGACAGCGGCCATTTTGACGCTTGACCGAGGGCTTAACTCCTATGGTTATTAAAGGATTGGAGAAACTCTCCCTAAGCGATTTTCCCGGTTACTTATCTTGTGTAGTCTTTACCCCCGGCTGTAGCCTTGCCTGTCCGTTTTGTCATAACCGCGAGCTGGTTAAAAACAGTCCAAAATTAAAGGTCATTTCCGAAAAGGAGGTGTTTGAATTTTTAGACAAAAGGAAAGGCATTTTGGAAGGTGTTGTTGTTACCGGCGGTGAGCCAACCCTACAACCAGGTCTCCTGAAATTTCTAAAGGAAGTTAAAAACTTGGGCTATAAAACGAAACTGGATACCAATGGAACAAAACCTAGCGTCCTAGAAAAAATACTTAAGCTTAATCTAGCTGATTTTATAGCTATTGACGTCAAGACAACTTTGGGTACAAGCGAATATAAGAAGCTCGGGCTTAAAAGTAGCCTCTCCCCTATTCTGCGGAGTTTAAAACTTGCCAGCCAGTTTGATGTTCCCTTAGAACTGCGAACAACCGTCGTTCCAAAACTTCACCAGCCAAAAACAATAGAAAAACTGGCCCGCAGGCTTTCAAAATTATTTGGAGACCAAATTAAAAAGTCACAGGTAAAATGGGTTCTGCAAACATTTAGGCCCGGTACTTGCCTGGATGAAAAGTATAATGACGAGAACCCGTACTCGAAGTCGGAAATGAAAAATATTATGGAATCAGTTAAACCTGTTTTCTCTGCTGTCCTTTTGCGTTAATTTGCTTATTGTCGCTGCGGACCTGCCTCGCCGGCAGGCGGGCTTGATCCGAAATCCATTTAGTCTTTCTTTACCTCACCCAAAGAAACCAAATTGATTTCCTTAGGCGAAGTGCAGACCGCTGCAGGTTACTAGGAATGTCAACGTTATTGCGGAAATAATGGTGTTTACTCTCAGTTATAGGCCCTTTCCGGCTCTTAAGTAGCTGGGAATGTCAAACTTATCGGTCCCAGGGGTTGTTACGTCAGGGAAAGTCTCGGTAACGGCCGTTCCACGGTCTTCCTTTCTTTTCCTTGTTCCCAATTCAAAACCAGTTGCGATTACGGTAATCTTGATACTATCCTCCAAAGTTTCGTCAATAGCCGCCCCAAAAATAATGTTGGCTTCTTTGTCCGCTGCTTCGGAAACAACGCGAGCCGCCTCATCCACCTCGTTCATGGTTAAATCCTTCCCGCCGGTTACGTTAAAAAGAATACCTTTGGCTCCGTCAATGGTCACTTCCAGAAGCGGAGAAGAGATAGCCTGCTTGGCGGCTACCACGGCTCTATTCTCGCCAGAAGCCACCCCGATGCCCATTAAAGCCGAACCAGCTTCGGTCATAATTGTCTTGACGTCGGCGAAATCAACGTTAATGAGCCCAGGAAGAACAATGAGGTCAGAAATTCCCTGTACGCCTTGGGAAAGCACAGAATCAGCCAAAGAAAAGGCTTCCAGGATCGTCATCTTTTTATCTACCACTTCCAAAAGCCTCTGGTTGGGAATAACAATTAGGGCGTCAACCTCGCTTTTAAGGGAAGTGACGCCGTCTTCGGCACTAAGGGCTCTTTTGGTACCTTCGAAAGCAAAGGGCTTAGTGACTACACCAATCGTTAAAGCGCCTAGGCTTTTAGCGACTTTGGCTACAACAGGGCTGGCCCCGGTGCCGGTGCCACCACCAAGTCCGGCAGTCAAAAACACCATGTCTGCCCCTGACAGTGCGTCTTTAATTTTCTCGAGGGACTCTTCCGCCGCCTTTCTACCTATCTCCGGATTGGCCCCGGAACCTAGACCCTTGGTCAGATTCTCTCCAATTTGCAATTTGACAGGACAATTAGCGTTATTTAGAGCTTGTTTATCGGTATTGATACAAACAAAGTCAACTCCGGAGATAGACTTGCTAGAGACCATGGAAGTGACCGCGTTACAACCACCTCCGCCAATTCCAACTACCTTTATTTTTGCAAAACTTTCTATCTCTGGTGTTATAAGCATAATATAGTTGAAATATTATCATGAACCACTAAGGAACGCAGCGTAGGACCTAACAGACTAAACGCTATACGCTATCAGCTTTATGCTGACTCCGATTAAGTTTTTAGGGCAGGAAGGACTTAAACCAGCCGGTGACTTTGGAAAAAGGCCCAGATATTTTGCTTTTACCAAAAAGCGAGAGAAAGGATGCTGTGCTGGACTTGGACCCAAAGAGTGCTAGCCCAACAGAACAACTGTAGGCCGGGCCGACGATTTCGTCAATGAGACCGGTAACACCGGCCGGCAGTCCTAAACGCACAGGAAGCCTTAAAACACTCTTAGCGGCATCTAAGGCTCCTTTTGTTTCACTACCCCCACCGGTTAGAACAATGCCACCGGGAACTTTGCCTAAAAGTCCACTCTTTTTAATCTCGGCCCCCACTAAATTAAAGATTTCTAAAAGTCTCGCCCTAATTATTTCTTCAAACATTTTTCGTGGCATACTCTCGCTTGCCTCACCACCCAAACCAACTAAGGAAATTTCGTCTTCCACATCCGCCCCGGACATTAGGGAGATTTTAATTTTTGCTTTTTCTGCAACCTCCAAGGAGGTTCTAAGCCCAATGGCCAAATCGTTCGTAATATTTTGCCCGCCCACCGGCAACACCGCCGAATAGTAAGGACTACCGCCCTGAAAAATGCAAACCTGGGTTGTCCCCCCACCAATATCAACGAGCACAGTACCCAATTCCTTCTCGGTATCAGACAAAACGCTATAGGAACCGGCAATACCAGCAAAAACGAGGTCGGAAACATCGACCCCAACTTGTGCCACACATTTAGTAAGGTTCCTCATAGAGGTGGCGGAACCGTAAATAATGTTTGTTTCTACTTCTAACCGTATACCGCTCATTCCCACGGGGTTCTTAACCCCTTCCTGGCTGTCAACAATAAAATCGCGCGGAATTACGTGGATAATTTCCTGGGACCCGGGAATAGAAATAGCTTGGGCTGCTTCGGTTGCGCGGGAAACATCATCCTCGCTAATTTCCCCGTCAGTTGAGGATACGGCCACAACCCCCTTGGAATTAAGAGAACTAATGTGGGAGCCGTCCACAGAAACATAAGCATTGGAAACAGCATAACCGGCCATACGCTCTGCCGCTTCAAGGCTGGAGGAAATTGATTCCACAGCCTGGTCAATATCGACCACCACTCCGCGCTTGATCCCCTTGGAGGGTGTGGAAGAAACACCAATAACCGAAATTTTTTCCGGAGAAACTTGAGAAATTATAGTACAAATTTTGGAGGAACCAATATCGATCCCGGTAACAATCCGCTCTTTACTCATTTTGTTTAATATTCTACCACGGGGTTGTTGAATCGTAAATCAACCTTCTTTAGCATCTTTCCCTCAACACGGTACTTATCTAAGATCAGTTTTAATGAGCCCAAAAGTTCTAAGTAAGAATCCTGGTGTGGAAGAAAAACGTATGGCCCCCCGGCTAGTTTAACTAGCAGCTGATCCCTATCCGAAACCAGAAACGATAGACCGGGAAAGCCAGACGGGCCACGACCGGCAAGCAAATCAGAGGCGAAGGCTAGTCCGGCCCGGTTTTGCCTTCCCGAGACCTTCTCACCTGGAACCGGAGTCGAGCCGTCAATGAAGAAGAAAACAGGCAGTTCTGATCCAAATTTTGACCCCTTCCAAAAAATAACGCCTTCCTTGTCCAGCAGATAAGGTTCGCCGGAGCCGCTGGCCTGCTTGGAAGCAATTCCAAAAAAATCCCGACTTATGAGTGAGGAAACGGATGCCTCTTTCTCTGGATTAAACCAGCGTCCTTCCAGGAAAGGTTCCCTTGTTTCGACCTCTATTAACAAACCGGAGGGATATTTCTTTGTAACTGAAACGTCCTTGACTACTGGTTCGTCCTTTGCCATTTTTAAAATATCTATTTTTGAGATGAGAAAGATACTCTTATTGATCGTTTGAGATTTAAAAATATTCTCTACCGAAGGGAGAGAGAAACCGGGATTATCCCAAAGGATGTTAACGTTTTTTGTTTTAAATATTGGACTTTTGTAAATTAGTAATATCGCTATGGAGAATGCTAAAAATAACACGACGCGAAGACCAAGAGGCTCCCCTTTCAAATAAGAACTTTGTCGACGTGTCCTTATTATTAGCTTTTGGACTAGATTTACAATAATTCCGACTAAGTAAAAAATGCTCCCAAATAGTAATCGGGGTAAAAGGAGAAAGAATTTTGAGAGGAGATGTGGATTTAACCTCCTTATATGTCTATACCTAACCATAACAGGCACTAAATACAGAGGATGGCGGTAATTTCTTTAGCCAGCTTGTCCGATGACGAAGACGGGAATTCCTTTAACAGTAGGTTCGTATTGATTGGCTGTTCCCCAACTTCAAGGAGGCTTTTCATTAATGTTTCTGGAGTGGCCACTGCCTCCTCTAAAACCACCCCTAGCCCCGTTTTTTCAAGCAACTTCGCGTTGTTTGTTTGTTCCCCGTGTGAGGATTCGGGCAGTGGAATAAGGACTGCTCTTTTTTTCAATTCCGCCAGCTCACAAACAATATTAGCCCCAGCACGGCTCACCACATAGTCGGCCCGGGCAAAAACGGAACCGACTTCGGCGTGCCCAAAATGTTGCTGTATCTCATAACAGTGTTTTAGGTCGGGACGGATGTTTTCGCGGTAACGAATGAGTTCTTCGAAATCTCGGTGTAGGGACACAGAACCACATTGATGTATCACATTATATTTCTCTAGGAGTTGTGGTAAACTTTCCTTCACTAACTTGTTCATTCGGTGGGCGCCCTGCTTGCCGCCGGTAACGTATACCGTCTTTTTTTCATTATTAAATTTAAATAGCCCGCGGTCTATTCTAATATCTTCCCTTAGTGGATTGCCAGTTAAGATGGTTTTCCGCCTGGGAAAATAACCAGCGGAGGACATAAAACTTATAAATACTTTTTTGCAAAAAAAAGAAACCAGCCTGTTGGCGAATCCGGCCGCAGCCGTCTGCTCGTGAGTTACGCACGGAACCCTTAGAACCCAAGCCGCTAAGACTACAGGAACCGCCAAATACCCCCCAAACGAAATGACCATATGGGGTCGCGCTTTTACAAGGATCTTCATGGCACGGGCGATTCCAAAGATTAACCCAAAAAAAACTGCGGCCAGTGAATTTTTGTAAAATTTAGGAGTATTTAATTCAAAAAATGGAATTTTAAGTGAGGTTACTTCCAAGTATTCCAAACTTTCGTTTTTATCCCCTCGCATGGAAAAGCGATGACCAACCCAGTACAAATGTAGCTGATACCCGATTTCTTCCAATTCCTTCCCAAGTTTTGGTATAAGAGCCAAGGCGGTTGTGTGATGCCCACCGACCATAATAATCCTAATCTTGTTATTAGTGCGAGCCATACTACTTTGACCCCTTTCTATATTTGGAAACGTTTAAAAGTATACCTAACGAGAACATCCCAGCCAGTAGGGAGGAACCTCCGTAACTAATCATCGGTAGCGGTACACCCGTTAGTGGCAATAAATGGGTCATACCAGCTAAATTGATTATCGTTTGTAAACCTATGAAGCTGGTAACGCCAGTGGCCAGCAGCGATCCCCTAAGGCTGGAGGCTGTTGCGGCGATTCGCAGCCCTTTATAAACCAATGCTGCGTAAACTAACACCAAAAACACCGCTCCCACAAAACCAGTTTCTTCGCCCCAGACAGAGAAAATAGAATCTGTATTTACTTCGGGAATATAATCATATTTTTGGCGTGATTGACCCAAACCTAATCCCCACAACCCCCCAGACCCTAATGCGATCAGGACTTGGTTGATTTGGTATTTTGAAGACAGACTTTCTTCACGAGTCGGCGATAAATTAAGGTACGAAGCGAGCCTCTCACGTCTATACGGAGACGTCATTACAAAAAATATTCCCAATAAAAGCGCAAGCACAAGTAGTGCTAAAACATTTTTTATAGGGGACCCGGAAGCTAAGTAAACAGCCAGCCCAGTAAGTACAAGTATTGAGGCTGTACCAAAATCTGGCTGTAGTAAGATTAAAAACCCAACGATCCCAATAATAAATACGCAATGTAAAGAAACCAAGTCCCGTTTCTTGGAAGCCAAAACGGAAACAAGGTATAAAACCAAACTTATTTTAGCTAGTTCCGACGGCTGAAATCCTAACCTGCCAACAACCGGTATAGGCGGGAGAGGTTTGTAATTAAGATAGATCCAACGGTGAGAGGCATTAATATTAGGAATAAAAACTTCGGCCAAACCCCTTACACTCACGGGCAGGAAACGGGTCACAACTGTCAGAGATAATAGAACCAGGCTTAAGACTAGAAGCTTCCCAGATAAGTTCACGAAGCGCTCGTATTCTATATTAGAAACTACAAAAAGGACTATGAGCCCCAAAATAACCCAAATTAATTGGAAAATCAGGAAATAATATTTACCACCGAATACCGAGGAAGCCCTTACGACCGAGGCATCATAAACAAGAATAACTCCCAAAAAGGCTAACAACGATACAATTAATAATACCCATATGTCTGGCTGACCCTTCTTTACGTAAGAACTGCCTATTTTTTCTCTGTTTCTCATTTATATGAAGGATAATAGAAGTCCAAAAAGACAAAAAACGATGCCTAAAAGCCAAAAGCGCATCGTTACTTTAGTCTCGGGCCAACCGGAGAGTTCAAAATGGTGATGAATGGGTGCCATCTTAAAGACCTTCCCGTAACCCATCCTTTTTGAGCCGACTTGTATGATGTCGGAGATAACCTCCAACACGAAAATGCCCCCAATTACAAACAACAGAATCTCCTTGTGGAGCATATAAGCAACAACAAAAGCTGTCGCGCCCAGCGAATGTGAACCAATGTTACCCATAAATACCCTGGCAGGGTAGAAATTAAAATAGAGAAAGGCTAAAAGTGAGCCGACCATGGAGGCACAAAAGATCGCTAACCCGATTTGGTTTTGAAAGAACGCGATTGTTCCCAGGGACCCAAATAAAACAACGGAGAGTCCCCCAGCCAACCCGTCAAGACCGTCGGTAATAGCCACACTATTCAGAAATACTGTAAAAAGAAAGGCCGAGATCGGTATGTAGAAAAATCCCAAAGGCACACTTCCTAAAAGGGGCATCCAGTAAGTGTTCCATCCAAGTTTATAATAGAACCAAGAGGAAAAGAACAGACCAATAGCCAGTTCGATAATATATTTTTGGTAGCTCTTTAAACCGACTGAATCATATGAGCCTAATAACCTAAAGGTATCTCGAAACAAGTCCCAGGGATATTCAAATATACTTTTCAAATTTAAATAATAACTAAATTCCCTTAAAAACGGCGTGTCCTGCTTATCTGTTCCCTCCCTAATAATCGATTTCTTATAAATTTTTGATATATCCTCGCTAGCACCCAAAACACCGGCTAGCATTAGAGCAAATATAGGCAAATAAGTTTCTGAACGGGACAGATTAAAAACTAGATTTATGAATGTAACAGAAAAAACCATTAAGAAACCGGCCATCGTTGGCGTACCTTGTTTAACTAGGTGCGTCACGGGGCCGCTGCGACGAATCTCTTCTCGAATCTGTAATCTATACAATAGTTTTATTACAAACGGCGCCAGGACAAAGCTAAATACCAACGACCCCAGGGTAAATAAGAGTATTTTAACCATATAACGTAATTAGTATAGCATTTAGAATCTGCTAAAATAACTATAGAGTATGCTTGCTAAAATTGATGATCTTACCATCAACTACGAAGCTTATGGACAAGGGAAACGTCTTGTATTACTGCACGGCTGGGCCGCCAACCTCCATAATTTCGAGACCCTAATACCGATACTTTCCTCTGTCTTCCAAGTAATTGCCCTGGACCTGCCGGGCTTCGGCCACAGTCAAACACCACAAAAAACATTCGGGGTCTTCGAGTATGCCAATTTCCTTGACAAATTTCTTGACTATTTAGATGTCAAGGAAACTTTCCTTTTGGGCCATTCCATGGGCGGGTCCGTGGCCATTGCCTACACTCTAAGTTTTAATCGCGCCAAAAAATTAGTGTTAGAAGACTGCGCGGGAATCAGAAGAAAGGGGCTCTTTACACTGGCCAAAATTCAATTTATTGAAACCTTCAAATTCCTTTTATTACCGGAACACCGTCGGTATCTAAAACACATTTTCGGTTCGGCCGATTACCGCAGTGCCGGCGCCATGCGACCAACCCTTGTCAGAATGGTTAACGAGGATTTAAGCGGTCTGCTTCCAGAAATAAAGCTGCCCACACTCGTAATTTGGGGCCAAAATGATACAACAACCACATTGATAGAGGCCAAACAAATAAACCGGAGGATACCGAGGTCTAAGCTCGAGATATTACCTGATTGCGGCCACTTTCCGCATCTTGATCGTCCTAAGCAGTTCGCTGAAATTGTCACTAATTTCCTAAGGGAATCGTAATTATGTTTAAAAAACTTAGGTCCCACCTTTACGTTCTTCAGTTACTAGAATACGATACCGACAAATTTTTAAGCTGGGTAATGGCTAATCCAACATTTTACCCGGAAGAAAAAAAAGGAAGAATTGGATGGAGCGGTAAGGCCAAACTGCTCTTCTGCTCTTCAGCGATACTTCAACTGGCACTTCCAGTAATACTCTTCGTTATATTTAATTTAAAAAATCACAATTTGTATTCCTTCACTGTCGCCGCTGCTGTCCTGATAATTTCTCTTTTAATAACAAGTTACGTTCCGCTAATACCATTAGTCGTTAGCGCATTTCTTTTTACGGTACCGGAACTTATGTACAGAGCATATATTATTTATAAGGCAAAGGAAAAACTCAAAAAATATAAGACCTTAACTATAATTGGAGTTACGGGAAGCTACGGAAAGACGACAGTTAAGCATTTACTTTCGCAGATTCTTTCCAGCAAATATAAAACGGTCGCAACCCCAGAAAGTTACAACAAAATGTTGAGCATCGCGGCAACAATACTAAACCAAGTAGACGACGCAACGGAAATATTAATTGTAGAAATGGGAGCTTATAGAAAAGGCGAGATTTCGCAGATCTGTAAAATGGTGAGACCTAAAATAGGCGTGATTACTGGTATAACATCGCAACATCTAGAACGATTCGGATCCCTAAAAAATATAATGGAGGCAAAATACGAGCTTATTGAAAGCTTACCTAAAGACGGTTACGCCATTTTTAATGTCGACAACCCAGAAACTAAAACTCTCTATGACAAGTGTCCTATTAATAAGGGTTCTTACTCAGCGAACACCACACATATAGAAATATCGTCGGAAAACACGTTTTTTGACCTCTTCGATCAAAAAGTCAGGACAACCCTTTTAGGGAAACACAACGTATTAAATATCCTCGCCACGGTAGCGGTAGCCAAGTTTCTCGGTATGGAAAACCAGGAAATTGTTAAACGGATACCTCTGCTGGCCCCCGCGCCACATCGTCTTGAGGTAATTCGCGGAGAACATCAGTCGCTAATCGTCGATGATGCTTTTAGTAGTAATATTGAGGGCTACAAAGCAGCATTCAGCTTAATTAGGGAATATAAAAATTATCCCAAAATACTCGTTACACCCGGACTGGTAGAACTAGGTAAAAACCAGGAACAGGAGAATTATAAAATGGCGCTTGACGCCGCGGATACTTTCGATTTTGCCGTCGTCGTTAACCGGATAAATAGAACTCCACTTGTCGAGGGCCTTGTAACTCGAGGTTGGATACACTACAATCCAGAAAAAGAAAACGGTTCAAGGTGGGCTACGGCATTTCGTGGCGTCTCAAAAGACAAGATCATCTTTGTAGCTGATGATTTAAACATCGCCACAAAGGATATTTTTCCAAAAATTACCCGGACAGCTTCTTTAATTTTGCTGGAAAACGACCTACCCGACATCTATCGGTGAAATTACAGAGGACCTAATTTTTCGCGATGAGCTCTAAGGGAAATATTGATGAGTTCGTCGAGAAACTGTGAGGAGTTAAAACCGGCTTCGGCCGCCTGCAGCCAAAGGGCGGTAGACGGGGTCATGGCTGGCGGGTTGTTCGGCTCTAGAATTATCACTTTGCAAGTAGACGCCAAAGAGTAGTCACCTTCCAAAAAAGAATCAATCCGGCTATAGATTTTAAGACCGATCGCCTTGTACGCTTTAATCGACTCTTCCTGGATCTTGGCGACAACCTCGGCAGGCACTGGCGGAGGTGTAATCATTTGGGCCCCACCGGGCAGAAACTTTTCCTGGGCCGTTAAAAAGTCCCCACCCTTTAAAAGTTGGCTGGGCGGTAAGGCCCTAACGACCTCGCCAAATCCGTAAACTAACGTTGTTAGCTCCATTCCCTTTAGCTCCTCTTCGACTAAGATTCTTTTGTCGTAGACAAACGCATCCTTAAAGGACAGCTCAATTTCCGAGCGCGAGCGAACCTTATGCAGCGCGGTAGAACTCCCCTCTCGGCCAGGCTTAACCATAAAGGGATAATTAAACGCTCTCTCAATTTCGCTAACGACGCCGCCTGGATCCAAATTCCAATCCCTAGATTCTACAGCTATATGCTTAGGCACATTTAAACCGGCGGATACCAAAGCTTTGCGCTGGGAAAATTTTTCCATTGACAAGGCCCCGCCTAAAACCGAAGCACCGTTATTGGGAATCTTAAGTATCTCCATTAAACCCACCCAAGCTTCCTCGCCGAACTTTCCGTGCAAACACGAAAAGGCAAGGTCTATTTTGCCCTTAAGACCCTCCCAAACAATTCGGGTGGCGCCAAGCGACACCAAGGAATCCTCCACATCTTTAGTAGTATTTTTCCAAAGCAAGGCTTCAGAGATTTCCCAAAATTTATAATCAGCGGTTACGTAAATTGGAATAACCTCGTATTTTTCCCGATTTAAGTTGTTGTAAACGTGGCGACCGGATTCCAACGAAATCTCCTTTTCGGAACTTGCCCCACCTATAAATAAGCCGATCCTAAGTTTCTCCATAGTTATAATTGCTCGACAATATTAACTTCTTTTTCCAAAATCTTATCCCCTTCTCCAAAGGAGAATCTTCCTTTAATCAAACTGCCTGCCAAAACTTTCGGCAGCCAATGGATATCGTCTGGCCAAGCCTGTTCATAAGGAATGGACGCAAAATCAAACCAGCTCGGCCTCATTTCCTCACCCTCACTAGGAGTACCTTCCCAATTACTAATTAAATACACGTGAACGGTCTGGTCCCAACTCAAGGCCTTATCTACATTTGGAAAAAAGAAATCGAGCTGGGCAACTTTTTTAAGCTCGGTACCCTTAACCCCTGATTCCTCCAGGAGCTCCCTCAAAGCAGCCGTCTCTATGGTTTCCTTCCCCCTTACCTTACCACCGAATCCGTTCCAACGATTTATTCCAAAGCCTCTTTTTTTAAGACCCAGGCAAATTTGCCCATCCCTAACTAAATAACAGAGTGTTGCTTGTCTCATAAACCTCAAAGTAATCCCTTCTTACTTTTGTGCGCATCTCGGGCCATCTCTATAATTTGTGTCACTAACATTCTTGGTGTTAATGGTGTATTTATTTTTTTGCCGGTAAATTTATCCTCCAAATTAATTTTAAATTGACTGGCTTGTTGAAAAACAAAAGAAGAAGGCACCATAATTGTACCCGTGTGGGGTTCGCAAACGTAAATGACCACTTCGGATAAAGGCAGGCTTGACACATCGGGCTTTTGAGCTTGCCCGTTAGACTGCGTTGGACGCTGACGGGGAACCACAAACCCATCAACCCTCCCGTAACCACTGCAACCGATTAATTTATAAACCTGAACGGAAATCTTTTGAATCTCACTGATAACCTCCTCGGTTAGCCGAGCAGGAGTAATCGTTTGGGTCTTACCGGGCATATACTTACCCTCATAGGTAAAGAAATCCCCTTCAAAAGAAACCTCGGTAGGAGTCATAGCTTTGGGCCCTTCGTTTCCCCAAACCACACAGGTATACTCTAATCCCCGCAAGTACTCTTCTACTAAAACATCTTTGTCGTATTTAAAGGCGTATTCCAGAGCAACTTTTAACCCATCGGAACTTTTTACAACAGAAACCCCCATGCTGCTACCTTCGCGAGTCGGCTTAACCACGCAAGGAAACCCTATCTTTTCGGATATCATACCCTCTAATTTTTCATGATCGTCTTGAATTAGGATGTCCTCTGCGACCTTTATACCGTCTCCTCTCAGCATAGACTTGTGCACTTTTTTATCCATACCTAGGGCCGAAGCTAGGATTCCCGAACCGGTGTAAGGAAGCCTAAGGAGCTCAAAAACTCCCTGGATACAACCATCCTCACCAAACTTTCCTAAAAGGGCATTAAAAACTAAATCAACCTTTTGAGGCAGTTCTTCAAAATTAACCTGAGTGGCCTCCTTTTCTAAGCGGGCTTCCACATCAGCGGTGGTGTTTTGAATAACTAGCTTGTCTGGGACCTGCCACAGCTGCCCTTTTCTGTCCAAATAAAATGGAAGGCCTAAATACTTCGCGGAGTCGAGCAACGAATAAATATAACGGCCGGTGGCGAGCGAAACTTCGTTTTCGGCGGAGAGACCGCCAAAAACCACCCCGACTCTCATCTTTGAACTTTCCATAAGCAATTCATTGTATATTAAAGCAATATCTTAATTAAAGCCCTGGCCAACTTATCTTCGTCGTGTCTAAAAAAGCTTCTTTGTGTAGCGTCGCCGGAAGCCTTCCGAATCAGGGATCTCTTAGCAAAATCCCCTCTGATAATCGTCAATCTATTTGTTTCTCTTATGTTGTCTATCGGCTGCAGAGACTTCTCCTTAGAATAGGCATCAATAATATTTTTAGGGATTCGGCTTGTACTCAAAATTGCCACGTCCGGAGCCCGTCCCACGTGCCGGTATATTTCATCTAAATAATCGGCGCAAGTAAACCTGTAGGTCTGTGAATAGCGATTGACTAAATTAACAACATAACAAAGTTTCGCTTTTGATTTCTTAATCGCTTCGCTAACTCCTTCAACCAGTAGGCAGGGAACGGTGCTGGTGTAAATATCCCCCGGGCCCAAGACAACTAGGTCCGCCCGCCGTATGGCCTCTAACACCTTGTAGTAAGCCTTAATTTCCGGTTTTAGGAATAACTCTTTTATTTTTATGCCCCCACCAAATTTAGGCTGGTCTATCGAGTGTTCACCGATAACCCTTCTCCCGTTTTCGTAGATTGCTCCAAGAGCGGCCTGAGAAAGGGAAACCGGCAGTATTTTCCCCGAAATCCTGAAGACCTCGGCGGCTTTTTCCAAGGCCCTAGGCTCGCTCCCATAAAGATCGCGCAGGGCCGTTAAAATAATGTTTCCTAGACTATGCCCCGCTAAGCCACGGCCACGATTGAACCGATACGTCAAAAGCTTGAGAAGCGTTTCATCTTCATCGTTTGCTAAAGCCGCCAAACCCTGACGTAAATCCCCAACCGGCAAAAACCCGAACTCGGAACGGAGCCTGCCAGTGGAACCGCCGCTATCGGTAACATTAATAACCCCAGTCAGACTCACCGGGTAGTTCTTTAAACCGCGCAGGACCACGAAGCTTCCTGTTCCACCACCAATGGCTACAATATTAAAATTTTTCATAAGCCAATCATCTTACTGTCACGCTCTTAGCCAGGTTTCTGGGCTTATCCGGGTCTAATCGCTTAATTAGAGTTAAATAATAGGCTAAAGTCTGACAAACGGCCACATTTGGAATTATTGATCCTACTCCACAACCTGGAACCTTAATGAAATAGTCAAAAACCTCGTTGTCCTTAAAACTCAAACCAATTATGAAACCACCGCGTGCTTTAACTTCCATAGCCGCCGCCATTGTGGCACCGTAGGTTTCGTCACCCGGAGCTAGAACAATACACGGGGTTCTCTTCCCTACTAGAGCAATGACACCGTGCTTTAGTTCGCCGCCAGCAAACCCTTCCGCGTGAATATAACTAGCCTCTTTAATTTTTAGGGCGCACTCAAGAGCTGCCGGATAACTGACGCCGCGGCCAATAATATAAACGTGGTCGTTTTTAGCCAGAATTTTAGCCAGCTTATAAATTGTTTTTTGGGTTTCCTTTTTTAAGATAGAGGCCAGAGACCTGACTGAATCTTTAAGGACACGTACGCCATCCAAGGGACGGTTGGCCATTATGTAGGCTGTGTAGAGTAGCAACGCCACCTGGGCAGTGAAAGCCTTTGTAGAAATAACAGCTCTTTCTTGGCCGGCTGCAATATCAATCTTGTAATCTGATAGACGGAAAAGGGTAGAACCGGGAGAATTAACAAGCGACCCGATCTTTGCCCCTCTATTTTTGGCGGCGGTAACCGATTCAATAATATCCATTGTTTCTCCACTTTGAGAAACACCAATCACTAAACTCCTATTTGTAATAAAATCCAGTAAATAATTAAACTCACTACCGATAGAAAAATTAACGTGATACTTAGCAACACGGCTAAAGAAGTAAGTTCCGGAAAGGGCGGCGTACGAAGCTGTGCCGCAACCAACCAAATAGGTACCAAAGCTACCTTTAATAAGGTCGGACAAATAAGAAACGCTAACACCACTATTTTTAATGATATTCTTTAAAACCTTCGGCTGTTCGTATACTTCCTTAATTAAATAGTGTTTATACTTGCCAAGAACAGCGTCCTTGGATATTTTTGAGGATTTATGTATTTGTGGTGTAATTTCCTTACCGCTTTTGACGTCCAAAACCTTTAATTTATCACTTGCCAGTACAGCCAACTGATCGTCTTCCAAAAAAATAGCTCCACCCGATAATTCAGTTAGCCCTTGAGAATCGGAAGCAATAAGGTATTCTCCGATGCTAAGCCCTAAAACTAACGGCGAGCCTCTTTTTACGGCGAGCAGCTTACTCTCTTTAGTATCCAGCACAACCAAAGCATTTAACCCTTTTAGTTTTAAGAACGATTTTCTAACGGCACCTTCTATTCCTATACTTCTTTGTAATTCCTCTTCAATTAAATGGGCGATAATTTCCGTATCTGTTTGTGAAATGACACGGTGCTTCCATCTGTAACGGTTCCTAATTTCCTGATAGTTTTCAACAATGCCGTTGTGGACCAGAGCTATTCTTTTATGACAGTCAAAGTGTGGGTGGGCATTAACCTTAGTAACACCCCCGTGAGTGGCCCAACGCGTTTGTCCGAGGCCCAGGGAACTAGTAGAAAATGCTATTTTGGCATTACCAATTTTACCGACTGCTTTTTGTACTTCTAATTTGTTGCCGTTATAACAGGCAATTCCCCAACTGTCGTAGCCCCGATACTCAAGCTTTCTGAGCCCCGCAAAAATAACTGCCCCAGCATCCGTTCTTTTACCAATATACCCAAAAATACCGCACATAAGTTAGCTTCCATACTTCCCGCCCAGGAGCTCTTTAGCAACAGCCTGATCACTCCAGGACGTTTCTGTGGTTCCAAAACACATACTTTTTTCGTGGCCTTTCCCAGTAACAACAACTATATCTCCCGGATGCGCCAAATTTATAGCAAAATTTATTGCTTCCCGACGATCCGTTACCCGTGTAAATTTATGGCCGCCAGCACTACGATCCAACGTAGAAGTCTCCCTAGCCCCGGACTTTCTACACCCAATGCTTATTTTCTCGATTATTTCATTTAAATCTTCACGTCTGGGATCCTCAGCCGTAATGACGGTCATATCCGCGAGCCGACCCGAAATTTCGCCCATCATCTGACGCTTTTCCTTGTCCCGCTCCCCAGCACAACCGAAGACGCATATTACTTTTGTATTTTGGAATTTGTGATTTATTATTTGCTCTAAAACCTGTTCCAAGGCATTTGGCGTGTGGGCGAAATCAACAATAAACTTAAACGGTTGTCCCATTTTTATCTCTTCGAACCGTCCCTCAAGACCTGAAAACCCTTCCAACCCAGACTTTATCTCCTTCGGTGTTATCCCAAGCTTAAGGGCAACCGTGTAGGCAGCGAGTGAGTTAGAAATATTATATATACCCGGAATTCTCAATTTTACGTCAATAGCCGGCCGGCCGCGATGAAAAATGGAAAACGAACTTCCGTCGTCAAAGAGTTGAATATTCTGCATTATAAAATCTGCCGACTCATTCTGTCCGTAAGTTAAAACTTCTCCCTCAACCGCGTCGTTCAAATACCTAAATGACGAATCGTCTCGGTTAATAACACTGAAACTTACAGATTTAAATAATTTGCCTTTTGTCCTTAAATAATCCTCGTAGGTTTTGTGATAATCCAGGTGCTCGTGGGTCACGTTGGTTATGACTGCGCCCAGGAATCTGACGCCGGCAACTCTTTCCTGATCAATTCCGTGGGAAGTAACTTCCAAGCACACATACTCCAAACCTTCGCTTACCATATCCGACAGTAGTTTTTGTAGTAGCTCTGGTCCGGGATTCGTGACATGAAAACCTGTGTCCAGCTCTTTATTACCAAAGCGGGCATTAATCGTTGATATCATCCCTACCTTACGTCCGGCCGCGCTTAGAATATGGTAAAGGAGGTTTGTCGTCGTCGTTTTACCATCAGTACCAGTAATGCCAATAACTTTCATTTTACTTGACGGAAAATCGTACCAGGCAGACCACAAAAGCCCCAAAGCTCGACGGCTGTTGGACGACTTAACAGCCACGTATTTCCTATCTTGAACGATGTGTCCTATTTCGTAAATTATCGCCACGGCGCCGGATTCCACCGCTTTTGAAATATAGCTGTGGCCGTCGCGTTCCAAACCTCTTATTGCCACAAATAGATAGCCTGGTAGCACCTTACGAGAGTCGTCGGTGATACCCAGAACGTCAACATTATTCCAAGATTCATCTAATTGATCAGACAGAACTATTCCGGATTTCTTCATTAGGTCATATAAGTTCATAATTTGTTAACTGCGTCTTTAAACCGCTGGCCACGCTCCTTGTAATTCTTAAACATATCAAAACTAGCGCAGGCCGGCGAAAGAACCACAACGTCTCCATTAGCAACAATCTTTGAAGCCTCGGTGACAGCATCATTCATGGATTTTATCCCCATAATAAGAGTCGGTAATTTTGACGGTGTGATTTTACTAATTTCTGCCCTAATTGCCTCTGCCGTCCTGCCCATTAAAATTACCGCTTTAATATTCTTTGCGCCGGCTATAGTCCCTCCGAGATCAGCATAATTTGACCCCTTTTCTGAGCCGCCCATAATTATTACTTTCGGTTCGTCGAATGATTTAATAGCCGCGATAGTCGTTTCTGGTGTGGTGGAAAACGAATCATTGTAATATTTAACACCTCCAACCTCACGAACTAACTCCAACCTATGCTCCAGACCCCTAAAACTTTTTAGCACCTCTTTTATTTGGTCCAATTCGGCCCCATTAATAAAAGCGGCAACGGAGGCTGCCAAAATGTTCTGAATGTTATGCCCACCACGTAACTTAACGTCTGATTTTTTACAGAAGACGCTATCCTTCCCACCAAGTGTTAAAGTTAGACACTCACCATTTAAATAAGCCCCATTCTCTACCCTTTGCTTAAGGCTAAAAAAATGTACCGCCGCCTTTGTCTGCCCAACCAGATTGCGTGACCGTTCAAAATCCCAATTTATTACGGCGTGTCCATCCTCCTCCTGGAATCTAAGAATGTTCCCCTTAGCCATTAAATATTCCTCGATAGTTCTATGAAAGTTTGGGCTGTCTGCCGAGCCAGAGTCTAGGTGTTCTTGAGTTATCATAAGCAATACCGCAGTCTTCGGGCTTTTGGTAAGATCCTCTAACTGAAACGAGCTTAGTTCCAAGACAACTATCGATTCATCGTTCAATTCATCGATGAACTCCAGGGGTGGGTGACCAATATTCCCACCCAAAAAAACCTGCTTCCCAGACAACCTAAGCATTTCGTAAATTAAAGTCGCTGTTGTCCCTTTACCTTTAGTTCCGGTAACGCCAATAATTGGACACGGACAGAGGTCAAAAAATAGCTTGGTGTGTGACGTAATCTCCACACCGTTTTCCTTAGCTTTGCGAAGTACGGGGTTCCACAGCGGTATACCCGGACTCCTAAATATCACGTCGAAATCTTTAAGACCGGACGAGTGGTTTTCGCCGCTAACTAAGTTAATATTATTTGCCTTAATTAAATCTTGGATATCAACTGGAAGAAGTGCAAAATATTTTTTTTCCGAAATCGCGAATTCAACCTCATTTTCTAACAAAAACTTTGCTGTGGAGGCGCCCTCCTCCCCCAACCCAAAAATAGCCACTTTTTTATTCCTCAAATCATCAAGCGTCATATCTAATATTTGCGCCAAGAGAAGATAGAACACCCGTGATATCTTCGTAACCCCTCTCTATCTGTTCGATGCTTCCTATGATTGTTTTTCCGTTTGCAGCCAAACCGGCAAGAACTAAACTTGCCCCACCTCGAACGTCTAGAGCCGTAACAGATGACCCACATAAAATACTAGGACCGTGTATTTTTACTCCGTGTGCTTTCCCATCAGTAAACCTCGAGTCTGATGGATTAAAATTATCGTAAGACAAACCCATCTTTTTAAGTTCTTTCATGTACCCAAACCGGTCCTCCCACAGGTCGTCTGTAATGGAACTTTCACCGTGAATTCTGGACAGAAGTGGGGCTACCAACGGCTGCCAATCGGAATGGAATTTGGGCCACATGAAAGCAAAGATGTCAACGGGTTTAAGATTATTCAACGATGGGTAAAAAGTTGCCGAACTTTTACTCTTATTGTAATTTGCCCCAACTCGATCCAGAAATTCCCAAAATGGCTCCAGCCCATCGTCGTCGATGCTAGTCACTGAAACATCCCCATCCGTAATTAACGCCGCAACGGCGTACGTCACCAAAGCGTTACGATCGGACATATTTCTAAAATGTACACCACCTAATTTTTTGACTCCAGCGACCTTAATCATAGATCCTTCGGATGTAATCTCTGCCCCCATACTCCTTAGCATCTCTACGGAATTCTTTATTTCAGCAGCCAAATGGGCGTTTTGGATTTCTACCGCGCCCTCCCCTCCAACAACATGGCTAAGTATCGCCGTCACAGTCGCACTGAAACTAGGAAAGGGTAAACGAATAAGCGAAACTCGCCCACCGAAAGCCTTCGAAAAGAAAATGTGCCGATCTCCGCATTTTTCATAACCAATACTAAAACTTTCTAGAAGTTCTAAAAACTTAGAAAATCCGCGATCATGGCCAATGTTATCCCCCAAAGAAGGCCCGGTTGTCACCTTACCGAAACGTCTAACTAATAAGGGTATAAAATATTTAGACCCAGTTGTTTTAATTGCATCGCTGGGATCAATTTCTAGATCCCCAACTGTGTCGCATTTTATAGAAACTGTGTGACGATCAATCCAATTAACCCTTCCTCCTAATTTTTCTATTATGGAGAGATTTAGTTCAATATCGCGAATGCGCGGCACGTTACTAATAATACATTCTTCGTCGGTGAGAAGTGGTAGGGCCAAATTAATTAGCATGGCGTTCTTCGAACCTTGAAGACTAATTGTTCCATTTAACTTTGACGGCCCTTCAATAACTATGTTGCCCATTAGAACTCTCCTACTACCTGTATCTCCTCTATTAGGTCGAGACCGAATTTCTCTTTAGCTTTAGTTTTACAAAGGTTAATGAGTTCCATAACCTCACTGGCCTTACCATTACCGTCGTTTACAAAAAAATTGGCATGACTTTGGGAAATGGAAACCCCCCCAACCCTTGTTCCCTTAAGACCAAGCCCGACGTCTAAAACCCAGGCCGAGGACACCGTTGGTGATCCAATTCTTTTTGCTTCCTGGGGACTCATATTTTTAAAAATACAGCCGGGACAACGACTCTGCGGCTGAACCTTAAGCTTTCTTTTAAGCCATTCCTCTCGAACCCACCTAGCTTGCTCTATATTACCACGTGAAAGTTTAAGAACAACCTCTAAAACTACCTCCTTAGTTCTTTGAAGACGACTGACGTCGTAAGAAAATTCCATTTCATTATTAGGAATAGTAACAATTTTTTCCTCAGAATTTATCAAGACAACCTCGTGAACAAATTGGTCAAAAAGTTTGGTGCCGCCGTGGATATTGTTATAAACTGCGCCGCCGATGGATGCCGGAATTCCAGCGAAGCTCTGCAAACCAGTCAGGCCGTGATCTAAAGACCAAGTAATTAAAACCGGCAAGGACGTCCCTGCCCCAACTTTTATTAGTGTGTCCGGGACGGATTCTTCCAAATCCAAATCATCAAATTTTAAATATTTTTTTGTATCAAATTGTTGATAGTGAACCTTAGACCTAGCGGGATAATTAACCAGACTGGCCCCGACCAATGGTCCGACTACAACCATAGAACCATCTGACGGCTTAACTACCAGGCCGCGTATGCCTTTGTCCGAAACCAAAATATTCGCTCCAACACCCAAAACAAGATACGGAATACCGAACCTTTTACAGGCATCGATCGCCTTTCTTATTTCTTCTGGGCTACTTGATTCAAAATAAACGTCTGCCGGCCCTCCGATGCCAAAGGTTGTGTGTTTACTCATGGGCTCATTGCGTCTGGCCCTGTTCTCATCAAGGATTTTTAGTAATTCTCTTTGGAGGTTTTCATCCATATGCTAACAGTATCTAACGTCACCACTACGCGCTGAAAAATAGAGTTAATTAACGTAAGTTATGGCCCCTTAGATAATTGACCATATTTTTTGCTAATCCGTCAAAACCCCTTACGGACATGCACAAAACTACATCCCCGCTTTTAGCCCTATTGGCCACAAAATTCAGAACGTCCTTTTGTTCTGGAATATAAAACACGTTTTTTTGATATCTTCCGATTTGGGCAACTAGATCCCTGGAATGTACTAACTTAGCCAAGTGTCTTTCGCGGGCCGGCTCAATATCTGGAATAATAACGTAATCGGCCACCAGAAAAGATTTAGCATAATCAGCAATTAGCGCTTTAGTCCTGGAATAGGTATGCGGCACAAAAATTGCGAAGATTCTGGAATTAGGGTATGACTTTCTGGCAGCAGCGATGGTTTCACGGGCCTTAGTTGGGTGGTGGGCATAGTCATCAACAATAAAAACTCCCTCAGCTTTCCCAACAAGCTCAAACCTTCTACTGGTTCCCTTAAAAGTTTTTAGCGCAGATTTTATCTTTCCCAACGGAACGCCCATCTCCAGAGAAACGGCTATCGCCGCTAAACTGTTTTTTATATTATGAACCCCACTCAATTTGGAAGTGAATGTTCCTAGATTTTTACCCTTACAGGTAAGTTTAAACTTCGTCGCGCCTCCGAAATACTCTAGGCTAGAGGCGCGGTAATCGCCGGCAGTAAGTCCAAAGCTCACTATTGGGCACGGTGGGTTTTTGGCCGCCGTCATGACGTTTTTGTCCTCTCCGTTGACTACCAAAAGTCCGTTTTTTGGCATTTTGCTGACCAGATATTTTTTAAATAACTCATTATAAATGGCGGGTGTTGTGTAAACGTCGGGGTGGTCCCACTCAATATTATTAATAACGGCAACCTTCGGATGGAAGTGAAAAAACTTAGGTCTTACATCACTGAATGTCGTTGTGTACTCATCACCTTCAAATACAAATTGTTTACCAAGGCCCAAGCGCACCGATGTGTCAAAGTTCTTAATGATTGTCCCCAACCTAAACCCAGGACTCCGACCAGCCTTTTCCAAAATCCAAACAACCAGCGCGCTAGTCGTTGTCTTTCCGTGGCTGCCACAAACAGCAATCCGTTCCCTATTCTTAGTCAATTCGTAAAAGAATTCGCTGTCCGAAATAATCCGAATACGCAGTTTTTTTGCTGCCTCAAGCTCAACGTTTCCTTCACGAATCTGATTTCCTTGAACAACCAAATCAGGTGTCCCCCACTCACCCAAATTTTTTTCGCTATGTAAATTGTGCCAAGGAATTTTATTTTTAGTAATAATTGAGCTATTCGGGGGGTAGGCGTCCTCGTCGGAACCAGTCACAAAATAGCCTAACTTCTTGGCCATAATAGCCAGCCCAGAAGTCGAATACCCACAAATGGCCAAGATATGAACGTGCTTATTAGACATGCTGAGAAAATTATAGCCCAGCTTCAATGGTAGTAAAAATCCCTTAGATGGCTCTTTCTATTTGAGCACCCAAACTATTAAGCTTGGCCTCGAAGTTTTCGTATCCGCGGTCAATATGCTCTATACCAAAAATTTCTGATTGCCCTTTGGCGCACAGGGCAGCGATAACAAGGGTTGCCCCGGCCCGGAGGTCAGGAATATTCAAACGACGCCCAACTAAGGAAACTGGGCCGGTAATTTCCGCGAGAGTTAAAGGCTCTCCAGAGGCTTCTATATCGTATTCCTCATCCGTTTTCGACTTAATCCCTCTCGACGATGGCGTAACTAGCTCAATTTTAGCCCCCATCCGATTAAGTTCTTTCGAGTATTCAAATCTATTTAAATAGATGGTTTCGTGTATGTGGCTAATTCCCTGGGCTTGTGTTAGAAGAACGCTAAACGGTTGTTGCCAATCCGTCATAAAACCGGGGTAGGGCGATGTTTCCACATCTATCGGATTAAAAACCGTATCTCTATCGACCCAAATCCGCAGGCTGCTTTTGCCAACCTCATAATTAACTCCCATTTTGCTAATTTTCGCCAAAAACGATGTTAGATGTTGTGGAACTATTTTTGTAATCGTTACGTCGCCCCTAGTAGCGGCGCCGGCCACAGCGAGAGTAACGGCCTCGTTTCGATCCGGCATAACCTCATGAGAAGCCCCATGAAGAATTGTCACACCTTCAATATCTATTATTCTCTCATCCCTACGAAAAATCTTCGCCCCCATTTTATTCAACAACAATATTAGATCATCTATTTCCGGTTCGGCCGCGGCATTATTTATTGTCGTCTTGCCGGACGCTAAAACCCCTGCCAAAATGGCAGTTTCCGTACCCATCACAGTATTTTTTTTAAAACCGATTTCTGCACCCCTGAGTCCAGCTCTAGTAGTACCGAAACAGCAGTTCTCTTTTTGCCCAATTTCAGCACCAAAGGCTGAAAGCGCTTCGAGATGACGGTTAATTGGTCTTACACCTATACTATCCCCCCCTGGAGAACATATAGAGAAACCCCCGTAACGGGCGAGAAGGGGCGCCATCAACATAATGGCCGAACGAGTCGTTCGAGTAACCTCGGCCGGGATATTCTTGGAGACGGGTAATAGTGACTTTAATCGGACTTTATTTTCGTCTAACCAACTAACTTCTGTGCCAAGGTTTCTAACCATACCTAAAATAACCTCGACATCAGAAATGTTTGGTACATTAGAGAGGGTTACATCTTCTGAGCTTAGAAGACTGGCAGCGATCATCTTAATGGAAGCGTTTTTTGAGCCAGAAACACTTATAGTCCCTTTTAGGTTCCTACCACCTTCTACAATGAATTTTTGCATAATTTTGCCTAGCTGAACTAGACACGATTTAGCGATCTGGTGGTATCCCAAAATAAGTTACCAGGTCTTTGGCGATATCCATCCACAAAGGTACAGCTGTCTCGGCAGCATAAATCGACGTTGATGGCTGTGAAAGCCTAACCAGCATAACAAATTTGGTACTAGCTGGCAAAAATCCAACAAAGGTGGCATTGGACTTATTTGGATCGTAACCACTCGAGGTCGGAATCTGGGCAGTGCCGGTTTTTCCAGCTACACGGTACTTCTTTAAAACGAAAAACTTCGCTTCCCCACCTTCCGCTGCTGCCGTTAACATCTCTATCATCACCTTCGCCTTCTCTGGCGACATAACCTGTCGAATAATGTCATTTTTGAAAACAATTTCCTTATTACCGTCTTTTATTTTCTCTACGACAAAGGGTTTATAGAGGGTGCCACCGCTGGCGATCACAGAAAAAGCGGAGACGAGTTGCAATGGAGTTACCGAAATACCCTGCCCAAATGAATTTGTTACTAAATCAATGTCCCTAAAATCTTTCAGGTCCTTTACAACGCCGGAGTCTTCACCCTCCAAATCAATTCCTAACCGAGACCCAAGACCAAATTTAATAAAGTACTCCCTGAGAACCGCAGCGCCAACGGCTCTCCCTACGAAGGCTGCTCCCATATTGTTCGATTTCTGCAGGACTTCAATCATGGTTTGGGTCCCGTGGTGCCTCTTATCCCAATTATCTACTCTGTAACCGGCTATTTGTAGCGGCCCGCTATCACTAAATGTTGTCTGCGGCGTAACTATCCCGGTTGAGATTCCTGCGGACATTGTTAGGGCCTTAAGAGTCGAACCAGGCTCATAGGTCTCCGAAATAGCCGGGTTACGGAAAGACGTCGCCACAACCCCTCCCCCACTAATGCCCTGCTCCTCTCGTATCTGCCGAGCCATTTTTGACCAAGAATCTGGATCAAAGGATGGGTAGGAAGCCATCCCAAGTACCGCTCCGGACAAAGGGTTAAGTACAATAACCGTTCCACTTTTTGCTTTATATCTATCTACACCATTTTTAATACCTCGTTCGGCAATATACTGCACGGAACGATTTATGGTTACATAGAGATCACGGCCGTTTTTAGGAGGGATTTTATTGTAACCACCAAGTAATATTGGGCTACCCCTAGCTGTTTGCTCTTCAAACACCTTTCCGGGCTCCCCCTTTAGATCGCCGTTATAGTACCCTTCTAGGCCATAATATCCAGCATCCTCCCCTGCCCTGTTTGAACCCACAAAACCCAGCACATACGAAGCCGAGGAGCCTTCAGGGTAAAAACGCTCTGTTTCTTCCTCAAAACCGATACCGGTAATATTTAATTTTTCAATATTTGATTTTTGTTCTTCATTAAGTTTGTGGTAGAGGCTTACCCAATATAGATCCTTGCTCAGGAGTTTTGCTTCTAAACTTTTCTCGAAGTTCGCCTTTAAATTTTTAACCCCCAGACTCTTCTCCCTCTCAGTGAAATTCGCTTCATTAAATAGAACCCCGGTTAATTTTTGTGAGACCTCTTTTTCATTAGTCACCAACTTCGGATGAGCAAAAATCAAATAGGCCTTACGGTTATCTACGATGGTAAATCCATCTTGACTGAAGATACGACCACGTTGTGGCGGGATTTCTAAAATCCGCCAATGCTGCTTATTGGCCAAGCTGTCATATTTTCCGTGGTCAATTACTTGAATACTAAATAGACGCAGGGATACGATCCCAAAAAGGAATGTAAAAAAAAAGAGTAAAAACCGAAAGCGTTGTGGATTCACATTATATACAGGCAACCACTTGCATACGCATCTAGGTCGGCTCGCTGGCAAGATGCCACACAGACCGGGGTCAAGAATGGATAGCTTTATTCATGGGACGGATCCCTACCTCAGAGCCACACTGGAACCTAAATGATCAAAACTATCTAGGCTCTCCGTCATGCTAAGCCGTTGCTTAGCTAATTCCCTAATAGAATCTAAAGATGAGAGTGTGGAAGACCGCACCCTAAGTTGGTTAATCTCTTTTTCTAAATCGCCCTTGAATCCCTCTAATCGACTAATCTCCTTACCCTGAACTGAAAGGCTATTAGCTAAGAATACCTGGACTACGACTAAAAAGGTCATAGGTACAAACAATGGTTTGCAGATCTTTATGTCTTTTGTCTTAGCGTTTTTGGTTTTTATCATTACATCTTTTCGAAAACCCTAAGCTTTGCACTTCTTTCGGAACGATTAGCTCTTAGACCATCGTGGTCCGCCGTAATAGGAGTTTTGTTTAGCTGAAACCCTAACCGCCCAGACTGCCAAGCCCTAAACTGCTCCTTAACAACCCGGTCCTCCAACGAATGGAAGGAAATTACGCAAACCCTTCCACCACTCGAAACTAAATTCAAGGTTTGCGACAGCGCTGCTCTTAAAGAGTTCAGCTCGTCGTTAACCGCAATCCGCAAGCTTTGAAAAACTTTCGCTAAATGTTTAACGAGTGCTGGTCGAGACAACTTTGGTTGATAGGCAGAATCAATCAAAGAAACCAGATCAAAGCTTGTTTCTACTTTTTTTATACGTCGGCCGCGAACAATAGCTGAAACAATCCTTTCAGCGTCTCGTTCTTCACCAAACTTAGTAAATATCCCATATAATTCATCTTTTTCTAAACTATTAACTAAATCTTGGGCGCTGACGCCCCCGGATTCGTGATCGAGTCTCATATCTAGCGGCTCGTTCTTTAAGAAACTGAAACCGAGGCCACCTTCCCTGAGCTCGTAAGTTGAAAGTCCCAGGTCAAACAAAACCCCAGCCACCTTACTAAAACCACCCCCCTTGGCAATTTCTCCAATATTCTTAAAGTTCCCTCTGACTACTTTTATCTGCCCGCGGAGAGTGGGATCATTCAATTTACCCAGATAATCTCGAACCCAGTTAAAAGTCTTATCATTCGCCTCGATACCAAGCACAACTCCGCCCGCTTTAGCGATTCCCAAACTGTGACCGGCCTGGCCTAAGGTCGCGTCAATGTATTTCTCCCCCGCCGCTACCTGCAGACAGCTCATTACTTCTTTTAAAAGAACGCTTTTGTGAACGGCCCCCATCAGATTGTATCTTTGGTACTCAAAGACTTTTCTATTTCACTAAGATTTTTTTCCCAGGCATCAAAATCCCAAATTTCGAAGTGGTCCCCGGCCCCCACAACCACAACCTCACCGGAAAGGCCGGCATAATCCTTAAGAGGCGCCGGAATAACCAGGCGTCCCTGGGTATCCAACTCCACATCAACCGCTCCGGAAAACATGTACCTTTTCAAGGTTCGCACTTTCGGGTCGGAAATCGGTAAATTAACTTGCTTTTCCGCCTCTTTTAGCCAGTCCCGACGATCGTAACCAAAGAGACATTTTTCAAACCCACGCGAAAGAATAACACTATTCCCGTCAATTTGGTCTCTTAACTTCTTAGGTAGAGCAACTCTCGCTCCCTCGGTTACGTTTGGTTTATACTCACCAAGGAACATCTTCATAATATTTCACCATTATTCACCAGTCAAGTACTATTATTTCCATTTAACTACCGAGAAAGCCGTCTGTCAACAGGAAGGGTATAGGACAAAACCGCCAATCAGCTGGATTTTAATAACGGATCTTAAACCAGGAGATAATTAAATTGAGGGATTTAAACTTATAAGAGTATTGTCTGTAACTGAGTCGAGACTAATTATTGAAGTAAAATCTCGGCTTTCCCCGTCCTCATAATTTAGGGTTAAGCTAAACCTGGCTTCCTTTACCTTGTACCTAACACAATCACCTCGGGAGCAGCTTTCGAACCGAAAGTGTGCCCAATAACTATCCTGTTGCGGAACTCCGCTGGCAACCATCGAGGGGTTTTCTTTACCTTTGTAAGAGTAGCCAACCAGAATTTCCACACTTTTTACGTGAGTGTAACCACGGGTCATGATTTGCAAACCATAGCCATCCTTATCTTTAGTTACGGACACTTCTGGTACTGGTTTATTGCCGATACCGGACTCTTTTGTAACTTCGGCCGTGGGACCTTTCACTAACCCAAGCGCGCCCATTATTTTATTATCTAAAAGATAGTTATTAACCAGAAAGACAACAGCTATAACCAAAACGGCCGAAGCAGAAATAATAAAAAACATCCGCCTATTTAATAATTTGCTCATACCAGTTTGTTGTTAAAAAAATCAACCAAGTTTTGGGTCCTAATCCGCTCCTGCGAGGCGGTATCTCGGTCACGTACAGTCACTGTCCCGTCAGACAACGACTGATAGTCGACGGTTACGCACCAGGGGGTCCCGACCTCGTCTTGAGAAAAGTATCTTTTCCCAATATTTCCACGTGCGTCCCAAGCCACCATTAAATGCGGCTTCAAAGTTTGATAAACTTCTCGAGCCTTAACGATAAGCCCTTCCTTGTTGGGCACCAAAGGAAAAACAGCCACCTTATAAGGAGCTAGTTTTGGGTGTAATTTTAATACCGCCCGACCTTCTGCTTCACTATACGCATCAACGAGAAAGAAAAGGAGAGATCTGTCTACGCCGGCGGATGTTTCAATATCGTGCGGAATGAACGTTTCTCCGGTTTCACTGTCTCGATAGTGCATATCAATACCAGAATATTTTTGGTGCCGAGAAAGATCCCAATCCCCACGGTAGTGAATTCCCATAAACTCATCCCAACCCCACGGCGCTTGATATTCGACATCGGTGGCCATAGAAGCATAGTGGGCTCTTTCTTGAGGCTCATGGTCCCGAAACCTTAAATTATCCTTCCTAATCCCAAGACGAACGTACCAGTTAAACCGCTCCATTTTCCAATACTCAAACCACTTTTTAGCCTCGGCTTCTGAAGGTTTAAAATAGAACTGTGTTTCCATTTGTTCAAATTCTCTGGAACGGAAGGTAAAATTCCCAGGGGTAATTTCGTTCCTGAAAGCTTTCCCAATTTGAGCGATTCCGAACGGGACCTTAACTCTAGTGGAATCTACAACGTTTCTAAAGTTGACTTGGACTCCGTTAGTAATTTCTCCGCGTAGAAATATTTCTGACTGCTTTCCCTCAATAATCCCCAGGTAGGCTTTTACCAAAAGGTTAAACTTTTTTGGATCGGTCCATTCTACTTTTTCCCCCGATTTGGTATGGGATTCTTCGTGATTTCTAATTTCCTTAGGCTTATCCGATCTAAAACGCTGGTGGCAATTTTTACATTCAACCAACGGGTCGGTAAAGGCTTCCACATGTCCGCTAGCCTCCCAAGCTTTAGGATTCATCATTATGGCTGCGTCCACTCCAACCACATCGTCGCGCAATTGAACAATCTCCTTCCACCAAAGATCCTTAATATTTTTCTTAAGCAGCGACCCGACGGGTCCATAATCCCAAGTTCCGGCTAGCCCCCCATATATGTCACTACCAGGGTAAATAAACCCGCGCCTTTTACAAAGACTCACAATTTTTTGCATTAAATCAGGTTGCTCTACCATAACACTCATATTTTACACTAAAAAACACCACCAGATATAGTTTCTATCAAGGGGACGGCCCATGATTAGCGGGTCAACGTTTAGGCGTCCCAAAACCAAAAAACCCCATGCTTATCGCATAGGGGCCCATCTTGGGTGGTTCCACCCTAGTTTCTCGTCTAGTCGGACCGGACAAGACACTTAATTTGTTTCGGCTCCAGGCTGCCAACCCCCTCATCACCGATATTCAACTAAGAAAACAATAACAAAGTGACCTCTAATAAGTCAACTTCGATAGATGCTATACCCTTCTTGTGTAGGATTTTTTTCTAGTCTACTAATTAATTAGATCAAATATTTTTCTGATTGTCAAAAACTAAACGGCCCCTTTCAACCCCTAATACCGAGTGGTAAAATTTTGGTGCCTTAAGTTCTCTTTCTATGATTTCCTCCACATAACTCCTTAGTCCTTTTGCGCCCTTCTTAGATTCATCAATAAAACCCAAGTGGTTCAAAAGGTTAAACTCGTAATCCCAGATTCTCTTCGTCGTGTTTGTTAAAAAATTCGAGAAGGTAGCAACCAAATTATCAAAAATGTAATTAGAAATGACCCCTTCGGCACAAAGGGCGTCTGTGATCTCACAAATGTAATAGGCTTTAGAAATACTACCTATGTCCATTTTGAGATCGGAAAATGTTTTAGTTGCCTGGGCTTGGGTTACTATATCAAGATTCCTACCTTTATTAATGAAAACCCCAACATGGTTTAGAAGGTCTAGATTTCCTCCTTTCCTTGACGTCGGTCGACGGACGCCCCTGGCTAAAACTTTTATTTTTCCATGGCCCTTAGTAAACAAGGTTAATATTCTACCGGCCTCACCAAAATCGTACTTCTTTAATACCACAGCTTCGTCATGAAAGCCCGTCATAGAAATAAAATTGTTATAGATATAAATTGTGGGAAGCTACAGTTTGATTTCAACGGCCCTGTCTACTAAAAGTTCGAACTCCTCAATATTTTTGCCAACCTTTACGGAATACTTAAAATTATTCGTTCCAGGTTGCTTTTGAACCAGAAGTTTATAAGTATTATTTTGGATGGCGGACCTAGGAGATTCATACTTTAGAGTTATTCTGACTTTCTGTAACGGATCAACCGCAACATATCCAGAAAAATACGTTTTACCAAGATCTTCGCCTGTGGTAACTGGCTCAATAGAACCATCGCTACTTATTAGCTTGGAACCCAACGGGACATACACACGCACGTAATCTCGATAGCCGGTGTTTAAGTCGCGGTCGTACTTACCGGTGTTTTCATAATCGATTTTCAAGGTAGATATTACTCTGTCATTTTGCACAACTACATACTTTTCCACATCCTCCTTTATAAACCAATTTCCTTTGAGACCGCCGAAATTAGCGTCGTTAATGTGTAGGTAATCGCCGTCGAATTCTCTAATCCTACCTGCAAAATTGAGCTTCTCCGCTAGAGCCTGGGCATCTGGGTTATGAAAAGAAAAGAGCATGTGCTTTTCCGTAGCCTCCTGCCAACCGCCGGAAATAAGGTTTAAATATTGCTTACCTCCGGCCGAAAATGCCTTCTGAAGAAGCTGCTGCATCAGAAGACCAATAAGATCCTTTCTACCCTGTCTTTTCTCTAGTTTCGTGCCCCTAATCGAAGAGAACAGCTCTAGTTCATAAACAACGTTATCTTTAGTGAACTTTGTGTATCCCGGAATATTTACTTCTCCAAGCATCTCTAACATCTTTTCTACAAAATGAGTATCCAAAGCAATAATGCCGTCGACTTTTGGAACTTTAGTTGACCTGTTCCATATTCGTTCTACCGCGGCCATAGATTCTTTAAAATCCGGGGAAAGATTAGCGTCTCGAAAGAACAGTTTATTATCCGAGAGCTTCAGGTATTTGGTAACGATGGCCGGGGCCGGGTCATAATACGAAAGCTTATTGTCGATATCAATAAAATAGCTATCAGAAGCGCTCGTGCCTGTAATTCGCCCTTTATCGAACGTGAATATGGCGTAAGCCGTTAGAAAGCCGCCACTAGGCCTAATTTCTTTGTCGTTCTGAAAAATAATCAAATAGTTCTTTTGCCCGCTCATACCCATCAGAGTAGGCATTATGGTTAGGAATTTTGACACATCATCGAGGCTTGAGTTGAAAGAAGTAATAGTATCTTTAATAAGCTCAATATTGGATCTTATCTTCCTCCCTCTAAATTCAATCGGGTAACGGCTTGGATTAACGTTGTCTAACTTTTTTCTAAGTCTTTCTAAATCATTTTTTAGACCAGGAACTTCTGCCGCCAAAACTGGGGCGGCCCTAGCCAACCCGACGAGTTTTTCCTGGCCCCCGGCCAACGCGTCTTTTGAACTCGCCGTCTTAAAACCCAGACTCGGAGCAAACGGCTTAACTAGATTAGTGATTTTCAAGCCTATATCTATTGACTCCACTGAAAGCGACGAAAGGTTTTCGGCGTCGGAAATGTAAGCCCCAATGAACGGAACAAAAGAAAACGCTTTTATTTTTGAAACGTCTCGTGTAATAGTCTCCAAGTCCCCCCTAAAACCAGCTAGAACAGATTCCAGCTTGTCAAGATCGTAAAGTAGTAAGGCGTCCTTAATTGGTGTAGTTTTGGTTTGGGCGGCCTCGACATCTTTAATGATAGCGATCACGGGAATTATTAGAAAAACAAAGGCAATAATAGCTAAAGCTACTAATCCTCCTAACGTCCCCATTAATATTTTAATCTTTCTCGAACCGGCAACAAACATCATTTAATTTAAGAGGCTCCCTTTGCCTGCAGTACAGCAAACGGCGTCATAGCGATTATCCACAGGTCCAATAAAAGGCACCTGTTCTTAGCGTAGTTAGATTCTATCCTAATTCTCTCATCAAAACTAACAGTAGAGCGTCCGGTGACCTGCCAAAGACCTGTTATACCAGGCTTTACCGATAAAAGTAGCTTCAAAGAGGTTCCATTTTCTGGATGTTCCGTATGGTACCTTTCTAGCTCGTCAGGCTGTACTGCCCGCGGGCCGACGAAACTCATCTCCCCTTTTAAAACGTTCCAAAACTGTGGAATTTCGTCAAGGGAAGATTTTCTAATAAAGCGACCAATTTTGGTGACGCGCGGATCGTCAGCGAGCTTGTGGGTGCCGGAACGCATCTGCTCATACAGCTGTGGGTTAGAAAAAAGGAGCTCGTCGGCGTTTTTCACCATGGATCGAAATTTGTATAACCTAAATTTTGCACCATTCCGACCCACACGCTCGTGGGAATACAAAAAATTTCCTCCGTCTTCTAATACAATCAATATTGCTACCACTGTATAGACGGGAAACAAAACAACCAGGGATGTTACCGAAATAGTAATGTCTAAAAACCTTTTAATGATTTCGTAAAACATTGTTACAAAAGTTTTGCAGCTCTTCCTGGAATCGCATTTTCCCAAACTTTTCCGCTTGGATAGTACAATTTTCCCCTAAGTAGAGCTTTGGGTCAAATCGTAATAACGCCTGCTTTAGGCATTGCTTCTCCTGAGCCTCAAAAAACGTACCGGTGACACCCTCCTTAACCGTTTCAAGAGCTCCGCCAGACCTGTAGGCGATAACAGGCTTTCCACATGCCTGCGCTTCAAGGGAAGCTATACCAAAGTCCTCCTCCTGGGTAACGATTAGGGCCCGACATCCTCTATAAATGGAAACCAGCTCTACATCGGAAACTTTATTTAATAAAACAATACTCGGGCCAGCGATGTTATGTAAGTGGCCCTCCTCCTCACCTCGTCCGACTATTACCAAGGGCAGTCCAAGATCATTACAGGATTCAACAGCCAAGTGAACCTTCTTCCATCTGGAAAGGCGGGTTACGACTAAAAAATACCCCCCCTCGGGAAGATTTAGTCCTGCCAGCTCACCGGGAGATTTTTTGGAGAAGCGCTCCAAATCCACAAAGGGGTAAATAATAATATCTGGTTTCCTGTTCCAGTATTTCTTTATTCTTAAACCTGGCGTTATTGAATTGGCGACTATGTAGTCCGGTCTATTCGCTGCAACCTTGTCCCACACCCTATGCCATTTAACAATACTTTCTGCGAGCAACGTCTTTGGCGCCAAACCGTCCTGCCAAATGAACCGGGCCGGACTATTAACATAGCTGATGTGTGTCGTGCCCGGCTTCGTGATGATCCCGTGGGCGTATCGGGCCGAGGAAGAAATGACAAGATCGTATTCATCAAAATAAAAAGATTCAATGGCGATCGGGTAGAGACCATAGTAGTAGCGGAATAATTTCTCCTTAGATGGAAAGCTCTGAACCCAAGTCGTCCTGATTTCCCTGTTATATAGTTTCTTAATTTCCGTTTTCCACCTTTCCGAGGCGATAACCGAGTACAGATCGGCCTGCGGCCAGATTTCTAGCATCGCCAAAACCAGCTTTTCGGCTCCCCCATGCTGAACAAAATCATCGTGGACAATAGCAACCCTCAAGTTTTTAGTTTCCATGCAATTTTGTGTACCATTTGTCAACGGCGGACTTATATACTTCCAAGGTCTCTCGTGCCATCTTATTCCAGGAGTATTTCTTGACATTTTCTAAACCTAATCTGACAAGTTCGCTACGAAGTGAGCTGTCCGTAACGCCTTTTCCTATCTTCAAAACGATATCGTTAACGTCAGTTGGATCAAAGTAAATGGTTGAACCACCGCACATCTCTAAAAGACACGGTATTTTGGAAACGGCGGTAGGCACCCCAAAAACCATGGCCTCAACCGGAGGAATACCAAACCCCTCCTTCAGTGCTGGTTGAACATAAAGATAGGCGTTAGCTAAAATAGGCTCAACCTCCTCATCCGGCAAGTACCCATCCTTGTGATGGTAGCCAGGAAAAACCACACCTTCGATATTATTTGTTTTAACTAAATCACGAAGCTTATTAGAAAAGTAGCTTTCCTTCCCCACAAGAACTAGTTGCCCGGTAAAGATGTCACTCCTACGCAAAACGTCATAAGCCCTAACTAAACCGTCAATATTCTTATGTGGATAAAAACTTCCTAGGGCTAAAATGTAGGGCTTTTTTATTCCATATTTTTCCAAAGCATCAAGGTTCTTATATACATTTTGAGAACTCGGGTAGTGATCGACTGATTCCAAAGTCACATGAATTTTCTCTTTGTTCACCCGGTAGTACTTTAGAAGGTCGGTTTTTGTGGTCTCGCTTGGAACAATAACGGATCTAGAGGCGTAAACCCCCTTGTCGAAGATCAAATAATAAAATGCTTTCTTTAACCTGTATACAAAACGCTTAATAAGACCACCGCGCTCAGTTGAAAATTCATGGAGAATAACATCATGGATAGTAACAACAAACGGCTTAAAATACAGAAACGGAACGTTTATTTGGGTAAAGTGCACTAAATCGAAGTTTTCCTTGGAAAGCATTTGCGGAAAGGCGATCTGTTCCGCTAAAGAATACCAATGAAAATCGGCTAGTTTTTTCGAAAACCTTGGATTAACCGGCACATAAAGTTCGTAATTGGATCTTTTTAAATAAATAATATACTCATTCTCCTTGTCTACAGTTTCCAAGTTCTTTAGCAACTGGCTTACATATCTACCAGGACCGGCCTCGCCATAAAATCTGGCATCTATTCCTATTTTCATATCTATATTCCACCCTTCCTGGACCGCGCCGTGGCTAATAGATCTATAGCTACAAACACAAATGACGTTATAACCGGATTATATTTCTCCTCGTAGTGCTTTTGGTAGAACAGCTTCATAGCGTCTGTGGTCGATTTAATTAATTTAACCCGCTCTTCCTTTGACAGCTGGACTACCCCCTGGCCATTAAAACCATGGGTTGCCCCCTTGTAGTGCCAAATCTTTACTTTGGGGTGGTACATAATTTTCCACCCCCTCTCCCGCAGACGAAAGCAAAAGTCCAAATCCTCACCGAAAAAGAAAAAATCATTATCCCACCACTCGTTTGGGCCAATGGCCGCTTGGCTGCCAGCTGTCCGACGCACGAGCATAAAGGCGCCTTCCAAACTATCGATTTCGTGGGTCGAGGCTAAATCTTTATATGTCTGATAATAGCCGCCAAATAGCTTCGACTTAGGAAACCTTTTGTAAAGTCCACTAAAATAAAAAAGTGAAGTTAGGGGGGTCGGGAAGCCGCGGTGCGAGTTCATATCCATAGACCCATCCCTCATTTCTATATAACAGGTGGAAGCGCCAACGTCCGGGTGCCCGTCCATAAACTTAATCATCTCCGGTAAGGTGCCCGCCGGAACTTTGGTATCTGAATTAAGAAATAAAATATATCTGGTATCCACAGAAATGTATGGAAGGGCGGCATTATTCCCCGCAGCGAAACCGAGGTTCTTTCCATTTGTGATTACCTTTGCCCAAGGGAATTCGTTTCTTACCATCTCTACAGATTTATCGCTCGATCCATTATCCGAAACAACAACCTCGAAACGACCATCACTGAGACCAGAAAATACTATCGATTGCAAACAGTCTCTGAGAAACTCACGCGTATTCAAATTTAGAATAATTATTGAAATGTCCATGAGGTCAAAAATGCTTCGCGATCAAGTCTTGGGCTAACTTAATAGCGTAATTAACTCCTCTATCCCAAGGATAAACCTGGGCCATAGTAGCAAAGTACAAGTTATTAAATCCGGGTACTTCAAATGGCGGAATCCTAGCAGAATAATTTACATCCACAATAGGCTGAGCGTACGGACCAACAAATTTAATCGATTTTGTAACCCACGACTTTTTAAACTCCGGATTAATTTTCCTTAAATACGGCTCATATAAGGTCAGTAATTCCTCTTCGGACAGAGCCAACCGACGATCGCCGTCGCCTAGATAATTACCTAAATAAACAATGGAATTACCCCCGTAGTAATCTAAACCTAGAAGATTACTCTGTTCCCCAACAACCAAAAAAGGAAAGCTTTTGTCCCCGATGTTCATCCAATAATTTGTGCTCAAACGTCGGTTCAACACCATAATTAATATTTGGGCGTTAATATAATCTATCGCACCGAGCTTATTCCTATACCCACCTGGTAAAGATGGAAACAATTCCAAAAATGTTTTGGCTGAAGTTGTGACAGTAAGTTTATCGAAGGGACCAAGTTGATAATAGTTTTCCCCTTTTGTAACCCCAACCTCCCAAAGACCAGAACCGGTTTGCCCCAGCCTTTGTATCTTGACACCACCTTCTATTCGACCTCCCATACTTAGTATTTCTTCAATCAACTTATCAATAATAGTTTGAAAACCGCCTTCGGGATAAATAAGTCCTTGGGTTCTCTTCTTAACTCTCGCCCAAAACCAGATCATCGAAACATCTTCATAATGATCGGCGAATTTACCGACTAATAGCGGCTTCCAGACAACCTCGTAAGACCTGCGGCCGTACCATTTTTTAAGCCAGGCTACGGCTGTGGTTCCTTCTAAACCTGAACCATTAACAAGTTTAAGGTAGAGCGTAACTAAGCCAAATCGCAACCTATCAATAAGCGGCAGGGGTGAAAACATTAATACCGAAATCGGGCTGTCCAACGGGTATATCTCACCGTCATAATAATGCGAAGTTTTACCATCCAGAACTTTAAGTTTAGCCGACAGTCCCAACCTAGTTGCTAGATTAATCGCCTCCCGGTCGTTTGTGAATAAATGGTGGTAGAATCGCTCGATTTTGACACCAGGCAAAACTTCAAACGACGAGGACAGGCCGCCCCAAGTATTATCCTTCTCCAAAAGCACTACCTCGTGGCCTTTGCACAAAAGCTCATACGCCGCAGTCAGGCCTGTAAAACCGCCACCAATAATGCCAACCTTCATAGCAACTTCTTCCAAAGCTTAATAAGGTCCACAAAGCTTCTAATGATAACATTTAAGTTTGATCCGGTACCTCTGCCGGCCTTTCGTGGATAATGATGAACGCCAACTTCTGTAATCATAAAACCGGCCTTTTTGGCCTTAACTAGAAATTCCGTACTCACGAAGGCCCCGCGTTCCGATTCTAAAACCGGTATCGACTCTACTAACCTCTTGGAGAACAACTTGAAACCACAATCGATATCACGAACGTGCAGATTAAAAAGAAGGTTCACAACAACCTGCCAGGCAAAAGTGTTTATCTTTCTGTAGAACGGTACAGATCTTTTTAAATAATAGCCAATTATTAAATCGGCGCCAGTCTTCCCCTGAACTTCAATAAAATTTGCTACTTCAGAAAAATCAAACTGCCCGTCGGAATCAGTGAAAACTATCCAGTCATACTGGCAATTATAAATTCCACTCCTTATAGTAGCCCCGTAACCACGGTTGAAATCGTGCGTTACGGATTTTATCCGTTCATCTAAAGCCTCCAATTTTTTAATTTCTCCGGCGGTCCCATCGGTTGATCCATCATTAACAATTATTACTTCCCAGTCGTCAAAACTTTTATTCAAAACTGCCTTCGCCCTTGTAACTGTCGCAAATAAATTCCTCTCTTCGTTGAAGGCGGGGAAAAAGACAGAAAGTTGCTTAATCATAAAGTTAGATCTGTATTATTCTATCCTGCCGGGCCTTTCGATCAAAACGAGGTTGTTGCTTACGGCCACGGAAGTAAACCCAAAGCCGTCACGAGCTTTTATACTCTTTAACGTGTCTCCATCGGCGATGGCAAAGAACAAACGATCACTGCGAAACCTCTCCCTTAACTCATTTATGGAAACTCTAATAAGCGGCGCGGGGCTGTAATATAGTAGGTCAGAAGACGGGGTTCTTAGAATATATAGAGGGGTACGACCGTCACGGTTGATGCCCATGCGTACACTAATTAGTTTTATTTCATCGGCGTTTCCAGGGACCATGGAACTCCTGTAAAACGAAAAAATAATAACTACCAGCAAAACAAGCGACGCCAAGAAACGGTACTTGTAACTGAATAGCCTAACCACTAACAACACCAATAACGGCAGGAACAAAAAATAGTAGACTAATAACGCGTCGGTACCTAAGAACTTAACATAGTCGCCCAGACCGAAACGAGCCAAACGGTGTAATACCAGCCACCAAGTAACCACTGGAGCGCTGGTACATATTAGTGCCGGCACAAGAAGTAACCATTTTTTATCTTTTAGCAGACCCCAACAGCCATAAAAACCCAGAACAACAGACCCAAGAAGAAAATAGCCTTCGTAAGTTATTAAAGAGAGTAATAATAGTGTGACAAATAACGGAATCAGTAAATATCTACGCCCCTCAACAGATCCCTTAACCAACAAAATAATTAGCGACGAGCAAAGAAAAACTAGACCATAATTGTTCCCAAATCTGGCGCTACTTAAAAATAGTGGGCTGGCGAGAACAAGTAACACAGAAAAGAACGCGGCCTCTAATGTTGCGGTAACCACTAACGAGAGTATAAAGAAAACCAAAATCCCCATGACGGAAAATACCGCCGGAAGGAATCTCGGAACCCACGTACCAAAATCGAAAAGATATGTCCAAAAAGCATTTAACCAAATCGGCAACGGGGGCAATGGTAGAAATTTTCCCGCGTAAGCCGGAGCCCACCACAAATTAGCGTTATAGCCCCAATGTGCCCGCATGTCACGCCCGGCTACCGCTATTATCCCCTCCTGTCCAGGCAAAATTGGGACACGATTCAACCCATAAATCATAAGCGACGAGCCCACCACTACCACCAAAACAATTAACATGAGAAATTTCCAGGGAACTTGCTCCTCTTCTGGATCTGAGTCAGACTGCCTGCCATATAATCCCAACTCGGACCCTTTTACACTCTGGAAATGTAGAATAAAAATGAAAAACCAGAAAAACTCAAGATTATAAGAATAGAATAATCCGCTTACTAAAATACCTACCATTGAGGAAAGAAGGGCAAGTTGAATTAAGTAATTCTTTTTAATTTTTTGTTCGCGTAAATGGAACCAACTTTTCTCTAAAACGGAAAGCATGAACCACAGGTAGAATGTAAAACCCATCAAACCGGTCTCAACAATAACTTCCAGCCAGATACTATGAACAGGAATTCTGACTTCCGTGGCCGGATCGAAGACTGCGTGCTCTTGACCAACAGAGGACTTTCTAAAATATTCGCTGAAGCTGCCGTAACCAAGACCAATAATTGGGCTCTGCTTAAGCAGCTCTATACCCCCATAAGCTAATAGGCCGTGGGCGACCGTAGATTTATCTTCTATGTTAAAAACGGACGAGAGCCGTTTAAAAATAGATAACTGCGTCTGCGACGTTAAGAAAATAATAACCATGGCAAAAAGAAAAACGGAAAACACGGTTAACACCTTTTGCCAATAGTGTCTCTTAATAAATGTAAAACTTAGGATTAACATGGCCACACTGAAGGAAAGAAATCCGGAGCGGGAAAAGGTGAATAAAAGGACAAGGGCAAAAACTGACAATAGGACCCCCAATAGGAGCTTCTCGTGCTCTTTTTTAACATAAAAAAGAAAAATAAAAATTGCTGGAAAAGCGGTAAGTAAGTACGGCGGCAGGTGATTGGCATCATAGAAAGTGGAGGGAATACGGACAAATGTTGAGCCAACTAGTACTCCTGGCAAACGCATGCCAAAAAACGATAGAACGAGCTGCAGAAGTCCAAACAAGGCAACTAAACTAACCGTTACTAAATACAATTTAAAAAGTGTTTTCAAAAAACTTGGCTCCTTCTCGCAGACAAATCTCAAAACCACGTAAAGAGCAACCATACTTAGGTAGAATAAGAGTAAACTGATACTGGCGGAAAGATTAAGACTATTCTTTATGGAAACGGTGCGGACCAGAAAAAGTATCAACAGAACCTTTAACACCATGTCCTCCGAAACCCAACGATAAACCCTAACGATCGAACTTCTTTTGTCTTTTTCGCGCAACAACCAAGAAATCAAAGATAGTGCCCCAAAAAGTATAATTAAGATGATGACGAGCCTAACCGGATAAATCCGACTAAAAACAACACTAAATATGTCGCGGTTTTGCAGCGGTATCGTGATCACGAAAATCGGTAAGAAGATTTTTAGGAACTTAAGATAGAACCTTGTGATAGACATCTTCCAAGATTTTAGCAGAGTTTTCCCAACTATACTTTTTCACCTTACTAAATGAGTTTGACGACAGACGGACTCCTAGATCCCTGTCTAAAAGGATCCTTATGACGCTTTCGGAATATTTTATTGGGTCATCAGCGATCATCACATCCTTTCCATCCTCGAAATCATAGCCAGAAATCGAGGAGGCTGTGGAAACGATTGGTAACCCACACGCGGCTGCTTGCAAGATTTTTATGTTTGTTCCGCTTTTTATTCTGATTGGGGAAACAAAAACTTCTACGAGAGGCAAAAGACTGTCAAAGGTAGTAGATTCATCACCGGTAACGTCTAAAATTCCAGAATATTTCTTTGTAAAGCCCGGCTTAGAATTGCTAAGAACAATCAATTTAAAATCAGGGATTTTAGCTTTAATCGTAGGCGCCACCGCCTCAAGAAACCATAACACCGCATCTCTATTTTGCCGGTAGTTCAGATCTCCAGAAAAGTAAGCGGCGTGCGTCTGAGAAATTGACAGTGGATAAGATTCTTTTATTTCCACAGCGTTTGGCACAACCGTACATACTTTAGAAACGTCAGATTCTACGACCGCGGCGTCATATGAGCAAACAGCTAAGTTCGCGTTCGCTAACTTCCATAATTTATGTTCAAATCGCCTCATTTTCCAGACATCATATTTAAAAAACGGAATTAATGGATAAATTTTTGACCTCTGCGAGTATGACTCATAAATCTTAAACTCAATATTTTCGTTACCCATAACAGTGCGCCCACCTAGTTTAGCTACATTTGGTAAATAGGACGCGGCTCCCATAAATTCAAAGTGATAAAGCCCGAAGCGTCTTGTTCTTACCGAATTCTCAAGATCATCTCGTAGGCGGTTATCCGAATATGAAACGCTCAGGAGAGGCAGGGGGCGGTAAACACTAGTGACCAAGTTTCTGACATCCCATATCCATCGCCTTTGGTATGTTGTAATACCGCTGACGTACGGCGTAACGTTATTTAAATTGGCCAACTGATCCTCTCTGCGGTAGAAGGTGAAAAGATGGATATTGAATCCTCTGCTCAACTGCTTTATTAGGTTAAGGGCTCGAAGTTTTCCCCCGGAGGTCGGTGGGTAGGGCAGATCATAGGTTATCCAAGCTATTGAAGGCTTCATAATCGTTACTGAGCGGAAATTCGCTTAAATACCAAAAGTCTAGGAAGATTAATTATCTTTTCATAATTCGCCTGGGCCTGCAAACTCCTAAGATACTCGTTATAGGATACACGGTCGATGATCGAGTTTCGAGGGTACTGATCTGGAATCTGTGGATCCAGAACCACGTAATCGGAAGCCAAATACTGTTTAGGAAAAACAGATATTAAGCTTCGATTACTTAAATGCGGCCCTAAATTGTTCATAACCGAGATAGAAGCGGTGTTCGGAATTCTTTTTAACTCTTCTAAAGCTGCTCGTGTATCGGCGGTGATTTGATAGCGAGACTTTTCGAATTTTACGCTTATTGGCGACGGACTTCGAGCGACGTTCCAAACAATAGAAAATCCCACGAGAAGCAATGCCAGCAAGTGGTCAGGAAAGTTATCGCTAAACTTAGCTAATAAATTAATGACCTTTCTGGCCCCATAAATCGCGGAGACGAGAACGAATGGAGTAATTGCGGCTGTGTACTGAAAATTTATTTGCCACTGCGGATTATATGACGAATAAAGGTTCAGGAAAAACTCGGAAGCGGAAACGAAAATAAGGCTGGGCGACATAAGGGAAAGGAATCCCACCGAGGAAAAAATATCAATAAAATAAACTATTTTTGGCTCAACTAACAATAGCTTTATTGCGTTTATTGGGTGAATAATAAGATTCCCCAAAGCTAAAACGGGGGTCCTTCCCAGATACTCGTACCGGCTAAAAGCCCCCATCCCACCTCCAAGCGCCGGGAAAACGTAATGTATGGTAATAAAAAAATATATAACCGATAAAACAAAAATCGCTGCACCCCTAACCCTTTCTTTAAAAACTAGAATCAGGTAAATACCAAGTAGAGCCGAGATTAATGCTAGATTCTCTTTGGTAGTAATAGAAAGGAATAAAAAGAAGTAAAACCACAACCATCTTCTTTTGGTCAAAAAATATAAGCAAAAAAGCAGGAAGGTCGTAGCGAGCGTCGCATAATGAAAATCAAATAAGTTGGCGTACTCCAAAGGAGGATACAAAAAATAGATAAGCACAAATGCGAAAGCGAAAGTTTTGTTCTTTATAACGTCTCTAGAAATTAAAAATAACGGCACAGCACCGAGAGAAACGCTCAAAGTTTGCAAAAATAGTAGTAGCACCGGGCTGGGAAATAGACGATAAAGAGGAGCTATTAAAATAATGGCCGGCGTCATATGGTAGGATAAGGCCGAAATAATACGCCCGCCCTCACCAAATGAAGTCTCAAAGAGCCTGCCCCTGGAAGTATTCCACAACACCTGCGACTCAAGCCCTAAATCTAGGTACGTCGAATTTAGGCTGTAATGTCTAAGGGTGCAAAGAGTAAGAAACGTAACAAAATAGACAACAATAAATAGAGTTAAGATCAGGTATTCTCGATGTAAGACAGATTTCATAATTTCTGCTCGTTCCGGTGGCTACTGGGCTACAGATTACTATACTGAAAACTTTAGGCCAATTTATTGGCCGGGGCGAGCGGCCTATACTTATGGCTTACTAATTAGTGCTCCATCTCCCACCGAGTAAATTATTCTATAGTCACCTTTATTTGTCAGGGAGTTTAGGTCGCCGAGAGTAATGATGGCGTACTTGTACCCGAGAGCATCAAAAAAACCCCGCATCTCCTCCTTCGGAACCGGCGCCACCTTCGATAAGGAATAGAAAGACGACACAGAGTAACTATAGCCAACAGATAACAGATCCATATTTGGGTCCACCCGATTCTTGTATTCAATTAATTTTGCTTGATCGCCGGTAAAATCTCGTGGTTGTATTTTATTCCAAATTGAATAATTATAAGTTGCAGCGACAATTAAGACAGCCGCCGGAGCAATAAAACTAACCTTGAACCTTTGCGCCACATTATAAATAAAAACTGCAACCATTATGGAAAGCGGGGGGTAAAGTGGCATGATATACCAAATGAGCTTAGATTTAGCCAACGTAAAGGCCGTGAAAGTTATAAGCGCCCAAATAAAAATAAGAGCCTCTTTCCCATTTCTCTTAGCAACCCTGTGAACGAAATACGCTATGGACGGAAGCAGAGCGACAAACCAGATTCTAAAATGAGTCCTGGCGACAGTTACGTACCAAAAAAGCGGCGCATATTTGCCCTCAATCGTCTGGGAGAACCTGGAAAACGTTTGGTGTAGTATGTAAACTTCCCAAAAATCTCTGCCGTACTTTATTGTTTCCACAACATGCCATGGCAGCGTAATAACGAAAAATAGAAGTGTTGGGAGTAAGAGGTCTCTAAACCTGTAGGGCTTAAGATTTTTTTCTAGAATCAAATATATTATGAAAACAAAAAGACCGATAAACGCTAGAAATTGTCTATTCAAAAAACCAATGGAGAGGATAAAAGCTGCGGGCAAAAGATTTATGGGATTTTCCAACGAGATCAGCAGAAAATAAAGAGATAAACTGTTTAGTGCCGCGTTTGGGACATCCAGCATTCCCAACCGCGCGTAGTTCAAATACCCTAAGGTCGAGCTTAATATTATAGAAGCCAAAAATCCAACCTTATAGTTAAATAGTTTGCGCCCAATTAAGAAAACGCTCACACAGCCTATGACACCGAAGGCGGCAGACCAAAATCTAACGGCGAAAGAAGTTAACCCAAACGCTTTAATGGACAAAGCGCTTAACCATAAATATAGCGGTCCTTTATCAAACCAAGGAGACCCAGAATTCCACCGCATCGTAAACCAATCCCCCGATTTCAAAATGTTCTTGGCAACCAATCCATAGATACCTTCGTCAAACTCGATAAGGTGATTTTCCCCTAATTTGTAAAACATAAAAAAGGTGGAAAAAATTGCAGCAGTTATGATGTACAACCACTCGACCTTAAGATGTCTTTTCATAGGTGTCTATGGTCCTAGTTTGGCCAAGTCTCCATACGTCAATGGTAAGAAGTATAAGCAAAAGGTGCCTAAGCGCCACGAAAACGTACATCAACTTAGAATAGGGAAATGTGAGAGCTGATTGCCCGTCAATAAAGAATCCCCAAAAATACTGGAAAACTGACCATAAGACCAAGAAATTAAGCAGTTCATACAACATTACCTTTTTATAATTCAACCCAATAATAAGTAAAAGTGGAGTAATCCACAGGTTGTACTGTGGAGAATAAACTTTGGATGTTAAAAGGAAAACACAAATAATATATATCGTATCGAGTAATAAGTTAAAGTTGACCCTTCGAATAATTTTACTCAGAAAGTAAATAATTGATAGCCCTGCCATCAGACCAAACGACAGGTAGTTCACCCAGAGATCATAATAACGTTTTAAATAAAATCCCTCCCCAAATACTCTATCCGTTACGACATAAAAGATGGACCAGATGGAATCTATATTCGGCGGCCGTTTGGAACTAAACGAAAAGAACAAAGCCCATCCCTTAGCGGATATTAAGTAAAAAGGAAGATTCAATAAAAGTGAAATGATTACAACAACTGAGATGGGAAGGACCAACGTTTTAAATCGGCGTTCTCGTGAGTAGATCAGAAAGGCAGGGACCAAACAGAATCCGGGAAATATTTTTGTCCAGAGACCAAGACTGGCCAAGGGTAATCCCAAATAGACTATTCGGCGACTTAAAAAAAGAATGGCGGCCAACAGAAAAAGTAAGGCAAGGGCGTCCCAGTTAAAAAACGTGAATAAAAGAACCGACGGAGCCAAGAAATAAAATAAGGAAACATCCCGGTTTAAAAACCTCCTAGAAATATTCCTAGCTAGTAATATATTAAAGGTGGAAAATAGGCATAAAAACAACCCGTTCAATATAAAGAAATCGTTGCCGCTTTTTGACAGCGCCCCCATGAAAGCGGCCCACATACCCAGCACAACCGGATATTCGATATAGGAACCAGCGTAAGGTACGGGAATCGGCTTTTTTACAAATTCCGGTGCCTTCATCATGATGTCAGACACAGACAAGAAATAGAAACCCTTCAGCGGGTGCTCCCAAAAATAAATCTTGGCTGTAACAGTTAAAAGTAGAATAGCAAAAATGGCGAGCAGCTTTGTGAAATCACTCATTTGTTTGAATAAATTACTCGGAAGTTATTATCCACAACGCTCTCTGCATAATTTTCCAGATACTTCGATCCGGCTTCGGCCCTGAAACCTGGTATATTAGGCTCATTATTAAGGGAAACATAAGCAACAAGTCTCGGTTCCAGACTTAGAGCCTTGTTGACCTCAAAGTTAACGGCCTCAAAGCGGGCTTCCGTTATTCCACCTCCCCTAATAGCGGCTTTAATGGATCCATTAGAAAAGAATGATGCACGATGGCCGGTGGCCGGCGTGGAAATTATATAATTTATGTGTCGATCCCTTAGAAAAGTAACTAAAGGACTAAAACTGTAGGAGTCAAGAAAAATTAAAGGCCCGGCTTTAAAAAGCCCCAGCAACGAATTTAACAAATAGATACCGAGTAGCAATGATAAAACTGGCATGGATAATCTTGAAACCCTTTCAAAAAAAAGCCCGAATATTATTGGTAACAATACGTATAAAGAAAATACATAACGAGGCTCCATCGATAATTGATTAAACGGGGCCGAAAAAACAAATACTGTAATAGTTGTAATGAATGTAAGCGCCAGCAGTAACTCTGGTCCCAACGAACTTCTTAACCTATAAACGACGTTCGCGAAGTACGCGAGTGCGGACAGGAAGATTCCATAGATTAAGGCGGAGATTACCGGGCTGAAATCAACGGTAGAATTAGAGGTTCTTCCACCGAGTAAGACCGGAAACCCCTCAACGGCCAGCTTAAAAATGGCTCCCCTAATTCCCCACGGCTTTTTAAATAAAGCCCCAACGGTACCAGACGGCCTAATAGAAAAGTTATAATAAATTACCGGAGAACACCCGACTACGAATCCCAGACAAAAAAAGGCGAACGGTGTAAAAAACTTTTTCCTAAGACTTATTAAGAGATACATCAACGAAGGAATAACGAAATAGACTATTGTTGGTTGCACCCAGAAACCAAATCCGGAAAGAAAACCTATTATTAAAAAATATTTAGCTCTTGTTATCGGCGTACTCCCACCCTGGACAAGTTTTACTGCAAGGTACAGTAGCGATGAGCCAATAAAGGTTGCCTCAACGTAACCGGTCCCGGCACGACTACTCCAGTTATTCCAAAATGGGGTACCCAGAGACGCCACAAGTAAAACAAAAATGGCAACTTTTTGGTCAAAGATCCTAAGGGCAAGCAGGTAAATCATCCAGATGGTCCCAAAAGAAAACAGGAGCGGAACTATTTTTAAACCCCAAACAGAAATACCAAAAACAGTGAACACTAATGCACTGACGTAAGCCGAAAAGCTACCGGTGTAATCCTGGGCTGGATAAAATACTGGGCGCTCTCCGTCCATTATTCTTTCTGCCTGAATACCATAGACGGCTTCGTCGACCGTTATCTCGGAGCTCCTATTCAGCGGATAATAAAAATAATAGGAACGAATTGCTACTCCGACTATTATTAACCCCAAAACCAGTAATTTATAATGCTTACCTATTAGGCCCGGCATAAATATTAGACACCTTTTAACTTCATTAAAAGACGGATTCCGTCGAAATAAAGAATGTCGTAACTAGGATCTCTAGAAAGGTTTAAGATTTTCTCAAGTAGAACTTCCCTACCATAAGGTGGGTCAGACCCCTCATCGGCGCTCATAATTACGTACTTGGGCTTTTTAGCCTTGACGACCCAATCTTCGAACCTATATATCTCAAAACGATGTGAGAGGTGCGGAACAAAAGTGCTTTGAGCCATAACCGAAACCGTAGGGTCCTTTGGTATCTGAGCCAGTAAAAAGTACTCCAAAGAAAATCGTGAATCGGCGGCATAGGAAACAGGGTTCAAAATCCTTGTAAATGGCGAGTTGGTCCTAGCCGTTTGAATCACAGGAGCTAATACTAGTAGAAAAGAGAAGAACAAATTTAATTTTGGGACCCAGGAGTCCTTACCAAGCCTCTTTAGCAAACTGTTTAGAAACACAAAACCGCATACAGCCCCAAGGGCGAAAATCGGGGTTAAAATTATGTTGTATTGGTAACGGATAAGCCAGCGTTGACCAAGACCGGTCAGGAATCTAGAAATGAAGTTAGGAATTATGGGGATAAGAGTAAGTGGCGCCACTAGCGGCAGAAACGCAAACGAGCCCACTAGATTTAGCATCGTCTTAAATTTTACTGGGGGTAAAAAGAAAGTTTTAATCACGAGTAATGGGTCTGTCAATGCCTTAACGAAAAGATCCGTCGTGGTTTTTCCGATAACTGGGTCCAGCTCCTCATAGGCGAAACGATCATGCTTAAAGTATGGGATTATATAGCTTGTAACTATGTAATAGTAACCAAGGGTACAAAAAATAGTGAAGACCCCATGACGATACTTCCTGTATTGAACTAATAACAAGATACCTAGTCCGGTGAAAATTAGTGGGACGTCCTCCTTTAGAAGGAACCCGAGGACCATAAAGAAATAGAATAATTTAAGCTTACCCGTTTCTAGAAAATAGATCGCCCACGCAACAATACCTACACCCGCAGTTACTTCATGAAAATCGTAATCGATAGCGGTTTGAAAACCTATAAATGATAAGTACGCGAAACTTAAAGAAAGGGTGAAAAGCGAACTGGTTCTCCTTTTTGCGAGCAAATAAATTGGGTAAACAGAAAGAACCGCCAAAACCGACTGAGCCACAAGGACTATCTGCACATCATCCCAAATACGAAATAAAAAAGCCAAAGGAATAATTATTGGATGAAAGTGGTCGCCAAAGAGGTTTTCGCCCGGATAAGTATTAAACTTGATTGTGGACAACGGGGGCTCAAGACGGCTCAGTCGCCACAACGGTTGGTCAAAAATCGCCAAATCTACCGCATCCGTCTGAAACCGGTTATGACGATTAACGGACCAAGAAGCGTAGATCAGAGCAAACAGGGCTATTAATACAAAAATTCCATATTTTTCTATAAAGCCAACAGCCCTATTCATAACTTTATGGATTTATAAACAGCCTCGAACACAGAAAGGGTCTCCTTGGCACACCGTAGCCAAGAATATTTTTTAACATTTATAAATCCGAGTCCCGTAAGTTTTTCTCTTAGAACCTCGTTGGAATAAACTCTAACTATCTTATCGGCGATATCAGAAACATTAGAGGGGTCAAACGTTACTGCGCTTTCCCCCACCACTTCCGGTAAAGACGACGTATCCGAACAAACAACAGGAACCCCGCAAGCCTGTGCTTCCAACAACGGTATACCGAACCCCTCGTACAATGACGGATAGACAAATAAAATAGCGCCGCTATAGATGGCAGGCAAATTTTCTTCCGGAATATAACCTGTAAGCAAAACTTTATCGCGTAACAAATATTTACCTAGAACGCTATCTATCCTTTTAAAATACGGGTCGTTCCTCCGATACGACCCACCTAATACGAGATAAACTCCGGGGTTATACCTAGAAAACTCACGAAAAGCCTCCACCAGATTTAACAGATTCTTATACGGGCTAAACCCGGCGTGGCAAAAAATGTAGTCACCACCGATTCCAAAATTTTCAAGAACCTTTACGGTTTCGGCCCTTGGTACAGGTTTGTATCTATCCTCGGCTGACTCCTGCGTAATTGTAATAGAATCCGAAGACAGACCAAAGAGTCTCATTAAATCGGCCTTAGAATTATTTGAAACCGTAATGATATGACTCGCGGACGAGGAAATAGCCCTTTTCTGAAGGGAGATGTATAGAGTTTGTCTGCATCTTTTCAGTAGATTTGGGCTCAAGGAGCTCTCCGGATATATATACGGGATTAGATCATGAACCGTAACGACCGACCTTGGGTGGCAAAAAAGAAATTCGGTGTTGTCCGGGTGGAAAAACACATCTATATTGAACTTTTTGACGAGCTGATTAAAAAACAAGTGGTCTCTTAGAACTATTTTGTGGGGCGCTTTTATTAACCTCCAATTCGTGGAGAGGTTTAAATAGTCAACCTCACCAAGAGGCCGGCCCCCTTCCATAAATAATAGGTATTCGTTGTCTTTGTCTATCTGCGAAAGGGAATTTAGCAGATTCTTCGTGTAACGAAAAATTGCCCGATCTGTAATTAGACTCCTACCATCAATACCAATCCTCATATTTTGTTGCTTACGACGGTCGTTTTCCGACTGTCTTCAATTTTATTGTCACAAAAATTTTCCGTTACGCCGGTCTGGAATTAAAAATCGCCAAATATTCTCCTCTTTTACAAAAACTAGTGAGATGTCTGTAACTCTACCGGACGCATCTGTAACCGAAGCGTTAACCGAAGCGACTTCTCCATAAATATCGTACTTTCCGAAGTATTTATAGTCGGAGATACTTTTTGTGTCTCTAGAAACCGTATAGGAAACAGGTTGAGATTTAATTTTTGCCCTATCCGTTTCTTGGGAAGTCAGCACACTCACAAATTCGTCGCGACTTTTCCACTGTTTACGGGACTGTTCTGACAACAGGTTCCATAAGCTCAACTTACGTGCGGCTATTTCCCCAGCGTTAAATAGGCCCTGGCTTATTTCGGTGGCTAACACACGGGCGGCGACGTTGTAAATAGTGGGATAAACGATGGCCGGGCAATCCACTTTAGTAGACATAAAACTGGTTTTAACCGGCGTACATGGGACACTAAAACTTTTTCCCTCAAAGTCGGGTGCCGGTATTACTTCTATTGTCAAACCTTTAATATTTTTTTGTGAACCTACAAAAATGGGGCTCTTAATTAACAAACTAAACTTTCCGTCTTTGTCTGTGTAAGTAGTCCTGCCATTCGCCGATAGCTTCACAAGATCAACGCTATTCATTCCCAAAGCATCATGGACACTCCCACTATAAACGAGGCTTCTGGATAACAAGTTAAGCTTTATCAATATAAACGGTGCGACTATAAGAACACCAGAAAAGAGTAACACTGTTTTATATGGAGACGCTGTATCCTTCATATATTTTGTATTCTAATCGTACTTAATAGCACCAAATTGAGCAAATATGTATAATGTAAAGGCTTTGTTTCGAATATGATAAAAACAATTTCTGTCGTTATGCCGTGTCTTAACGAAAAAGAAACAATTGGCGAGTGTGTAAAAAACGCTAGGGCATCCCTAGAACTAAACGGCTTCCAAGGAGAAGTTATAGTTTCTGACAATGGCTCAACAGATGGGTCCCGCCAAATTGCCTTAGATAACGGGGCGATAGTTGTTGATGTTAAGGAAAAAGGTTATGGTAGCGCCTATCTGGGAGGCTTAAAAGCAGCCACTGGAGATTACATCATTATTGCTGACTCAGACAATACGTACGATTTTTTCGAAATCCCTAAATTCGTTAGAAAACTCGACGAAGGTTTTGAATTTGTTAATGGAAACAGATTCGGAAATTTGTGGTCTCTTAAGAGTCTTCCAGTAATCCATCGTTACTTTGGAGCAATTGTACTTTCTTCCTTTTTGAATTTATTCTTCAGGACAGGATTAACCGACGCTCACTGCGGCATGAGGGGCGTAACCAGAACGGCGCTCGTAAAAATGGGCCTTGGTTGCACTGGCATGGAATTTGCATCAGAGATGCTTATAAAAGGAAAGAGGTCCAAACTAAAAACAACGGAGGTGGAAATAAAATATAACCCCAGATCGGAAGGCTCAAAATTAAACCCGCTACAGGACGGCCTAAGGCATATAAAAACTATTCTAGGGTTTTATTTTAACCGTATAAAGTGAAAGCCCATCCACGTTAGCCAATAGGTCACCCCCATTAACAGATTCTGATCTGATCCTAGACATGGAATATAGATAGTAATCTTTAAACAGATCTTTGTTTGCACTCACGACTTTGTAAATATTCTCAGGCTCAGCAAAGTTTAATCCTTCGTACATACGTATTTTTCCTCGCGCGGTGTGCTCGCTGTCGGTAGCGCTAAAAAGAGCCGGGTCTTTGAATGTAAGCCTGTGGCCTAAAGCACTTAAGTTATCTGCGTAGTAATATTGCGTAAAAACAATTGAATTAAGGGGTAAATTTTCGTCGACCCATTTGTAAAATTTGTAATTTGTGCCTTGGGCCGGTTTAAACTGCTCAGCGAAACGTAAACCGAAGTCGAATAGCCCAGATGGCAAGGACAAAGCAAGAACAACCGAAATTACAATGATTTCACGGATTTTGTTTCTAATTAATTCCTCAAAATACTCTGCCATAAATATCGCTAAAGATATCTGCACCGGAATAAAAGACCGCATGCTAATGTTATTGTCGTCCAAAGACTTAACAAAAAATATTACTGGAAGAAGGAAGATAAAAAGATAAAGAAATAAGTAATTTTCGCGGAAATTTTTATCCTTTACAAACTTTATAATGGAGTAAATAAGTATAATAAACAAGGCGCCGAATTCCACAAATAAGTAGAACGGTGCCGTTAAAAACAGGTTCGTTATTTTTCCCCAAAACGTTGAGCCGGAAACGAACCAAAAAACGTTGAGCATGGGAACAAAGTAATGCCCTTTTTCCGCGGTAACGAACAATTCTAGGTTCTTTAAAGAGAGGGCTACCGCCAGTAGAACAATAGGTAAATTAAAACGGACTAAACTTGGTAAGTTTCTACTTTTTAACAGTTGAATTAACGTATACGCCAAATAAACTATTGCCGTTGAAAGAAAAACAAAGGCACTGTTGCCTAGAATACCGGCCCAGATTAGCGCCAGTAAAATTAAGGAACCAGGTTTATTTCTTTCAGCCGACCTTAGAAAAACGAAAATAACTAAAACGAAAGTGGTTGCCAGGAGATGTTGCGGAACCCAGAAAAACAAGGTAAATGGATTACTAATCTGCATGTGTATTTTACTTTGTGGAATGATCCAGTCGCTCCACCATTCAAGTTGGTCGATATAACCTAACCCTTTAATTTTGTATAAGTAAAATTCCAGACCGGAAAAATAGGTGACACCGAAAAGAAAGACCAAACGTTGCGTGTTGTTTTTTAAAATACCTCCGCCGACCCTGGCAAGCATCCAGATTATTAGAGCTGTCTGTAAACCCACGTGAATAAACCAAGACTGATTAACTTTGACAAAATTACCGGAAAATTTAGTTAAAAGTCCTGGGGCGACATTGTTAAAATAATATATAGTTAATCTCGTGGTCGGAAAATTGTAAAAGAGGGGCTCATTACGACTTTCTGCAACCGACACTATTTTTCTGATTTGGTGCTGATCATCACCAATTGGAAAGTATCCCTGCCACAGTCCCAAACGGGAACTCATTACCAACAAAAAAAATGAGGCACATAGCAATATAATTGGTACAGAAAAATTAAACGGCGGAATTACGTTGTCCAGATTTGGGCTTATCAGCCCTCCGAATTTTCTGGAAATTAATAAACAGCCTAAAACGAAAACCCCTTCAATAATCAAAAAGCCCGGTAGGCTAAGTACGTTTAGCGTAATTAGAATTGTGTAAAAAATTGGCACCACCAGAAAGGAGAGAAATAAATAAAAAAATGGGCTTTTATTCAGCCGCCCGGAAAAAAGGAGGGAAAAGAAATAACCCGGCAACAGATACAATAGAAACAAGAGAGTCAAAGTTATAATCATTTAGTCAGTTTCAAATAGGACTCCTCGAGAACGTTCAGATGCCTTTCCAAATTAAACTGTGACTTGACCCGGCTAAACCCGTTGTCCCCCAGCCTCTGGCGCAAATCCGGATCGGCCGACAACTTATTAATGGCTTCTGTGAGAAGATTCAAGTCCGGTTTGGAAAGCAGCAACCCGTTTTCTCCATCCGTTAACCAATCTGAAACACCGCCAACGTTAAAAGAAATAACAGGCTTGCGAAAAAGTCCGGCCTCCAAGCCAACCATGCCAAATGGTTCCGGCCAGACTGACGGCATAACAAAAATATCGCATTGGGAATAAAGCTCTCTTAGCTCATGACTGCTTTGAAAACCCAAAAATGTAACCTTATCACCGACACCTAAGCTGTCAGCAAGACCGACCAGGGCCTCCTTCTCCCAACCGTCACCTGCGACCACCAACCTCACCGGCCGGCTAACTTTGGAAATCGCGTCTATCAGAAGGTTAACACCTTTTTCCTTAAAAAGCCTTCCCACAAATAGAATGTTTATCTTGTCCCTTTCCGGCCTGAGAGTATGCTCCAAACCGAATGTCTCCGGGTGCCCCGGAAAAAGCCCGTTAACAACTATTCTCCCTGAACTTAAGCCGTTTTGGATTAGTCTGCGCTTCACGTAAGTACTATTGCATAAAACTAAAGGCAAAGTTTTTAGGACGTTGAGCCAACTTCTTCTCTGAACAACTCGAGAAATCGCCAGACCAGGACGCCTAGTCATGCACTTTTCTCTATACGCATTTAATAAACAGGTGCCGGAAGCCGCGATTGGACAAATTTGTCCCGAATTAAAAAAGTATTTGGAACTACCTGGGCAATAGGTAGTATGATCATGAACAAAGCGGGTTACCGGATAATTCGAATTGAGTAAAGCTATTAACCGTACCTCGTAAACGTTCTGAAGATTAATGACATCTGGACCGAACTCTCGAACATACTTAGAAACGGACTCCAAATTTAGCCCCGCTATTAAATCGGTCCTAAACTTTGTCAGTGATGTGTCTAACGACTCCTCACCCACGCTTCCAAAAACGAGACGGACTTCGTGCCCACGCTCTAAAAGTCCGTTACCAACCTGCAAAATATACCTTTCCTGACCGCCACTCATCCCCCACGTTTCATTTATCAATAGTATTCTCATAAATGATCAGTTTAATCCTAAGCTATGTAATGCTAAAATTCAAAGAATGAGAGCTATTAGGTCTTTATCAATAATTGTTTCTGCTTACATAGTATTATCTATCATTTTCACTTGGCCGTTAATCACGAAGATAGCGACGGCGGGGTTTGGGCACGACGAAGATTCCCCCTACCACATTTGGCACAATTGGTGGTTTAAATATTCCGTTTTTGACCTTAAACAAAATCCGCTTTATACAAACTACATCTTTCATCCCCAAAAGATCAATTTAATCTATGATGCCAATGCGTTTGTCTTCTCGGCTATGACACTGCCAATTCAGGCCTTAACGAATAATGTTGTTCTATCCTCTAACATTATTTTTTTGCTTTCTTTTGCCCTTTCTGGTTTGTTTGCGTTTATCCTGGCTGACGATATTCTTAAAAATAAACCGCTGGCATTTTTGTGCGGATTTATTTTTGCCCTTAACCCTTACACTCTGGCCCAAGCCATTGACGGACATATTAATTTAACCTCGACATGGATGATACCTTTATATACATTTTTTCTTCTAAAATCTCTAAATAGTGGGATGTCCGACAAGGTATTTCGAATTCAGAATTTCAAATTCCAAATTGCTGCCGGAATCACCGCGGCTTTGCAGCTCTATAACGACTTTACTTATAGTGCCTTCTTAATAATCGAGACTGTAATTATCTTCGGCTTCTTCGTCTATTCGAGCCGATGTTCTGAAGAAAGGATAAAACCCATTAAAAAACAGCTTTTTACTGGTTTGGTCGTCGCCGGAACCGCGTCAATTATAGGATCCCCACTACTTTACGAGGTCGTAGTAGCCGCTAAAGGAGGTCTCAAGGCCAGTTCCCCCACCTGGGTACAAAATGTCTGGTCGGCAGACCTGCTTACATTTATTAGACCAAATGACCAAACAACGTTCCTCAAAAACCCATGGACACCACAGATCGGTACCGTAGAGGGAACCGCTTTCCTAGGCTATTCGGTAATCGTTTTAGCAGTAATTTACCTGCTCCTTAGAATCACCAAAAGGCTTCAGGCAACGGCGGGAGAAAACTTGATGCTCGTTCTGACCATTTCATTTTTCCTCTTGATGCTTGGCCCGTCTATTCACTATAGAAATAGTTTCCAGTTCCCGTTTTTTGGCACTCAATTCATTTTTCCCCTTCCCTATCTCATCCTACACAAAATACCATTTATCGGAGAAACTCAAGAGCCGGGCCGAATGTTTCCGTTTCTTATTCTGCCCTTATCAATGCTGGCTTCTTCGGCCCTTGGACAGATGTCTAAAAACCTGAAAAAATCAATCTTTTACTTACTTCTTACTTCTTATTTCTTACTTCTGGCCATCGAGTACCTGCCACTACCATTTCCGACCACAGACCTGTCTTCTAAACCTATTTTTGATATTATCCAAAAGGATCCAGAAAATAAGGCGGTTTTGGTTCTTCCTCTGGGATTCAACAGCGGAAACTATGTTTTAGGACCATCGCCGATAGGAAGTCTGCAATTTTATCAGGCTTACTTCCGTAAACCGAGCTTTAGGGGAACCGTAGCTAGGCTTCCCTATTCAACTTTCGAATACTACCAGAACTTACCATTGATACCGTATCTAATCGATCCAAAAAGGGATCTAAAGGATAGTGATCTAGACAAAACAACCGGCCTAAAAATACTTAAGGACCGACTTAACGTAAAATACGTAATTGTTATAGAAGACAAATACAAAGGACCAATGGGCCAAACTTATCAAATTCTGGAAAATACTCTGGGGGCCACAAAGTTTTATGACGAAGGTCGTGTAAAGGGGTATATTTTATAATGGAAAAAGTACTACATTTAGGATGCGGCTTAAATAAAAGGGACGGTGCTGTTGGCGTGGACCTGTTGCCACTACCTGGGGTTGACGTCATCCACAATTTAAACTTATTCCCTTACCCATTTCCCGACGGGGAGTTTGACCTGGTTGTTGCCGAACATGTCATAGAACACTTGGAAAACGTTGTCGCTGTCGTCGAAGAAGTACACCGCCTTTTAAAGTCCCGTGGAAAATTGGAAATTATATGCCCACATTTTAGTAGCGCCGATACATTTACGGACATTACCCACAGGCATTTCATTACCTCCAGATCTTTTGATTACTTCGTACCTGGGACGGACTTGTCCAAGTATAACTATTCGAAAAGGGCCTGGTTTAGAATAATTCGCAAGGAGCTGGGTCCAAGACCGTGGCCGCCAGTTCTTAAACCCCTAGGATATCTAATAAATAGGTTCCCAGTTTTCTACGAGCGGAGATTTGCCATGATGTTTCCAGTCGGTGCTATCTTAATTATTCTGGAGAAAATTAATGACCTAGAAAATTAATCAAATTGCTACAGATAATCGGGTAAGTATAATTTTCCGACACTCTTTTGCTGCCAGCTTCGCTGAATTCTTTCCTCGTAGCTTCATTCCTAAACAGAGACAGCTTTTCGCGTAAATCGTAACTATCTTCCTCTTTAAAAATCAGCCCGGCGGTATCTACAACCTCTGGAATAGCCCCAGAGGAGGAACCAACAACGGGAACCCCACAGGCCATAGCCTCAATGATAGTTCTACCAAACTGCTCCTTCCAAGTTTTAGTCGTCCTTGAGGGCAACACGAATACGTCCATCTGGTTAAAATATCTAACGAGCTCGCTATGTGGAATCGATGTTTTGTACTGGACTCTCTCAGAAATCTTTAGGGAATGGGCCAGGTCTATAAACTCCGAATTAATTTCCTTACTGGACGTGATAATTAACAGTCTAAAGTCGAAATCAAGCATGGAAACCGCCCTCATCAGCACATCCAAACCCTTTGCCGCAGATGGTCTTCCAACAAAGCCTATTGTTAAGGGCTTAACGCCACCCTCCGATTGACCGGATTCAAATCTGCGGAACATCTCAACGTTTACACCAAATTGCGGAATGACCGCGGTTGGTTTTAGAAAACCACTATTTGTTAATCTTTCTGTAGCACCCAAGTTACCGGCGACGGCCTTTGATGCAATAGAGTAAGTGAATTTTTCAATAAAGTTTCGTAAATTCCCCAAAGGCAAATCTAGATTCTCCCAGGTAAAGAAAACCAGCTTCTTCCTGAAAACCAAACTCGCAAAGGCCACCTCGAGTGCTACTGGGGCAAACGGCTCTTCTTCCAGGTAAATTATGTCTGGTCGGAATGCTAATAACGATACAATAAGATGTATTGGGCTATAAAAATACTTGCCCCCATCGCCTGTAAATACGGTATCCACCGGGTACTCCTTATAGATTTGGTTTTCTTCTATCGGCGGACGGGTGGGTATTTGAGCGTTCCTGTATTCTCCGTGCCAGGTTCTCCATTTCCTTGGATAAATTAACCCAACTTTCAGATCCGGTATGGCTGCCAGTTGCTCAAGCTTTTTGTGGTTAGCGCGTTCGGCATAAGCGTGTGAAACAACGAGTAACTTCATAGAGTTTTGTAGCGAGTAAATTATAGCATTAGGAATTGGCCTGACGCCCCGCACGAACACGGGAGAGCTTATCCAAAAGCTTCTTGCGGAGCCTTAACGACTTTGGTGTTACTTCCAAAAGCTCGTCGGATTCCAAAAAATTCAAGCACTGCTCCAGACTCATATCTACCTTGGGAACAAGTTGAATAGCAAAGTCCGAGGTCGAGGAGCGTACGTTGCTTTGCTTCTTTTCCTTACAAACATTTACTTCGATATCCTCTTCCCGACAGTTAAGTCCAACTACCATTCCTTCGTAAACATCAGTTCCGGGATCAATAAAAGTAGAACCGCGCCCCTGGGCGACCTCTAAACCATTGGCTACAGCCTTTCCGGACTCACTCGCAATAATCACCCCGTTACGAAGCTTAGGAATATTCCCACCCAACGGCTCGAATCCAAGGAAGCTGCTACTAATCACCGATGTTCCCTTAGTTAAATTTAATAGTACGCTTCTTAGACCCAAACTACCTCGAGTAGAAAGTTTAAAGGTCAGATGACTAATTCCCCGGTTATCAACATCCGATTTCACTAGTAACCCGCGCCGACTGCCTAATTCTCCATTTACGCCTCCAGCGTACTGTTCTGGAACATCGATAAGAAGCTCCTCGTAGGGCTCTAATTTTTCCCCAGCATTTTCTTTGAGAACAACTTCAGGTTTGCCTACCTGAAATTCGTAACCTTCTCTTCGCAGCGTCTCGATAAAGATCGATAGGTGCAGTTCGCCGCGCCCGTAAATTAAAAACGTGCTTTCGGAGCTGGTCGTTTCAATTCTTAGACTAATATTAGTTTCCAGTTCTCTCATGATTCTTTCTTTGATTTGGCGGGCGGTACTGAATTTTCCCTCCCTTCCAGAAAACGGCGAGGTATTGGCCCCAAGAGCAACGCGCAGTGTCGGCTCCTCCACAAAAATTCGCGGTAGCGCTTCTGGATTTTGAAAATCGGCCACTGTATCACCGATTCCAAATTCGCTTGATCCCGAAATAAGAACAATCTCACCAACTTTCCCACTTTCAACCTCCTCTTTCTTAAGCCCAAAATTAACCAGAACTTCCGTAACATTAAAACCGACTTGCTCACCATTCTCCTTGAGAATTAATAGCCGGTCACCTTTTCTAACTACCCCGCGGGCGATTCTTCCCAACGCGTACTTGCCCTTGTGCGATTCAAAATCCAGTGAACTAATCAGCATTTGAAACGGGAGACTTATGTCGCCCCTGGGACTGGGAACATACTCAATAATCTTTTTGAATAGCGGCGTTAAATCCCCATCTCCCCGAAAATTTTCCGGTAAAACTTCCCAGGCCTTTTCGTTTCGTCCAATGGCGTAGAGCACCGGATATTCCAGATGCTCGTGGTTTGTGGCCAAATCAAGAAATAGGTTTTCGGTGAGCCTTGCCACCTCAGCCACCCTCGCATCCTTTTTGTCGATTTTGTTAATGACAACGATTATCTTAAGCCCCATTTCCATTGCTTTTTTTAAAACGAACCTGGTCTGTGGCATTGGGCCCTCCTGAGCATCAATCACCAGAACGGCTCCGTCGGCCATATTTAACACACGTTCCACTTCCCCGCCAAAATCAGCGTGCCCAGGAGTGTCAATAATATTAATTAGGTAACCGCCATAATTAATAGCCGTGTTTTTAGCGAGAATTGTTATTCCCCTCTCTCTTTCCAGTTCGTTGGAATCCAGAATGGTTGTTTCCTGCATCTGGGCGGAATTATCACGAAAAACTCTGGCTTGTTTTAGTAGCCCATCAACCAATGTTGTTTTGCCGTGGTCAACGTGGGCGATAATAGCCACATTTCTAATTTTGTCAGGCGTAATGTTTTCCATAAAAAAACCCGACCTCTGTCGGGATCAAAGTATTCTACCACCTAGTAAACTTTATTCAAAGCCCCGAAGCGATATCTCGATAGACCTGCATAACCTTCTCGGCTGTTTTCTTCCAGTTAAAGAGGGCGGATCTTTCAATTAGCCTGTCGCTATTTACAGGTATATCGTCATTCAATATAGCCAATGTCTTTGCGGCGATGTCGCTAGCATCATTCGGGTCTACCAAAACCCCCTCGTCCCCCACAATTTCCTGCAAGGAGGTGTTTCGGGAAACTACAACTGGGGTGCCGCAAGCCAACGCCTCCAGAACGTGTAAACCAAAACCTTCCTTAAGGGAAGGGCTCAATAGCACGTCTCCACAATTATAAAGACCCACCAGATCTTCGTCGTTTGGGTCTAGAACCTCCAAATAATTGGACAGAATACCTAGATCCTGAGCTAATTTCCTCTGCTCGCTAGTGAGTGGGTGTATTCTTAACAAATGCGTGAAAGGATTATTTACAATAATATCCTTGAATGCTCTAAGCACCATCTCAACATTTTTGTACTTAAGGTTGGAACCAAAATTAAGAACTATTTGCCCCTCTGGTAACCCAAATTTTTCCTTGTACTTGCGTTTGGCCCCACCTTTATCGAGATGGTGAAAAATTGGGTCAACCCCAGAATAGATGACTACTATCCTACTTACGTCTATACCTAATTCGTTAACTAAGTCTGTCTTAGTACTTTCAGAAATAGCAATAACACGACGAGATTTTCGTAAATTGTTAATAATACCTCTAAATACTTCCAAAACCGAGCTGTTGTCCTCATATTTTAAAGGTATGAGATCGTGACAGGTAACCACCGTCCTTTGCATATCTAAATAATTCAGGAGGTGAGAGTAGCTGTGGTCCAAAATATGGTTGACCGCGCCCTGGTTAAATCTGGCGAAATTTGGGTAAACCCGGTTTCTCCAAAACCTCACCGCTCTTGAGAACCTAACCGGAGGCTCCGTAACAAAACTCTGGAATTCAAAATCCTGGCTAGTTGAAGGGGTTTTAAACTGTCTGCTTAGAGAATCGGCGTAACGATCCATGGAATACCAGTTTTCCGCCCCCATATCCCTAAACAACGTTACCCTCATAAGTTGAATGTTAGCTTGGCTCTCCCATAAATCATAAAGATTTCTTTTAGGTATCTAGCGGCAGCAAGTTTGTTTACGCAAATCACCGAAAAAATAAGATTAACGAGGGCTTTAAGTAAAATGGTGCTTAAACCTACAAAGGTGTCCGTTTTATTAAAATGTTTCTTCTCAAAATAGGCAGACCCGATCCCAGAGCGAAGACTCCTTTTTAGGAACGTTTTAAACGAGTATGGATCGAGGTGGGTGACTTTGAGTGGTATGTAACCAAATTTAAAACCCATTTGTACCGCTCGATATTTAAGATCAGCATCTTCCCCAGCCGGCTCCGGGAAATTTTCGTCGAATCCGTTAAGTTTATTGAAAACAGCTTTCCTATAGACGATATTATTGGTACCACCAGCAGGAGACTCAAACCCACCTAAATAATCCTCCTTTCCTGCTTTATAGACCTCGCGAGTTTCCAACGATTCTAGCCTAGCCACAACCTTTTCGCTAAGTATCTCCGCAGGCGCCTCTAGGTAGCCACCGACGGCAGCCGCCTTAGGCCACTTCTCTAGTCCTTCCTTAAGCCGCGACAACCAGTCCCCTGGTACAAAACAATCATCATCGGTAAAGGCAACATTACTGCCTATCGCGTTTCTAACACCGTAGTTCCGTGCTTTTGCCGGACCACCGTGGTCTCTAAGATAAACCCTAATATTGGGGTCCTTTAGTCCGACTAAATATTCTTTTGTCCCGTCGGCGGAGCCATCATCCACCACAATAATTTCGTATTCGTTTTTTGGGAAATCCAAGTCTGTCAGTGCCTTTAAGCACCTCTCCAAAAGAGCCCTTCGGTTGTAAGTTGGAATAACGACACTAAAAAACATAACTTTATACCTGCCTAGTAACCGCTTGCCGCTCCAGATCCTCTAGCGGGTCCACCGGTAGATCTTTTAATTTGACGTGAGCGTAGATGAACTTAATGTCCCTAATCATGGAACGGCCGTCTATAAGCAACACGAAAATCAAATAATAGAATGAAAATATTAGTCCCTTGGAAACTAGCGAGACCAGAGGCTCCCCAAAGTTTAAATTAAATTTAAACACCGTAAATTTAAAACCTAACAGGGTCAGAGCACATATTATCATTGTGGGTAGAAACACGTCCAACGTTTTTATTTTTATGATCCGGCCCAAAAATGTGTATGCCAAAACTATTCCCAAGGCTAAAACGATAGAGAGAGAAATTGCCGAACCCGGTGCTTTATACAGGTATGTCAGAACGGGCGCCAGCAATAAAATTGCTATAGCCTGAATAAACAAGTACTTGGAAACAATCTTAGGCCTCCCAACCGCGGTAAACAGACCACCTAAATCATCAAAAACCGAACGTAGAACCCCATAAATTAAAAGGATTCTAAAAATTGGCACCATGGGTGACCACTTGTTCCCTAAGATAAATACGGTAAAATCGTCCGCCACCAAGTAGAGCACCAGCGAAAGCGGAAACGAGACCCTAACAATGCTCTTTAAAACAATAAAAAATGTTTCAGATAATTTTTCCTTCTCGTTTTGAAGGGATGAGTATGTTGGCAGGGCCACTTTAGAAATAACACTAGTAATTAGCGAGGTTGGAATCTGGGCATAGTTAAAAGCCCTAGAATAGAAACCCAAAGCTGTAACGCTCAGAAAGGTTCCCAAAATGAAGTCGTTGTACTTATAAAGTATAAAGGTGGTCAAACCACCAATAAAAAGAAAGAAACCAAACTTTATAAACCAAAGCAGCTCAGCCTTTTCAAATATTAAAATCTCACGGAGCGGCACACGCCACGGTCTAATTATCCAAAGCATTGCCGTAGAAAAAATAATATTTAGTGAATAGCCAGCAACTAGACTCAACGCCCCAAAACCACTAAAGGCCATAACTACCGAGATTGTTGAGGAAAGAGCTAGTGAAACAATATCAACAAGAGCCGTTCTTTTAAAAAGAAGGTTCTTCTCTAACGAAATGCGCTGAGTAGAACCGAGCGCCTGAAAAATGTAAGAAATGGAAATTAGAATAATAAAGGTAAATACGACCGGGGAGTAGTATGAGACAATTACAGGCGCCAAGACAACAGAAGCGACAAGACTAAGCAGGGATAAAGTGAGCTGTAAGGTAAAATGGGCCCTATAGGCCTTATCCAACCCTTCCTGCTTATGAATTAAGGCCTGATCCAAACCAAACTCTTTAAACCGGCTAAAGAGGTCTACTAAAAAGAGAGCAATTCGGTAGACTCCAAAGTCCGACGGGTTAAGAATACGCGCCAAAAAAATACCAGCGATAAAATATATTAAAAGTGAAATGTAACTGTTTATGGCAACAAAAAAGGTTCCAGTTAAGGCTCTCTTAGCCGTACTCATAATTTGGGGAAAATGTAAACATCAATCGTGTCGCCAAATTTCTTAGAATGAGGGAAATTTGGACTAGTGCTCCTAACGGAGAACGTGGGCTTGTAGCTTTTCTTAACTTCATTAATTGCCTGCAGGCGACCTTGGGGATGGGTCAGTACTAAGTCGGCGTAAAGATTTTCCACAAATACCACACCGCCATCTTCGTTTAAAATCTGCAATGCATTACGGCTCTCACCTGGCGCGAAAGCTCGCAGATCTGGGGAATCATAGGTTAACCAAGCATAATTATTAACCGGCAGGAGTTTACCAAAATAATTCGGCCAATAGTTACTAAAGGCCCACGTCAATTTTGAACCCCTCGATCTGGTCATCACAACAGAATCTTCGATGAGACGCTGGTCAGCAGACCTGTAAGCATTAACGATCGGGAGGATATTTACACCGAAGATGAAAACAACAAACACGACAAGAGTGCGCGGCGATTTAAACAACGATAATCCCCGGGCGCCAAATAGGGCCAAAAACGGAACTAAGACGAGTGCGTATCGTGGGTAGAAAGGCAGGCGACTCAATATGGCAAATAACATAACGACCATAAAAAGCAAAACTGGTAGATATTTTTTATAATTAATTAATGACCTGACCGCACCAACGGAGGCGAGAACCACAATGGGCCAGGAAAACCACCAAGGGAACTCCAAAAGCCTTGACGGCCTAAATTCCTGCTTAACGCCACCATAAAAACCTAATACCTGCAAAGTTTGCCACTTAACCGTTTCCGGATCCAGCTTGTAAAAAAAGTAGAAAATAGGCAGGAACAGCAACAGACCCAAGACTAGTGGAACAGAACTAAATAAGCTTAGGTGCAAGTATTTGTCATTTAGGAAATTTTTATTATGGGCAAACAAATCGTAGACAAAGTAGACGACCATAACACCAAAGATTGGCAGAATCGAGTACTTCGTCAAAAAGGATAGACCCAAAAATAATCCGGAAAGAATAGAAAACGTAATATCCTTTTCGCTACGGGCCAAATCAAAAAAACAGAAGGTTCCGACCATACCAAAAACCAGGAATGGTTCAATCACCCCAACTCTTAGATAGAACCAAGCCAGAGGAATCATGAAATACACGAAGACTCCGAGAGTGGCCGTTTTTATATTCTCTTTTCTAAATAAGTAGAAGAAGATAATTAAGGCCGTAAGCGTTGTAGCTAAAAAAGAGACGAACCTTAGCGCAACTAGCGGGTTGTGAAAGAGTAGGTTGGAGAAAACCGCGGAAGTGGCAAAGTAGGCCGGAAGGTCAAAGTAAAAACCCCTACCCTCGTAGGCAGGGATTCCAGTATTTATGAGGCTGGTAACCACTGCGGAATGGACAAAAGCGTCCGGCTCCCCCAGGATAATTCCACCATCAAATTTTACTGACTTAAAAACAATAACTACGGTTAATACAAATACGGCTGTTATGAAGGCGACTCTCTTCATAATTTATTTGGAAGGTTCAACGAAATAAACGACAGCTGAATTGCTGGAGTTTCTCTGATGAGGAAAATTTGGAGAGGTATCCCCTATTACTTTGCTGACATTATACTTACCCCCGACCACGGCCCAAGCATTAATTCTATTGCCAGGATGAATAAACATTTTTGACTTTGAGTAGTTTGACTCTAAAACCACAAAACCGCCTTCTTTTTCTAAAATTGATAACGGAGACGTATTAATATCCGCAACATAGGCCTTGGCATCCCAAGCTGAATCCGAAAGCCAGGTGGCCTTGGTGCTGCCAGCTGCCAAACCAAAATATTGTGGCCAATAGTTAGAAAATATCCACGGATTTACCAAGTTGTAAGCCCCAATATAAGCACCAACATCTTCAATTAAACGGTGGTTAGTTGAATAAAAAGACTCTTTCGCGGTTGGTAATATTAAAACGATCGAGAATATAAACAAGAAGGCCCCAAGTCGCTTTTTTCTAGCATAAATAGAGCTTAAAAACAGACCTGCGAGAACAATCAAAAATACAGCGATTGGGTAAAAATAACGCGGATAAAAAGGCCGGAATGGAAGGGTAATAAGAGCGGTAATCGCAAAAGTCAATAAAAATAAGGGGGTCCTTTTAAAAGTTCTGAGTGAGTAAATTAACCCTCCAGCAAAAAATATAACCACAGGCCAAGTTAGCCACCAAGGAATAGAGTTTAGATAATAAAGAATGCTTAACTCACCACCCTTAATCTTCCAAAAATCGTGAATAAACCCTAAGCTAGTAAAAACCTGTAATTTAAAATAGTACTTGTCGTGAAGCCAGAGAACTAAGAGCGCTGGTATAATGAGCAGCGATACAACCATTAAAGGCAGTAGACTGAATATGTTTAACTCGAGAAAGCCGTCCTTGAACGAAGTTTTCAAATTATCCTTAACCAGATAAAACAAAAAAACAGAGATGAATCCAGCTAAATATATTAATGCCGTATATTTTGTCATCAGAGAAATTGTGAGCAGCATACCAGCAATCAGCGACCAGTTCTTACTTTTTCTTTCTAAAGCGTAGTCTTGGGCATAAATCGAAAGGACGCCAAAGGAAACAGCTGTTGAGTCAAGAAGGGCTAGCCTGGAAATATAAAGGGAAAACGGGCTAATAGATAGCAAAAACGCGGTTAGAAAGCCGGCTCGAACCGAAAACTTCTGCTTAAAAAATAGAAATGTACCTAGTACTAAAAGAAGCGAGGAAAACACAGAAACAATCCTTAAGGCCACGTACCTTTGTGGAAACAGATATGAAAGCCAGTGCCCAAGCAGAGGATAGAGAGGCACCTGAAACATCCAAGGCACTCCCCCATACATTGGCCAAGGAGATCGTTTAAAGCTATCTGCCACACCCTGGTGGATAAACTCGTCCGGCTCACCTAAAGCCAAACCGCCGTCCAGTTTATAAAAACGCGCCAAGGTGACAGCTAGTAATAAAACAACTAAAATGGCAACCTTTCTATTATTAAGAAAACTGATAATGGCTGGTTTATTAAACATTTATTCAAAGGTTTTGGCTGCGTGATTCGGCCGAAACTACCTGTATTTTAACAAAATATCGCCTAGGTATAAAATTTGAAATTGTTGCCTTCCGAGACACTAATCGCTAGAATTCACGTTAGCAATGAAAATAATATCTGTTGTTATTCCAGCTTATAACGAAGAGAGGTACATTGAAAGAACTGTTAGATCTATCGCGGAATACTTTGACGAAGCTCGACAGGAATATGAAATTATCGTTTCTAACGATGGGTCAACCGATAACACTCCGACCGTCGTGAAAGGAATGACCGGGGCAAATAGCCGGATTAAACTTATTAATAACCTTCATTGCGGAAAGGCTGTAACAATAAATTCGGGTTTGAACCACGTCACGGGCGATCTCTGCCTTTTGATGGATGCGGACGGTGCCGCCCATATAACTCAGTTGGAAAAGCTACTTACCATTTTGGAAAAAAGCGGGGCTGACATTGCCATTGGTAGCCGAGAAGGTTGTGGATCCAGAAGAATCTCGGAACCACTTTACCGCCATTTCCTAGGCAGGGTCTTTAATCTACTAGTCAAGGTTATTACAGGACTCAATTTTGAGGACACTCAATGCGGTTTTAAGTTATTTAAAACGGATGTTTTAAAAGCTCTGGCCGCAAGATCCTGGATTATGAATAAAAAGATCAACGATCTAACAGATCCCATGGTCACCGCATTTGATGTGGAACTGCTATTTCTGGCCAAAAAGGCGGGGTATAAAATTGTAGAGGTCCCGATTGAATGGCAATACTTTTCCACCAACGGCGTCAACCCGATTCGGGACTCTATAAGAATGCTTGTGGACATTATCTCGCTGACGGTTAGAGGGTAGGTTGATGACCCATTTAGACTAATCTCTTATAGACCGCTAATAAGCCAGAGCCGTAACTCTGCCAACTGAACACTTCCGCCTTTTTTCTGGCCCGGACGGACATTTCTCGTGTCAGTTCCGGATGTTTATATAAATATTCGAGTCTTTCAGCCAACTGGTTGGTATCCCCCGCTTTAACAATAAAACCTTCCTGCCCATCTTCTGCGATTGACCCAGATTCAAAGGTTGTGATTATTGGCAGGCCGCAAGCCAGAGCCTCATAACCCACCAAGGCACTACCCTCTTCTAAACTTGGCAGAACGAAGATATTGCTATTTTGGTACAATTCCAAGCTATCGCCGTAGCCCAGAAACTTGATCGATAAATCGTTTCTAAATGGGACCAGAAACGGTTTAATTTCGCTATCTTCCTGACCCAAAATCCGTAACTGTGCCCCCTTAAGACCAAGCTTCTTCCAAGCCTCAAGGAGATAGAGCACACCCTTTCTAAACCCAACCTGACCAACGAACAAAACGTTGAAACCAGAATACCTCTTCGATAACGGCTTAAAGTGATTTGAATCAACCCCGAAAGCAAGTTTGACTAGCTTTTCTTGCGGGACACCGTTTTCAACCAGCGACTGATATGAAAAATCCGACGGGGTCATAATATAGTCAGTTTCCAGAAGTTCCGCCAGAAGACGTTTTTTATTTACATTGAGCAATTTTTGCGGCCTAACTCCCCTAGTTCTTAATTCCTCATTTATAATTCTTTCATAGGTCAGTGGGTGACTTGAAGCTCTTTCCACAACTGTCCTTGCTCCATGGTGTTTTGCTTTTCTTATGGAATATAGACCGTGACCATTCCAAACGTGAAAAATGTCCGAGTTCCCAAGCTGTCTAGAAACGAGCAGATCGTGCGCCACATCCTTAATTATCCACTGGTAAGAACTTGGTAAAAATTTAAACCCTTCCAAAAATGAAACATTCGTTGAAGTAATTAATGGCGCTGGTATCAAGGCTTGGCCATTTGATGCACAATAGATCCTATCTAGCGCCCCCGCGCTGTAGATTCCTGCCACAGCGTTAAAGGCTGTTGTGCCAATCCCACCACCCCCAAATCTTGTAGCCACAGAATAGATGACTTTCATAAACCGTTCTGCCCTTCAATAGAAATTGAACCTATCTCTGTGTCTCCCTCGATACCGTAAACATCAATAAATCCCCGCTCACTTTCAAAACTTACGTCTACACTGCTCGGGCTTTGCCTAATAACAACATTTTCCCCATCAATTTTAGTATATTTAAGCTCCTCGCCGTTTAGACCCTTTATTTTAATTCCAAACCTAACACCCGTAGTATTTCTAACATTGGCTAGGTATATCCTTAAAACTGCATCTTGGGTAGTATAGGGTGTCTTTGGAAAGACGCTCGTTCTTTCTTTTCCAAAGACCACGAAGCCCACCGGATTGGCGGTAATGCGGTAAACCGAAGAATCCTCAAAATCCCTCTCGAGATCAACTCCAGAAGGCAGGGCCCCTAGTGGATTCCTTAACGCGCGGGTATACCAAAGGTCGTCTACAGGATTGGGCTTAGCAAAAATTAACTTTTTCTGAAAAATTGCATACCTTACCCCCAAAGACGAGAGAATTGAGTAAACTCTTGGATTTTTAAAATCTTCGAGGTATCCCCAAAGCTTGTAGTACTCTGACTGCGAATGAAAATTCAAGAAGCCCTTTCTAAACTGGGGCTGGAAAGCCAAGAGTTCGGCGACATTAAACTCCTTAGGGTAAACAACAAACGAAAAACCCCCAGGCTGCTGACCGACGTACTTCATGGCACTGGGCTCCTTTAAATCTATAACCTTAGAAGGAGGCACGTTCAGAAATTCTAGGGCAGAAAAAATGACCACAAAGGCGAATCCACAAAGTGCTGCGCGCTTACCAAACTTCCCTCCAAGGTAATTAAGGACTACGGAGGCGCCGAGCACCACGAACATAAGGACAAATATCCCTAGCCGGGAATATGTCCTAAACATAGGAACCAACTTATAAAGAAAATACGAAGGTAAATAAATTGTGAATTTCCCCTTAAGGAATAAATACGGGGGCATAGAGATAATGACGAGAATAAAAGTAATTAATAATATGGCGATCAGAAATCTGCCGTATTTCCTTCGGAATTCCATTTTTAAAACTAAAAGAACTATTCCAATAAAAACCAAGAAGGAAGAAACAAAACCTAGGAAGATTGTTCTTTCGTGCACTGGCCCGGAAATAACTTTGAAGTCCTTACCTTGATCTCGAATCCATTTATAAAAGGTTGAGGCCGCGGTACCAAAAACAGGATTGTCTTGTGAAGGTATTAAGTAGTCCCACGGCCTTGCAGTGAGCGAAACCACGTCCAGGAGAGGTCTATCGTAATTGGCAACACGAGCGGCGCTTTGACCGTCCCCCTTGTTAATATACGCATCAACTATCGTCGACAACACGGCTGGGGCAACGGCGGCCCCGCTGAAAAATAGCACCAGAAGCAATGAAGTAACAGTCGATTTAAGCTCTAGACGATAGAAAAAATAGAATGTCGCAGAGACTAAACTTTCCAAAATAATTAAAAAGTAGCCGTAGTAAAAATTGGTAAGCACAGTTGCCGTATTAAAAAGGGCGCATAAAAAAACCGTAACTAAACGAAACTTATTTTCCCTTAATTGACTGATAAGCTTAAGCAGAAAAAGAACCGCTAAAGGGAACGGCCATATTAAAGCTAAATCCAAATGGTTATACGATTTCCAGAAATGATATGGAGAAAAACTGAAAACGAATCCAGCCCAAAGCGATATTAGAAACGCCGTTCTACTATTGGCATCTTCTTCCTTTGCGAAGAACCCTGTCAAAACATATTTTACGAGCAGATAAACAGAGGCGGCCGCCAAAGGAAAACTAAGAAAAAGGACAAGGTTATAGGCAACAACCTCATTAAAAACAAGGGTCAATACCTTTAGAGGCCAGTAATAGAACAGTGCCCCGGTTTCACTATCGATTTTGAACCCAAACGGCGCCTGCTCCAAAAACGAATTCCTTACGTCCAAATGGTTCAGAAAAGTATACTTCCACCACCAAAGGTAGTGGGTCGCTCCTAAATTATCACCTGCAAAACCGTAAATTGAAGATCCAAGTTTAAAGACTAGAGGGAAAGTATAAACTATAGCAATGAACGAGTATAAGAAAAAAACGAGAATTAAGTTCTTTAAATCACGCCCCATAGGCTATGTGAATCAGCAACCCGGTCACAACTCGTAGACAAGGGCCTCAGGAAAGGTGGCCACTTTCCTAAAACCGGCATTCTTAGTGCCCCTTTCTTGCAAATCTGTAGGCGGCAGCGCAAATCTAAAAAAACGCCAATCATCATAGGGATTCTGGGCCAGATCACTCAAATGATAAATCAAATACCGGACGCCTTCATTCTTTAATACCTGGAACGTCGAAGGCTCCTGCAGTTCATCAATTTTACCCCATAACTCGAATCGAGGCTCGCTTCCTGGCATATTGAACAACCTCTTTTGGTGGTATCTCTGAAAATTCAGCCCGACCTGCAAATCAAAGTTCTCTGGGTATTCGGCAACAATAAAATCACCAGGCTGAGACTTGATCCAAGAATACACCGGCGGAACATTACGAAGGTCGGTAAACGACTTAAAATCTGGGAGAAACTCAAAAACGCCTCCGACGATAATTAGTATGAAAAGTAAAACCCCCACATTATGCGTATTTCTAGAGAGAATAGCTTTTACCGTAAAGGAGGAAAGTAGCGTTGTAAAAAGCATAACAAAGACCCCCATACGCACATACACCCGTATAAAAGGGAAAAGCTGGTAAAGAAAATATGAGGGGGTATAAATAATAACCCCCTTGATTGGGAAGTACGGAGGCAAAGAAACAATAAAAGAAACAATCGATAATAGCAGTATTACACGGATATTCTTATCCCTCTTATACAAGAATATAATAGAGATAAACGCGAGTAGGCAGTTAATTATTCCCAAAAAGACGACCCTTTCTGGAAGGTAGGCACTTCGGACCTTAAAGTCGTTTCCTCTAGATTGAATAAAATCATAAATTTGCTTGTTGAAACGGCCAAAAACCGGCTGGTTGGGTGGGTAAATTAAGTAGTCCCAGGGACGGGCGGAAAGTCCCACCAGTTCGTCTAACTTTCTAGAAAGAGCGTCTTTGACCCCACGGCTTTGATCAACTTTTGCAGACTGTAATCCCCCCCACAGAGGGGCAAAGCCCAACATTACAATAGTTGCGGAAAAAACCAACAGAAAAAACGTACGAGCTTTAAAATATTCCCTAAAGTCAAATACGAATTTCAACAAAAAATATGTGGTGGCAATAAGAGCGCAAAAGAAACCGTAGTAAAAGGTTGTATAAATTGTGGCCAGGAAAACGACCGAAACTAAAAAGGCCGACTTTAAGCTTTTATGCTCGTCAAACCAAAAAATAGTGAGAGTAAACAGCGGCAACCAAAATATTAATGAAAGGCTGAGATGGGCTGTCGCCTGCCAAAAATGGTAAGGAGAAATCGAAAAAAGCAACCCGCCAAAAAGTGAGGCCCAACGGCTCTTGGTTAAATAGTTAACTAGAGAATACATAGAAATAAAAGATAGCGCAAAACCGGATAAAATTAATAAATTGAATGCAAATACTTCGTTACTCAAATTGGAGATAATGGTACCAGGTACCATCCACAGAAATTCTGAAAACGAAGTGTTAATACTTACTCCCACCGGGGCGTTATAAAATGGTGTCCTGGATAAATCTAAGTTATGGGAAAAAGCATATTTTTGCCACCAAAAATACCAAATATTACCAAAGTTATCTCCAGAGTAACCGAAGACTATTTTTGAGGGATTAAGTACAACTGGGAGAGTGAAAACGACAGACACCAAAATGCCCAGACCTATTACGGAGATACTGAATTTGTACTTATTTAATAGATTTCTCATGATTACTTATGAAATTGAGCTCCTCCGAAGCGGCCGGTCCTAAAAAATATCCCCTGACACAATATTTTCCCTCCTCGGATTTAGTATTGTAAAACGACTCGTCGGACAACATAATCGTTATCTTGGCGGCTAGTTCTTTAACATCTCCGAGTTCAACAAAGACAGGCCCAGCCTTAAACAGTTCTTTTAAAACGGGCAGCTCGTAGACGACGGCCGGCAACCCATACGACATAGCCTCGGCGAGAGAAATACCCCAACCTTCTTCGAAGCTAGGACCCACAAAAATTCTAGATTTCTGCAGAACAAGAATCTTTTCCTGCTCAGAAACGGAACCCAAAAAGTCCACGCTTTCTCCGAGTCCAAGACCAGCTACCGCTCTTTTTAAGTCTTCTTCCTCGTCACCTGTACCTACAAATACTAGACTAACTTTTGGTTTAAAATTTCTAACGATTCTTAGGGCTTCCAAAACGTCATAAACGCCCTTATTCTTAGTCAGTCGGCCAACAAAACAAAGGTCGTACTTTTTTATGACATCGTTTACGATTTTTGGCTCAGCTATACCAACCTTCGTGATATAAATTTTGCTTTGGTCTACGCCTCGCCTTGTTAGCTCTTCTTTAGTTTGTGGGTTGTCAGTAAACACCAAATCCACGAATCTTTTAATCATTATCAAACTTAAATTTTCCATAAATATAGATATGTGGTTCCTAAGGGTGGGCTTACGAGATTGTGTCGACACTAGGTGATAAACGTAGACAACAACTTTTGACCCCTTAATCAACCCGCACAGTACGGCCGGAAGTACGTCGTAAAAAAAATGTGAGGAACCAATCGCGATATCAAACTTTGACAGCCCCATTAAGGTCGCTACTGACGACAACGCTCTCTGAAAATAGGCAAACAGCAACGTGGGTAATTTTGTAAGTTTCGAAGTCGGCGGTATTTCGGAAGCAATAAGTATGCTCAGACCTTGGAGGTAATCACTAAAATACTTGCTTAAAAATGTTTTACCCGGTTTTGGCAGCAACAACGTAACCTCCTCACTAGATTTCCAAAACGAAGCCATCTCCAAAAGGTGCTTATCTCCTCCACTTATGCCTTGGCCAGACCAACCGTTTTGAATAATTAGTATTCTCATAGTGTCCCGAGTAAGTTTTTGTAAGCTCTTGCGCAGGATTCCCAAGAGAACTCACGGGAGAACTCCTTACCAGCATACCCAAACCCTTTCCTAGTTTCCTCTTCCTGAATCAATTGCCCAAGTAACTTTCTATATTCAGATGGGCTGTCTGCCAAAAAACCGGTCTTCCCGTCCAGTATGACTTCTTTGGCCGGGCCGAAAAATGAGAACCCTAGATTGGCCAGACCAAAGGAAGAAGCCTCAAGAAAAGGCAGGCCCAGCCCTTCCCAGCGAGTACAGGAAGCATAAATTTGGCACGAGCTATAGAGTCTTAGGAGCACTTCGTCGGAAGGGTTAAAAACAAGACTAATTCTGTCGTCACCTTCCACAAGGCTCTTTAGGAAGTTAAAATACTGCCCCCCGCCCTGCCCCCCCACCAAAAAAAGGCGAGCCTGTGGGTAGGCTTCTTCTAAAGATTTAAAGATCTCTACTAGAATGTGAAAACCTTTATATGGAACGAACCGGCTGACGGAAAGAATGGAAATGGGCAATGGCGATACAGCCCGATTAACTGACGATGTTACATTGGACAAAAAATTATTGCACCCAAGATAAATGTAGGGCACAGTGATTTTGTATAGTCCCTTTATCTTTCCGGCGTTATCTTTACTTATTCCAACGGTCTTGTGGCAAAAAAAGAATTTGATAAAGTCCCTAAAATATACAAAAACGTCGGCAAAAAAATGTAGTGCCTTGTCAAAAAAACTGATTCTCCACGAACCAAAATCTCCGTTTAGCGACGGGAATTGTGTACCATAATCGGTCCGAACAATCTTTATCCCGGAAAAGTATGCGCAAATAAGTATCCTTAACGAACAGTGTGCCGAAATAATATCCAATTTTTCCTCCCTTAATAATCTAACTAACTCAAAAGAAAATACCTTTGGTTTCTTGAAAACGTGAACCCTAAATTTTTTTTTAAGTTCCCCGACAGTTAGTTCATCAACCAGAGCGTCAGACCCAAAAAAGACGACCTCACAACTCTCAAGATTACCCATGGCTTTGCCCAGCATTATCGCCGCCCTGGCACCTGAGTGCTCGTTGAGAACATCACACAAGAGCCCTATCTTCATAATAAGTTACTATATACGAGCCCAGCCATCCCCGAAACAAATTCTGCTGTTTTGAGGAAAATCATACCCAAATAATGAATGGGGTCGATGAATAAGTACCTAATGTTGCGGAGGAAAGCGGGCCTAAAAATAAAAGTGGAGATGCCCAGCAACCCGGGCGGGTTACTAGTAAGATATTTTTTTGCCTTGGTCGAATAATAAAACTTTTTCCTTATTGTCTCCCAAAACTTAAGGTCGCCCTCGTGGTGATAAATTGGGACGACCACTCTGCCAATTCTCGCCCCGCTTTTTTTGACTTTTTCCCTAAGATCCCAATCTTCCCCAGAGACCATTCCGCTGGTAAAACCGCCAGACTTCTCAAAAACCTCCCTTGTAAAAAACCTTGGTGCTTCGATCGAGGAATCATTAAAATACATCCGTTTTTCTAGCGTTCGGCACTTGGCCCAAAACCCAAGGCCAACACTCTCTTCAGGAACGACAACGGCCCCGAACCCCTCATTAACTGTCTCCACACAAGAATTTAATACTTCTGGTGCCAACTCCATATCCGCATCAACAAATAGCAGTAATCCACCAAGTGCTTTGCTCGCACCATAGTTCTTCTGCTCGCTCCTTTCGGGACCAAAATTGTAGACCCTAGCTCTAAATTTGTTAGATACATCTACCGTTGCATCAGAAGAATAGTTGTCCACGACGATTATCTCCAGATCCTGATACGTCTGGCTTTCTATCGACTTTAGACAAAGACCAATGTTTTTTTCCTCGTTTTTGGTATTAATAATTACTGATACCACAGCTAATTCTCAACTACAGTCGATATAAACTCGCCAACAGTTTTTTCTAGTGTAAATTTCTTGGAATCTTCCCAGGCGTTACGTCTTAGACACTCATACAGCACCGCGTCTTTATAAATCTTTATGACGTTCCTAGCCAAATCCGCAGGTGTATTATTTTGACAAACAATCCCAGTCACTCCGTTTTTAACGCTGTCCCTAAGACCGTCAACGTTATAAACGACCGCCGGGACCCCAAAGGAGTTTGCTTCCGTAACCACCAAACCCCAGCCCTCCTTCACCGAAGTCACCAAAAGAACACGGAGTCTGCTAACTACCGAGTCTCTCTCGCCATCGGAAACATTAGATAGAACTTTAACACTACCATTAAGCCCGAGGTCATTAATCTTTTCCTCAACCAGCTTTAAATATTGCTTAGTACCACGCCCTAACAGAAACAATTTCGCCACTTTTATTTCTTTTCTGATGATCGAAAACGCATCTAGAACATCCAAGGCCCGCTTACCACGAACCATACGACCAACAAATCCGACGCTTAAAATGTCATCCGATAATGCCGGAAGAACGGAAAGTGGGGTTATGTTACTAACCACAGGAACAACCTTTACGTTCCTAACCCCGTTCCTATTTAGATCAATTTCTGATGATCTGGAAATGGTTATCGTTAAAGTTTTTGAGTAAAGGAATAGAAATATCGGTTCAAGTAAATACCCGACTATACTTACTGGAAAGCGAGTCTCGTAAAACCAAAGTTCTCGGGCAAGTTGGGGAACGAAGGCGATTTTTTTTTCGGTCACATATAAAGGCGTAAAAAACGGCACGGTATTAACTTGATCAACGATAACGTCGAATCTGCCTCGGAAGAATCTGAGATAGTATAGTACTGCCCAAAAATAGACACCAAAACGCCCACCGGCCCTATACACTTCCACTCCGTCTACTTTTTCGTGGTCGTTGCTATCTTGGGTATATCTAGAAGTGAAAAGACACACCTTATGCCCCGCCGAAACCATCGCCTTTAGGATCTCCCAGGTCATAACTTCGGCGCCACCAGCTGCGGGATTTTTAATGTCCTTCCAGGAAAACATCAGGATCCTCATGATTTGGGAGAACTAAATTGATCAACGATATAGTTGTATGTATCGGCGCCAACCTTTTCCCAATCGAAATTTTGTGCTAATTTACGACCGAGTAAGGCGAGGCTGTCACGTTCATCTTGATGCTCAACAAAAAACCGGCACTGACTTGCTAACCCAGAAACGTCCCCAATACCTACAAAGGCCACACCTTCCTTAAAATTTTCCCTCAAGACGCTCAAACCGTAGGCCACCACAGGCACGCCGGCGGCCAAGGCCTCCAAAACAACGATACCAAAACTTTCATACTTACTTGGGAAAAGTAGCAGTTTAGAAGACTTTAGTATCCTGTATTTTTCCGCCCCGTCTAGAAAACCAAAATATTCAATATTTTTGTGTAGCCCCTCCCGCTTTATTTCGTCCAATAGTGTTTCTTGCTGACCTGGGTGACCCCAACCAATAAAGGCCAATCTAGCTTTAGATTTTTGATTTACCACCTCGCGCCAAACCTTTAGGAGGTCATCGACACCTTTCTGTTTACTGATTCGGCCTATAAAGCAGGCATCGTATACCTTCTCCTGCTCCGGGATAGAGTTAATAAAATTCAGATCAACTCCGCCACCAATTCGTAAAATATTCTTAAATCCTAAGCCTTCCAAATATTTCTTATCGTCCCCACCAAGAACAAAAACAGCGTCCGTCCCAAAACACTTCATTAGCACAAGGCTCATCTTTTGCTGGGCATATTGAAGCAAGTTATTCAAGACAAAGTTGACTTCGCCGAGAAACGGATTTGGAGCTATGAGGTAGAATCCAATCACCCAAACGGCGGTGCGGTTTTGCTTTTTGATCCTAGCCGAAAGCGCCACATCAGGCAACGACTCGGAAGCGCTATAAATAACATCATATGAACCAAAATATTGTTGACCAAGAATTGCTTTCAGAATTCTACGCAGGTACGTCCGAATCGTACCCAATTTCTTAACGTCAAAATTCGAAGTTTCTACGAAGGCGACGTTTATACCCCCCAAATCGCAAACGGCCTTGGCTTCCGGAGGCCCAAAGAGAGTCAATTGGGCACCTAGGCGCTGCCAACTCCTAGCCAACTCAATTAGAATCCTATCTCCGCCACCCATACTTTTAATTGAAATCGGAGAATTTGCTATGAGCGCTACTTTGACAGTCATTTCTTTATAACGCTTTGGTATACAGACTCATACTCAACAATCAGTTTATTCCAATCGTAATTCTGCGCCGCTACCACCGCTTTGGACTTTAGTTTGTTATAAAGGTTCACATCTTCGGCTACTTCCTCGATAGCCATAGCCAAGGCGTGTGGATCTCTTGGTCCGACGAGCACTCCGGCGCCGTCGACAACTTCCGCCACTGCCCCTACATCAGTTGAAACAACTGGCAGCCCGCTGGCCATCGCCTCAACAAATACAATACCGAAACCCTCATAGAGAGTCGGCAAAACAAATAAATCGCAAGCCCGATACAATTTAGCTTTTTCTTCCTCCGAAACCGCACCTAACATTAATACCTCTTCGGCTAAGCCCAGTGATTTAATGTTGCGATCAATTTTGTCATAATCGATACCATCACCAACAATCAGAAACCTAAAATGCAAATTCTTTTGTTTAATGATCCTGGCTGCCTCTATGAGAGTTGGATAATCCTTACGGGGCTCAATTCTACCCACAGATATTATTAATTTTTCAAAACGACCAATATTTATACGTCTTTCCTCTGTACCATCTATTTCTAAGTTAAAACGCTCCAGGCCTACACCTACCGGTAAATATTTCGGCTGATAGCCATGAATCTTACGAATGTTTCGGACCATATCTTCCGAAATCGCTATAGAAGCGTCGGCTTTTTTTGCCTCATTAGCCTCCAAGAATGTATAGCCTTCCTGAACAAAAACGTAGGGGGTCCCAAAAAGAAAACGGAACAACCTAGCCACAACAGCCTCAGTTGCAAAATGAACAGAGATAACGTCAAACGCCAACCCACGGAACACTCTTAAATAGCAAAGAAGAAAAAATGACTTAATCATAAACAGGAAAGTGTGAAAATAAAGCGGGATTGGCGTTTCGTATGAGTGGTCCGATTCATGGAGATTTTTACCCACAACAAAAACTTTTATTTTTACACCAAATAAACCAGTTCTTGGTCCTTGGCGGGTCAATAGACTAACATCGTGACCCCTGACCGTTAGGTGCTCCATTAGATTGGTAACGTGATTTTCCGTCCCGCCAAAATGAACCCCCGTCCAGCGGTGAAAAAACAATATCTTCATTTTTTTATTACGTCTTCGTAAACGCGCAAAACCCGGGATGCCGCTTTTTCCCAACTGAACCTGCGGGCATTCATGATTCCTCTCCCAACAACTACTTCGCGATCGGAACTATTTAGCTCAAGTGCCCTGGATAAAGAAACAAGTACCGAACTTTCATTTAAATCTTCTATTACCGAGGCTTCGGACCCTCCGCAGACTTCCGGAAGACTGGCCCTATTAGTAGCCACCACCGGCAGGCCGCAGGCCATGGCTTCAATGACCGGAAAACAGAAACCCTCCTCGGCTGAAGGCTGAACCAAAACATCGGCAGCACTATAGAAATATGGCAGATCGTCTTCGCTTGTATAACCATAATAGGCTATATCGTTTTCAAGCCCCAATTCCCGTATAAGCAATTCCGTTTCCCCTTTCTTCTCCCCATGTCTTACAAGTAAAGCGTCTGAGTATTTATTTTTAAGTTCCTTGAATGAGCGAATTAAAAGAGGTATTTGCTTTCTAGGTATTTCTGAGCCTAAATGTAGAATAATCGGCCGGTCCAGAGGCAAGCCCAGTTTCTTGCGTGATTCGTTTTTACTTCTAGGATAGAACACCTTATGGTCCAGGCCGTTGTAGACAACGGAAACTTTATTTGGATCCAGCTCTTTAAAAATATTTAGTAGCTCTAACCTAGACCAGTTAGAAACACAAACCAAATGATTAGCTTTTGGCAGGGCTTTAATACTACTTTCCATAAAATAGTTATAAATTTTTGAATAAATCCCGCTACCAATCTTTTCAGGATACTTGAACTGCAAAACGTCGTGAACTGTGACAACGGAGGGTTTTCTGAACCTGGCGAATCTCGCAATCATATGATTACCAAAGTGGTACACATCGTATCCCCCGGGCAGAAGCAGAGGGTCAGCAAAATAAATTAAAAGTCGGCTAAGCAGCGGGCTTTTGTCGTAAGTAAATGGGTGAAGAACTTTGACGCCCCTATTACCATCGAGGATTTTATCCGAGTCCTTAAGAAAGTGGGTCAAAAACAAATCGGCTCGGCAAAGACTATTCTCATTGAATTTTCTCCAAAGGGTAAAGGGGACCTTTCCCGTCCCGGAGTAAAATGGAAAATTTGTCACGATACAGGCTTTCATAGGTTAGATTCGTGCCCGAAAAATTCTAATGAAAATACGTGGCTTAAAATATACCGCAATTAGTACCACCCAGGAAAGGGCGGTATAAAACATTAACCCTTGCCGGACGCCATCTTCCACCCTTTGATTATCCATATAGAAACCGGCCTTTTTTGCATCAACTTTGGAAGCGTCGTAGCGGGTATTTTCGTAAACTTTAAACCCGTCTATATCTTTTACCAGCTTAAGTTCCTGGTGTCCGGAAATAATGCGGTTTATATCGTCGAAAGACCCTAAAAGCCAAGGAACATGGTAGTCAAATCGGTAAAGCGCTCGGCCAGACTCCGTAGAGTTCGAGTCTACTACCACATAACGAATAGCGCCCTCTGCCATAAGTCCGCCGAGATCCTTAACCCTTTCCTCCGCCACCCCAGCATAAACGGTCTTCAAGAAACTTAAGTAATCGTTCCTTATGTAGGCGCCGTACTCTATTGGCACCCCAAAGGCGTAAGGGTCCAGCCAAAACATCTTTATTTCGGTCCCTTCGTGTGTCCAGGGAAAGTAGGCGGTCCTAAACGCCCCATGAGCAGCGCGCTCGTTAGAAATAAAATTAGACAATTTATAGTATCGGTCCTTTATCCAGAAATTATCGACCCTATTTTTACTCATGGTGAAGTCCCCCGTAAAGAAACCCTTCAAGTAAATGAGAATGCCCACTAGGCCTAAAACAAGAAAAGCCGAAGACAAGAAGGCAAAAATCACTTTTCTCTGCTTAATAAAATAGGCAATTCGCGTTACATAACTATCTAGTGTCATGGCTATTAAGGGGCTGTAAAGGAACGCTAAAAACAGGCTAAGGCGGCTGGGGTTGCGAAAGCGGAAAAGTAGCGGCACAGACGTAAATAGAGGAATAGTAACACCCCGGCTAGTTAGGAAAATAAAGACGACATCCAATACGGCCAGAAAAGAGAATAGCAAACCCAGTTTAAGCCTTTTGCCCGTTCTGTTTTCTTTAAATACAAACCAGCTGAAAGCTAAAATAGGGATGACAAGGCCTAAACGCGCCCAAGTATCATCCCCGTTATAAAAATTGGAAAAATAGGAACCACCCAAACGCAGAACATTGCCAAGAGTCATTCGCCAATAAGTGTCCCAAATATTTGTTACGAAAAACGGAATAAGATCTTGAGGAATAGTCTGCTGGCTAAGAAACGGCAGAGCAATCTTAAAATAGCTGTAGGCGTGGTAGGCGGAAATCGATACGGCTACAAAAGAGGAGGTCGCAATAGCTACCATATTCCTAAAAACTAACTTAAGTGGATTTCCCTCTCTACTAAAAATCGGGAACAATATAAAGGTTAGCCAGAACGGGACTAACAGGATTAGCACATGGTCCGAAAGAACGTAGGAAAAAGCCAAGAGGACGCTGTAAATTAGCAGCTCCCGAACGAATGATAGTTTTTGTGAAGACCTTAAATAAATCTGGTGCAATAGGTAGACCAACAATGGCAGTAGTGCTGGAATGTATAAATTACCCTCGAAACCGCCAGCAAACTCACCCACCATAAAATGGTTACCGCTATAAATAACGGCGGTCACGAAAGCGGCTAGCCTAGATTTAGTGAACTTAGAAATAAAAAAGTAGATAGTTACAAAGGAAAGCGGAATAGGAAGAAGGTGGTAAATGCGCTGGGCCCAAACAAAACTGCCACCAAAAATCCAAGCCACCAAAGCTTCGATGGGAATGAGCGTTGAGAGAATAACACTGGCCTGGGGCATGTTTATGCCTGGGCTACGGGGATCGTAGCTCTGAAAGAAAAACTGGAATGCCTCCTTAAAATTATTTGGGAAAGGCGTTGCGTCACCATAAGCCAACATTCCCCAATTACCGATTCGACGATGAACGAAGTACATTAAGCCCAAAAAGCCGATAACTACGGACAGTTTTGAAAGTAAATTTAGACTTTCCTTTGTACAGGATCCAAAAAAATCAAATACGCCCTTAATAAAACCGGCTAATCCCCTTAGTTGACGTAGATTTCTGGTCTGCAGGGCCTTGAAAATAAAGTACAAGTTAAACACGGTTAGGTTCATGAGCGCTCCAATCCACCCTCTTAAACTTTTGGGACGGACATCTTTTAAGTAATAAAATGCGGTATCACGACCCAAAATCTGTGGGTACCGTGTAGGACCGAAACGCATGTGGTGCCAAACTTTAACCAAAGGATGAAAAACAAGTTTATAACCCATCATTTTAAGGCGTATAAATAAATCTCCGTCTGCGTGATTAAAAAGAAAGTTCTCATCAAACCCCTCAACCTTTTCTAACGCCTTACGACGAATGACCATACTTGTGGACGTGAGTAAATCAACCTCAATAGGTTCCTTTATTTGAGTCTGAGGGATACCCGCCCCTAATGTGAAGGCTCCGGACTGACACCAGTGCCCGGGCTCAAAGAGCCGATTCTCCATGACGAAATATTCGTAAACTTTGAGTAAAACTTTAGTCAGAAAGGTTTTCTTAGCCAGGTCGTATAGATAGTTCATCTCCCCTGGAGGGTTAGAGGTTGAAAGAACCGGGCCAGAAACGGCCGCGACTTGGTTGTTTCCGTCCAGATATTCAACCGCTTGAGCCAAATACTGGGGATCGGCTTCGGTATCGTCGGCCAAATAAGCCAGATATTTTGTTTCCGGGCTGGATTTTTTCCATCCTTCGTTGAACAAATAGGACAACCTTTTTGTTTCGTCCTCAACGATACTAAATTGAATTTTATCGTCCAGGAACTTAATGACCTCTCTATCAAGCAAGTCCCTAGTGGTTTGCCCCAAGCCATTATTGACTACCACAACTTCGAAATCCCGGTAACTTTGCAAAAAAATAGATTTTAGACAGCGTTCAAGATCCTCCGCCCGATCAACCGTATTGACGATAACTGAAACTTTTGGCATCGTAGCTATAATTTTAGCAAAAATAGGGAAATAGACCGAATTTACTTATGTCCTACAAGCAAAATTGAGGCACCAATGTTGGGGGTGGTATAAAACCTGCTAAACATCTTCCCAAAACGCCAAAAGTAGGGAAGGGAAAAAATGGTTGTTGAAGTTATGCCCTTAAATCCCGCTTGGCTAAATAATGACTCCCAATCTCCTTTTGTTATAACACTTACGTGGGTGGGATCCCGTTTCCAGTCAGTAAAAGGAATCTTGGAATTTGGGTTGGGCATCGAAACTACTATGGCCCCCCCTCTGCCCATAATTTCATAAAGATTTTTTAGGCCTGCCAAGGGATTTGGAACATGCTCCATTACCTCAATGCCAACGACAAAATCAAATTTTGAGTCAAGATTTATAGGCCGCTGAATGTCACACTGAACAAAACTGATACCGGGATATTTTTGCTGGAGCTCGCCAATAATGAAGCCCGAGATATCAAGCCCAGTATAATTGTAACCGACAGAAATAAAATGGTTAACTAATCCGGAATAACCACAACCTATTTCCAACACCTTTGTGGGCTGTTTAGTCTCTTTTGTATAGTACTTGGCAATTAAACAATAAAGACCATAGTAATAGTTGGAAAGGCTGGCAACGGCCCGGTTTGTATCGGAAAACTTCTTGTATGTAGACAATTTTTGGAAATAATCTCTTCCGAACTGATTGTCAAAAACGGAATCGCCTTTTGAAGCGGTACCCATTTATTCTATCTTCCACCCATTGTCAACGCCAAAATAGCTTTTTGAACGTGGAGGCGGTTTTCGGCTTGATCGTAAACAACCGACTGCAGCCCGTCAATAACTTCATCAGCTACTTCGACACCCCTGTCCGCCGGCAAACAATGCATATAGATAGCATCTTTCTTAGCCAGTTTCATTTTCTTCTCATCACAAATCCAATCTTTGTATTTAGCAGCTATTTTCGTGCACTCGACGGGATCTGAAGTTACTACTAACGGCCCCCAGGACTTTGGGTAAACTACGTCAGCTCCCTTGAAAGCGGTCCTCATATCAGTAACTATAGAAACCGACCCACCAGAGACTTTAGCGTTAGACCGCGCTTGGTCCATAACCTCCGGCATGAGTTTAAATTCTTTGGGGTGGGCCAGAGTAATATTGGCCCCAAACTTAGTTAATAACAACAAAAAGGATTGGGGAACAGAAATGGGCTTAGTGTAAGAGGAGGCGTAGGCCCAAGACATGACAATCTTTTTACCCTCCAAGGTCTTCTTCTTTTCTTTTATCGTCATCAGATCGGCCAAAGCCTGAAATGGATGGTGAATATCACACTGCATGTTAAAAACCGGAACTGTTGAATACTTGGCTACCTCCTGAATGTATTTATTTCCTTCCCCAAAATCGCAATGTCTGACGGCCAAACCGTGGCCGTAGGAACTAAGAATTTTACCAATCTCCTTGGCGGTATCGCCATGGGATATCTGCAATTTGTCTGAAGGTAAGTCGTGGGCATTACCACCCAAATGATCCATCGCCGCTTCAAAAGAAGTTCTTGTTCTTGTGGAGGAAAAGAAAAACAACAAAAACAGCGTTTGGTGCAAAAGATACGGAGTAGGCTCCTTAAGCAGAAATTTTCTTTTTAATTCAAAGGCCACATCTAAAGCCGTTTCCAGCTCCTCACGTGACCAATCCTGTTCGGAAATAAAATCCTTACCAAATAATTGAGTCTTCATAAGCTTTTATTACTTAGTAAATATAGCATAATCGCTTTTTGTGCGTGTAATCTGTTTTCCGCTTGTTGAATTACAACAGACTGTTTCCCGTCTATAACCTCGGAGGACACCTCGTTACCCCTGTAAGCCGGAAGATCGTGCATAAAGATGGCTTCTTTATTTGCAAATGACATAAGTTTTTCGGTAACCCGGTAGGCGGGAAATACCTTCAACCTTTTTTTCTTTTCTACCTCGTCCCCCATGCTAACCCAAGTGTCGGTATAAACTACATCTGCATTTTTAACGGCGGCCACAGGGTCGCTGGTTCCTTTTATTACCGAACCGCTCTTTTCTGCTAACGCACGGGCCATGGCTGATATACCCCCATCCATTTCATACCCTCTAGGAGAAGCGGCGGTAAAATTCATCCCTAGGAGACCAGAGGCCAAAGCCAGTGAATGTGTCACATTATTCTCACAGTCGCCCAAATAGGTAAGATTTACACCTTTAAACCTTCCTTTGACTTCCAAGATGGTAAGAAGATCGGCCATTGTTTGGCATGGATGCTCCAAGTCAGAAAGCCCGTTAATAACCGGCACTGTGGAATATTTAGCCAGTTCTTTGACGGTTTCGTGCTTAAAAGTTCTGGCCATAATAAGGTCCGCCATTTTTGACGTTACTTTAGACACGTCGCTTATTGGCTCTCGCACCCCCAACCCAATATCTGCCGGGGCTAAGTAAATAGCGTGGCCACCGAGCTGAGTCATGCCAACCTCAAACGATACTCTCGTCCTTAGGCTTGGTTTCTCAAAGATCATTACTAAAGTCTTGTAATTAAGAACCGGCTTATTTTTCCCTAATCTTTTAAGTTCTGATTTCAACTTAACTGCTAATTTCAGTGTCTTTAGTATTTCTCCCGGGGTTAGGTCCGTAATTGAAACAAAATCTCTTTTAGCCATAATAAGGATTATACTAGCTACTTTAGAAAAGGGGGAGGGCGTGGCCCTCCCGCCATTTCCTAATTACCATTATTTGTTTTACCAACCTGATTGGCCAGCCTCATTTGTAATGAATATATTTCGGTGAATCCCGCACTGGCGTTGACGTTGAACGGGTGGCCGGCAAAATTGGAAAACGACGTATGATCTAAGCCAAATGCGGAACTCATAGCTACTACCGACGTATTACCCTTGTAAAGTTTGACCGTTACCTCTCCGTTAACCTTCTCGTTAACGTAATCGTTGAAGGCGTTAATCGCCTTTAAGGATGGGTCGAACCATAAGGCCCCGTAACAAAGGTAGCCCCACTTAATATCCAGAGACGCTTTAAGCTCGTTTAGATTCCTGGTTGAAACGTATTTTTCCAGTGCTTTATGGGCCTCAATAATAACGTGGGCGGCCGGCATCTCATATACTCCACCGTTTTTTACTCCCACCAATCGATCCTCAAACATATGGACAACACCAACGCCATGTCTCCCAGCAATTTTATTTAACTTGACGATTAACTGCGCTAGGGTCATCTTCTCGCCGTTCAAAGCTTTTGGGATACCTTTATCAAAGTACAGTTTAACTAATTCTTCTTGGTTTGGTGCCTTCGTAGCCAATGTGTAGGTAGTAAGAAATTTTTCGATGGGCGAAATCATGTCTGGCTCTTCGATTTCCCCGCCTTCCCAAGTCATACCCCACATGTTATCGTCGTCGCTATAGGGAAAATCAATTGTAGCCGGAACGGGAATTCTATGCTCTTGCGCATATTTTATTTCATCATTTCTATCCATGTTCCACTCCCTGACCGGAGCAATGATCTTAAACTTGGGTTCTAGAGCTAGAATGTATCCCTCGATTCGCACTTGGTCGTTGCCCTTTCCTGTGCACCCATGGGCGACACAATCTGCCCCCTCAAGCTTTGCAAACTCCACTGCCTTTTTGGCCAGTATCGCCCGCCCCATCGGAGTTGAAAGATGATAATCTCCTTGATAACAGGCATTCGCCTTAATACCGTAGGACAAATACTCGTCGGCAAATTCTTCTTTCGCATCACAAACGATAGCCTTCACAGCACCAAACTTTAGGGCTTTATTTTTGATAGCCTCCAAATCGTCCTTTTGCTGACCAATGTCGAGGGTCAAAGTTATCACCTGCGCTTTGTAGTTATCTTGGATCCACTTCAAAATAACACTTGTATCCAGACCACCGGAATAAAGCAGTAAAACTTTATTAACCTTTCCCGGACTGGCCTCGTACGACGCGGTCTTTATATAGCTTGTGCTTGCATTCATAAGCTTTCACCCCCTATCAAAGATTTTAGTGCTTTATGAAATTTATTACTTTCTCCAGACCACCAAGATCTCTCTCCCTTTAAATTTTTTGACAAGTTACTCAAACCAAGATTTCCGGTGCCACCAAGATGATCAGATAACTTAATAGTTTTTATGGGATCGGGAATCGGAATTTTATTCAGGGACGACCCGACCTTTCTGTAAGCCTGCCTAAAAGGTATCCCCTTCTGAACCAACAGATAAGTTGCGTGAGCGGCGAAGGTTTCTCTGGTCAAAGACTTAATACATTCCGCCTTGTTCACTTTTAAATTGTTAAAAGTAAGATCTGCGCACGTGAGAGCAGGTTTAACCAAATCAAAAGCATCCATAAGAAGCTTCTTGGTCACCTGCGTATCCTTGTTATACCCAGACGGGAGACCACTGATACTACTAAGGGTTTGGGAAAGATAGCCGTACATTAGGTGCGCTTTCCCCCTGATTCCCTCCATTACATCAAAATTTTCTTTCTGAGGCATAATACTAGAACCGGTCAAGAATGATTTGGAAACTTCCAAATACCCAAACTCCTCGGCTGAAAACATTAGAATATCTTCTGCCAACTTGCTAAGAGTCTCGAAAATTTCACAGAAGGAGAAAATAACAGCGGCTTCGATCTTCCCTCGACTGTTTTGACAATACAGAACATTGTTCTGAACCTTTTTAAAACCGAGCAGATCGGAAGTGAGTTTTCTATCAATTGGTAACGGAACGCCATACGAAGCTGCCGAACCCAGCGGTGATTGGTCGTTAAGCTCGTAGGCCAATTTTACGGACCTCAGATCATCGAATAGGGATTCAACAAAAGACCCGGCCCAAAGCCCAACGGAGCTAGGCATGGCCTTTTTCATGTGAGTGTATCCGGGAATCGGAACAAACTCGTACTTTTTGGCAAACTCGACAAGAGTTGCGCACAGAGTCAGCACTAGATTTACAGCTTCCAACAACTTTTCTTTCGTGTATAGCCGGGTATCCAAAACAACCTGATCATTTCTGCTCCTGGCCGTATGAATTTTTTCTCCGACTTTTCCACAGTTTTTTGTTAAAAAGTTTTCGACTTTAGTATGAATGTCCTCTTCGCCGGCTTCGATCTTAAATTTTCCTGATTTGTAAAGCTTTATAACCTCGAGTAGCCCTTTTTTTGCTCGGGCAAGTTCCGATGAAGTCAGAATACCCATTTTGCCAAGCATTTCCGCCTGTGCCATGTTCCCATAGACATCGGCTAAAACCAAATTATTGTCTGGGTGGGCTTCAACGCCGCCGAAATCAAAAGCCTCAATCTCTTTGTTGAGTTTTACTTCGCCGTACTTTTCCCAAAGTTTTTTCATAAATTTTCCTTTCGTTTTGTTCAAAAATAAAAAAACGCTATAGCTTTTTAATGCGGCTATGTCCGGCAACCCGGTTGTCATGGGTGGCCCAGGACGCTGCAACCACAAAATTCGGGAACAAAAAATCCCGTCCGCTACCTACTTGCAAACGAATTACAAATAAGTAAGGGACGGGATTCTGGATCCGCCGGTTGGCAAAGAATTCCGTGGTACCACCCTGATTTCCCTCGATTTCTCTCGGGACACTCATTAGACCTGTTTGTGCTAGGAAGTCACTCCTACTTAGCCTACTTTTGCGTTCAGCCTCGCTGCTTTCACCAAGTCAAACTTGGTTTCGCAAGGGGCGTTCAGGTATTCGTAAACCACCGGGCTTCCAGCTGTCCCGGCTTGCTATCGTTTCGTATTCCCCTAATATTCCTTGCCTACAGGCGATAATACTATGTGCTTGTTTTGAGTCTATCAAAACAAATATCATTTGTCAAATCCTATAGGGTTATTTGGGGTAGGCCTCAAGGGTCTTGCCAGCGATTTTGCTCCAAGCCCTTTCATTTTTTATCACCGCAACGTTATTAGATAACCTCTTCTTAATGTCTTCTCTACCTAGTAATAATTCCATTTTATTTTCTAAATCGGCCGCATCACCAACCCTAACAAGCAAACCGTTGACCCCGTCGGATATTTCTTCCCTATAAACACCCAAATCCGAAACAATTACCGCTTTTTCATGAGCGAAAACCTGGGCCAACGGACCAGAAGCCGCGATAGAATATATCGCTGGTAATACTACGAACTGACACTTGTCGAGTAGGTACCTTAAATCTGTCAACAATAAAAACCCGGTAATAATTATTCGATTGACTAAACCAAGGCTTCTAATGAGGCTTTCCATTTCCTTTGAATAATTCGGCAGCACCGCCCCACCACCTAAAACGAGAATAAGATCCGGATATTTTTGGGACACATACTTAAAGGCTCTAATTAGATATTCCAAACCTTTTCTCCTGTGAAAGTATCCGAAATAGAGGAGGAACTGTTTATCACCTAGCTTATCAAGCAACGAAGGATTGACGGACGATCGTGTGTAATTGATATCCTCAGGAACGCCGTGAGCTATAACTTCTATCTTTCCCCCATTAAATAGGTAGTCCTCAACCAGCAATTCTTTTATGCCCTGGCTATGAACAATAATTTTTTTTGAGAACAGGCCTATTAGAAAGTATATCGTTGGAAAGACAATCTTTACCATAGGAGCCATAATCTCTGGCCTCGGCCACTCGAAAACTTTAAGAAAGTCTGTATTAAACTCTCTTATCGGTACCGCTGCGTGGACAGTGACCACAGGCTTAAATCCTAAAAGGCGACAAAGTAAAACAAGGAATGGAAAAAGTACGGCGGTGCGAGGACCCCCAAACATATTTATTTCGTGTTGGAAATGGAGAATATCTAACCTATCTTTTTTGGCCTGAAGAGGTACTTGGAAGAAATAGCGCCAATCGCGGTCCCAACAGGCCCTCAAATTATTAAGATTTACTTCTTTGTTGGCAGGATCTTTTTCGCAGTAAGCAAAGACTTCCAACTTGCCAGAATAGTGTTTTTGCAGAGCATCCACTAAGTAGGTAGTATAATTTGTCTCTGGTCTAATACTAGAAACCATTCCTACTTTAAGCATGATCTTATTTCTTGGTTACTAGATAGTTTTCTATAAATAAGTAGTTTAGGCCAGAGTTGAGGAAAGTCTTTATGGCATCTTCCGGACTATTAACAATCGGATCTCCGTGCAAATTAAACGAGGTATTAAGACAACCGCCACGCCCAGTAAACCGTTCGTACTCTTTTAGAATCCCATAATAGTAGGCATTCGTTTCAATATTTATAACTTGTGGGCGGAGCGTCTTGTCATAAGGATGCATGGCGCCCCTTAAATCCTCCTGAGCCTTTGGAGTCGAATCAAAAGTGATAATCATGTAAGGCGCCGGCATTCTTTTAGGGTTTATTAAGTAGTCGGACTGCCTTTCCTCCAGAATTACCGGGGCGAACGGCATCCAAAAATCCCTTATTTTAATCATTTTATTTATTTTCTCTACTACCCCGGGTAACGAAGCGTCGGCCATAATTGAGCGGTTTCCTAAAGCCCTGGCGCCAAATTCCACGGGTCCGTCAAGAATGGCAATAACTTCCCCCCTCGAGACAATCTCTGCAGCTCTAACGACAGGGTTCTCTAATAAGTTGAATTCTATCTTTCCATTTTCGGCTTCTCTGCATAAAAAGGACTCAATTTGTTGATTAGTATATTTGGGTCCGAGGGCGAGGCTCTTTAGAACCTGCGGGACGGTGCTGAATTTTTCAAAGCTACCCCAAAAACAGGCGCCAACGGCGTTAGATTCATCTCCACAACTGGGCATTATAAAAAGTTCTTTAACTTCTTTAAGTTCTAATATTTTTTGGTTGGCCTTTACGTTCATAAAGACACCGCCTCCCAAAGCCACCCTATCTATCCCAGTCCTTTTGACACATTCGCTTACCCAGGAAGTCAATAGGTCTTCAGTTACTTTCTGAACAGCCCCAGAAAAGTGATCAAACCTAACACCGTACAAGTTATCTTTAAAAAATTTACCGAAAAGATGGGCATCAAATTTAGCTTTAAAGGAAAGGTTTTCAGCATCTAATGTAATAAGTCCAACGATTTTCTTGTGAGCTTTATCCACGTCATACGGCGAAGCATAGGGAGCTAGCCCCATTACTTTATACTCATGCTCCATCGGCTTCATGCCCATGTGCACCGTCGCAAAGAAATAGAGAAGACCCAACGAATCGTTCATCGAGGTCTGGGAAATTCTCTCGTATTTTCCGTTTTTAAAAACTCCAACGGTGGCACTATACCTGTCGCCCTCACCGTCACAAGTTAGGACCAAAACATCTCCACCACTCTGGGCAAAACCGGAGGCAAAAAGCGCAGCGTAAGCGTGGCAGTAATGGTGTTCCAAAAAAACTATTTCCTTTGGAGAATCGCTGAAGTGCTTTTTAAACTCGTCACGACGGGCTCTCTGAATACTCCCTTTTAAGAATTTGTAGGAAAGGTTGTATATTTTTTCTTTAACTTTCCGAATTTCGGGAAAATAAATAGCCAGCTTTGAGCTAAAAATAGAATCGATAACTAGCCTACCAACCGAATAAAGTGTTTTGAGTCCCTGGTTACTCTGCGGAGATGAGGACACTGGGGCCGGCGGGGCCATTTCTCCACCGAAAACCGCTAAATCTATATCACTAATTTTTAAACCGGCCCCGTCTAAACAGTACTTTATGGATTGAACTGGGAAACCCAGTTGATTTTTGACCTTAGTGAATTTTTCCTCACTTACACAGGCAACTACTTTACCGCCGACCAAAAGGCAGGCCGTCGACAAGTGCCCGTCATTGATTCCCAAAATATTCATAGATTACTGCACCTTATACACAACACCATCATCAAAATCAGCCACTATCTTAAACTCTTTATAAACTTGGGTTGGCTTATTCGTTACCCGCCTCATCCAACAGCTGTCCAATGGATTCTCCTGCGGGTATGGCCATGGTTGGATCCCAATAATAGGGTCTTTTGTATGCACAACTACAAAGTTCACTCCGTTACCCTTTAGGAGTCTGTAGGCCTCCTCGCTTTCTAAACTGGCCATGGTGATTTTATCTTCTTTGGATAATTTTGTATAGTCAAAAACTCTCTTATGGTGAATCGTTTGATAATAAAATTCGTAAGTATGATTATAGTCTCTGGTAATTCCAACGCCTAGCCAACTGGGACAACCTCCACCTAAATCATTCTTGCTGTTATCTCTCGGGTATTCGGCTATCAGTAGTTCCCCCGGTTCGTTTTTAATCCAAGAGTACACCTTAGGTACTCTAGAAAGATCCATAACCGGCAGCGGCGGAATAGTGATGTTCTCAAATACAATAAAAGAGCATAAAAGAAGGGTCAGAATCGTCGATTTTTTAAATGCCGGTTTCGTCAACCTCGGCTCTTCTATTGGATCGCCCTTTTTCAACCGCGATATTAAAAAATCCCAGGAAAAAGCGGAAAGTGCCGCCGTACAGAAAAGCACGAACACCCCAGCCCTAGCGTAAACCCTAAACATTGGAAATACTTTGAACAAAACAGACGAAGGCAAATAGACCTGCAGGCCCCTAAAGGAAAAAACTGGTGGAAGAGACACCAAAAACATAATTACCGACAAAAAACAAAAGAAAAAGATGGTTCTTTGGCGCTCTGCTGAAAACGGAGGTTCGCTGTTTACCTTTAAGCGCAATAATACCAGGACCGAAGAGGAAAGGGCCAGACCGGTAAAGGTTAAAAAATTTATCCGTTCGGGCAGCGACGGGCTCCAATATTGATAAGAGAAATTACTCCTAATATAGCTATCAAATCCCGAAACCGCACTTCCAACTAATGGATTGTGAATAGACGGCATTAAGTAATCCCAGGGCCTGGCACCGTAGGCAACAAGATCAAATATAGTGTTTCTTGTAATTCCCTTCTCGATGTCGTGTTTAGCCGCTGAATCTAAGCCGCCTAGATAATATCGAATAACTGGGCCCGTTGCGGGCAGGGTAAGGATAGCCAAAACGACAAATATAATTAAATAACCAAAACACGATCTTCCTAGATTATGTATGGTAATCCCAGTTTTCCAAACGCTCCACAGACGAAAAATGGCGAACGACCCGAGTGAAGAGATGGAAGCAAAATACCCCACGTAAAAGGAGGAAAGAAAAATTGCAGTTAATGTCGTGCCACACATTAACGCCCTAAAACTAAATGCCTTAAGACTATTATTCTCGGTCTCAAGTTTTAATAAGTTGTCAATCAAAATTGGTATGAAAGCCGATGCTAGTACTATTTCCGGATGCTGCATCGCGTGCCAAATAAAATATTGGGAAAACGAGTAAATGAGAGCCCCAACACAACTCGCCTCTTTACCCACATAGACACGTAAAAAACGGTAGGTGAAAAAATAACTTAGGGCGAATGTGGAAAGGAGAAAAACATTTAATCCCCAAGCGGAGCCAAAAATCCTGATGGAAAAACCCAGAAGGTAAACGAAAACTGTTTGGTTTGGAAAAACCGTCTTAATAAATCCGTTATTCCACATCCAAATACCGTAAAGGTAAGTAAGGACATCCCCGGGAAATCCATAAACATACATACTATTCAACACTTTCAACTCTCCCAGACACGAAAAAGCATATTTTTAATACGGTCACTACGAGCAGTATAAGATAAGCGAGCGCGGCGACCAGGTTTGCCAGATAAGATACGTTAACGATTAAAATAAAGGGCACCAAAGATAATAATCCTACCGAAAATAAGACTAGCCTTTTTGCATCGAAACCAAAGATATACAAAACCATAGCTCCCATAATTAATAAATTGACGTCGGGGGGAATTTCCAAAACACCACTAACTCTAAGTAGCACATCGATAAGTTGTATCAGAAAAATCCCAAGGATTACTGCCACAGTAGGTACACGTCTTTTCATAAAACTGTCTTTTTAAAGAAAAGGACTAAATAGGCTAAACCGATAACACCGGAAACTAAACTTATTAAAATTGTAACGTAAAATATCTTTTGCGGTGTGTATTCAATTATTATTTCGTAGCTTTCCTTGCCACTAGCGTCGGCGGGAGTTATATACCAGGAATTAGCATAACCGTTGACCACATTGTGGTGACTATCCGGAATGGCAGTGAGACCTAAAGTATTAAATATACCTCCGCCAAAAAAACTTTCGGTGTGGGGGACTTCCATAATATCACCGTTTAAATATGAGGCAGCGGGCTTACTATACTCCGATCTGAGCGGGGTTTTAATGTTAACGAATGCCTTCCACTCACGACTAAAAGATTCTGAGAATATAAGTGTATAGGGGGCATTTGCCCTTTCTACCAGGAGTTTATACTGGGTTGGGTTTTCTCTAATAAATGTAATTTTTGGGCGTGACTCCGTTCCATAAACGTCGTCCGGCCTTTTCTTCTTAAGTAAGATGCTTGGACTGATTATTCCGTTAACTGTCAAATTATCCAAAAGAGCAACGCTCCGTCCACCATTTCCTAGTAACATAAACTCAACTTCAGCTTCCCTAGAATCTATTTTCGGTGTAAAGACAGTCTCAAAACGCTGCCAAGACGGGCCCGGATCTAATTTTACTTCTAATGACGGCGCGGGTTCGTTGCTGTCGCCAGCTTCTTTTCTATCCTCCCAGACATAAAAGCGAATCGGGGATCCGATAAGACTTTTGTAGTAAAAGGATATCGAGTAAGAAGTATTTGACCTAAAATTATTGACGGGCCAAAAGGCCTTTTTTTCTTCCCTAATATTGGCAGTTATTTTTAGCGATCGACTGCCATCTATCGATTCGAGAGATGGCTGAAAGGACGAAGCGTCGCCAAAATCAAAATTATCCTCGAACGACCCGTTTTTTATTGAATTGTTTGTAATAAACGAAGGAATGGAAAGTCTGTGTAAGCCGGCACTAAAATCCAACGGTTGGTACTCATACCGACCTTGCGTGTTCCTCAGTCCCGTAAGTTGTTGTGGCTTAAGCTGATTAAAAGTAAAGGCGATGCGCCCGTACGGATCCCCTCCCGAGTACTCGCCTATCTGCTCATCTTTTATCATAATGCTATACCTACCGGACTCCGGAATATTAAAAGTGTAGAGCAAGCTATCCTTGCTTGACAAAAGAAGGCTGGCACGGCGATATAAATCGTTGGACTTGTTAAAATAATCAGCAAAGCCTCTATCATAGACACGCCCTTCTAACTTGACTAAAATATCCCGGTGCTGAGAAAAATAACTGTCACATTTTTTTAAAACCGAAAACGGATTAGTCTTGCTACGGGATAATCTTTCCAACCTACCTTCTAAGTCGGTCAGTTGAGTAACGTACCTTTTGAACACATCCACCACCAAATCCGGACGTCCTAAGGACTCGAGTTTCACCATTTCGGAAATTCGCTTTGAAGAAAACCAAAGCAATTTATCGATATACGTTGTGTCGTCATGCTCCCGATTTAACAAAAACCACTCTTTCCAGCCAACCAAAAAATATATAGGGGAATTTGGAAGCAAACTTACATTAGGCATCATGAGTTCGGTGCTCATCCCCGTGACCGAAGTTGTTTTTTCCATAACCTTGATCTCTTCTGGCTTGACAAAGATATAACTTGAACGGCTGAGTAGATCCTTTCTTTGCGCGGAACCTTCTGCGGCGGAATCTGCAGTATAAATCGCAGGTCTTTCAGGAAAATCAGTAAAAGAAAGCAGATCCGATATTTTGTCTTGACTATTGTTTAGGTAGTCTTCCCTTTGTGCGACATAAAACTTTGGAAGGTAATCGGCCTCCTTAAGTTTGTAGAGAACTAAAGCGTTTTTGTTTAATAACTCTTTGGACAAACTTGAAGATATTTGGGCATCAAAATCACCATTCGCGACCTGATCCAGGTAACCCTGGTTGTACATACCAAAGGCAGCGACTTTGGGAAAATTTAATCCGAGAAAGTTGTTTGCCTGAGTCGGCGTCAAGATTTTTCCCATATAGCGCCAGTCCAAATCGTTTTCCTGAAGAATATATTTAGCGTTTAGGAGCCTCAAAGAATTTACAAGTTTTACAGAGTCTCCGTTGTCTAGGTAATCGTAAGTGTTACTTACTACTCTGTCAGCTGGAGTAACCAAAGGTGAAAGACGTAAAATGGGGTTATCCAACAGAACTAGAGCCGGGGAGTCAGCACTGCTTATCCCATTAACCCAGTTGTAAGCCGCCCCATAACCACCCTTGGGCGACAAGAAAACTCGGGCGTTGGGGTCGTTTTTATCTAACCAACCCCGAAGCTCCTGCCAAAAAGCCGGGACCTGAGAGTGAAAGCTTCGCATGGACCCATTCCAATAATGCCAGATGACGTCCCCATTAAACATGGGGAAGGATACTGTCAAAATAGCCAACAGGACTAAAAACGGGACCGAGTTAGAAACCAAAAACCTTGGAATTCTTTCTAACGCGGGTACACCGCAAAATCTTTCGTATAGGGCCTGGGTGGAAATACCTAACAGGACGGAGTACGAAAATAGTGTGATTGGTGTAAACTTGGCAAAAGGTTCCCTAAAAATCCAAAAACCTGGTACGTGTTCCCAGACCCATCGATAGACAAAACCAAACGGCGGTAAAGACCCTTTGGCTAGAAATATCCCCACAACGGACAAAACCGTAAAAAAAATGACTATTCTGTCCTTAGGCCTAAAATAAACCGCCAAAAATGCGAGCATGGGAATTAAAAAGCTTAAAATGAGTAGGAGAGGCTCTTCGTAGTGATGTGCGTAGGGGAAATAAGGCATTTGGTAATGTCCGGATCTCCACCCCCACGAACCCAGCAAACGAAAAAAGTCGGACATCATCCCAGAACTGATAGCGCTGAAGGTGGCCGCACTTTTAACTCCTCCGGAAACAGGGACGATATTCACAATAAAATTCACCAACCACCAAAGGTTAAAGAGAACGTAGCAGATGACTGTGGTTAGAACAAACCTAATAATAAAAATGAGGTTACGCGGGTGGGCAACAAAAAATAATAGGAGATAGACAACCAAAGTAATCGGTATTACGGCTACCGCCGGAGGGTTAACATTAGAACCGGAATAAATTAGCGAACAAAATCCGATGAGAAGAGGGTATTTCAAAATTTGCTTTCCTTCGTTGAGCCCTCGCATCCAAAAAAGGAGCTGTAGCGGTAAGGCGATTAAGACCAATTTGGTATTTGCCTGAAAAGGCCCGACGACCATTACAAAAAGGTTAAACATGTAAAGGGTAGCGGCAACTAACTTGGCCCAGGTCTTGTTATAAATAGTGGACATTAAAATGTAGAGCGTAACGCCAGGTAGAAGGAATAGACAGACCGCCCAGAATCTTTCTATGAGGAGATTCGAAACGTCAATCGAGCGAAGGCCAGACCATAAGAGTAGCTCCGGTATTAAACGCGGAACCGACAAAATAGCACCACCAGCATTAAGAAGTTTTACATTCCAAACGTATAGGAAATACTTGGTGAATGCAGCGGGATTTAGAAGTTCAAAATCATCACCCCCGGCAATTAATAAATCTTTCTTGAACCAAAGTAGCGGAGTTAGCCCCAAAAGAAAAATAATTATTAAGGTCTTATTACTTACTAAAAATCTTTTAAAGGGATTCATTTAATTTTTCCAAGGTTTATTAAAGATTTAAAGAACATGGAAAAGAGGTTGGAAAAATGCCAAAAAAACTTTTCTCGGTCGTACTTAAAGGCCACTTCTAAGATATCTAGGGCCTGACTTATAAGGCCCCCACGTCGTGAACTCAACAACATCTCGTAACTTCGGCACCTGAGATTACCTACGTAAAAGGCCTTAAGCCTTTGTTCCTTTGGATAATCCGGGGTATCAAAAACCACTGGCGGGTTTTTACTGGTCATGCACTGTTTAAAACCTTCTTCGACTGTTGTCAAAAAACGTCCGTTTATTTTTGCCCAGTCGTAAAGACCCGTGTGGGGAATAGGAAAGGCGATGTTCCAATGGGCCGAAATTCCCAGACTTTCTACAAATTTCAGCGAGCGCAAGAAGGAGTCATAAGTAGAATTTACAAGACCGACGACCATATAAGAAGAGAGCTCTATTCCATATTTCTTTATAAGGGAAACGGCGGTTCTTATCTGCTCGAGAGTTTCCCCCTTTCCTACATATTTAAATGTTTCCTCGTCCCCATCCTCAATTCCTATAAAGATGCTTACACATCCAGCCCTTTTTAACTTCTGCAGGAGCTCTTCGTCTAACCTGTCGGCTCTAACCCCAGCGAGCCCGAAAGTTAAATTTAGATTCTCTGAGATTAGGAGGTCACAAATTTTTTTGGCTCTTTCGATATTTAATGTGAAGTTATCGTCCCAGAAAGTAATACTTTTTATGCCGAATTTCTGCTGCGCTGATTTTATCTCGGAGATTACGTTTTCTGGGGAGCGCGCCCGCCAGTACCTGGAAAGAATTTGGCTACAAAAAACGCATTTATAGGGGCAACCACGGGAAGACGACATTTGATAATTAATTAGGTTACCGGCCTCCTGAACGGAATCGAAACTTTCTAAGTTGGGAAATGGGAGTGCGTCCAGATTGGAAATCGGCGTACGTTCTGGCGTCTGCACAATCAGGCCTTGGGCCTGGTCATAAAACATTATCCCCTTTACCGCTTGCGGAGTTTCCAGATTGTTAAGAAGATCAATAATCGTTTCCTCTCCCTCCCCCACTACCGCGAAATCAAAAAGATGGTGATTTTTTTCCATGAATTCTTTTTTAAAAACAGTGACGTGGGGGCCACCAGCTAAATAAATAGCTTTGTTTCCTAAAACGCCCCGGCAGTAGGCAGCAATTTCGTAAGCACTTTCTTGAGTAAAACTGTTGATGCTAACACCAACTACATCCGGTTTAAACTCAATTCCGCGATTTACCCTTAACTTCCAATCTTCGGGCTCTTCCTGCTTAAATTTTATTTTTGGCCCTTCAGAAAGCCTCTGGGGCATATTGTTACAGTCAACTACCTTAACCTCATAACCGTTTTTCGCCAGAACTGCCGAAATATACCCTAGACCCAAATTGAGCCCGGAACCGTAACCGTGGGGATCAATAAGTAAAACCCTCTTAATTTCCATGATGCTAATTTAGCTTATAAGCTTTAAACACGAAACCCCAACCAAAAAGCGTGGGCCAAATTTTACCCAATACTTTTAACTTAGCATTCCTAATGGTAAATTCCCTTATTCTAAAACCGGCCCTACTTAATAGCTCCTTGGCGGTCTTAAGGGTAAAGAACCTAAGATGACCGTCGTCCAATAGTGTTCCTCCCTTATAGTCGAATTGCCCAAACAAAACCCGTAATCTAACTTCCCAATTTGCCACATTAGGTAGCGACACCACAAGGTATCCTCCGCTGCTCAAGTATTTCTTAAAATGCGTAAGGATTTCCAAGGGATTGGCGCAGTGCTCCAAGACATCAGCAAATAGAATAACGTCAAAATGCCCATCCGGAAAGTTGAGATTTGGTAGGGACTCGATATTTAGCTTTAAAACCTCGTCGCAGCGACCTTTGGCAACTTCGGCCGTTTCCGGGTGCGTTTCTATACCAACTACCTGACAGTTTTTCCCCTTTTTTAACCTTTCGGCCACCCGGCCGGTGGAGCAACCAATGTCAAGAACTTTACTGTTTGGTTCCACCATAGCAACAACGTCCTCATTGGCCGGGGTGTCGTAATAGTTAAAAACGTATTCCTTTTCCTGATTTCTAGGCATATTCAAAATCCTCCCTTTAACGCGATATACTTAGTTAGCCTATTATTTAGCGGCACAATGCAGTGAGTCCAACAAATACAGGGACGGTTAGATGAAGAAATATGCCGCCTAAGTTTAAGGGCTTCTTTCCAAATACCCTTTAGCGGCTTCTCTCTAACATTTCCCATTTTAGCGCGTAAAAATTCGCAGGGAAAAACATCGCCCAAGGGGTTAACAAAAAAAACAGCGGAGGCGGCAAAACAGGTAAACGACTTAAGAAGGTCTTTAGGACTGGAAAGGAAAGTCGGAACATGTTTATAAAACCCGCGGCTTAAGAAGGGGTATTTTTGGGAAAGTCTGGCCCACTCCTGATTAAATTTATTAAGATCAAAATTTTTAATATTTTCGTTTACCTTTAGGAAGCTCACGGCGTAGTCGTGAACCGGAGTTAACTGAATATGAACACCTTTTTTCGAAAAAAACTCCAAGTAGTCCTCTATTTCTTCAAAGTTCTGGTTGTTAACAACCATATTTATGGTAATCGGAAGACCCTTAGACTTTAGTAGCTCAATTGCCCTAAGCGCCGAGTCGTAAACGCCAGTAACTCCTCGCAAAGAGTCATGGGTTTCCCTTTTAAATCCATCCACGGAGATAGCCATCGAATCAAATGACTTGGAAATTTCCTCAATGTTTTTCTCGTTAATTAAGGTACCGTTGCTGGCCACAGTAACGTTTATCCCCAGACCCTTAGCGAATTTGCCGATTTCAAAAATATCCTTCCTTAAAAAGGCCTCTCCGCCGGTAAGCCCTACGTATCTCACACCAATTTCATAAGCGTCTTTTAGAAGCTTCTTAATTTCTTCTGTGGTCAGCTCCCGGCTCGCCATTTCCGGACCTACCTTCCACCTTTCACAAAAAGCGCACTTGCAGGTACAGCGGTAAGTCAGTTCCAAATACAGGACGCTAGGGCGGGGTGTAAACGTGTAGCCGCTCCAATAAGAAATAGCGGTCTGTAGACCTCGGGTAGCGTAAAATGTTGCCCTTTTAATTGTCTTATTCATTCCCAGTAATTTTTAGCCTTTTAGTGAGACGCGCCAACTGTCTCCTAAAAAAAATAAGGCCGATTCGAAGCATATTTCTAAAATGCTCGAAGGCTAGAATCGGATTATGACAGTATACAAGATAGTAAAATAGCTTGTTAATGGAGTTTATAACAAAAAGTTTCCTGTTTTCGCTAAGGGCTCGGGCTCGAATAGCGACCAGCTCTTCGCTGCTTAAGGCAAGGCCCTTAAGATGCGGTGTGCCGTACATAAGTGACTCATCATCCTCTTCGTTTAGAGTTCCGGCCTCTTTAGCTTGCTCGTAAAGACGGGTTCCGTAAAGGGGCGTGGCGATAGAAAACATAAAGTTATCGGCTCCCAAACGCCCCAACTTTTGGGCAAAGGCGATGCTTTCTTCTATCTCTTCTTTTGTTTCCCCGGGGAAACCAATAACAAAGAAACAATTACTACTGATACCGACTTTACGACAAAGCTCTACCATCCTTTCAATGACTTTAAGATCAATTCTTTTTCCAATTATCTCGTTGACAACTCTTTGGGATCCAGACTCGGGAGCGAACCATAGCTCACGACAACCAGAGGCTTTCATTTTTCTAAGCAAATTTTCGTCTAAAGTATCGGCTCGTACCCCATTTGGTGTATACCACTCAAAGCGAAGTCTGTTTTTTATTATTAGATCACAAATCTCCCCCATTCTTCTTTTATCGCAACTTATATTGTCGTCCTCAAAATCCAATTGCTTAACTCCATAAACTTCAGCCAAGTGCTTAAGTTCTTCGGCAACATTTTCTGGGGAACGCGCCCGCCAGTGGCGCCCCATGGTTAAGTGGATAGAGCAAAAGACACAATTAAACGGACACCCACGGCTGGTAACAACGGTTGCCCAGGGCTTGTCCATATCGCGATTGGCCCTCTTCGATTTAGAGGCCTCAAAGTAAATGTGCATTGGCAAAAGATCGCGGGCCGGAAACGGCAGACTGTCTAAATTTAAATTGTGTGGGCGGCTATCGGTAACATAGGCCTGACCAGATTCTTTGAAAGCTAGGCCACGAATCTGTTTGAACTCTTCACCCTGGGCACCAGAAGAGAGCTTATTCAAAAGTTCGACGGTTGTGATTTCCCCCTCACCAATAACGGCGAAATCGATATTCTGGTTTAGAGCGCACTCTTGCGGACGAATAGTTACGTGGGAGCCACCAATAACTACCCAGATGTCCTTGCTAACCTCTTTAACTTTTTCCGCCACCCTGAATGCTGAATCTTTTTGAACGGTGAAATTAGCAGTAATACCTACAACTCTCGGCTGCCGTTTTTTAATTTCCGCAGCTATTTGCTCAAAGTCCAGTCCGTTATAATCGCGCCTTTCGTCAAAGGACCCAATATGCTCCCAACCCTCGGCAGCCGCATCCAAAATGGTTACAGGAAAACCTGCCTGCCTGACTGAAGCAGCCACGTAAGCCAATCCCAATGGTTGCGAAACGTCTGACCCTACGTTTTCTTTCGGTAGTAAAACCGGAGGGTTTATTAGAAGAACCGATAAATCTTTAACATCTCTGGAGAATTCCATTGCCTAACCAAAAACGGGTACGCTAATTTTCTTAAAGCTCAAATATTTAGCGCTCCCTTTAACCATATTTTTCATTATTTCGCCGTCTGGAACCTTGCGAAGCTTTTGAATGTATTTCCGACACGCCAACGTGTCGGGAAAATTTTCGATATTCCAGACTATGGCTTGAAGATAAGCCAAGGACACGCGGGATCCTCCCATAAATAGAAATATGACAACCTCAGCAAAAATGATTCCAAAATAAATAGGCAGAACCCAAAACAGAGTTGGGGCGGAATAATTTTTAAGAAGCGTCCTCAAAGTATTTCTTTCACCAAAATATCTTTTTCGCGGGGTAGTATGGTAGCGCCCTTTAGCATCAAGTACAGTTTTGCCTCCGGCCACTACACCGGAAACATGATGAATCCTAGAGTTTAGGTCGGTGACGACTCGATAATCCAAGAGCCGAACGCGCCAACAGAAATCAAGATCGTCCTTGTAAAGAAAATATTTTTCGTCATATCGACCCACCTTTTCGAAAAGATCCTTCCTAAAAAGAGTGGAACACCCAGAAACATAGAAGGCGTCCATAACGGTTGCCCCGTCCTTGGGCAAACCAACTTCTGTGAAATAATTAATTTGGTATCCAAATCGGTCAACGTTGGAGCCGATGTCCTGTACTTCGTCGCTGTCGTAGTAAAGAATTTTTGAGCCAACAGCCCCAATTGTTGAGTCCGACTCCAAAGTTTTTATCATACTGGAAAGCCAGTCTTTTTCCACAACCACGTCACTATCGAGTTTTACGATTAAGGGGGCGTCCGTTTGTTCCACACCCTTATTTAAGGAAACACACGCTCCTAAATTGATTCCTTTATTTTGAATAATCTTTACTTTAGGAAAACTCCTTTGCACAAACTCCACCCCGCCATCGGTGGAATTGTCGTCAACCATAATAATTTCGTAATTGGGGTAATCCTGGCCTTCTAGGGACTTAAATAAGGCGTCCAGATACCTTAAGGCGTTGCAATTTAGAACGACAATCGCGACCTTTTCCATAGGCTATTTACTCACTTTACCATAGGATTAAGCCTTTTGAATAAATCCAGGCTATTTTTAAAAGCTTGGTCCATGTTGAAGTATTTGTAGTTAGCTAACCGGCCCACAAAGTAAATTCCATCTTTTTCCAAAACCTCAGCTTCCTTTTTGTACATCTCGTAAAGGTTTTTATTACGCTGGCTTGGTACTGGATAATACGGCTCCCCTTCCCAGGTTGGGTATTCGCGAGAAACAGTCGTTTTTGGATGCTTTTGCCCGGTCATGTGTTTAAACTCAACGATTCTAATAAAATCATAGTCACTGGGATAGTTAATGACGGAGTTTTCCTGAAAATACTCCTCGTTGTAAGTTGTAAACTCGAACCTTAAAGATCGATACTGCAAACGGTCGTAGCCCTCACTAAAAAACTTATCAATTGGTCCAGTAAAAAATAGCTTTTCGAAACCTTTGAGCTTGTAGTTGATGTCAAAATAATCGGTATTTAACAGAACGGTGATGTTTTTGTGACTGAGCATTTTTTTAAACATTTCCGTGTAACCTTCCTTAGGCTGGGCCTGGTGAGTATCACTAAAATACCGGTCGTCAAAATTAGTTCTGACCGGAATTCTTTCTAAGACCGACGCTTCCAGTTCGTGGGGCCATAGATCCCATTGTTTTTTGGTGTATTGTTTAAAAAGTGTTTCATAAATAACATGACCCATTCGGGCTAAGGCGGACTCTTCGCTGTTTTTGGGGCGGGAGATCTTGCGAACGTTGTTTTTTAACCAGTCCTTCATTTCCTTCTCATTTTTCAAATTTTCCCTAAAAAGGATATTAACTGTTTTAATGTTCACTGGAAGGGGTACAAGCCGACCGTCAACGTGACAAAGGACACGGTGTTCGTAGGGAAGCCACTCACTAAACTGGTTGACGTATTCCCAAACGTCTTCGAAGCTGGTGTGAAAAAGGTGGGCGCCGTATTTAGAAACTAGGATTCCATGCTCGTTGTAGTAGTCGTGACAGTTGCCGGCAATATGGTTTCGCGTTTCCAAAACTAAGACTCTTTTCCCCAAAACGTTGGCGTACCTTTCGGCCAAAACTGCCCCGGAAATCCCGGCCCCAACAACTATAATCTCGTACTTTTCACTCATTGAACTTAATGCTAACATTCCAAAACTTGTTTGAAAAATTTGTCCGTAGCCCTTTACAGACTCCAAGTCTTTTGATACAAATTAATACTATGAAGGCAGTTATAGATAAGAATCTTTGCATTGGCTGTTCCCTGTGCGCAGACCTAGCCCCGGCGTCCTTCCAAATGAACGACGAAATGAAATCGGAACCAAAGGAAGAGATTGTCGCCGATGAAAACAAAGCTAAAGAAGCGGCAGAGGCCTGTCCAGTTAAAGCTATTTCCCTTACCTAAACTATTTTTCGCTATATTGCTTTTTTAGAGCCACAAAGGTGGTTAGTTTGCTGTTCATAGGTACAGCACAATGAACCCAGCAAACGCAAGGGCGTTTTGGCGAAGAAATTAAGCGACGTAATTCCTTAGCCTCCTTCCAAATAGTAACTAGCGACTTTTCCCGTATATTACCCATTTTCTTGCGCAAAAATTCACAGGGGGAAACGTCTCCCAAAGGACTCACAAAAAAGACAGCCGTTCCAGCGAAGCAGGTATAAGCCCCATGAACCTCCTTGGGGCTGGAAAGAAACACTGGCAGGTTTCGGTAATAACCACGCCTTAAAAACTTGTATTTTTGTGAAAGTCTAGCCCATTCCTCATTAAATTCCTTCATGTCTATCTTTTTTAAATTTTCTTTAACATTAAAGTAGCTGGTACTGGAGTCGTGCACCGGTGTCAGCTGTACTCGTATTCCCTTCTTACTAAACAACTGAAAGTAATCATCTACCTCTTTAAAATTTTGGTTGTGGACAACCATATTGACGGCGGTGGGAATGTGCCACTTTTTAAACAAGTCCAGGGCGTTCATGGCTTTGTCAAACGCCCCGGGAACTCCCCTAAGTTTGTCGTGCGTCTCTTTGCTGGCCCCATCCACCGAAATGGTTATGGAATCAAACGATTTTTTAACCTCCCGAATAGTTCTTTCGCTAATTAGGGTGCCATTGCTGGCTACCGTCACCTTCATTCCCAAACTCTTAGCAAATTGGCCAATTTCAAAGATTTCGGGCCTTAAAAAGGCTTCCCCGCCGGTAAGACCCAAATACCTAACCCCAATTTTGGCGGCGTCATTTAGCAAAACTTTAATTTCTTCCAGCTTTAATTCCCGCTCCCTCATAGGCGGTCCAATAATCCAGCGGTCACAAAAACTGCACTTTAGCGTACAGCGGTAAGTTAGCTCCAAATACATGACGGCCGGCTTTGGAGTAATGGAATAGCGACTCCAATAGGAAAGGAATGTATGTATACCGCGGACCAAATAAAAAAGTGGGGTTTTAATATCTAGATTAGTGGTTGTTAGCATGTATTGACAGAACTAAATATATACGCCTGTCTATATAATGAGGTGCAAATAACAAATAGTCAATAACAATTTGTGGGGCAAAACAGGAGTTATATAACTCTTAGTACTCCAAGACGTGACTAAGCGCAGTGGTCGAAGGAAGCAATTTTTTGAGCCGTTCTTTACCGGGAAGATAAGTTAAATTTATTAAAAGAGAAACGCCCACTATTTTGGCTCCAACCTTTTTTAACATCTTAACAGCAGACTCCAATGTTCCCCCGGTAGCCAGTACGTCATCAACAATTAGCACGCGGCTACCTTTTTTTACAGCATCCTTGTGCATTTCAATAACATCCATCCCATATTCCTTAACCAGTTCTCCTCTTATTACCGCGCGGGGCAGCTTCCCCTTTTTTCTAATGGGTATAAAACTGGCCTTAAGCCTTAAGGCAATTGGTGAACCTAAAATGAAACCCCGGGACTCTATGCCAACCACCGCCTGTATTCCTTTTTTCATAAACGGCCGGGTCATTTTGCTAACGGCATCATTGAAAGCTTTAGCGTCCTTTAAAAGGGGGGTGATATCCCTAAAAACCACTCCTTTAGACGGAAAGTTAGGAACATCAACAATATATTTTTTAAGGTCCATAGAAACTAAATATAGCACAACGTCAAAAGCTGTTGTAGAATGCTAAATGTGATAATTCCCTTTAAACCAGCGGAAATTGCCGAAATAGGCATAATTGGGGGCAGCGGATTTTATGATCTAGCCACTGATTTAAAAGAAATAAAAGTGGAAACCCCATTTGGCCCGCCGAGTGATAAACTGGCCGTGGGAGTAATTGCCAACCGAAGCGTTGCCTTTTTGCCACGTCACGGCAAAAGTCACCACATCCCTCCCCACCAGATACCTTACCGGGCCAACATTTGGGCTTTGTACAGTTTAGGGATCAAACAAATTATTACCGCCCACGCAGTGGGTTCATTGCAAAAGAAAATTAGGCCGGGCGACTTGGTGGTACTGGACCAGTTTGTGGACAGAACCTGCGGACGAAAAGACACTTTTTTTGACGGAGCCCTAGCCACACACATTAGCAGCGCCTTTCCCTACTGCAAAGAGCTTAGAAACCACTCTATAAAAACCGCCAAAAAACTTAAAATTAAAGTGCATTCCAATGGCACAGCCGTAGTCATTCAAGGCCCGCGGTTTTCTACCGCCGCCGAAAGCTTGTGGTTCACCAAAATGGGCTGGGACGTAGTTAATATGACCGAGTACCCCGAAGTGGTCCTGGCTAGAGAGCTGCAAATGTGTTATTGCGGTCTGGCCTTTGCTACCGATTACAATGCTGGCGTGGTACTTTCCCAGAAAATAGACCCGGTTTCCGCAAAAGAAGTTGGAAAGGTTTTTAAAGAAAACGTGGACCGGGCAAAGAAAGTAATGGTACATATGGTTGAGAGTTGGCCGGAAAGAATCTTTTGTGGTTGTCAAAAATCATTAGACGACGCACGACTTTGAAAGCCGAACGTGAAACACCTAAACAAAATTAAACAGTTTTTAATTAGGCATAAAAAAATAACGGCACCACTAGGTGTAATTTTTGTTCTATTCATTTTCTTATACTATTTTTTAATTGAATCGGCCTTGTTCTTATACGCGGAAACAAAAATAATTTCCCTTAAAATTAGGCCCATTAAAAATGCTCTGGAACGCCAGGACCTACCTACACTGAAATTCGAACTGGAATACTTTAGAAAGGATCTGGAAAAAATAAACTCTAGTACCCACAAAATAGGGCTTTTTTCCGCGGTTCCCGTGGTTGGTGGATATGCCTTAGATTTAAAAAACCTTTCCAGCGCTGCCATATTATCCTACGACGCTTTTTCCGACCTTCTGGAAAGATTAATTCCCAACCTTCCCCAAATTAATTTTGGGGGCTATGCCGGGGACTATACTAGAAGCTCCGAAAGTTCAAAAATAGACCAACTGGTAAGCGCGGTGCCAAACATTTCCCAAGAACTTCCTAAATTTAAGGAACGGCTGGAAACTGTTGAGGAACAAATTAATAAGATTGACGAAAATCGATACCCGGAAAATTTTCGTGGCAGAAACATAAGGTCGTTGGTTTTGCAACTTAAGCAGGGATTGAATAAACTCTCGCTATATTTTGACGACCTAAGTAAAACTCTTGCAGCGGCCCCACAAATCATTGGCGTTTCACAACCGAGAAACTACCTGGTAATTATTCAAAACGACAAAGAGCTTCGCCCGGGCGGGGGTCTTTTGGCCGGATACGCAGCTTTTGTTTTAGACAACGGGAACGTTAAAATGACCAAATCTGGTGACATGTCTTTCCTGGACGAACAAGTAAGCAGAACCAGACCACTTTCTCCAAATTTTATTTCACGCGCCCTGGGCAACCCCCACCTTTACATTAAAGACGCTAACTTTTCCCCTGACTTTAAAAGTACCGCCCAAGCCATTGACGAAATCTGGCAAACTATTCCCGGAAACAACCCCCTGGATGGGGTGGTAGTATTCGACACACAATTCGTTAAATCTTTACTAAGCTCTTTGGGTGAGGTAAGTATTTCTTCTAACCAGTCAGTGGGTGTTAACAACATGGACAGGGCACTGCAAAATTTCTTCAGATATACCGGCAGCCGCGCTGCCGAAGGACGCCAATATAAAGATTTGACTAGCGCTCTTCTTAACGAACTACTAAAGAAGGCATTTTTTGGCAGCGCTAAAAATTACCCGGCCCTGGGCAAAACTATTTTGGAACTAGGCAAAGGCAGGCATTTTCAAATCTACTTTAAAAACAATGATCTACAAAATCTGGTCGAAAAACTGGACCTAGCCGGGCAGGTAAAGGATTTTGACGGGGATTACTTAAACATTAATTTGGGAAGTTATTCTTTCCAAAGACTGGATAACCTGTTAAACGGAGAAATCATTAAGAGCGGGCAATTAAATAGTGGTGGTGCCTTAACGACTAATCTGAAGGTTAAACTTTACCTTAAGCCCGAGGGCTTTCTTCCAGGTGGTCAGAATGTTTCCTACTTTACACGAATCTACGTTCCAAAGGGCTCAATTTTAAATGACGCCAGCGGGTTTTTTGGCCCGCTAAGTTCCTCGGCTGAACTGGGAAAGACTGTCTACTCCGGCTGGGTAAACCTCAAACAAAACCAGGAAACTACTACTACAATTAGATATACCAGCCCAAGATTGCCTGGTGAGAGCCGCGACCTGCTCATCCAAAAACAGCCCGGCACACAAAACTTTAAATACAAAGTTAGCTTGGGTAACGAGTCTAAAGAATTTGAGCTTTCGCAGGACATAGAATTAACTCTATAATCATAAGTATGGGATTAGAATTTGACGGGAAAGTCGCGGTAATCACTGGCGGGGGCAGTGGCGTGGGACTAGCCACCGCTAAATTTTTGGCCCAAAAAGGATCCAGCGTAGCTATTCTGGAACGAAGTGGGGAGAAGCTAAATGAGGCCGTAAATGATATTCGGGCACTAGATACCACCAGAAAGATTGACGGATTCCTTTGCGACATTACCAGCGATAACGAAGTAAAGACTGCGTTTTCCAAGATAACGAGCAAATTTGGAAGGGTGGACTTTCTAATAAATAATGCCGGAATTAACACTCAAAAAAAGCTAGACGAATTAACCGAAGACGACATTCGTCTGGATATTGACGTAAAAATCAATGGAATTATTTTTTGCACCCGCGAAGCGGTGAAAATAATGAACGAAAACGGGTCCATTGTTAACATCGCCTCGGTCACAGCCTATACTGGAGGCGTCTCCTCTCCTAGTTACTATACCGGCAACGCGATCGCCAATAACCTTACTAAATCTCTGGCTCTGCAGCTAGCCGGGAAAAAAATCCGTGTAAACGCCGTGGCCCCAGGATTTATTTATCCAACTGGATTTACACAGAATTACACCAAGGAACAAATTAAAAAGATTTCTGATGCAAACCCACTAAAGCGCGTTTGTTCGCCAGACGACGTTACCAAGGCCATTTACTTTCTGCTTTCGGACCTTTCCAGCTATATCACCGGCCACACCATCCACGTCAACGGCGGGTACTACATGAACTAAACAAAGAAAACAACCCCGCTAAACGCCGAGCGCAGCGCCTTGGCTTACTATTAGACATTATTCACCTTCTAGCCTTCCTGGAAAAAATCCCGGCAGCCGAATAAAGCACCTGAAGTAAGTAAGCTAATCCATAAAACGATACTTTAGGAGAACTTTAATGGCGGTCAGGCCGTCGCGCCAGGTTATCTTTTTTCCTTCGGAGTATTCACGTCCGTGGTAAGAAATAGGCACTTCGCAAATCTTAATCCCCTTTTTAAGTATTTTAGCCGTAACCTCCGGTTCAAACTCAAACCGATTAGATTTAAGATCCAAACTTTTTATAACCTCGCGGCGAAAGACTTTATATCCGGTTTCCATATCTTTGATCGGTGTCTCATAAAGAACACCGGTAATAATAGACAAAAACCTGTTCCCCAAATAATAAAATAAGTGCCACAGCTTAAACTTGCGGTGCTGCCAGTAAATCTGCTCTAGCCCAATCTGTTCAGAAAACCGTGAACCGTAAACAACGCTGGCCCGCCCATCGATAATCGGTTGAATGAGCTTTGCGTACTCGTCGGGGTTGTATTCCAAATCCGCGTCTTGAATAATAACTAAATCGCCAGTCGCTTCTTTGAAGCCGCTTCTAATAGCCGCTCCTTTACCCATATTATTGGCGTGAAACAACTTTTTTATATCCTCGCCCAACGTAGATATTACCGATTGGGAATTATCAGTGGAACAGTCATCAATAACAATGATTTCCTTTTCTAAGGAAATGTCGGATTTTCTAACTCGAGAAACAATTTCACTGATGGTCCTGGCCTCGTTATAAACAGGGATGATAACAGAAAGCTTCATGAAAGTTAACTATTTCGGCCCTAAATCGTAGGACACGTAAAACTTTAAGTTGTGAACGTTTTTTTCCTTGGTGGCCACTCCCAAATCTACAGCGGCAAACGATTCCTTAAAGCTAAAGGTGGCTGTCTTTGTTTGTGGGTCCCATTTATATGGGTAGGCGGAATATATCTTCTGCACATTTCCTAGGTCTTTTGGTAGTCCATCTATTTTTATGTTGTACGTACCGCGGGGAAAGACGCTAAACCATAATGTGTGGCAATGGAGTCCGGCTATCTTTTCCGGAGTCCAGGGACTAGCTGGCCCGGGGTCGGCCCCAGTGTTTGCCACCACCACCTCCGGGTTACCGGAACAGGGTGGGAAGGTGTAATTTTCCGGCAAGTTCTTAATGTTAAAGATTGGGGAATTGGGAGCGTAATCGTAGGAAATCCCGTTAGCGGAAACTGTGTAGTCCAAACTCATTACTGGCGGTAAATCCTTAAGTTCCAAAACGGCGTATTGTGGCTCTATTAAAGCCAAAAGCTCCGGGGTATAGGTAATTCCTAAATATTTCCAGGCAAAAAGCTTGGTGTAATGAGTGTAATAAGAAAGAAGGGTCGGGAAACGATAGGAAATGTTCTTAACATACTTTTCTATAAACGCTCTTTGGAGGTGGGTCGTCTTGTCTACAGCACGATCGGTATAAAGCGGACCCATGATCCACTGCGGCCAAAAGATGTACTTTACGCTCCTAAATTCTGGGTCAAACAGCTTATCTAGGGTTACGGTTCCAGCGTTGCGAGTATAACCCTGAAACCAGGCGGCAACTTTGGGTCCGTCGTCCTGGGGAATATTCTTGGATCTATAAAAATTTTCAATACTCTTAATCGTTAGGCGCTGGCCGTCGAGTCTGGGAAACTGCGAGTTTAGAATGTCTATAAAAAGACCAGCCCGAAGGGACCAAGCTAAAATAAATAAGGCCAGAAAGGTATAAATATATTTTGAGTCCGCCAAATTAACCTTAGACTTAAGCAGGTAAAATATTCTTTCCAAAACGGAACTTAGCAGTATGATTCCAAAAACTCCAAGAGGCGCGCCCCAACGTGACCAATGGATAACTGTTACCGAAATTCCCGCATAAAAACTTAAAAACATTATCAGGACTATTAGGTCGGTAGATTCGTATAATCGTCCCCCTTTTATGGCCTTAAGGCTAAACTGTCTCCTAACCGAACCCGCTAAGCCAGCCACGAGGCTCCCCCTTCCCAGGACGACACCGGCCGTAATGACAAAAATGGCAATTGCTAAAGTTTGGCTAAGCCCCAGGTATTCCACAAAAAAGTCATAAAAGTAAACCAGCCCGCTACGGTTTGCCTGGTTGGGATACACAAAGTCATATCGTGTCGACATAACGGTCGTATTTTTTATTGCCGGCCAGAATTCGTTATAGTTTACTGGCTTTGGCAAAAGAACAACCCAAAGTAAAACGCAACCAGCAAGGAGCGCGCCTGCATGTATTCCCAACCGATAGATCCTGGAAAGCCGGTTCGAGTATGGAAAATCGATTTCGCGGTCATAAATGAAGAAAGCAGCTAGGGTGTTTATAGTTAAAAGCGGTAGAGCCAGAAATAATGCCTTAAGGTTAGTAAAACTAACCAAAAAAACGAAGGCCGTGTCCAAAATTAGAAATTTCCAGGTACTGGCGCGCTTACGATGCAGCCAAAGTGATAAAAACAGATAGTTAAGAATCACGAAGATAGACATAGAATCGGAGTTTACCCTAAAAAATCTTTCAAAGAGCCCAACCGAACCAAAATAGAGAATGGAGAAAAAAACCGTCCGCGGCCTAATTCGTCTTTCTTCCTTTTGCAGAATAAGGCATGCCAAAACGAAGGTTAAAAAGTATAAGATCGCCCCAAAAATACGACCGTAAAAATAAGTGACCAGAGAAGGATCTTTGGGAAAGTTAACCCCCGAAGGGACCAGCATGTTGATAATTAAAAAGAATCCGGTTAGGGCATATTCTGTAACCGCCACGTGGAGAAAATTCACGAGCTGCTTCCCAGACATAATGCTCCAGGCATTACCATAAAACTGCCCCTCATCGGAGTGGACCATGATATTACCAATAATCGGTACAACCAAAACCAGGGAAGCGATCACTAAAGCAATAACTAAGAGTGCACAAATGAGATGGGAAGTATAGCTATCCTGATTTTTCTTAGGGGCGTCCATACTATTCAGACGGGCAGACCGTTACGGGAAAAGTATAGCCGAGAACTACTATTAAATTCAATTTACAACCTCAATTACTTAGTTTAGCGTTTTCCGGTAGGGATTCGTAATAGATTAGGAATTTGAGCCCAGGAATGTTCTTTTCCCTCACGGCAACCCCAAATTCGGCGGTAACGTATGTTTGTGGGGCGACAAAGGTAATGACTTTATTTACAGCGTCAAAATTGTAGCCGTAAGCGGAGTAGACCTTTTGGGTACCGTCGAAGTCCGGCGGCAAACCCTCAATCTTTATCGCGTAAATTCCTTTGAGGGCCAACCTAAAACGGACGCCGTGGCAGTACATACCAGGGGTACGGCTTCCGGTAACCGGGTCAATCGGCACCTCCTTGCCACTGGAAATGTAAGCTACGGCTGGGTTTGAAAAGCAGGGCGGGAACATGTAACCTTCAGGAAGGTTATTTAGATTAAATGTGGGCGAGTTCGGGGAATAATAATGAACGGCGTCGTTAAAGTTTATAGTGTAGCTAAGCTGCACAGGTTTGTCTATATGACTCATCTTTATCACGGCGTACTGGGGATCAATGAGGGCCTCTATTTCACCGGAATAGGTGAGACCTAAATATTTCCAGGCAAAAAGCTTGGTGTAATGAGTGTAATAAGAGAGGATCGAGGGAAAACGGTAAGAAATACTTTGGGCATATTTATCCACAAAGGCTCTCTGGTTATGGGTAGCCTTTGAAACATTGTTTTGCGTGTAGAGAATTCCCCCATTCCAGTGTGGCCAGAGTAAGTATTTAACATTCTTGTACTGTGGCTGATCCCACAGGGCCTCCAGAGAGGCGTTTCCAACGTTATGTGTTAAACCAGAGAACCACATGACACTAGTGGTTGCTTCGTTCTGGGGAATGCCTAGCTCCCTCACCAAATTATCGATATCCGCGTAAGTCTGTTTGTGCCCCTCCAGTTTCGGGTACCAGTTTCCAGCTATATCGACCGTTAGAAACAGCCTTGGCAACCAGGCAATCACCACAAGAACAACGGTGCCCAGCCACAGAATAGAGTTCCTAAGAGAGAGTCGTGATTTTATTCCCAGAATGACCTTTTCTAGGACAACGCTTAGAATTATCATGAGCAAAAAACCAAGGGGAACGCCCCAACGCGACCAATGAACGACCCGGCTGGAAACCCCCAAATAGAAAAAAACAAGGCACAAGGAAAGCAAAATGTCAGAAACAGCAAAAAGATCCCCTTCCTTTAAATACGTGAGGTTGAGTTGATCCTTAAACGGCCTTAGCAGATCTTTTAAAAAACCGTTCCCTGCTAAAATTCTACCCAATCCAAAAATAAACAATATCACCATAAATTGGGCGAGCCCCAAATACTCTACGAGAGTATCGTAAAGGTAAAAAATCCAGCTATTATGGGACTGATCCGGATAGTCAACGTCAATAATGCTGCTCCAAATAGTCGTGTGCTTAATGGCATACCAAAAGTTACGATAGTTAAATGGCTGGGGCATAAGAAGGTACCACAGTAGAACCACGCCACCGGCCAGACCCAAACTGTAGATCATGATTTTATAGATACTCAGATAGGGCATAACAACCCTTTTTGTGCTTTTCATAACCCAAAGAAAGGGGTTTACGGAATTAAGGACCAGGACGGGAACGGCTAAGTAAATAAATTTGGCAAAATTGGTAAAACTAGAAATTAATACGAACAACAGGTTCGTGATGAAGGTGAGATTGGTTAATATTGCCCGAAAACGATACTTCTTGGTAATCTCCCCTTCCGTATTTTCGTCGTCCTTATACCAAATAATGGGAAGGAGAGTGTTAATAATAAAAATTGGCAGGGCCAAATAGATGGACTTAAGGTTACTAAAACTTAACAGAAACAAGAATAACAGGTTAACCAAGAAAAAATAATAGAGGGGGGATTTCTTTTTATGGAGTATCACCGAGATATAAAAGAAGTTAAGAAAAATAAAAAGGGCCATAAAGTCGGAATTGACCCTCAGAAAACGTTCAAAAATCCCCAACGAGCTAAAATAAAAAAGGGAGAATATTAAAGTTCTAAGCCTGATTTCCTTTTCCCCCTTTTGAACAATTAAGCAGCCCAAAATGAAGGTCGCAATATAAAAGACAAAGCCAAACACTCTGCCATAATAAAAAGTAACTAATGACGGATCTCCCTGCGGGAAATTGACGCCGGAAGCCGTAACCAGATTTATAATGGCCAAAAAGGCGGTTAGGACATATTCTGTGACCGCCACGTGCAAGTAATTATGGAGCTCCTTACCAGACATAATGCGAAAGGCGTTAAAATAAAACTGGTACTCATCTGGGTGGGCCGGGATATTAATTAGGATAGGGATGGTCATTATTAAAGAAGCGAGAAACACCGCGCCTAAACAAATAGAAATGGAGAAACCTTTTTGATCTTTAATTTTGCTTATTGCCGAGGATAGGTTAATCATCAATTTTATATTACCAAAATAGGATTGGTTTGGCTTAGCACTTTCGACTATAATTTATTTATCTTATGCTAGCTTTTAATAAGTCTTTGGTCGTCAGCCACATTGTCTTCCGTAAAGCACCACCCTTCGAGGCTCTTGAGGGACCTTATAGTTCGGTGGGTAACGCCTTGCAAACCCTAGGAACAGATGTCGACACCTACCTTCTTCCCATCGACGGATTCGAAAAGGAAATTATTCACGGCAGTTGGAACCAAAAGGAGCAGTTATGGATACCGCCTATCTTCGGAAAATTTATACCATTCAAATATTTAGTCGACTCTATTATAATCGGCCTATTTTCATTGGCATATTGCTTAAAAAATCGAAAACACAAACTGCTTGTAGTAGGGATTGACCCACTTTGCTGTGTAGCGCTGATTACGTTTAAAAAGATATTTAACTACAAACTTATATTTTACAGTGTCGACTTTAACCACACTCGCTTTACCAACAAGGCATTACAATACCTCTACGAAAAGGCTGACGAACTTAGCAGTAAGTATGCCGACCAGACCTGGGTCGTCTGCGAATCCCTTAAGGAGTACAAAAAGTCCCGTTACCAAATAGAGTCGGTTTACATTCCTAATTCACCCATTTTTAACCCAAGTCTCTTTGAAAACGGAAGGAGTTACAAGACTGGCAATAAACTGGCCTGGACAGGAAGTTTTCTAACTAACCGCCAGTACGACATGCTCTTTAGTCTACTCCAGCAAATACAAGAAATTCGCCCGGACATGGAGTTTTATTTCGCGCCGATGGGTAACTACGAAAAGTTTAGGGGCTTTGCAAAACAGTACAAGTTGCTCAAGTCCGAAGTCCTGGAACTTCACAGCCGGAGTCAGTGGCAGGAATTTGCCTCAAAATGCGACGTCGGAATAGCAGTTTATGATCCGAAATTTGGCTCAACCGAATTTATTGAACCCCTTAAAATCTGGGACTTTATGGTCTGCGGGATGCCGTTTATTATTTCCTGTGAACCCTCCGTTTCCCAACCAATTAAGGATGCCGGCGTGGCCTACTTTCTAAGTCCCGATAATCGGATTACCAATAAGCTCTCGCTGGATAGATTTTTGCAAAGGGAAAATTTAACTAAGCTTCAGGAAAAATGTGTTGAAATATCCAAAGAATACAGTATTAACCGCCGAATAGAGGCGGCTCTAACTAAGTTAAACTAACGATATCTTTTTAGGAAATCGTCAATGCTTTCGGCCATATAGTCAATCTCCCTTTTTCCTAACCCCGGGTAGACACCTATAAAAAATGTATTGTGCAATATTCTGGTAGCGTTTTCCAGCTTGCCAACTTGACGGAACTTTACATTCTGATAAGCTGGCTGTTTAGTTAAATTGCCTCCGTATAGCGGCCTTGTTTGAATCATTCTTTCCTCCAAAAATAAGATCAGATCTTGGCGAGTAAACTTAGCGCCGTCGCGAATGGTCGGCATAAAGGCGAACCAGCATGGCTCGGCCCTAGGTAATGATTTGGGTAGAATAAAGAAATCTTCCCACTTCTTCGCATAACTATACAAACGATCGAAGTTTTCTTTCCTTTTTTTAATAAAGTGTGGGAGACGTTTTAACTGCTCCACCCCTATAGCTGCCTGAGGTTCGATTGGTTTTAGATTATAGCCGATTTGATTAAAGATATACTTATGATCGTAGGGCTTGCCGTCTAACCTGTAACTTAGCCTCACACCACAAGCGCCCAACGTTCTCTTCTCGTCCCCTCGACACCAGCAAGAGCGGCCCCAGTCACGAAGCGAACGAATAATTTTTTCGAATCTTACGTCATTATAGTTTACCGCCCCACCTTCACCCATTGTAATATGATGTGGTGGATAGAAAGATTGTGTGGAAAGGACACCAAAGCTTCCCGTCCTCTTACCAGCGTATTCCGATCCCAGCGAATCACAGTTATCTTCAATAAGATACAGCCCACGTTCCTGACAAAGCTTGACTATTTTATCCATCTCGTGAGGATTACCTTGTGTATGAGCGAACATCACCGCTCTAGTTTTTTTGGAGATGGCACTTTCTATATCCACGGTCCTCAGATTGTAGGTTTCTGGGTCGGGATCTAGAAAAACTGGCACCATGCCCCTCTGGACAATTGGGTTAACTGTGGTTGGGAAACCAGCCGCCGAAGTTATTACTTCATCCCCAGGCTTTAAAGGATCCGGGAAAAGATGTGACATGAGAGCAGAAATAGCCAATAAATTGGCGCTAGACCCGGAGTTAGTTAGAAGGCTCCCCCTTACCCCAAGAAACTTAGCCAGCCCATCTTCCATTTCTTCCGACTTAGGACCAAGACCAAACCACCCGTCTAAAAGAGAACTAACGCTAGCATTTATCTCCTTATCGTCAAGAACGCTACCCGCGTACTGAATCCAAGTTTTGCCGGGGATAAACTTCTTTCTTTTTTCTTTTAAGAGGAAAATCTTTTTAATACTGCCGGATATTTGACCCCTTAATTTTTCTTCTATCTTATCCATAATTAAACCTTAATCTAACGCATATTAGACAGAAAATCGCTCCGCAATTTGAATGGATTAATTATACAATAACTACCATTTACAACTAACTAGCAAGTTAAATCCGACCGTAAAGAAAACGGCTCAGGTACTTTTTCTATAGAACGCCTCGGCCTTAGCTTTAAGCGGTTTCCACCACCAGTCGTTTTGCTTATACCAAACAACGGTGTTTTCCAACCAGGTTTCGAAATCGTGTTGCGGCTTCCACCCAAGCTCGCTTTCAATTTTTTTCCACCCAACGGCATATTTACGGTCGTGTCCGGGACGATCCTTAACATATTCAATAAATGAATTATCTTTACCCAAAAATTTAATAATCATCCTGGTTACTTCGAGGTTGTTAGACAACGCGTGTTGGCCGCCCACGCAATAAGTTTCGCCAGGTTCCCCCCCCAACATTGCCACCTCGATAGCCCGACAGTGATCTTCCACATAAAGCCAATCCCTAATGTATTTTCCGTCGCCATAAACCGGCACTTTTCTACCAAGGATAAGATTAGTAATAAAACGCGGAATCATTTTTTCTGGATCCTGGTAGGGACCAAAATTATTGGAACAGTTAGTTATGGTTATAGGTAAACCGAAGGTGTGGAAATAGGAACGTACCAGGTGGTCCGAGGCTGCTTTCGAAGCCGCATAGGGATTGTGCGGGTTGTAAATAGTTTCCTCCGTAAACTTCTTCCTTTCACTTAAGCTAAGGCTGCCAAAAACTTCATCAGTAGAAACATGATGAAACCTCTTTACTCCTTTTTTTAAGGATGCGGCTAATAAAATCTGCGTCCCAAGGACATTGGTTTTAATAAAATCGGCCGCCTTTTTGATTGATCTATCAACGTGTGACTCGGCGGCAAAATGCACAACGCAGTCGGCGGAGTCGATAAGCCTATTAACCAAAACGGCGTTACAAATATCCCCCTTAACAAATTTGTATCTGGCGTTATTTCTAAAGTCGCTTGAGGACGAGAGGTGACCAGCGTAAGTGAGTTTGTCCAAGTTAACTATCACATCTTTCCTGTGACGTTTTAGCCAGTAACGAATAAAATTTGAGCCAATGAAACCGCAACCTCCTGTAATCAATAATTTCATAAATGAACCTCGGAAAGATCAGAGATAATTAAATGGTGGTTCTTGAGCCTTCCGGAAATCTTGACTTCTTTACCAATAAAACTCTGGTCGATTTTTTTCTTCACATTTTCTATTGTTGTTTGTTCCATTACAACGCTGTTTGCCAGTTTCGACCCCCTAATAACACAGTTATGATAAACGGAGGTGTATGGACCAATGTAACTATCCGTAACCTCCACCCCATCACCAATTAATACCGGGCCATGAATAACACTGTTTGTTATTTTAGACTTACGCCCAATTCCTATTTTTCCAATCAATTTGCTATTTCTAATTTTAGCCGTCTCGACCTGAAATAAGGATTTGCGGTCCATAACTAAACGATTTGCTTCAATAATGTCAGAAAGCTGGCCCGGGTCGCGCCACCAGCCCTTTACCTGGCAGGTTTCCACCGAGTATCCATGATCAATAAGCCACTGGTAAACCGAACTAATTTCAAACTCACCACGCTTTGACGGCCTTATTCGGTCACGCCCAGAAAAGCACTTAAAGACGTTGTGGTCAAAAAAATATAGACCGGGCACAGCCAAGTCGTGCGGCGGATTCGCTGGCTTTTCCAAATATTTCACGAGTGCTCCCTTCTTATTAAAATACGGCACACCAAGACGTCGGTTATTCTTGTGGTGCAGATAAGGGGCCAGGGCGTTAGCCTCGGTTCTAATAAAATGCTCCAACGGGCCCTTTATACCATCCGTAAAAAGATTATCCCCCAAATGATAAACGAACTTCGATCCTCTCAAATACCCTTGCGAAACCTCAATCACGTGGGCTAATCCTCCGGGGTGGGGTTGATCTATATAAGTAAACCTGACTCCCCATTGCCGGCCCGTACCCAAGAGTCTTTCAATTTCCGGCCTCGTTTCATTGGTTACGATACCAATATCTTTAATTCCGGCCTCAACTAATGCTTCTACAGGATAAAGAACCAGGGGTTTGTTGGCTATAGGTATCAAGTGTTTATTTGTACTAAAAGTAAAAGGACGAAGCCTTGTACCGCGGCCGCCGGTGGGAATGAGTCCCTTAAGCATAAAGATAGATTGGGGCAGAAACACATTTTACCATAATGGGCGGCCCCTAAATAACTACGAGGTGTTTGGCGGCGATGCGGGACTACCTATAGAAAAAGATCCCTTATTAAAGAAGGTATTCTTAATAACCATGAACGCGTAGATTATTGTTGTAGCGAAACAGATAAAGGGATTCAAAAACCAGGCCACGTCCGGTATTTGTAGATAACCCAAAATAGCATCAAATGTAGGCTTCACCAAGGTTAGGCTAAAAAATACGTACTTAATTACTCCCCACTCATCACCTTTCATGACCACACTCCAACGCCTCTTTGAATGGTCAAGAAAATGGTACTTTTCGGCGAACATTAGCCTCCTTTTAAGATATGTGACGAACCCACCAGAATTGGTCAAATGAATTATGGAATTCTTTACGAACCCAAATTGATTATGGCCGCTCATAATGACATCAACCATAACGTCAATTGGGTAATGATGCTCCGGACGAACGTCGGCGTTATTCAATACTACTTCCCGCCGCATTAGGCAGGCATTCGTCCCGATCGAGGGAATCCTTCGCGGATCTTTTTCGAATTCAACCAGGTAATAGTTGCCTTTATCGTAGGATTTCCCCAAATTTATCCACTTTTTGGCCGTTTGGGGAAGCCTATCAGCCTTCCCCAAATAGTACGGGAGCGGTTCTGTCACGGCGAGCAGTACCAAATATCTATCGACGATCCCATAACTTGGATTATAGTCATAATAGGCAGTTTCGGTAGCTACCATCTCCGGGTTTTCTAAAAGGGGCGCCACCATGTCCTTTAACCAGGTCTTGTACGGCATGTAATTATCGTGGTCCAATATTAAAACGAGTTCGTTTACGGCCTCATTAAAAGCAACTCCCCGATTATATTCAGCATGCTGTTTATCCTTTGGAATATTTATAACCCTAGTACCATACTCTTTACCTATCTCCAGAGTAGAGTCGGTAGAACCGCCATCGCCCAAAATAATTTCGATTTTTTCTTGCGGATACTCTTGCTCCCTAACCGCCTGAAGACACTTACCTAGTGTTTTCGCCGAATTATATGTAGCGGTAACAACGGAGATTGTGGGTAGATCTTCCACTTTCACTTCCATAAAGACAATAGTAACTTATCCCAAAACAATTGGGGAAGAAACCTTTGTAAAAAAGTAACTAGTCGAGTATCCCTCCCTAGAACTATCTGAGCTGGCGGGTTAGGATCCCGGATGATTCCTTTTACAGTCATAAAAATGTCCTCGTAAGTAACCATTGGCATCAACTTTTTTACTAACCAAAATCGCTCCCGTAACGTTTTGTGCGGGAGTTTTTTTATATCCTCGTTGGGGTTAGAGATCGCCCCAGGAGCAATATTTGTTACCTGTATACCGTATCTTTTCAATTCGTTATGCAGCACCAAACCTAGTGCCTCCAACGCAAACTTCGAAGAACTGTATAGACCGAAGTTTGGCAGAGCGACTCGACCATTAAGGGACGTGATGTTAATAATGTGACCACCTTTTTGATTCCTCATCTGGGGCAGGGCTTCCTTTATAAGTCGAAAGGCCCCGACGGTGTTGGTATCCAGAAGTCTTAGGTACTCCGAGACAGTGTAATCTTCGGTACGACCGGCCAGGGATAATGCGGCGTTGTTGATAAGAATGTCTAAACTCCCCTCTTCGGAAATTATTTTTTTTACCGCACCGGCGCAATCTGCGTCACTAGTGATATCCAATTTAACCATTCTGGGATAAAGCCCATTGTTCCTTATAACCCCGCTCCTGCTGCCAGAGTAAACGACGAAACCAGATTCAGAAAGCCTCTCTGAAAGCGCACGACCCAACCCTTGCGAACCTCCAGTAATTAATATTACCTTTTTCATTTAATGAATTTTGACTTAAAACAGCCTACAAATCAAACACTAAGTTACGGTAGTTTGCCTTTTCGTTTAAAAATTACCGGCCGGAATAAATCGTAAAGAATGTTGATTGCGTTCGTTAAAAAGAATATTTCGGCCACGAGTTCAGCCGTCCCGTTATTCCCGGAAACCAAAAACAAAAACGAGGCCGTAAGCAAAACTAGCGAGATAACAAATATTAGCTTCGGTGAAATGTTTAACCAAATCAGCGCCGCAAGAATAAGGATCGAGATAACGTTGGGGATAATCATAGATCTTTCACTTTATTTTTAAACATCGAAATAATTAAGCTTACGTAGTGGAATTTGGTATCAAATAAATAGAGCAAAGAACTAAGTAGTGAAACTGCCGAAACAAGCATTAGAAAACGAAATTTATTTTCTGGTGAATATTTTATCTCTATTTGGTAATCGCCTGTTTCGTTTATATACCAGGAGCTGGCATAACCATTTACCATATAATGGTCGCTGCTGATGGGCAAGCGCAACCCCAGCGGCCTTCTGATCGAAAGCTGCCAATCTTTATTAAACGTCTCGCTAAATACAAGGAAATAAGGGGCCCTGGCCTGAGAAACACCTAAAACATATTGCGTGGGAGAACTCTTTATTACAGAAAGAGATGGGTTGCCTAGGGATTCAGAGGCTGCGTCACCTTCTGGGCCCTTTAAAATTACACCACCGGTAAGCTTTGCGGTTATTAGAACATCGTCGATTAGTGTCTGACCCGTATTGGCAAAGGCCAGTCTGTTTTGATCCAAAAACACAAACCCGATTCCCATCCTTTTTGCATCTAAACTAGGAATATACTCTGCGTTATACTCGGTCCATTCTGGTTCAGCCAATAAAGAGGGCTGAACCGTAAAATTTGAGCGACACCCCGAATCGTCTGCCACGTTGGAATTAGTCCAGATGGGAACCTCTTTATCACAGTTATTCTCCCAAACAAAAAAGGTCGGGACGGTCCCAGATTTAACTTTATAATAAAAAGATAAACTGTAGGTTCGGGCTTCTAATTTATCTTTCGGTAATACATAATAGGCATCCGAAACGCCGGGGCCTAGGCTTAGGGATGCGCTTCCTGTGAAAGATTCATCTGAAAGAGACGCGGTGTCCTTAGAAAGGCTGGTTTTCCAGGCAGCGACCTCGAACGAACCGTCCCTAATTATGTTGAATCTCGCCGCGTCGTTATAAAGCAGTAGATGTGGTCCCGCCACAAAATTAAACTTAATTCCATCAGAAAGAGCGCTTGATGACCTATCAGCAAGACCGGAGGGATTTATAGGCTTGTCCAAGCTTTCTAATCTAAACACCGAGAGCAACGACTGTGGGTTATCATACTTTATGTTTCGACGCTTTTCCAAGAAAACCTCATAGACTCCATTTTTCGGAACTTGAAAAACAAAATAACGTCCTCTGTCTTTATTTAAAATACCCTTTGCGGCTGTCGCTAAATCCACGTTAACATTTGTAGGACTCGCACCAAAATAAGGACGGAATTGCGCCGAAGAATAATATGGGCCCCTTTTTGTGATTTCCACTGGCGCAATAAAAAAACCTCCGCAATAATTAAGTATAGCGATATCTTCGTTTTTCGGACTGAAGATAGCCTCTTTAATATTATTTTCAAAAAAATCCGTAGAATAAACTAACGACTCTGAGTTGCCTATTAAACAATCTACCCTTTGGGGTACGTAAAACTTACCCCACACTTTATCCGGCTCCAAACGGTAAACATCCAGGGCACCGAAACTCTTTTCCAAACTTAAGTCGCTCTGTTGGGAAATTACTGCTCTAATACGCTCTGGGGAATAATTACTGGATAAAGGTCCCACACGAGCGAGATCTACATCGTTTCTCTGTAGTAATCTATTAACGTTTAGTAGTTGTAACATTGGAGTTATAGACCTAACCGGAGCGTCAATTTCATGAAAACTTTTATAAACCTGTGTTGATACGTTGGACATATTCTGCATTAAAGCCTCGACATAAAAACCGTTATTTCTCTCAATCCATGGGACAGTTAATAAAAACGGGACGAGGTCCGCAGAATCGTAACCCCAGACATAGGGTATACCAGAACGGTTCCAATCTGGATTGTCTGGCAAAACGAGCACTCGCCCGTTCTTCTCTTTACCTTTTAGCCAATTGGCTACGTCAAACCAATATTGTGGGATAGTTTTACGGGAAGGTGCCAAAATTCCCCGCTTTCCTGGAAAATGATCTCCTATTACCAGGGGCCAAGAGACAGTGAGAATCAATGCCGAGATTACAAAACCAACCAATAATAACACCCTTGATGATTGCAACTTAGTCTGCAAAAAAGAAAATAAACTTCCTAGAAGAATCGCGTAAGAAACAGCGGTCAGCGTGGAAAATTTTGCGTATGGCTCACGGTAGATCCAAAAGTAAGGTACAACCTTGTTTATAAAACTATTAAGCTGTCCCAAGAGATCCGACTCCTTACCGTGCGAGAGAACAAGACCCAAAATCCCTAAGAACGCAAAAAAGGTCACGGTTTGTCCGTCCTTGGCACGTCTTAAGAAAAAACCCGCCCAAACTAACATGGGAATAATAAAAGTTAAAAACATCAGCACTGGGTTAAGGTATGAGTTTGCGAATGGGAAGTAAGCGTACCCTAAATGCCCAGCGAAGAATGCCCACGACCCTAAAAGCCTTAGAACGTCACTAAAATTTGAACTCCCGCCTATTGCTGAAGCGCTGGCAACTGCCTTCAATGTACCGGCCTGACTTAACACGTTTTGGATGTAAAAGTAAATCCACCAAATGTTAAAAAGAAAATAGGTTATGGCAAACAGTAAGTTAAAAAGAATAAACCTCCAAGTCAGTTTTCTAAAAAATAATAGAAAAAGGAAGTAAGTTCCTATGGTTACAAACGGAATGGTGTATGCAGGTGGGTTTCCGGCAGCGGACGCAAACAGAAGGGTTATTAACCCTAGAGTGATCGCAGATCTAACAATATTAGTTGTGTTAAGACCTCTAATGTAAAATAATAAAAACAACGGATTAACCATGTAAATCAGCATATTGGTGGTATTTGTACCCGCCATCATGATGTATAGATTAAACAAATAAAATAAACTGGGAATAAAATTTTTCCATCCGGGTTCCTTATTTTTGTAAACTTCCAGAGTCAGAAAATAGACCGAAAGCCCGCCCAGTAGAAACATGGTTACAAACCAGATCTTTTCTGTTGAGCTTAGGGAAAAGGGTATTGATTTAAAAAAGGCCCAAAAACTTACCCAAGGGAATATCTCAAAAATCGTGTTGTTGGTTTGCCCCCCAGCAATGTTAGGCAACCAGGAACTAAATAACGACCGCCACATATCCATAGTGCCAACTGGTAACCAAAAATCCCCGCTCGTAATTAAAGTGTTCCAAGGCCTAAACCAAATAAGAGGAACCAAAGAAATAATTATAATCCCAACAATAGGTATGTTCTGGAAAATGAACGCCAAAATAGCTTTTACAGTTTTTGTTGGACGGCCGTTATAGATATTGAGCGACGGGCTTTTAATCTCGTTTAGTGTCACATTCCAATTATGAAAAGATATATAATTAAAAGCAAGAAAACACTCGAAAGAATATGAAACTCACCAGACGGCAAAAAAACGCAATAGATAAACTGGCGGGTGGTTCTCCAGTTGAAATTGCACAGAATCTGGGTCTAGAAACTTCTACTGTTTCAAATTACCTGGGAATAATACAGAATACAGACCAATCTAAGTCTACGCCCACCATCAAACCGGCAAACATCCCACCGGGGACCCCGCTAAACGAAATATTTGTTAATTTCTTAAACGGGAACAGACCTGGATTAATAATTATTTTACTTACAGGGTTCGTTATATATATAAGTTCGCTAACAAACTTACCGGTCTCCGACGATAAACCGCTAATGGATATACTAGGCAAGGGGAATTATCTGTCTGTAGTTTTGAAAGAGCCAGTAAACGCCATTGTTAATTCACTCACCTACACAATGAATTATATTGTTGGAGGCACAAACCCACTAGGATACCATCTAGTGAACATTGTTTTACATTTGCTGGTTTCGCTGGCAATTTACTTTTTCCTTTACATAATAACCAATAGAAGGGTTGCATTTTTAGCCACACTTGTATTCGCGGTAACGACCGTCCACAGCGAATCTGTAATTTGGATCTCGGGAAGGCATTACATCCTTTACTCTCTCTTTTGTATACTGGCTCTTACTTTTTATACTTACTACACCGAAAACAAAGAACGCCCGTTCTATTATTTCTGTTCCGTCGGTTTCTTCATTACAGCGATTTACTCTTTTCCCGAACAATCTATTATTTTACCGCTCCTCCTACCTTTACTAGATTTTTGCCGCGGGCATCTGAGAAAGGGCTTTAAGTTATACCTAGCCTTTTTTCTTTTATCGGCCCTCTTCGCTTTATTATCCCTAAATCGAGTCCAGGAAAGGGTTCTGGCTGTGGCCGGGGATTCCCTAACCTCAAATAATAACGGTTGGGGTTTCCTAATCACGGACGCGACTGCAATATATTCCTACCTAAAGCTATTTATAATACCGGTCGGCCTGTCCTTTTATCACGAAACTATCCCAGTATCTACCATAAACCTAGTAGCCTATTTTCTAACTTCACTAGGCTTCCTGGCCCTACCAATATTATTCTTTAAAAAAAACAAGCTCGTGCTGTTTTCAGTTGGTTTTTTTATTATCACACTATTACCTACTCTAACTCCGATGAAGGTTTCCTGGGCAGTAGCCGAAAGGTACACCTACCTTGGCATCTTGGGCCCAGCAATAATACTAGCCTTATTAGTTGACTGGCTTTTGAATATAAAGTTGGTCCAGCGGGCAGCCGTTTTTGCGTTTCTGCTTATAATAATTCTCTGGTCAACGATGACGTTCCTTCGGGGATTTGACTGGAAAAACGAAGACAGCCTCTGGCTGGCCACGGTTAAAGCATCGCCAGATAGCTCCAAGGCCTGGAATAACATGGGTGACTATTACGGACGCCACGGGGATATGACATCTTCCTTTAACTCCTTTGTGAGAGCGACGCAACTTAACCCGACTTACTCGGACGCCTGGCACAATGCCGGCAACGTCCTTATGCAAAGCGGAAAAATGAACGAGGCCATTCTGTATCTGGAAAGGTCGCTGCAGTTCAACCCGAACCTAGTTGAGGCCTACAACAAGCTGGCCTTTATATATCACCGGCAAGAAAACCAAACTAAGTCACTGGAAATGGTTCGGAGGTCACTGGAAATCAACCCGGGACGGGTGGACACTTACATTCTTTTAGCAACGCTGGAATATGAAAACAGGAATCTGGAAAAATCGAGGGAAGCCATTAGGAAAGGGCTGGAGGTTGATCCGCAGAACAGGACCCTTTTAAAGGACCTTCCAATAATAGAAACGGAAATAGATGCTGCTAAAACACAAAAACAGGCTGGTAATTAAAGCTTAGTAAACCCGCCGGTATCGCTGGACACCTCTTCATCAGGTACCTGTTTCTTGTTGAAATCCAACAGGTGACCAAGCAGTTTTCCTCCGGAAATCCAGAAAAATTTAATATCGTCTAGGGAACGAATTGAGAAAAGCTTTCTCGTAATGTATTGCGGACTCAAAAAGGCCTTATAAAGCTGTTGGGTTAATTCCATAATTTGCCGCCCCGATATTGGTGACCTCATGACCGGCTCACGCATATCGTACTTTTCGTAATCCTCTGTCAGAAGCCAGTTATTTTCTTTGCATTTATTCCAAAGCGGCGTACCAGGATACGGGATAACAACAGTTCCCTGCAATGTATCTACATAGCCTTTTTTAAACAGGTCTGAAGCTAGACAAACAGTCCTTTTAGCGTCGTCGTAGGTTTCCCAAGGGTAACCCATCATCACTGTGACGTGGGGTTCGAGCCCCGCTTTTTTAGCCATTCTGACCCCGCCTTCTATTTCTTCGATCTTTAACCCCTTATCCAAAATATCTAGAGTTTTCTGGTTACCGGACTCCAGGCCATAGAGGATAAATCTAAAGTTGGCTCGGCCCATGAGGTCGTAAGTTTCCTGATCACGGATAGCATTAAGCCTCATGTTGCAACCGTAAACAACCCGTTTGCTGTAGCCGCGCTCAATTAGTCCCTCGCAAAACTCCTTCAGCCAGGGACCGATCCTTAAAGTCCCAGCGTCGTCAAATATTTCCTTAACCGGGTAATGATCAATAACATGACCAATTTCGTCGAGCAGCCTCTTTGGGGAAAATGATCGGTAAGATCCGATCGGGTTTATTGTATGGTCCCAAACGCAAAAGGTACAGCGATTCCACCAGCAATCACGACCGGAGTACATATAGGTACCGGGTAAGTATTTGTAATTTCCATTGGCGTAGGCATAGAGCTCCCATTTGGTTAAGTCTCGGTCAACGAAGGGGAGATCATCTAGATTGTGATTAATGGAAACGGGACCAGTCACTCGGTACCTTCCTCCATATTCCCCAGTTTTAGCTTCGTACCGCTCTTTGTTTCTGATTCTGGAGTCCCCCTCCCTGAACCAAACGCCACCTTCAAGGTCTGTACCCTTAACAAGGTGGTCTAGAAGATTAACAATCACAAAATCGTAGTCACCACCGGTAACGATATAATCGATAGGGCTATTATCCAAAGTTTCCATAGGATTCCACGTTACATGATCGCCAACCCAAACCATAACTAAGTTGGGAAACTTCTCTTTTAAATCCTTGGCGATTTCCCAATGGTGTTTAATAACAGGGGCTTTTGTTTCGACCAATAAGACGTCGGGTTTTTCCTTTTCCAGTTGAACAACATATTCCTCGTAACTCATTCCTTGGGCGATTCCGTCTATCCAAACAACATCATATCCGTGAGATTTTAAATTCGAGGCGGCATAAGCTGGAACCATCGGATAAATGTAGGTAGGCGCGTGAAATATTTGGTATTGGCGATTCTGTGATAGTAGAGCCACACCCTTATGACGAAGCTTAAGCGGCGGGTAACCAACAACGACTTTCATAGATGAATATCAATATATCACATTGACAACTTAACGCAACAAGCTATTATATGTTAGGACTTAACGCTATGTCATCCAAAATAATTGTAAACCGGGAAACCTGCATCGGGGCGGCGCCATGTTTTGCTGTTGCTCCAAAAGTTTTTCAAATCGACAGCGAGAACAAGGCTATCGTCGCTGACGAAAACGGTGCCGATGACAAAACCGTACTCGAAGTTGCTCAAGCCTGTCCCGTGAATGCTATCGCGATTATTGACCGCGAAACCGGAAAACAGATCTACCCGTAATTCGTATACTTTTTTAGACTTTTAGAAAATAGGCCCCGCAGAAATTGGAATCCGTACCACAGATGGGTCAGCGCCACCGCTGGAACGGACCAAAAGCCAATTTTGAAACTTTTTGAGGCCCGCCAAACCCAGAGCCCATTGACAAACAAAAGCATTGAGTAAGAAATAAGAAATAGGAAATAGGTAGGCAGGAAGACTCTACAATTAAAGATGAGAAGACGGCAGTTATAAAAATTGGACACAACTGAAAAGACCCCACCAACCGAAAGGGTTAGTAACAAAATGGAAGGTAAAAAATACATTAACCTCCTAGAGGTTTTGGGTAAAACTTTAGCGAAGTAGCCCCGGTGAACTCCGTACCTCCCAACTTGGATAAGATGGGCCTTAAAAATTGGCCGCCGGTGGTGGTAAACTAAAGCCCCCGGCTCATAAATAATTTTCTTGTTGAGCTTATAGGTTAGATCCAAACAAAGTTTGGTGTCCTCCCCTGGCCAAAAATTACTATCAAACCCGCCAATGAGAGCAAAATCTGACTTTCTGACAATTAGATTCATCGAAGGAAAATCGTCCACCTGACGGGCTTTGTTATCGGCTTTGGTTCTAAAACTGAAAGAGCCGGCCCCAACTGGAGAGATATGTACCCAACCCGAAACCTGCCTTTTCCAATCATCCTTTGGCGGGGTGACTCCCGGACCGCCCACCGCCGCCACCTTAAGATCAGAAAAATGAGGCAATGCCTTCTCTAACCAACTTGGGCTGGGGTAAGCGTCATCATCCAAAAAAGCTACAAACTCACCGAGAGCCTCAGTTATAACCAAATCTCTGCGTAATGCTGGGTTTCCGGCCAAATCCGGCCGAACGATAATTCTTGTCTTAGGAAATGTCTCGGAACTCGGCTGGCTTACCAGAAGCAAAATCTCAAAATCGGTATAGCTCATACCAAGAATACAACCGATACCCTCCCGCACGTAGTCATTAATAGATTCCACAACAATGGCGATGGTGAATTTCATATTCACTGATTACTCTTTAGCATCGAAACAAAATAGGGCAAACTTTTTTTGAGCCCCTGCCCCAAAGACACCTTGGGCGACCAATGAAGTTTCCTCCTGGCGAGCGAAATGTCTGGTCGCCTCTTACTTGGATCGTCACCAGGTAGCTCCTTATGGACAATTTTTGAACGGGACCCGGTTAATTTTATTATACTTTTGGCTAACTCCAAAATTGTAAACTCCCCAGGGTTTCCCATATTTATTGGGCCGGATTCGTGGCTTTTCATCATTAAAACTAGGCCTAGGATTAGATCCGAAATGTAACAAAATGACCTGGTTTGACAACCACTACCATAAATAGTAACAGGTTTACCGGACAGCGCCTGAGATAAAAAGTTAGAAATTACGCGCCCGTCCATAGGATGCATATTAGGACCGTAGGTATTAAAAATCCTGACTATTTTAGCATCCAATCCCCTGGTTCTTCGATAAACAAAAATTAGACTCTCGGCGAAGCGCTTACCCTCATCGTAACAGGAGCGCACCCCAACAGGATTAACGTTACCCCAATAGTCTTCCCTCTGAGGATGAACTTCCGGATCTCCGTATACTTCAGAGGTAGAGGTTTGCAAAAATTTTGCGTTATGCTCTATAGCCAAATCGAGCATATTTTTTACCCCCAACGACGAAACGAGTAAAGTATCAAGGGGCCGGCTCTGGTACCCGACGGGTGAAGCGACGCAGGCAAGATTGTATATTTCATTTACCTTTTCGTTGACCCTAAACGGTTTAACGATATCTCTTTTAATGAAAACGAACCTGCTATTGCTAATTATATCTTTTACGTTTTCCATTCGGCCAGAAAATAAGTTATCAACACAAATAACTTTATGTTTTAGGGATAATAGGTAACGGCAGAGGTGGCTACCAACAAACCCGGCCCCACCGGTAACAACGATGGTCTTCATATTATCTGTGGACTTTCCATTTCTAAATTTGGATCACTAGACCATCCATTCTTATTCTTATCGTCATAGTAATGCCTCATTTTTAAACGGTAAAAAACGCCCAAGGTATCCCAAAGCATCTTGATTATGGACCTTAGCATTGGCTTTCGGGTCAGCGACTCAAAGGCGTGATTAATGGTTACCGGAGCCTCGTAGATCTTCCTAAACCCTAAATGATAGGCCAACGCCAGTATCTCTATGTCAATTGCATAGTCGCTAACGGAAAGTCGTGGCAAGACCGAAACCAGAAGTTCTCGCCTGAAAACTTTCAATCCGGTTTGCGTATCCCGCACATTTAGACCGAAAAGCAGCTTTACTAGGAGCTGGTAGCCAAAACTGGTTAGCCGCCGCGCGGGTGGGTAAAATACCTTTGAATCTGGGTGCCTCTTTGAAGCGACAACAGCGTCAGCACCGTACCAATCCATTTGGTTCAGCAGCAGGGCTACACCTGATGGCTCTATTTCCATCCCACAATCGAGAAAAACTATTCGGTAACCTTTAGATCTGGAACAGCCGAAACGCAGGGCGTAACCCTTGCCACGATTATTACTATAGTTATAGACTTTCACTCGCGGATCGTTAATAAGTAGGGCGTTCTCATAGGTCTTGTCGGGCGAGCCATCAACTACCAAAATGATCTCAAAATCCAGGTGAAGGGCCTCGATTGTCGAGATAACTGCCCTTAGATCGCTAAGTATTGCCCTTTCCTCTCGATAGGCGGGCATTACTATTGAAATAATCCCTGTTTTAACGCTCTCGGTCATAAAATGAAAGATACAACAAAAAGGCACCCAGCAAAAAAATAGAACTTATAAGCGACGACCCAAGAACCTCCCAAACAGTTGCATGGAATCGACTAATTAAAATAATCTGTAAAACGGCTGCTGTGGTTGGCAGTACTGAAGCAACAAAGGTCTTATGGATAGAAAGGAAAAAAGAAGTCAGGTTATTGCAGAGGGAGAAAATAACATAATAAAACCCGATAACTCCGACAAATTGAGCCCCAGAAAGGTAAGCGCTCTTACCAAAGCCGGAAAAAAACATAAGAGTTACTCGTGGAAAAGCGGAATAGAACGTGGCGATAGACAACGAAATAACCAGAGTCATAACTAAACTATAGAAAAAAAGATGTTTGTACCTTCTTCCAGCCGACAATCTCTCAGAAACTAACGGAAACATTACCGCCGATGTTGACGAGGAAGCAAAAAATATAACTCTACCGACCAGGGCTGTAAAAGAATATACGCCAGCGAAGTCCGGATCGAAAAATTTTTTAACCAAAACAACATCTGTACTCTGGAGCGATATAATGCCCCACATAGAAAAAAGGGCCGGGACCGAATAAGAAACAAATTTTCTCCACGGTAACTTTATCGAAGAAAGATTAAAAACTACTTTTCCTTTCAATGGAAAAAGCGTCATTAAATAAACAATAAATGCGGCTAGAACTATTCCCAACGAAGCGCCATTGACTTTAAACCCCAAATAGATGAGGGAAAGTCCGAGGACAAATTTTATAAATGTCTGCGAAAAACTGGCCAAGGCGATGAAAGAGAAGTTTTGTAGCCCACTAATCGTTCCCAAATTAATGGTGCTAAGAAGCGAGATGAGAAACATTGCACCAACAAAAATAATCGTGTATTGGTAAGGTATATTAAAAAATTGAGCGAGGGGTTTTTCGAAAATAACGGATAAACTTAAAACGACTATTCCCAGTAATAAGAATATTTTTGTTAGGTTGGAAACTAACGACGTTATTTCATATTCCTGCCCACCACCTTTATAGCCAGAAACAAACTTGGTGACCGTCATAGAAAGAGACATAGAAAATACACCTGTAATTCCCATTAGGGCTATGACAGCTGCCAGAACACCGTAGTCAGAAGGCCCCAACATTTTTGCTGCGAAAATATTAAAAAGATAAGCAAAAATGTTTCCTAACAACGTAGAGGAAAAAACCAAAAAACTGTTTATGGCTAGAGGGTGTTTTACAAAATGGGCTACTTCTTTTTTAGTTCGAGGAATAACCATAAGGGTGATTTTTGTGCCAAAGGTACGCGCTCTCGATTATTTCGGTGAGCCCATATTTGGCCCGCCAACCTAGTTTTCTTTGTATCTTTTGGCTGTTAGCAAAAGAGGCATCCCAATCCCCAACGCGGCGCCCCTCCTCCACCACATCGAAATCGTGCCCGCAAACCTCTTTAACTTTGTCTATTATTTGCCGGTTGGAAACACCGTTTCCGGTACCTACATTGAAAATTTCAAAAAAACTTTCTGGCCTTTTAAACTCTGAAAGGGCAAGAACGTGGGCCGAAGCTAGATCCTCGACATGAATATAGTCCCGTACGGCGGTTCCGTCGGGTGTCGGGTAATCAGTTCCGTATAGGTGTATTTTCGGCCCCAAACCTAGAGCGGCCTTAATTACAAGGGGTATTAGGTGGGTTTCTGGGTTGTGGGCCTCACCTAAAGTACCATCGAGTAGCGCCCCAGCGGCATTAAAATACCGGAGTACAACAACTTTAAATCCGTAGGCCAACTGTGCTGACCTTAGGGCCTGTTCAAAGAAATATTTTGACATGGAATAGTAACTGGTAGCATTTATAGGACTCTCCTCGGTAAATGGTGGGTTCCCTGTTCCATAAACACCGGCAGTTGAGGAGAAAACAACGTTTCTAACCCCAACCTCGTTTGCCAGTTTTGCCATTTTTAGGCCTGCGCAAAAATTATTCTCAAAAAATTTGAATGGGTTCTTCATCGACTCCCCAGACTCAATATAGCCGGCGAAATGTATAATTACATCGAAAGCTTGCTGGGACAATAACGGCTTCAGCGCGTCTGGTGAACGTAGATCTCCCTCAATTAAAGTGGAACGTGGGTCGACAGCCTCTCTGTGACCATTTTCCAGAATGTCATAGACAGTAACCTTGTGTCCCTCGTCTAACAACTTCTTAACGGTAATACTACCAATAAATCCCGCCCCGCCAGTAACCAATATATTCATTGGTTTTTTTTCTTCCAAATAACCTTGCTATAAACAATAAAATTGTAAATAACTAAAACTAAAGTTGCCACAAAAAAGAACAAAACGTACATCCTTTTTCCAAAAATAACGGTAAAAACAAATATTAACCCTGTCTGAATGAAAATAACACCAAAGGCGGAAGCTAAATTAAATTGAAGGAGTTTCTGTAAGAAGATTTTAGCACTCCCGTGCTTACGGTCGGCGAAGGTCCACCGATTATTCCAGTAGAAGTTAGAAATAATTGAGCCTTCGGCCGCAATCAAATTCGCCACAGCTGGGTGTAACCCGAAGATCTCCACAAAGAGACGCAAACCCAAAAAGTTAATAACCAAACCAATAAATCCTACTCCCAGAAATTTTATAAACCTTTGGCTTTTTTTAAGCCTAATACCTAAAACGACCTTTAGAGATTCCACCGGGTTATTTCCTTCCATCTTAGAAATTCCCTGTTCCCGATTAGCAAAAGCTATGGGGATCTCTTTGACCTTAGCACCACGATCGACCATTTCCGAAAGTAGATGCATTTTATAGGCAAATCCGCGGGAGGCTAAATGGTCCAAATCGATTTGGTCTAAAAAACCCTTAACCCTTGATGCCTTATATCCGGTGGTGTAGTCGGTGATATTGGGAAGGTTCAAAAGTACTCTTGAAATTAAATTCCCAAAAATGCTCAAGAGTTTCCTATAAATCGCCCAGTCCTTAGGTATGGAACCGCCCTGCGTAAAACGGGATCCAATTACATAGTCGGCGCCCGCATCCATTTGAACAATGAACCTTCTAAGATCTGAAGGGTCGTGTTGGAAGTCTGCGTCCATCTCGATAACGACATCGGCCCCAAGCTCCTTCATGGCATGCTTCATACCGGTAATGTAAGCCGCCCCCAATCCACGTTTACCCGGTTCAACGATTATGTGAATATTCAAATACTCCTTTTGTAACCTTTTAATAATATCGGCCGTTCCATCCGGCGAGTTGCCGTCGACAAAGAGAAGGCACACTTGGTTATCCACGATGGAGGTAATCTCGTTCTCGGTTACTCTAATCAATTTTTCGACATTTCCAGCCTCATTAAACGTCGGAATAATAACTACAAACTTCATAGTAACAGCTCTGATTTTCTCAAATCGACAGAGTTTTAACAAATTCGCTGAGCAATTTTACAAAGGAAATAGGATCAGGGAAGCGCTCGCCAAAACTACTAGTGCAATTAAAAGATATTCGGAAAGAACCACCCAGGAAAGCCGACCCTCAATATAATGGTGCCAAGCTCCCCAGCCAACGTAACATAAAACCGAACCAAATATACTTATGAACCGCCAAAACGGATTCTGGCTAAAGACAATAACACCAACTAAACCCAAACACACAGTAACGACAAGAATTAAATAATGCCAGATATGCTCCTTAGTATTCATAGATTATCTTATTGCTCCAGCACTTAAAAACCACGTGGAACTAAGTAGTAAGAGCAAAACTAATATATGAGCGCCATTGTGCCCGGAAATTCTTACGGCGCCCCTCCTAATAACCACAAAGCTATCTAAGAGGAATAGAGCCAATAGGAAGAAGCCAAAGGTAAAGGAAATATTCTTAGCCAAGGCAACAACGTCAACAACGGGAATAAAAGGCACCGAGGCGGCCGATTTTACTGTTACCGGCTTAGGTAGAACATTAACACCTGGCGCGGGAACACCTCTTTGTGGAGATACCTCCTCTTCCTTAACAACTACCGGCTTAGCTTCAGGATCAGAAGGAGACTTATTAATTCTCGGGGCGGCGGAAACCTCCGAACTTCCACCTGCCGCGGCCGTAGAACCAAACATCTGTACCACAAGCGTTGTCTGAAACCCACCTAACGTCCCATTGACAACAGCTACTCCAACGTCCGTATAGTTCCTACCCAATAGATTCTCCCGATGACCGGCTTTAGAGGCCATCCAAGCACTAAGGACATCGCCGCTACTTTGAAAGTCCTTCGCTAGGTTCTCCCCTGCGTATAGGTACTTATATCCGGAATCAAGAATAAACTTCCAAGGGGTTGTGCCGTCTGGAGCGATATGGGCCCAGAAGTCCTTTTGGAACATATAATTTGCCTTAAGATTAGCTGCTTTTGTTAATTTCTCGTTAACTTTCAGGGTGGGTAAGTTTTTGTTGGCCCTCTCCATATTAGTTTGGGCGATGATCTCGTCAGAAGTAATATCTGACGCAAACCCGAGTACTCCTGGGAAGTTACTTGAAACGGCCAGCAGAGCGAGCTGAACCAACAAAAGAAAAATACCGTAGAGAAAAAGGGCCCCATGGGAAAGGGTATGGGCCCGTGCGTAATTAGATTCTTTTGGTATCACGATCTGAACTAAGGCTCGCATATTTTACTGATCCTGTGTCGCGAAGAGGGTCCAGGCGGAATTTACCCCGGCCCCTTCCAAATGATAGATGTTTAGATAATTCTGAACTGATGTATCCGAAAGTGTCAACCGTATAGGCTGTTCCGCCCATTCATTACTGGCCCCATATATCTTTGGCACCGAGGTGACAACGCCCGTCGCAACAGTTGGGGACCCGGAAAAGCTACTTATAAAATCTTCTAAACCAAAGGTGTTTTTAAAATCGGAGCTCATTAGATTATATAACGCCGTATAATTACCAAGTTTTAAATAAGTTATTATTACACTCGTTACGTCGTCAACGGCTTGCTGGGTAGTATCGAGGACGGTAACGGTATCGGAAGCATCCCCAGTGAGTTGGTTTGAGTTGTTACTTGAAGGGTTGTAGCTTGCACTCGTGCTCGTCGTAGTTGGGGCGGCAGTAGAATTTCCTGAACTAGTAGCATTACTACTCCGGCCTGGCCCACTTAATCCATTAATCCCGTCTGACGTTGTTCGTTCACCAAGTACTGACCCCGAATCACCATAGCTTAGTGTAACTGCCGAGGGGGCCTGCGATTGATAGGATTGCGTAACAACTTTTTTAAACAGGGAAGAAAATGGCGAAGAGTTCGTCGTCCTGGAACCAACCCCCTTTCCAAAAACGACCGGTGAAACAACACCATGAGTAGAATTTTCAGAGTAATAATTGAGCAAGAACCCGAAGGGAAGACCCAAAGCCAGTACTAAAAAGAGAAATTTAACAACAGACTTTTTGTCGGAGAACATTAATTAAAATCTATAGGAAAAAGGCCGAAATGTAAATGCTACAAAGTCCCATCTTCAGCCTGTTTGGGATATTCCAGCTCACTAGCCCTTTTGAGGCCTAGACAGTAATTTAGCGCATTGGCGGCGCTAACACCAATCAAAATTCCCACCCTTGATTCCCCTTCCATATTAGCCCTTATCTCCTTAAGATCGGTGAGTTTAGCTTTATGCTTATCTAGGAGCTGACCGAGCAACTCCAAAACACCGGTTTCGCCACTAACCCTACACAGTTCCTCGTTTGAAACGCTATGTAGAAAAACCGTATGTCTAAATCTATCCGAAAAATCTATGTCAAGAGTCACGCTTGTCAGTATAATATAGATAGTACCAACAGTATATGGGCGCAGAGGGCGGACCAGATTACACAACACTCAGCGAAATAGGAAATTTTCGGGTTACCGAAAGATCTTTGAATTCCTACAAAGAAACCTTCTCGTTTGATCCAGAAAGTATCCCCGGAAATGGAATGGTTTTAGATATTGGTAGCGGTGTAAATCAACGTTTTGCTAAGGAGCTAGAAACGACTAGACCAGATGTTAAAGTGGTTTCGCTTGATCCTTCTCTTGGAATACCAGCAGGAGATAAGGAATTTCAAAGACTCGGCGTAACCTATCAATTTACAGATACCGGCGGCACCCGTATTACGCCTAATGAAGAACAAAGAAGGTCTAGACTTGAAAACAAATATGGACTGGCCGTGGCAGGACTAGCTCCGGAATTACCCTTTAAGGATGGTTCTTTTGACATGGTATTTGACAACCACGCCGCTTTTATGTATTTTTCCGAGGATGAAAAAAATAGCCATATAAGATACGTAAAAGAGATGCTGCGCGTCTTGAAATCTAACGGGGTAGCAGAGATCTATCCTCTGGACATCTTTGATGAAAACGCAGACGATAACGCAGAAAGGGTTACGGGAGGCACCGAAAGAATCACGAGGATCCTAACCGAATTAGGTTTTGGAAAAGATAGGTACGAAATTTTTCACTTTGTAGATATAGTTGACGGGGGCAAGGAACTTGATAGGGTTGGGGTAAAAATAAAAAAATAGAATTACTTATTTATTTGCGTCGCTATTAATCTCTCCCGTTCATTATTATAATTGAAACTTAAACTTAGTAAGAAGTTCGCTGTGTTCCCTAATCTCTCCTCCCACTCTATAACAACAACGCCCTTTGGATCGGAAATAATTTCGTCGAAACCAAAGGCTTGTAAAGTCTTTGTGTCCTGGTTCTCCAGACGATAGAGGTCCAGATGGTAAAGAGTGTCCTTGTGGAAATTATCACGAATGATCGGATCGAAGGAATAGGAACGGACAAAAACATAAGTCGGCGAGGTAATTGTTTCTTTAACTCCGAGCCCTTTAGCCAGCCCTTTAATAAATGTTGTTTTTCCTGTTCCAAGCTCTCCGTTTAGCGCAATGGTCAAAGCTCGATTACTAACTGTTTCAACCTTATCAACTTTAAATATCGAAATAAAACTCCCGAGGCCCGACTTAAGGTTGCGGGCGAAGGATTCCCCTAATTTTTCTGTTTCTTTTGGGCTAGACGTCTTAAACTCCACCATACAAAAAGACCCGAAAGACCACCAAGAAAATCAATAATTACGTCGGCGACTCTGGGACTTCTTCCAGGAACGAAGGACTGATGATACTCGTCAGCAGCCCCAAATACTGCCACAAATAATAAAGCTTGGAAAATTTTATCTGGTCTTTTTTCCCAGATGTTTCCCACAACGCTCTTATAATATAAAAGGTAGAGGATTCCGTACTCTAGAAGATGGGCCAGTTTGTGGACAGCAAAATCGATTAACCCATTATCCGATGCCTGGGCCGGAGGCAAACTGGAACCAAAAAATATCAAAAACGTCCACAAAAAAAGCGGCAGCCCCTTTCTTAGTCCTTCGATCATGGGTTCATTTTAACATTACACTTGTTACAAACCCAAAGCCGACCAGAATAACCTAAAAATAGTAGTATCCAACCAATCGTATAAAAGTCGTGTTTTGTACCCGTAACCGGCAACTCGGTAACCACGGTGCGAGCTCCCAAAATATTTCCTCCTAAATCTTTTTCGAATGGCTTGTTGTAAATGTCACTTTGAAACCTAGGCAGAACACGATAATTAGCCTCCCCTCTTTTTAGGTACCCGTACTGTGAAACAACCCCAGTGACTCTAATTTCCTCACCAACGGCCATTTTAATTTTTACAATCCCGGTGGAATCCTTAATATAAACTTTTGCGCGGCCCGAGCCGTCGTTAATATAAAATGTATCTCCGCTCTGCTCCTCCAGTTTGCCTTTGACCCTTACCAGCCAGCCTTCGTACGGCTCAGAAACTTCTCCGGTCAAAACGCTTCTCTCCTCAACATTGACCGCCTGGGGCTGAACTAAGGATACAAAATCAGTTTTGATATATTTTTCGTCGTGGCTTTCTTCGATAGTGCTTGCGACCCTAATTTTGTCCCCAACCTTTAAATTAGAACTTAGTGCCTGGACATAGGAAATTTTAATACCGCTGCCATCGGGGCCCCAGACATACAATTCCTTATCCCCCAAAAGATTCGGAGGCACTGAAACAAACGCCGCAAGAGTTATTTTGTGACCAATAGGGAGCCTTTTAATATCGGGGATTGAACCTTCAAACAGGTCTGGGTCCCCGGCTAAAATATTCTTTTCTCCGGGAGTAGGGCTGGAAGTTTCGGTAAAGACCCCATCAAACAAGGCGTAAGAAAATCCTTTCTTTGATCCGGTATAGCTAAATGAAGCTGAAACCGACCCGTCCGGTCGCATAAGCCGAACGGTGTCACCATTATTATTTAAAGTGCTGGAAGTAAAATAGAAAACATAATAACCAAGCGGCGGAATCTCGGCACTAAAAGTTTTCGGAGCCGCCCCGCCTTCGCCGTCGTCCAACTGCCAAGCGACTAACACTGCCGTTAAATCCGGTGAAGAATTATAGAGCTCTACCCACTCATCTCCTGAGTTAGGGTCCGGCAAAAATTCGTTAATTTTAACCGAATCCGGATAAGTAATTTTATCCGGCTCCTTATAGGCTTGCCCTGGAGCTCCTCCACCTACGTGACTTGAGACCCAATTAGATGAGTCGTTCGGCCCACTTAGAACCTTCTTCTCCAAACTGCTGTCATTACCGGAACCACCCCAGCTTTTATCATAAGATAGCGATGAAAACAGGCTTCCAGAGGAACCATTGCGGAACCCTAGCGTTTCTGTAGTATTTCCTAAACTCATAGCCGAAACTTCTATTAATGTACCCGTAAAGCCTGAATATAAAGCTTTAAAAAGGCTAGCGTTCTGGGCAAGGACAAAATAGGAACCGGGACTAATGACCATCGAGCCCTGCGATGCAGCGGCCGATAAAGTATGATTGCTACCATCAAAAAACCTCAATGAAGCTGCCAGAGAACCGCCCTGAATAGTCGCCGACTCCGTGGAGGCATGATAAACTTCCACCCATTCTTTGTCCGTGTCAGAACCGGCTGGATCATACATTATTTCAGAAATTACAAAATCCTCTGAGGCAGCAAAAACATTACTGGATAGTAAGGAAAGAGTTATCCCACAAACGAGGGCAGTTTTAGCTTTCACAAACTGATAATAACTACAGAACGTGCCAATAGATGGTTATCAATCCATTTGGATGTTCTATTCTGACCCCGCGGGCCTTCCCGTTGCACCAAGTAGCGTATTGGCGACTATCCCCAGTCTCATATGCTACACCATCGGCGGCCGCATAAATGGGAGTTCCGTAGCCGCGACTCATGTCAGTAGCATTGTGCCCAGGGATACCAAAATTTCGCATATAAAAATCGTAGTTTTCACCAAAGTTTTGCGTCACAGTGGTGGGACTTTCCGGCCAACCCAAGTCGCCCCGATCCAGAAAAGGCTTAGGGTCAACCGCCACGCCGTCCTTATAGACACCAAAATGCAAATGGGCACCGGCAACCGAATTGGCATGGCTTGGTGAGGGCAAAACACAACCAGAGTTACCTTCGTGAGCAACGACGTCACCTCTTTTAACCTCGCCAATTTTAACTCCTCCTTTTAATGACCTGGCCACAGATTCGATTTCAGCTAGAATCTGAGTTAGTAGTTGCTGATACTTGGTTTCATCGTTGAGGGTAAGTGAAAGTAATTTTTGTTTATCGTCCTTTTGTCTGGCCAAGAGAACTTTGTATTGTTCCAAACTCACTTTGTCGGCCTCGATCTGAACTTTTATCTGCTCAACCTGGTCCTTTTTGTCAGCCAGAATAATTTTCTGGGTTTGAAATACCTTACGTGTATCTTCCATCTGTTGCAGAAACTTATTATCGTTTGATTCAAAAACGCGAAGATATTTAATTCTATTTATGAAAAACGAAAAATCGTAAGAACCTAAAAACATTTCGAGATAAGAGAAATTGCCATTCTTATATGCTTCCACCGCACGTGCAGAAAAAATCTCCCTTTGGGTCGCTAGCGTCTGTCCTAAAACATCAATTTTCCCCGTAACCATCCCGATGTCACCACTAAGCCTGTTTAGTTCTTCGCCTCTTAATTTTATTGCCGCCACTGCTTCCTGAATTTTGGTCAGGGTTACATTCATCTTATTGTCCATCAGACTAATCTCATTCTTGAGAGTTTTTTCCTTCCCCTGAAGATCTCTTATTTTATTCTCATATTCAAGCCTCTTCTGCTGCAAAGTATCAATGGATTGGCTGGGATCGACCGCCAGAGAAACAGAAATATTCTGAAAAGCAGGGATAGAGATGACAACTAGCAGGAATAAAAGTTTATATGAAAATTTAGGACATGATAATCGCGACAGCACACAGTTAATTAGAGCCTTAAATACTTTTTTACACCAAGGAACCCACTAAATATCCCAAGCATAGGGCCCAAGAATAAATTCACGGCGATAATTGCCGCCAGAGACACGGTAAGTTCACGTGTCTGTAAACCAGAAGGTATAATAGATTTTATCGCTGGATAGACAAATACTAAAACAATCGAAAAGAGCAGGAGTGAGATAACTGAGGAAAATAATCCATAGAGAGTGCCTTGCCAAAGAAATGGCGCCGTAACCTGTGAATCGGTCGCTCCAACCAAACGCATTATCTCAATTTCGTCAGCTCTAACTTTTACCGAAACCCCGACCGCGAGCAATACTGTAATCATCGAAACTAAAAGCATAATAGCAACCAGACACATTCCATAAACCCTTAGCAGCAAAGCCCAGCGGCCAAAAGTATTAACTAAATCCTTAAAGAAAACAACCTCGTCAACCCCACCCAACTTCCGTAGCTCATCAGCGAGTGTCTCAAGAGAAGCCAACTTCCGTGTTTTTATCTCTAGAGAAGCCGGAAGAATATTGCTATTTACCGATTCCAAAAGCGTCGGGTCATTTTGGTGCTGGCCCAAATAAATTTTGAGGGCTTCGTCTTGAGAAACATATTTAACGCTTTCGATTTCGGCCCTTGATGTAAGTGTCTTCTGCAACGACAGTATCTGAACCTCCGCTGTAGAAGGCTTAAAAAAAACCGTGACCTGAGCCTTCTCTTCTAGACCCTTCAAAACAAAATGACTAAACACCACAGCCGTTACAAACACTAAAAAAAGAAAAAGACTAAATGTCATTGAAAATACGCAGGATATCGTAAGAAAACGGTTACGGTGAATGTATTTGATACCGGTTTTAAGAGTCTTGGAAAAACTAGACATAACTACCCTTTTTCTCATCCCGTACAACTCTCCCATGGTCAAGCTTTATAACCCTCCTTTTAAGCGAATTGACTACCTCACTATCATGGGTAGCTACCATGATTGTCGTTCCAGTTTTATTAACCTTTTCTAGTATTTCAATAATACTCCAAGTAAGAACGGGGTCTACTTCGGCTGTAGGTTCATCGGCTAGGATCACGCTGGGACTGCCGACTAAAGCCCTGGCCAAGGCTACACGTTGGCGCTCGCCTCCAGAAAGTTGCCAGGGAAAGCTGAGCTCCTTCCCAGAAAGACCAACCAATTTGAGTGCGGCTGAAACTCTTTCCTCTATCTCATCTTCCGGCGTGTTTAGGACATCCAAAACCAGCGCGGTGTTTTCAAAGACAGAAGCAGAAGGCATTAACCTGAAATCTTGGAATACAACCCCGAAGTTTCTTCTAACCATCGCGAATTGCGAACGTTTCAAACGGGTAATTTCATCATCATTAAAAAATATTTGTCCCTCATCTGGACTTTCCTCTAGGTAAAGGACTTTAAAAAGTGTCGTTTTCCCGGCTCCGCTTTCTCCGATTACAAAAACGAAATCACCATCATTTACGTGTAAATCAACTTTATCCAGAGCCTTGTTCCCGTTTTTATAAGTCTTGCTTACGGAATCAAATTTAATCATTATTATTCAAGTTGACTACTTCTACTTCTATCAACGGCACTCCAGCACCAACCAACCTCTCCCGCCTTCCCTCAATATTAACTTTACGACCCTCAATTATGCTCAGGTCAATACTACGGCTCTCCAAGTACGCTAAAACATCACCTGAGTCGTTTAACAAACGGTGCGTCCCAAATCCTTGTGAGAGGGGGTCGACTTTTACTACAGTGCCTAAATATTTGGTATCCTGGGCCGACCTAGTTACAGATGGGGGAACCGTTGTTTTGGGGGCTGTTTCAACCAAACCGAGACTAGTGATCGTCGAAAAGAAATACACAACGGAAAACCCTAAAAGCAGAAAGGCGACGACCCAAAGAACACTATTTAGGCCTAATTTCATATTAATTCTCCAGGGAAACCTAAGTTACCTTCAGTTTAACTTTAACCAATAAATATATAAAACTCAACCAACTGGGGATACACTAAACAATAAAATTACAACTATAGTTTCAACTCGTGATCAATAAACTCCTGAATATTCCCGGAAAGTATACTATCGGGATTACTTGACTCGTAACCAGTCCGTAAATCCTTTACCATCTTATACGGGTGGAGAACGTAAGACCTTATTTGATTTCCCCAACCGGGAACTTTATAAATGCCACGGAGTCTTCTTTTTTCCTCGTCTAATTTCTCCATCTCCCTCTGGAGTATTTTTGCTTTAAGGATCCTCATAGCGATCTCGCGGTTTTTTGCCTGATATCTTTCGGCCTGGCAAGCAACAATGATTCCCGTCGGTCTATGTTTAAGCCTCACAGCCGTGGACACCTTATTTACATTTTGCCCGCCGTGACCCCCCGACCTAAAAGCCTCAAACTCAATATCTTCATCTTTGATCACTACCTGCACATCGTCAGATATCAGGGGAATAACCTCAACCATGGCAAACGAGGTCTGACGGAGGTTGTTAGCATTAAAAGGCGACTGCCGCACCAGCCGGTGTACACCGGCCTCTCCCCTTAGATACCCATAAGCATAAGGACCGGAAACCTCCATGACGGTGCTCTTAATTCCAGCCTCCTCACCAGAAGTTTCATCGACCCCAACAATTTTCCAATTTTTAGACTCAAAATACATTTGATACATTCGCTTCAGCATTTGTGCCCAATCCATTGCCTCGGTACCGCCCTGACCAGAGTGGATCGAAAAAAGTGCGTCACCGCTATCATAAGGACCAGAGAGGTAAACCAAAAGCTCCATTTCGTTTAACCCCCTATCTAAATCCTCCCAGGCCTTTTCTTCTTTATAAAGATTTAAAAGCTCAACTTTTTCCAGCTCTTCTTTGAGCTGCGAAAGTTCGGCCATCGACTTTCCGGCGGATTGGCTATCCTGCCAAAAATTCGGCATTACGGACAATTGCTCTAACTCCTTAATCCTCTTTTTCTTTTTATCGACGTCCAATTTCGTATAGACATCGTTGAAGCGGTCAATTAAATCCATAAGCACATTTTGACGTAAGACATTATGACCTGGTTAGATAGTCGTCGACGAGTATTTCTGCGCCAACGATAGTCGGCGTATCTTTATTCAGCTCCCCACTTAGAATCTTTTTCGCCAAACTGGACTCAACCCTGTCTTGAATTAATCTTCGCATAGGACGAGCACCAAGGGCCGGATCAAACCCATCTCTGGCCACCCGTTTAATTAAATCGTCAGAGAAACTTAATATGTAACCTTGCTTAAACATATCCTTTGCAATTCCTTCAAGTTTAAGCTTCGCGATTCGTTCGATGTGTTCCTCACTCAACGGCTTATAAATAATTATTCCATCGAATCTGTTCAAAAACTCTATTCTGAACTGTTCCTCTAATTTCTTAATGAGTTCCCCTTTAAATTCATCAACTGATTTTCCGGACCTAAGGTTCTCGAAAATAAAAGAAGTGCCGGCGTTGCTTGTGAATACGATTAGACAGTTGGCGAAAGAGACAGTGTGTCCGGAATTATCTGTCAAACGTCCATCATCTATTACCTGCAAGAAAATATCTAAGATTTTCGGGTTGGCCTTTTCGACCTCGTCAAACAGAAGCAGAGAGAATGGGTGATGACGCACAGCATCGGTGAGCTTAAAAATCAAACTTTCGACAGAGCTTTCCGTTTGAAACTCGCTCATATCGAACCGAACCATTCGACTTTCATCTGTGTAAAAAGTTTGTGCCAGGGCCTTAGCGGTCTCCGTTTTTCCGACCCCCGTTGGGCCGACGAAGAGTAATGAGGTAATAGGGCGCTTTTCGTCCCTTAATCCGGTCCGCGCGCGCCTGATGGCATTAGCCACAGCTGAAACCGCCTCGGTTTGGTTAATAAGCCGATCGTGGATCTTAGTTTCCAAATTTAAAAGGACCTCCGACTCGGCCGTGTTCGCTGCCGCCAGTGTAATGGGGATCTTGGTCTTTTCTGAGATAAGCTTCTCTACATCTTCCCGTAGAACAAAGGCTGGGGCCGGTCTTTTTAGATTCCTAACATAAGCCGAAACCTCCTCTAGAAGATCAATAGCTTTGTCTGGTAAAACCCGCTCGTAAATGTAGCGTTGCGAAAGCTCGATGCAGGCCTTAAGCGAGTCCAAAGTTATAACCGCCTTGTTCTCTGACTCTAAACCCAGAGAAGCGTATTCCAATATTTCCAAGGTTTCGACAAAGTCGGCTTCGGGGATCTCCACCCTCTCGAAGAGCCTAGAAAAGGCTTCGTTGGGCTCAATATACTTACGATAATTTTCCCAACTGGTCGCCCCAATGGTTTGAAAGCTGTTGGTCCCAATTCTCGGTTCAAGCGTCGAAAAAATTACTGAAGCTTCCACGGTACCTCCAGCTACAACAGCATTATGGAGTTCGTCAATAAAAAGGATAATGTTTTTTGACCCGATAAGGTCGTCTAACATGTCTTGCAGACGGCCCTGAATTTCCCCGGCAGACTTAGTTCCTGCTTGTAGCCTGCCCAATTCCAGCATAACTAACCTCTTATCCTGCAATCCGACACTCGGAGTTCCACTGACGATTTCCTGGGCTAGGCCGTATACTAACGTCGTCTTACCACAGCCCGGACTACCCACGAGTAGAACGTTGCTTTTTGACGACCTCTCTAGTATCCTAAGCGACTCCGAAAGAGGCTTCTTCTTGCCAATAAGGGTCGGTAGCGTTCCCATCTGAGCTTCCTTTGTTAAATCGCGGGTGTAGCGGTCAAGGTTAGGCGTCACCCTTCCAGTCCAACTACGGTTAAAACCACCCAGCCCCCCTGTCCCGTACTTTTCGTCCCAAACTTTTGGTGGGTGGGACCTTGCGTATTCGCGGTTACTCCAGGTAAGGACCTCTAAACATTCGTTAAACTTAAAACCCACACGCTCCAACATTGCTAGAAGTAAATGCGGCGAGGCAATGTAGTGGCTCTTAAGTTTCACTGCAAAACTCAAGGCCTCTCTTAGCACTACCTCTGTTGGGATGTTGGTCAGCTTATTTATTTTGTCTCCGGCCGCCTCAATGAATTGCTCTGGACTGAAAAACGAGATCTTTAAAAGAACTTTTTTAGGAACATTACGATGTAGAACTTTAATAAATAGGTCTTTACTATCCCGACTATTGATAATGTAGGTGGCCAAGGATGGCTTTAGAAAATCCATTGGGTCGCGTTCTAGTTCTTCCGGGCCCGAAATACGCTTTTCTGGTAAGTCGTAATATTTCCTAAAAAAGAAAACGGCCAGGACCAATACAAAAATAAACGCGTAGGGAAAATACCGGGTCAGAAGAAAAAATGGTAGTGAAAGCCAAAGTACAAATGAAAAGTAGAGTAAAGTTTCTGAAAGGACTATGACTAGAAGACCATAAACAACCCGAGCACTCCTAAAAACGATCGCAATAATGTGTCCAACTAAATTGGGGTCCCCAAATAGTGGAGTCAACCAGAGCCGAAACATTAAAGAAACGGCCAACTGACGGTCTAAATAAATAACGAGATTCCTGGAAAACCGCAGAAACCAAACCGAACGGTTGCCGTACCACCAAAACGGGAACCAGGCAGCCAGTCTGAGCAGGTTATTCATACTAATAATGAAAGATTACCACAAAAAACATGGCCAGAACGGAAACGGCCATAACTGAAAAGGTCAGCCAAAGAAGAGCGTTAGATAAACTTCCATTACTATATTTACCCATAATATTCTTGCTGGATGAAATTTTGGTAATTAGGAATAGAAGAGGGACAGAGCCAATGCCGTTTATGACAGCGGCAAATATTAATGCTCTTACCGGATCAACGCCCACATAATTTATGAGGAGACCGACGACAGTTGCTATGGTAATAACTCCATAGAACCCGTGCGCCTTTTTAAGTTTTAAGTTTAGCCCCTCTTTCCAATTGAAGGCTTCAGAAACCGCGTAGGAAGCGGAACCGGAAAGGACAGGTACCGACAGAAGTCCAAGACCAACCACTCCCAAAGCAAACAAGCCCTTGGCCAAAAACCCCGAGTTAGGGAAAGTTGCTACTAAAGGCTCCAAAGCCTTGGCCGCGTCCGCGACTGTTGTGATATCGGTAATACCGTTTTTATTAAGTACCGTCGCGGCCACCACAATGATTGCCCAGGCGGTTACCTGCGAAGCGGCCATACCAACAACGTTGTCTATTCGCAAGTTCCTAACAAAATTTACATCTATTGTTGGCTTTCCGCGCCTAAAAAGTTTCTTTTCCTTTTCTTCTTCTACCTCTTCTGACGCCTCCCAAAAAAACATGTAAGGCGAAATGGTGGTACCCAAAACCCCGGTGATAATGAAAAGAAATCCAAAGTTAAACTCGATGTGCGGAATAAAGGTCGCCCAAAAAACCTCCTGCCAGGAGTTGGTAACAATAAATATGGTAAGTAAATACGAAAGCAGGAATAGAGTTAGCCATTTCAATATTTTTGCGTACACCTTATAGGAGGTAAATATTTCCAGAGCGAGAACGGCAGCAGTAAAAGCCACCGTCCAGAAAGTGAAATGTATCGGTACAACTAACTGCATCGATGAAGCCATTGCTCCGATATCTGCACCGATGTTTATAGTATTGGCCACAACAACTAATATCACCACGCCATAGAGTATTTCTCGACGGTAGTTTTGCTTGATGACGGCAGCGAGGCCCTTACCAGTAACTGCCCCGATGCGAGCACACGCTTCCTGAACGGCCGTCATTAATGGATAGGCAAAGAAAACTGTCCATAACTGATTCAGTCCAAATTGAGCTCCGGTCTGGGTGTAAGTAGCAATCCCCGACGGGTCATCGTCGGCGGCCCCAGTAATTAGGCCGGGGCCCAGTATCTTTAAAAACCTTCGGAATTTAGTAAAAAATGTCATCATTATTTTAAATAAATTATGCTCATCGCCGCTGCGACCATTACCCCGGACCCGGAAAACCTTATGGCATAAACGTAAGGCGGGTTGTCCTCTAACAGCGATCTGTTAAAACGAGAAAGTAAAACTACTAGAATTAAAACGTAAACAGTCGAGAGCCGAGAGAAAGCCTGAGTCAAGGAAACGCTGAAAGAAAATCCAATATTAATGGCAATCATTCCAAAGAAATTGAAAAGAGCGTGGAGAAAAACTGGCCAAATCCGTTTTAATTTTAGGTCCTCCGTTGGACCAAAAAAAGGAATTAAAAACAATGAAAAAAATATTTGAATAAAACTACTAAAGAAAACCAGGCTGGCAACGTTCCAATTTCTATAAATATAACCCGAAAGGTTGTCCGTAAGGCTATAGAAAATTATTCCAATGGTCAGGGCGGCTACTGCCAACCAATAAGCGCTCTTGTCAGGTATTTCCTGCGGAACCGGCAGGCTAAAACTTCTGTTAATAAATCGGCGGACAATACCAATAATTAATCCACGCCTCCTCTGAGAGTGGACGGAAAAAGTAACAAAAAAGCTACCAGCAACAATTATGGCCATTAAACCATAAATTATTAAAGAAAACCGTTCTTTGAGAAAAAAATAAGCAATTAAGGGAGTAAAAATGATCTGGAAATTAAAAAGGGGCGCAAAAACAGAAACATCCAGGCGAGACACGGCCAAGACGTTTAGAACGTTAGCTGAGAAAAAAACGAGTGAATACAACAAAACTATGAGTATTAGCTCAGCGTCAAGTTTTGTGGGCATTTTTAAAAATGGAATAAGTAGTAGGAGAAACGGTACTCTGGCAAGGCCGGAAACGAAACCGTACCTGAGAGGATCTTTAATGAGATGTTTATTCGCAAATTTGTAGATAAGCGTAGAAACAGAGTAGAAAATTCCCGAGAAAAGTGCCGCGAGTAAGTAGATATTCACAAGGACATTATGATAATTGGAAAATATATAAGCAACCAACTATTTCTTGGGTTTCCATTGATATCTAAGCAGATCAATTTTCCTTTCCTCAAAAAATTCAATCCCTTCCTGCTTTAATCTTTTCTTCTGCTCTCTATAACCACCCAATGAATAGTTAACGGCGAGGCCGGTATCGAAAAAGACCACACGATGACAAGGAATCTTAGGGTCGGTGTTCCCGTAAATGGCCCAGCCAACCTTACGGGCATCGGCAAGATCCACCATTGATGCCGCTTGACCGTAAGTCACAACCTTTCCTTCTGGGACCATAGAAACCGCTTTTCTGATTTCGATAAATAGACCTTCACTTTTTCTTTTCTTCTTCATGACTCTTAGAGGCTCTTTTAACTGCTGCTATTTCGTCCTTAACCTCATCGATGAGACCACCAATTTTGTCTATATCGGCATTCATCATGTCGTAAGCGGGATTGTCGTGCCAACCGTCCCCGCCAACATCGAAAATCTCATTGGACTTTTTAAGAGTTTTTACCATCCTCTTTTTTAACTCATCCAGCTCCTTTTCGAGTCTTTCTAACTTTTTCTGCTTGGCGTCCTTCATACAAAGTATTGTACCGAATGTGAGCTATAATTGGGAGGATGGCAAAACTGATTGAAACGGGGCTTTTGTTCTTAACCTTATTTTTCCTATTTCTTATACCCACACGGGATACTGATTTTGGCTGGCATTACCGTTGTGGGCAGGAGCTGGTGACCCTAGAAAAGTTCTGCGGCGAAAATCACTTTACATATCTACTGGACGGATTTAAGTGGCGTTCCCCATCACAAGGCTATGACCTCCTTCTGTACTTTTTGTACAAAGACCTTGGCTTTCCCGGTATCACCATTTTCTACGCCGCCTCGGCTGCCATCGTATTTACCTTCTTTGTTAAAACTCTAAGAGGCAGCCAGCCCACGAATGTGCTGATGATAGTCGCGGGTCTCTGGTTTTCCTGGTCGGTTTTCGACATAGGTTTTAGGTCCCAGATACTAAGTATCTACTTTTTGATGATGTTTATGGCACTTATAAATATTCACGAAACTAACAAAAAATATTTGTTCTTACTACCAGTACTTTCGATATTCTGGTCTAATTTTCACTCTGGGTTCTTTCTGGGCCCGCTAGTCGTTTTGGCCTTACTCGCTCAGCGTATCTTTGATTACCAAACGGGAAAAGCCACCTTAAACGATTTAAAGCTGGTAGCAATAATCTCGGCTTTGACTATTCTGGCAACAATTCTCAACCCGTTTGGCCCCGCCATTTACCAGGAGGTAGCGAGACACGCTCAAGTACCATTAAACACCCTTATTGCCGAATGGGTTCCCCCCCTACCATGGCAAATTTTAATAATAATATTCTCAACTTTTTTCGTGGTGATTAGACTTTGGCAAAAGGAAAGCAAAAACATATTCGGGATTATTCTAGTTTCATTTTTTGCATTTTTGGCTTTTGAAGCCAGGCGCAACCTACCCTTATTTTCCATCACAGCCGTTTTTGGCCTTGCCAGCACCGACTTAATGAAGAACTGGCCTAGACCTCTAATTAAAAAACAATTAGGGCGGGGTATTTACGCCTTCGCTCTTGTCGCTTTGATAGCTATTTTTGCCGTTAAAAACTTGCCCCTGGTATTTAGGTATGACGAAGAAATTTACAGCCGAAACGCTCTTATGGCTTTACCTTACGATGGCGTTAGGTTTATGCGAACACAGGAACCGGGGTATATTTTTAACACCTATGAGTGGGGAGGATACCTAATTTGGAAATTGCCTGAATTCAAAATATTCGCCGACGGGAGAATGCCGAGCTGGGATACATCCAATGAGAGGCAACTTCCAGAAAATTGGAAGGGTAAGAGTCCTTACACAATCTATATTGAAATTATCCAAACGCAACCGGGCTGGCAAGAAGCGTTACAAGCATATAAAACCGACTATATTATGATTCAATCTGGCGCTTATTTGGATTTAGTGCTGAAGTCCGACCAGAAAAAACTTGGCTTCCAAAACATCTACGATAAGGAAGGGGTTTCCATTTTCAAAAGAGTTTGAGGCGCGGGTTAGGAAAAGACGGTGAGAGCCTTCCCAACTTGGGGATTTTTAAGAGTTTTACCCAGTAGTTGTCCGTAACCACGGCTGTTTCTGTTGATCTTGCGGGCAACGCTGTTTACCGTATTGGGAGAAACCTTAATAACTTTGCAGATTTCTCTAAAACTTAAACCTTTGTGCAGTAGCAGGGCGATCATAAACCTTTTGGCAATCATGACCTTTTCTACCGGGGAAAAAAGATCGTTAGTTAAAAACTCCAACTCACGGGCGCTTTTTAAATCGGCCAAACTTTTCCAAAAAAGAAAAAACATTTGGTTCTGTGATTTCGAGGAAAGTTTTCTGGAAGATATTCTTGTCATATACTTTATCCTATCACGATCCGCTTATAGTGTCAATCAATTGAATCATAATTATTTAATGCCCCCTTGATTGACTAGAGCATAAACTAATAAGATTTTCTATTTCTTTACTAACCTTGTAACCCTGTAACTCCCTTGAACCTACCCAAGCAACATCGATGCACTCGTCCAAAGCTTTGGCTTCTCCGCTCTTCCAAAAACAGTGAAAAACAAGCCAAATGACATGATCGCCAGTGGAACGTAAAAACGTAGAGTCAGAAATAAGTTTCGGGCTATCCTCTATTTCGACGCCGACCTCCTCCATTAGCTCTCTCTTAAGTGTCGCCTCCAAAATACCGCGTACTTCCGAATTCGTTCTTTCCACTTTTCCGCCAGGAATACTCCACCAACCAGGCATGTGTGATTCATCAAAGGATCTTTGGGCAATAAGAAATTTCCCGTTCTTCTCGATAACACCTGTAACGACCACGATGTGGGTCTGGTTATTTACAAGATCGGCCATACGCTTACCAATTATAAATTTTGTGGACGAGCCGTTCCCAAACGTTTTGTGGAAGTAATTTTCTTATAAAGACTACACGGGCCTCCATACCAACGGGATAACGTAAAGACGGATTTTCCATTTTGGCGATATCGTAAATTTTGTTTACAACCACGTCTGGATTAAAAAACCTAGCTCGGATCCTAGATTTGAATTTATTTTCTGCCTTTCGCCATTTACCCAGAGCGCCTTTACTAAAATCCCGGTAGGGTGAATCGCTCAATTCCAAGGATTTAGGGTGTTTTAAGTTGTCCCAGAAGCGGGTGCTGAACGACCCAGGCTCAACCAACGATACCTTGATATTGAAATGGCTCAATTCAAGCCGAAGCGCCTCAGTTAACGATTCCAAAGCAAACTTAGATGACGAATAGACACCGTTGAGAGGCAAAGAAAGTAAACCGGCAATAGAACTGACATTAATAATTAATCCTGATTTCTGCTGTCGCATAACCGGCGCCACGGACTTAACCATCCGCAAAACTCCAAAGACATTTGTTTCGTACTGATTTCTAACTTCGTCTATGCTAAATTCTTCCACTGGACCAAAATAACCAAAACCGGCGTTGTTTACCAAAACGTCAATCCGCCCGGCCATGGCAACGACCAGCTTCGCTCCCTCTTCTACACTCAGCGGAGAAGTGACATCGAGTGATAATATCTCTAATGATAAATTTTCCTTTTTCTTAACTTCCAAAAGTTCTTTGGACCCCGCGCTTTCCAAATCTCTTATTCCGGCAAAAGTTAGCCACCCGTTACGGGCAAATTTTAAGGCTGTATGATAGCCAAAACCAGAGGAACATCCGGTAATTAAGACTACTTTCTTTTCTTCCATGGCGAGACTAAACTTAAACCATTATATATGAATCTAAAAAGAATTCTTATCTTCCTTGCTGTAATGCTTTTGTTAGTTGCGGGGGTATCCAGATATTTAATTTCTCCCTGGGTAAAAAGCAAAGTCGTGGGTTTATATAAAAAATCTTTAGTAGCACCATCGGCCACACCAGGCGCCATTCCACAAATTAAAGACTACGCTGTGAGTGGCAACTTTCCTCCAATTAAATTTGACTTAAACAATGACAGCAAGGAGGAAACCGTGGTCGCCTATTACGGAACAACGCAAGGACAAACTGAAGGTTGTCAACAAACGGAACCGGTGATACTAAAAATCTACTCGGGAAACAACGAAACCTTTTCTTTAAAAACTTCGCCAAAAGATATATATTTCTTCAACGAAATTAACCACCTGTCTACCGAAACAGATCTGGGCGGTAAGACTTATGTCTTTTTTGGTGAGGACGTGTCTGGCTGTGGCTCCGGCTTTCAAGCGCTTAACTACTTTATTTCCTACCACCCGGAAACCAATGATTATAAAGCGGACCTTAATTTCCCTTCGTCAGAGCTCTCCAATATTTTCATTAAAAACTTCTCACCTAAGCACCCCGGTCGAGAAATCATGATTACGAGGGCGGTTTGGAATGAAACGGAATCACATTTTGAATCCCACAAACAGAAAGTGTCTATTTACTACTGGAACGGAGATTTCTGGAACTTAAAAGAGTTGGGCACAACACAAAGTAAGCACTTCGATGAAAATGGGATGGCCAAAGAAACCATTGATCAGCTTCTTGGCAGTGAGCTTAAAATAAATTCTGAACTTAAAAAATTATAATCGCCAGAACTGTTTTTCGCCGGCTTTCACTAAATTACCTCTACTTACTTCGCTCGTAACCTTTCATCCAGTTTTTTAATAGCTCTTTTAATACTCTCATCGGCAATAAGTTCCAAGGCTTCTTCTGGTCTCGCCCAACGAAACTCGCTGTGCTCGTGAGAATCTATAACTACCTCCCCACCCAAATATTTACACCAAAAGCTAACGCCCAAATGTTCCGCTTTTTCTAGCCCACGAAGAAAACGGAATGTATAAATCGGTTCAACAATCTCCACATCCAATCCAGTTTCTTCCTTAGCCTCCCGCTTAACGGCTTGTTCTAGGGTTTCCCCTTGTTCAACGCGACCACCTAAGGCCTCCCATTGTCCGGGCGCGTGATCCCGATCGTCCGCCCTCTTACAAATTAATAGCTTCCCATTGTTCACCACAAGGACGTCAACAGCGGCATTAAATAATCCAGGCATAATATAATTAAGTGTTACGGTACAAATTTAATCCTACTGTACATAGTCGAACGACTTTCTTATCTCTTCAGATAACTTCAATTCATCGATCCTACTTGGTAGAGCCCACCGATATTCGTCGTGGTCTGCACTAAGCTGAATTTCCGACGGATTAGAAACAAGGAAGACACGAAAAACAATTTCCACACTGTGACGCTGGCCACCTTCGGAGACGTAGGAAAAAGTCCTAAGAGGATTTTCAACTGCTATTTTTAAGTTTGTTTCTTCCAAAAACTCCCTCTCTAGTGCTTTTACTGGGTTTTCCCCAAAGTCCACCTTGCCACCTGGAAGTTCAAAGTGCCCGGGGTAAAACTTTTCGCGTTGTGATCGGCGAATTAAAAGCACTTTTCCACTGTGCTGTAACAAGCCGGAAACAACAATTTTTTGAACCCCTTCCATAAATTAGAGTAATCCCTCTTGGCTAAAACCGCGGGGAAGAGGCACCCCTAAATGTCTATACGATGCCTCGGTGGCCTGACGACCACGGGAGGTACGCTTTATAAAACCGATTTGCATGAGGTACGGCTCAATAACTTCTTCCACCGTCCCGGCGTCCTCGGAAATACTGGAGGCAATGGTTTCTATGCCCACCGGCCCCCCGCCATGCTTATGAATTAATGAGTGCAAATAACGGCGATCGGCCTCATTAAGCCCTAAAGGGTCCACTTCTAACATCTCCAGAGCTTTCTCCACAATTTCTTTGTTAATTTTCCCATCACTTTTAACCTGAGCATAATCTCGTACCCTTTTTAAAAGTTTTAGGGCGATTCGCGCGGTTCCTCTCGCTCTTCTTGACAACTCCAAGGCCGAGGCGTCGTCGATCTGAACCTTCAATTTTTTGGCGGCATTTTTCACCATTTTCGAGAGCTCCTCTGGTGAATAAAAAGTTAAATGATGCACAACCCCAAAACGATCTCGCAGTGGGGCAGAAATAAGACCAATACGGGTTGTAGCACCAATCACGGTAAAACGCGGCAACTCGAGATTCAATGTACGGGCCGAAGGTCCCTTACCCACCACAATATCCAATTTGTAATCCTCCATAGCTGGGTAGAGGGTTTCCTCTACGACCTTTGGCAGGCGATGAATTTCGTCAATGAATAAGATGTCAAAAGGCTCCAAATTCGAAAGTATCGCCGCCAGATCCCCAGAGCGCTCAATCGCCGGTCCGGAGGTCACACGAATATTAACTCCCATTTCTTTGGCAATAATATGAGCCAAGGTTGTCTTTCCAAGACCCGGAGGACCATAGAGAAGGACGTGATCTATAGACTCCTTGCGAGCTCGCGCTGCAGCAATAGCCGTCCTAAGAGCCTCCCGCACTTTCTCTTGCCCGGAAAAATCTGACCAATCATTGGCCCGCAAAGAAACGTAGAGCTTTTCTTCTTCCGGTGATTCTTTTTCTAACTCTTCCTCATTTTTTTTCATACGTTCAACGGGAAAGTGACTTTAGTGCCAGTTTTATTTTTTGTTCCAGAGTTAGGCTTTCGCCCTTGGGCAAGGCCTTAATGGCCTCGCGGGCTTCGGACTCTTTAAACCCAAATCCTTTTAGGGCCTCAGCTATTTGTTTATTTTCTGTAGCGCGATCGGAAGACAAATCCAAGTCGCCAACCGAGCCGACTTTATTTCTTAAATCAATAATTATTCTCTGGGCCCCCTTTGTTCCGATTCCCGGAGTGGAGGTGAAAAAGTCTGTGTCCCCTTTGGAAATGGCTGTGGCAATGTCCAAAACGGAGCCGGAAGACATTACGGTGAGGGCCGTTTTTGGACCAACTCCAGAAACAGAAATTAAAAGTTCAAAAAGTCCCAATTCTGCCTTATTTTCAAACCCGTAAAGATCAAATGTATCTTCCCTGATATGACTATAAATATAAAGCTTAACGCTCTGGCCAACGGTGATTTTTGACAAAGTATCTGGTGTTGCTCCCACCTTATACCCTACCCCTCCCGAGGTCATGACGATAAGGTACTTTTCACTTTTGTCCGCGATAAGTCCAGAAATCAGTGCGATCATAAGGTTTTTATTTTTCGGCTGAAACAGTGACAAAGGCCAATAGCCACAGCGTCGGCGGCATCGTCAGGCTTGGGAACCGATTTTAGTCCAAACGCTTTTTGAACCATTTTCCCAACCTGGCCTTTTTCTGCTAGGCCGTAACCAGTCAAAGCTATTTTAACCTGCAGGGGAGTATATTCAAAAATTGGGAGGTTATTTTTTGCCGCGACCAGTTTAACTATTCCCCGAGACTCGCCCACCGCCAGAACCGTCTTGGCGTTAGTGTTAAAAAAGACCAATTCCAAAGATATTTCGTCAACCCGCCATTTCTTAACAAGATTTTCGAGTCCTTCACAAATCTCCCTTAAACGTACTTCCGATCTCTTTTTCTTGTCCGTAAAAACAACGCCGAAATCTAAAAGTTCCTGTTTCCCCTTCCCATTTTTAATGATGGAAAATCCGGTAGTGGCCGTCCCCGGGTCAACCCCAAGAATAATCATTATCCTTATGATAACATCATTTTTATGGGACAAAACATTGGCGTTTTTGATTCTGGACTCGGCGGACTTTCTGTTTACAGAGAAACCAAAAAACTCCTACCAGAACAAAAAATTGTCTATTACGCGGATAGTAGAAATGCCCCTTACGGAACTAAAAACCAAAAGGAAATAAGAAAATTAACTACAAACGCCATACAATTTTTGGCGAGCCGGCGTTGCGAAATTATCGTCATTGCCTGTAACACCGCCACCACTGGTGGTATCGGCTTTTACCGCCGGAGGTTTCCAAACAGCTCCTTCGTGGGCGTCGTCCCGCCCATAAAACCGGCGGCAAAAGCTAGCAAAAGTAAAAAGATTGTTGTCCTTTCCACGGCAGCCACCGCTAAAAGTAAGTATCTGAAGAATTTGGTTAAGGAATTCGCTAGTGGCTGTAAGGTCTGGAATTTTGGATGCCCAAAGCTGGTAGAGGCTGTGGAAAACGGCACGACCGACGATGACAGAACAAGGATTATACTAAAAAAGTATCTGGACAAGCCGCTGAAGGACGGGGCGGACACGGTTGTCCTTGGCTGTACCCACTTTCCATTTTTAAAGGATGTGATCAGGAAGATTTACGGAAGAAAAATAAAAATCCTTGATCCGTCAAAACCTGTTGCCGTCCAGACAAATAAGCTCAGTAAAAATACGCAACGTGATACGTCAAAAATTACTCGGGGTAAAGATTGTTTTTACACTTCGGGAAACGCAAAAAGATTAACCAAAGTTGCGTCTAAACTCTTAAAAAGGAGAGTTGGGTTTAGGACCTCCGGTTGAGTTCATCCGCCGAAAGAAATACTGGCTGAGGTAAATTTCTGTAGCTTGGATTTGGTACAGGTACGACCTCGCCGCCATCTCTAGTTAAATAATAGGCCATTCCGTGAAGTTCCTTAACGACGTCGTAATCACTCGGGCTATGACCGGCCTGCCAGTTATCATAAGTAATAAAGGGCTGAGCACCTAAATTAGACCAAGAATGACCGTATTCAGGCCGAATAATAACCTTTTCCCCATGAGAAACCTTAACCAGCAGAACCTCCGAAACTTCGTTTGGGACAAACACACCGCCTTTTACAATTTTTTTCTGTAGAAGTAGAATTCCTTCCCCAGAAACTTCCGCATATATTTCGTCAATGTTAGTGCCGTGGTAGTGACCAAAGGTTTTGGTAAGCTCTTTGCCCAATAAGCCTGGGACTATAACAGTCATATTTTCCCAAGTCACGTCAAGCGTGGCTTTTCCAAAAACCCAATAAACGGTTTCGGGACCAAAGCAATTTGGGTCAAGCAAAACCGGGCGGAGATCATTAAGAGTCCTGGCAATATTTAGTTTCATAAGCAAATTCTACTACATTAATGACAACTTAACAGCCGCAGAAATCATTACAAAAGCTGCAAGGAAGCGTACTGCGTAAACCCCGATTGGGTGTTTTTCCAATAGTTCAGGCGCTACTAAAGAAAAAATGAAAGCCAAAATCATGGAAACAGGAACAGAAATGATCACCGTAGAAATGGAAACATTTTTAGCAAGGGCGGCATTTCCAGCTAAGGTTCCAAAAGTTCCCAAAACAGACATTATTCCTACGGCACCAAGACTTTTAGGGTTGACTGTTTTTATTTCTTTCCTAAACAATGGCAAGGTCATTAGTAGTAGCGCTTGAGAAATTAGTGGAACAAAAACTGTCGTTGCCCAAAAGTTGTTTAGGGCAATGGACTTATTCAAATAAATTCCGTAAAGGGACAAGTTGACCACCGCCAGAAGTAAAAGAACAACACCACGATTAAAAAAAGATTTCAAGGACCACTTCTCGTCAAAAGTAACAACTAAGCTCGACAAGAAAACCACTATTATTAATTCGATCTGTAATAGGGACACCCTTTCGCCAAGAAGTAAAAAGGCTAAAAAAACCCCGATAACAGAACGAAAATTAAACATAGGAGACATTACAGATATATCTAGTTTATAAAGTGCAAAGATATATAAGAGTCCAGACGTAGTGTAGAAAAATGAGGCTAAAAACAGATTGAGCCATTCTTTCGGTAGTCCGGTGTGGTTATAAATAGCTAATGGAATTGTGAAAATTAGAACGAACCCAGCCCAAACAAAATTAAAATACCAAGCGTTAGCGATGGAGTATTTACTAATTAGTTTAGAGAGAAATGCCACCAAACCATAAAGTAAACAGGCAATCCAAGCTAAAACAACGAAGTTCATACGATCACTCTGGAATTTCGGCAATAACTTTCCTTAAAAACTTATCCTTCTCAGTCATATATTCCCTTTTAGAAAAGGCGTATTTACTTTTGACAGTCTCGTATTCTTTAAGTAGATTCGGGCGTGTATTTAGGTACTCATTAAGCTTTCGATCAACTATAGCGCTGTGTCCGGTCATAAGTATTACTTCTATTTCGAATCCGTTTAAACTGTCGTTAAAGCGTGCGTACTCATTATCTAAGTTTCCAATAGCTTTGTAATAATTGATCATAGCTACAACAACCCTGTACCAGTCTTCATTTTTTGGGTAAATACCAAGTTCGACTTCCCCCTTGCCACAAATGCCAAAATAGGTGGAACCACGATGAGCGGCCTTAAGGCCATAAGGCTCCAATAATCTCTCCAACCTGTCTTTATACTTCCGAGCAACAACACGCGACTGAGGATCGAACGGTTTTATCGTCACAGGTTCGGTGCTAAAGCGCTCAAAGTACCCTTTGGAAAATTCCGGCAAGCCGTTCATAGCAAATAACTAATAACTATTTAAGTTTATTCTTGAACTCGGCCAAAGACGTCCGGCCGCCCAATTTTATTCTAGGAATTGCTAGGTTTACTGTATAGGCTTTCGCCGACCTCTCTGTAAACCCACCGACGTAACCTAAGCTACTCGCCGCCCCCGCCACACGCTGATTATAAATTCCAAACGGATAAGATAAATAGTGTACTGGATGCCCAATCTCTTCCTCCAATACCTTTTTACTTTCCTTAAGTTCAAACATTAAACGAGAACTGTTCACTTGGGCCAGGTTTACGTGATTAACGGAGTGCGCTTCAAATTCAACCAGTCCGGAGCGTTGAATCTCCTTAATCTGATCCCAGGTCATATAGTAACTTTTACCTACAAGACCGGTGGAAATAAAAGAAACGGCGTGGAAACCATATTTTTTGAGAATCGGAAAGGCGTTAAAGTAAAAATCCATATAGCCATCGTCAAAGGTCAAGACGACGGGCTTCTTACCGGACGGGTAAAGGCTTCCGCCAAAAACATAAGGCATATAACCAAGAGTCAACGGCTCGTAACCGTTTTCGGTTAAAAATTTCATTTGGGTTTCAAAACTTTCAACAGAAACAGACAGCTCCTTCCTAGCCTTGTCATTAATATTGGGCACGGGACCAATGTAATGGTACTGGAGGACTGGTATAGACGAGGCGGCTACAGAACCAGTAAATAAAATGGAGAACAAAACAAATAGGGCACCGGAAATGAAATATTTTCGCAGCAGGACTGGGGTCATAGATTTAAATATCTCAAAAGGGATAGGACTAATCAACTGCTGTTGGATGATATACTTGGCATAAGATGTTAATTGACGAAATTACAATTAAAGTCTCGGCCGGAAAAGGCGGGGACGGCTGTGTGGCCTTTAACAAAAACCTAATGAGCCTAGGACCAGTTGGGGCCAGAGGCGGTGACGGCGGTAGTGTTTATTTTGAGGGGGTATCCGACCTCTCTGCCCTTTCACAGTTCAGATACAAAAAGGAGGTCAAAGGACAAGATGGTAAAAACGGGCGAGGCCAATTTATGGATGGAGAAAAGGCCCAGGACATAGTATTAAAGGTTCCAATTGGAACCGTTATTACAAATGTTATTCGTGGTACAAAACAAGAAATAACAAGGATAGGAGAGAAAATTCTAATTGCTAAGGGGGGACGCGGCGGGCGGGGAAACTTCTTTTTTAAATCCCCCACCAATACTACCCCCATGGAATTTGAATACGGTAAACCCGGCCAAAAATCCGAGCTAAAGCTGGAGATGAAAATGATAGCCGACGTTGGTCTAATCGGTCTTCCCAATGTTGGCAAGAGCAGCTTATTAAACGAGCTAACCAAAGCCAAAAGCAAGGTAGCCAATTACCCATTCACTACCCTGGAACCTTATTTAGGCGACCATTACGGGATTATTATTGCCGATATCCCTGGGCTTATTGAGGGGGCGTCCCGCGGTCGCGGCCTGGGCGATAAGTTTTTGAGGCATGTGGAAAGAACCCGAGTTCTATTTCATCTGATTTCGGCACAGTCAGAAGACCCTTTTAAAGATTACACGGTTATTAGAGAGGAACTTGGCAACTATAACAAAAAGCTTTTGGAAAAACCGGAATACGTTTTTCTTAGCAAGAGCGACGAAATTCCTACTAAAGATTTGGAGGGAAAAATAAAATTCCTAAAAAGGAAAGGGTTGGAAGTCACGCCACTTTCTGTTATTGATGAAACAAGCTTGATAGCGGTCAAAAAGATCCTCAAACAACTAGAAAAACGGTAGTGATCATTTTTGACGTATAAACGATTCCGTTACGACCGCTGGTATTATCGCAACATATAATAAATTGGTTTTAAACGGGGTTTAAGGTTTCGCGCTCCAACGGCGAAAAAAGGAAGACAGCCAGGGGAAGAAGGCAAATCAGGAGAAGCGCCACGGTAATGGATCTGTCCGCCGTGAACCCAACAATCGGATTTAGAATAACCAAAACAAACCTTTTGAGCATGGAAATGGAAGAAAGAACTGTCGCCCGCTCTCGTGAAGGAATAAAACTGTTCATAAAGGATCTCAAATACTCAATCCGAGTGAGACCAAACCCTCCGGCTAATACGATAAGGAGCAGAACCGTGTAGACGTTTGGAAACAAAGCCACCACGGCAAAGCCCAAAACCGTGGAAACGGCACTGAACCCTAAAAACATCTTCGGCGACCCAAACAACTTCTCTAGACGCACAAAGTTGCTGGCCACAACAATTTCACATAAAACCAAGAAAGCGTGAACTAGGCCAAAATAGGCAACGGGGAGGCCAGACTTAGTAAGTATCGGCTGGTAAAGCCAAATCACAAAATATGCTGCTGAGGCAACAATGGCCCCATCAAGAGCAACAAGCCTGAGTTTTTTGTGCCTGTAAAAAAATATAAACCCTCCCTTTATGATATTAAAATACCTTTTAGACTCCGATGTCCTGTCGATAACCTTAGGCTCTTTAATGCTTAAAGCAACTAATCCAGAAAACAAAAACGGGATAGAAGTCGCCAACATAGGGGCGTTGAGACCGAACTTGTAGGCAATAAAACCACCAAATGGCGCGGCCAACATAATCCCCAGCAGATGAATTGAATGGGCTTTGCCAAAAATATTTTTACTTTCCCGCTCTTGGCCTAACTCTCTAAGACTATCATAAAGTAAGGCGTCGTCTGCCCCAGAAGTAAAGGCGGCAGCAATAGCGAACATAAATTCGCCCAAAAGAAAAACCCAGAAACTGGGAATGCTACCATAAAGGAGAACCGAAAAAGCCGCAAATACCGAACCTAGAACCAGGGACCACTTTCGACCAAGGTAGTCTGCTACCGCTCCGGTGGGAACCTCGGCCACTACGATCCAAAACATGAACCACGACTGCAGTATTTGTGCCTGGGTTAGGGAAGCGTGTCCCCACTGGGTATAAAAAGGAATAAGCACCGCCGAAAAAAACGAAAGGTCTCTCAGGAACGTAAAAAGATAGTATTTGTAAACGGTACTTCCATACTTAGCCATTACGGGAATTTTAGGTATTATTTGTCGAAAAAGCTAGCGGGACGGCGCGGTTATATTTTCCCTACCAAGGTAGGCCCGGGCTTTAAAGCCGCAGAACCGGGCCTCCACGAAGCAGGACAGACTTCCCCGTGATGCTCGCGGACAAAAATGGCCGCCTGTAGTTTGCGAATAAGTTCGGCGGCACTTCGACCAATACTGTTGTCATGAATTTCCACAGCCCTTAGAATCCCATCCGGATCAATAATAAACGTTCCCCGTAATGACAGGCCCTCCTCTTCTATGTATGTTCCCATTTCGCGGCAAAGCTTACCCGTCGGGTCAGAAAGCATAGGAAAATTGATCTTTTTAATGGCTGGGGACTCGTTATGCCATGCCAGGTGGGTATATTTTGTGTCGGTGCTAACACTTAAAACCTCGGCGTTTAAACCCTTAAACACCTCGTAACTTTCGGCCAGTTCCGAAAGCTCGGTGGGACAAACAAACGTGAAGTCGGCTGGGTAAAAAAATAAAACCAGCCACTTCCCGAGGTAACCCGAGATCTTAATCTTACCGAATTCGTTGTTTTGATACGAGTCCAACTCAAAATCAGGAATTTTTTGTCCAATTTTTACCATAAGCTAATTATAAACCACTTAGCAAGCCTAACTCGTGAAAAATTCCTTGATTGTTTTAATAACAGTCGCTCTATCCTCATTTCTAGTAACGGAATGGTTGCCATCTAAACTCTCTATGTTAACGTTAGAAATTGTTGAATACTCATTCATATACTCATTGCCAACCACATCGTCCTGGTTAAAGTGAATAATGAGGAGGTTGGTTTTCTTGGAATATTCTCTTACGGCCTCGACAGGATTAAACGCCAAGAGGGCTTTCCAAAAAGAGGGCCCAATCTTTTGCACTGGTCCAAAAGTCCGCGGGTATGTAGTTATTCCTTCCGTATCAACAAAAGCCCCCTCCCTGGAAGCAATACGCCCTTTAAGACGCTCAACAATGTAGCGGGTGTTGGAATTAGGAATTCCAGAGAAGACCGTCCTTTCAACTCCCGTTGGAGAAAGGCAGCTTGTGACAAAGGATCCCATGGAATGAGCTAAAATGAAAACCTTGCCACGGAAATTTACCTTAACGTACTCGAGTACGCTACCTAAATCTCCAGCCTGTTTTTGGTAGTTTGTATCCTCCTGTTTTCCGCCGCTTTTCCCATAGCCGGAAAAATCAAACCTGACGAGTCTAAAACGATTCTTCAGAGAGAGAGCTAAATCCGAAAAATAATTAAAGGCCTCGTTTTTGTCTGTCCCGAAACCGTGAACGAAAACAATCGTTGTGTTGGAGTCACCATTTCCCTCTACTAAAACGTCTAGTTCCTCCCCGAATTTATTTTTGATCTTAATGTTACTTTCCACCGTTTCTAATATGTTCTGTTATCAACTCGACATCCTTATAATCCTTTTCCCTTGTAAGAAGGTTTTTCCATTTAAGCACTTCTTCCAATTTGACGAAAGGAAGGTCGTCAATTACTTCCGAACCGTTAATTAATTCTCTTATGTTCCAGTCTCCCGGGCCCCAGTCCTTCAGTATTTCTATATCTCCGGCTTCATCTATAAGAACTTCTGTGTTCCGGATAGTAAACTTTATTTTCCATTCACCGCTACTTTTGAGTACATTAAAGAATTCCCCCGTAACAATAATATCGGCGTCACGGCTTTCCCGGATGCCCCTAACACCCATCGGCGTGCTACCAAAAAGGGCGTATTGGCCCTGAGGAAAGTTTAAATCCCTCACCTTTTGGAATAACTCTTTATTACTCATCGTAATGGTATTTTTATTTCCTCGCCGGTACCAATTAATTTCACTTTTCCGTCCGCGATTAATAAAGCTTGTTCGTCAGTCAGTATTCTTACCGGGTACTTAGACATTTTTATACCCTCCTGCAAACCTTCACGGTATTTTTCCCTATTGTAATGGACACAAACCAAAAACGGTACCAGACTCATACCAGTTAGATTGGCCACACCAAAGTGGTCGTCGCTGCTACTTTTCCAAGTCGCCATTTCGATTGTGGGACAAGCAATGTACGAACCGGCGCTGACGCCAATATAAATAACACCCTTTTTAATTAAGTCCTTTATTACGATGTCAAATCCGCTTTCCCGGACGTGTTTAAGTAGGTAAAAAGTGTTTCCACCTTGAATATAAACAATATCCCTGCCTACGAGTATCTTTGTTAGATCTCCTGAAGACCTCCCTTCAATGTCAACCTCTTCAACCTGGAAACCGAGGTCACGTAATACCACCCTTTCTCTGTCAACAAATGATTTATCCGGCGAAACTTTAGAAGCGGTAATGATGTGGACGACCCTTAACTGCTGTGGCGGTTTCGGTAAAAGCTCGAGTAAATATTTTTGAAGTTGTGGCGTCCTAAATCCAGACGAAGATAAAATCACTGTCCCCATTTTTAGTTTCTATTTCCCGTGACACTCTTTGTATTTTTTTCCTGAGCCGCAGACACACGGAGCCCCACTCATGTAAGAAGAAAGCAACCAGGAACTTGATTGGACCTTACCACCGTAGCCGACGTTATAAACCATCTTTATTCCCAAACGTAGGCACAAACTTTGTTCGGGGTTCAGGGAGGAACTAACTTTATTGGCGTCCGCTTTATTGCGGTCTCCACCATTGGCAAAGATATCTGGCCTAATTTTAGCGAGCTCCTTACAAACGCTCATGTCGGCGGGGTTAATGGGATGTTGGGTGACAATGACTTCGTCCACACATTTTATGCTTTTAATTAACTCCGCCCTTTCTTTTTCCGGCATAAAAGAGAATCCCTTTTTCTTTTTTAGCCAGTTGTCGTTATTTAAAACAACCACGAGCTTGTCCCCCAAAGCTCGGGCTTCTCTGAACATTCTGACGTGCCCAACATGAATTGGGTCAAACCCACCGCTGACGACCACAACCACCGGTCTTATTTTTTTATTCACCTTCCTTTTGCTTAACATAAATTATGTGCCGCCGCCCAGATACAAATCCCTAGACTGCAAAACCCAAATCTGATTATTTTGGTCAATAGCCCACTCAATGTCTTGTGGCACGTCATTAAATTCCGACCTTAACCTTTCGGATAAGGAAAAAAGGGCTTTCGCCTCTGACTGACTTAGAAGTTCCGGCCCCTTTCTTTCGACGACTCTAAGCTCGGAGCGCGAAAATAAATAGTGCTCTACCTCCAGGGCTTTTCCAGATACGATTCCTTCTCCCAATCCCGGGGTGGCCTCAATTTCTACAATATCCAGATTTCCCGTTTGTACCTTGACACCAAAAATAACACCAGCACACCTAGCTTTAACCATCTCCTGCAAAATCACTGCCATTTTCATCTTTTGGGCTAAAACCGGGCTGGTGGCTAAAATATGTTGCTTAATTTGATCTGAAAACGCTGACTGAATAACCTTTATCGCTTTTTTTGAGATGTCATCACCGGAGACGTTTAAAAAGGTTTCGAACTTCCCAGCCATCGAGTCCTTAGAATCGTCTTCGATAGTCGCTGAAGATCTAACCGAAAAGCTCCTTCCCGATCTTTGGTAGTCCGTAGTTAACAAATCGATTGTTGAGATAACGTTCCGTGACGGAGTTTCCAATTTTAAAAATATTTCCGAGAAGGCTTCCAAAGGAACCGGGGTTTTGTAGTTAAGACCGCGAACTATTTCTTCGAAGACCTGGGTGGTTATTACACAGCCGTGTGGAACCTGGAAACCCAAAATTTTTAGCTTCGAAAGCCTACCGGCCTTACCACCGCAGAGTTCAGTTCCCAAAAGGGACGCGTCCCAAAGCGAAACATAATTCTGATTTTCTGTTCTAGAAATATTGGTTACTCTAACCTTACCCCCAGTAACCACAATTTGAGCCTCATCGCACTCGTTAAATCTTTGGTTGCCAATTAGAAAGGCCTTATGGCCTTTGTCCGTTAAAACCCTCATGGCGTGCTGGGTGGCTGCCACACCAGGATACAAAACGAACAACCCGTCCCGCCAGGCCGCCAGCGCTCCTAGAACATCGTAATCCCGATTGCTAATAATATTCTCCCCCACTTTAACAATTACCTTTCCCGTCGTAAGGTCGTCTTTAGAAAAACCGGAAAGCTTCTTAAAATCAGAGAGGTTATTTATTTCCCTAACGACACCTTTAACATTAACATTTCCTGACAATTCTTCTTTATTTTCCTTCCAATAATCTGCGACTTCGTTAAAAATTAACCCCTTCTTGTCCGCGGTAAATTCGACCCTTTGTGGTCCATATTTTTCGGAAAGCTCAAATAAAACTCGGGCCACTTCCAATATTTCGTTGTCAACCAGGACCTGGTCAAACTGGACCTCTAGGGGCACGTTAATGACATCCCTTTCGTGGTCGGCAGTCGTGCAAATCATCTGGTTTTTTTGCGGTATTTCTTTCTTGAGTATTAGTAGTCTTCCCCTTCCCCTTGAACCAACCACATACCTGTCGGTCACCAAAGACTGAACACCCTCGTTATTACCAAAAACTGCATAGATTTCCACGTTGCCGTTTTCGGTAACCGCATAACCTCCATATGGAATATTTAACACGTCGGGGCGTTCTTTATTATATTTTTCTGGATCAATAAATGGATAAATGAACCCGCTAACTTGACTGTTCTCCTTTAGATGATATCCCTGGGAGATAGCGAACTCGAATAACTTTTTAACGGCGCTCGTAACTTCCGGCGGCGTGGATAAACCAAGAAAATAGGGACCAGGCGGGTTATCCAACCCTGGCACAATGTAGGCACGTCGTACAACAGCAGCGTGCGTTAGCGAAACCGCAATTATTTCTTTCGATTTCTCCTCGATTTCCTCTACAAACTCGGGTGGCAATTTTTTATTTTCCAGAAAATATTCGAACGCTTCTAAGGAAAAAACGGAAATTTCCACCGTTCTCGCGTTAACCTCTTTAAGCTTCCTAAACCCATCAATCCTAGAATTGGGTAAGATATATTCTTGCGGAGAAATTAAATATTTCATAGTAAACGTGAAACCACAATAATTATAACTCACTTCTACCGGATAAAGTACTTATAGAAGCGGGGATCAAAAAAATCACCGCGAGTAAAATAGGCCTTCCAGCCAATTAAATTTATGGCCTGAAAGATTATCTCTTTCTTAATTTGTTCAATTCGTTACGTTCCTTGCAGAGTATTTCGAACTCCGCCCTTTCATAGTCCGTAATAAATTTAGGTACATCACATTCCGTGGCATTTTTTAAACTTTTTACCGCTCCCACAGGGACAGGGGTCGTTACGCCCAACCTGTTTGGAAGCGTTATGAACGGTAGTTACCTGAACCGGAGCCTCCCCGCCTACCTGAGCTTGGGCTGGGCTATCGTGTCGATAAACCAAATTGACTGCCTTTTGCTCTTTGGGGACGTCACGAACAATTTCCTGTTCCCCAACCGCCTGCAAAATTCGGTCGGCGATACTTCCGTAGACCTCGGTGACAAGGCGACCAAAGAGAACATGAGCTTCCCTTTTATACTCCACCAACGGCTCAATACCACCGTAGCCACGAAGGCCAATACCCTCGCGCAAATCTTCCATGTTGTCTAAGTGTTCCGTCCACAGAGTATCCACCACCTGCAGAGACATCTGCTTTACGAAAGTTTCCCAGGACAGCCCGAATCTTTTCTGTGCTTCATAGTACGCCGCCCTAGGGGTGACACCGGAGTAACTAGGAACCTCAACTCCTGCCGGCAAATCCGGTTGCCTAGCAGAAACCGACGCCAGGAAGGTGGATTCCAATTTTTCAACAAACCAAACTTGGGACTCCTGATTCCACTCCAAAATTTTACGGCGCAGCAGGTAAATGACTTCGCGCTGTTTATTCATGACGTCATCGTATTCCACCAGGTGCTTACGGGTGTCAAAATTGTAGCCTTCTACCCTTTTTTGCGCCTGCTCGATAGACCTTGAAACCAAGGGATTTTCAATGGGAATGTTCTCGTCAATACCTAAGCGATCCATTAGTCTCTCCACTGTTTCACCACCAAAAATGCGCATAAGATCGTCTTGGAGGGATGCGAAAAAACGGGAAGAACCAGGATCTCCCTGACGCCCGGAACGGCCACGAAGCTGGTTGTCAATTCTGCGTGACTCGTGACGTTCTGTCCCAATAACGTGCAAACCACCAAGTTTTACGACTTCCTCGTGCTCCTTTTTCCAGTTTTCCAAATTTTGGTTTTCCGAGGAGGGCGTATCTCCCCCAAGGATGATGTCCACCCCACGTCCAGCCATATTGGTTGCCAAGGTCACTGCACCGCGACGTCCGCTTTGCGCAATAATAAGAGCCTCCCTTTCATGTTGTTTGGCGTTTAGGACTTCGTGGGGGACTCCTTTGCGCGCAAGCAAACTGTGAAGAAGCTCGTTTTTCTCTATGGAAGTTGTGCCCACAAGAACCGGTTGCCCACTTTTGTAACAGTCCTCTACTTCCGCAACGATGGCGCGGTATTTGGCCGAAACGGTCTTGTATACCGCGTCGGAAAAATCTTTGCGGACCATAGGATTATTGGTCGGAATAACGACCACGTCTAGTTTATAGATTTTGAAAAATTCTTCGGCTTCGGTCACCGCCGTACCCGTCATCCCCGCCAACTTTTTGTAAAGCCTGAAGTAGTTTTGAAAAGAAACGGTGGCTAAAGTTTTAGATTCCCGCTGGATAGAAACACCCTCTTTGGCTTCCAGCGCCTGGTGTAGACCGTCACTGTAACGTCTGCCAAACATAAGTCTTCCGGTAAACTCGTCCACAATAATAACCTGGCTATCCTTAACCACGTAGTCGCGATCCCTAAGAAATAGGGCCCTCGCCTTTAGCGCCTGCTCAATGTGGTGGACGGTCTGAAAGTCTTTTTCGTACAAGTTAGGAACGCCCAGCCATCCTTCTATCTTGGAAATACCCAGTTCCGTTAGGTGCACGGTTTTGTGCTTTTCTTCTAAAACGTAGTCTGTTTTGGGCATGAGTCTTTCGGAAAGCGCGGCGAAATCGTAGTACTTTTGGGTGGACTCTTCAGCGGGAGCAGAAATGATTAGGGGTGTACGAGCCTCGTCAATAAGGATGGAATCAACTTCGTCCACGATGGCAAAAAAATGTGAGCCTATTTCTCCCTTGGAATTTATTTGTGAGACCTCGGTACCGTCGTAGACCATGTTGTCCCGCAAATAGTCAAAACCGAATTCGTTGTTAGTACCATAGGTTATGTCAGCCGCGTAAGCTTCTCTACGACTGATGGGGCGCAGGTGCTTTGAGTATTCATCTAAAAATAGGTCACCTTCAAAGGTGGCATCATAAATGAAAGCCTGTTCGTGGACGAGGACACCAACCGAAACGCCCAGCAGGTTGTATAAAGGTCCCATCCACCCGGCGCCGTGGCGCGAAAGGTAGTCGTTTGGGGTTACCAGGTGACAACCAAAACCGGTCAGAGAGTTCAAATAAAGTGGTAGTGTCGCGGTTAAAGTCTTGCCTTCCCCCGTTTTCTGTTCGGCAATCTTTCCTTGGTGTAGGGCCATCCCAGCCATTAGCTGCACATCAAAATGGCGTTTACCCAAGGCCCGCTTTCCGGCTTCTCTAACCAGAGCAAAAGCGTCGGGAAGTAATGCGTCAAGCGCGGCGCGTAAAGCAGTTAATCTAGTTTCTTCGCTATCTGAACGCGTAACACTTAAAGCCAGACGCTCACGAAACTCCAAGGTTTTGCCTTTAAGTTCTTCGTTAGTCAACGCCTGGTATTCCGGCTCCTTCGAATTTACTGCCGCAACGAAGGGTCGGAGTTTATTTATCTGCTTTTCGTTAGAATCCAGTAACTTGTTAAATATTCCAAACATATAGTGATTTTACCCCTATTTTACCTCATAGTCTAAGGATTACCGATAGAGGATCGCTAAACGTGGACAAAATATAGGTAGTTCTTCATGGAAGTAACCCCCGGTAAGGCCCGCTCTTCCACATCTCCAAAAACGTGGGCAAGTGATATTTTAAACTTATTCCGAGCTTCAACTTCGTGATCGTAAAAGATACGGTTAATGGAAACCATCCCGCCACGTTTTAATTTCCCTTTAAAGTTCTTTAAAAAATCGGTCTTCGAGGCCTCGGTTGGAAAGTTGGCCCCCAAGTAAATATCCACCAGAATTAAATCGAAGAGGTTGGTTAAATCCCTAGACACGTATTCTAAAGCGTCTGCCTTTTCTATAACTAAATTGGCAACAGTGTCTAGATCAAAAAAGTTTTTAGCCACCTCAACTACCGCCCCGTCTATTTCCACGGCCTTTATACTTTTAGGCCTTAGCTTCTTGGAAATTAAATGGATGCTGGTGCCGCCTCCCAAACCCAAAACTAAAACTTCCGGATCTGGGTTTAATTGGTAATTAAATTCCAGCATTTTAGACCAGACTTTATTTTCCAGACCGGGGAAGTCGCGACTAACACTTTGCACCAAACCACCAACGATTAGTTTCCTTTGCGGACCGCTACCAACAACTTTAATGTCCCCAGAGAGCTGGCTGCTTGTTTCAAAAACAACTTCGGGAAAAGGGAATATTTTCATGACTTTGGGGTGATTGTGTCTTTGCCCACGTAAGGACGCAGAACTTCCGGAACACTGACGCTGCCGTCAGCCTTCTGGTAGTTTTCCAAAATAGCTCCAAGAATTCTGGGCGTGGCTACGACAGTATTATTTAGCGTGTGCACAAACCTTATTTCTCCGCCTTTGGTTTTGTAACGAATGTTTAGACGGCGCGCCTGAAAATCCCAAAAGTAAGAATCCGAATGGGTTTCACGGTACTTGTTTTGCGAGGGAAACCAAGTTTCCAAATCGTATTTCTTTTTTTGACCACCGCCCATATCGCCCGTGCACATGAGGAGGACCCGGTAAGGAAGCTTAAGAGCCGTAAGCAGCTCCTCGGCGTAACCTCTCATTTTCTCGTGCCAGGTAATGGACTCTTGAGGGTCGTCCTTGCAAAGAACCACCTGCTCAACTTTATTAAATTGATGAATTCTAAAAATTCCCCCCATGTCCTTACCATAGGTTCCAACCTCGCGCCGAAAGCAGGGAGAAATTCCGGCGAGCTTTACGGGTAAATCCTCTTCCTTTAAAACTTCGTCGGCGAAATAGGAAGTCAGCGAAACTTCTGCTGTACCAATAAGGTTTAGTCCGTCCTGGGTAGCGTAGTGGTCCTCTTGACCCCAGGGAAAATAACCAGTACCCAAAAAGTAGTCCGGCTTTACCATCCATGGAACCGTCATCGGGGTGAACCCTTTGCCAGCAATAAGTTTTAAGGCGTAGTCCAAAAGCCCATATTCCAAAGAAACAAGCTCGTTTTTGGTAAAAAACGATCGGAATCCTCCAATTTTTACGCCCCTTTCCAAATCAACTAAGTCCAGATCCTTACCTAGAGCCGCGTGGTCCTTTGGGGTAAAACTGAAGCTGGGAATCTGACCAACCTGCGAAATTACCACGTTGTCAGCCTCTCCTTCTCCGTAGGGAACGTCCGAAGCCGGGTAGTTAGGGATCTCGTACATGAGTTTTTTGAAATCTTCTTCGGCTTCTTTAAGCTGTGGCTCAATTTTTTTAATTTCTTCTTTGATTTTTAGGCCTTCTTCGCGACTATCCTTGGTCAACAAATTTCTGCGCGCCCGCAGGTCTTCCGCTTCTTTAGTCAGCTGCCGCCTTTTCTTGTCAGCATCCAAAAGCCTATCTATAACACCCGGATCCATTTGTTTTTTTCGGGCCCCTTCCCTAACTACCTCCGGATTTTCGCGGATGAATTTAATGTCTAACATATTCTTAATATTACCAACAAAATACTCAAGACGAATATTACAAGTCGTTAGGAACGTCAACGAATTCCACCGGTAGACCGCTGTATTGCTTTCTAATAACTTCGCCCAAATTTTTAACGCCGATGGTTTCTGTATTGTAGTGGCCAAAAGCGGCAATGGCCAAGCCGATTTCCTTGGCAAAGCCTTCGTGGGATTCCTTCATATCACCAACAATCTGTAACTCTATCCCCTTTTCCAAATAGCTGTTGATTTCTTCTGTGTCTTTGTAATCCAGGGCGCCGGAGCCGGAAACAACAGCAAAGTTAACAACATTCTCCCGTCGCAGACCAACAACCCGGCCCTTGTGACCGTAGAGCTTTTCGCACTGGGCAATAACGTCGCTAAAGCTTCTGGGTTCCAAAAATTTGGCGTGCCAACCCCAGCTGTGTGAAATGCTCCCAACCACCTTTCCGCCCAACTGCTTAATAATCCAAGCGTTGTTACCAATTTCCGGATGTTGATCTAACGCAAAGTGGTATCCGCAAAGACTGATTTCGTTTTTGTAAAGAAATTTAAGACGATCTTCTATATGCGGAGCCAATTTATTAGTTTTTTCCGTGCCGGAAAAACCCAGTCCGTGGTGAACAATGAGAAAGTTGCAACCCGCGGCATTGGCTTTTTTAAAAAACTCCAAATTAGCCGAAACGCCTAGGCCGACCCTTTTAACCCACTCGTTGCCCTTAACCTGTAAACCGTTAATGAGCATCTCCCGACCGACCGCCATCTCCTCATAAGGTTCAAAATATTTTTTTAAAAAGTTAACCAGGTCGTTTCTTTTAATCATATTATAAGCCGATGGTATGGCTGATCCGCTTCATGGACTCCAAAACCAACCCAATGAACTCCTCAAGTTTAATTCCCAGCTTTTCTTCACATTGGGCAATCTGACTTCTATCCACCGCGGCGGCGAACTCTTTGGCCTTCCATTTTTTAAGGACGGACTCGACCTCAACAGAAGACAGCTTTTTATCCGGCCGAACAAGGGCTACCGAAACAATAAAGCCCGTAAGCTCGTCGCAGCACTCTAGAGACCACTCCATTAGAGATTGTAGTTCCGCAAGTTTTGTGTGACGGTTATTGTGTGATTTAAGCCCCTGAACAACGGGCCCGCTTTTGTGATTACTGCCAGCTAACCACTCCAAGGCATCCGCCGTATGGCGGGCAGGGTCCGACTTAGTTTCTTCCCAATCGGCGTCATGGATTAGCCCTAGAGACCCCCAGGCTTCCACATTACCACCAAGGCGCCGAGCTAGAGCCCGCATAGCGGCCTCCACCGCTAAGCAGTGGCGCAGGAGGTTTTGATTTTTTATGTGGGAACTAACAATCTGGAAAACTTTTTCCCGGCCCGGAAAATCGCCTTTTGGTTCTATTGGCAACTTGGCAACATCGGATGCCGGACTAAGTATCCCCGACCGGGACGGGTCGTTTATTCTACTCTCTGTATTAGGCGTTACTTGTTCCCCACCGCTTGTTACTTCCGTACCTTTTTCTGGCCTTAACGTTGGGAAGAGGATAACGTCTTTGATGGTGTGATTATTAGTAAGAATGGAAACAAACCGGTCGATACCCATCCCCCAGCCAGCGGTGGGGGGCATACCATATTCCAGAGCGCGAATGTAATCTTCGTCTAGAACCTGATATTCCGCCAGACCCTTCCCAGCGAGTCTAGCTTCCTCCTCCCATCTGGCTCGCTGATCTAACGGGTCGTTGAGTTCGTTGTAAGCGTTAATAAGTTCCCGCCCGCAAACCAAAAGCTGAAAACTGGCCGCTTTGGTAGTGTCGTCTTCCCGTCTTTTGGCCAGAGGCCTCATTTCATAGGGATGGTCCGTTAAAAATAACGGTCCCGTGAGTTTTTGTCTAACGGTCTTTTTGTAAATTTCGTCAAGGATTGGGGCTAAACCAACAACGCCACTTAGGTCGACCTGAATATCATTTTCCCCAACAAACTCGAGAAGTTTAGCTTCCGTGCGTAACTTATTGATATCCAAATCGATATATTTGATAAGAGCGTCGTGGAAGGTTATTCTTTCCCACGGAGGTTCAAAATTTAGCTCTTTTCCTTCGAAGTTAACCACGTACCCACCAGTAATTTCCTTAACGACCTGGGACAAGAGATTTTCGGAAAACCTCATGAGATCCTCATAATTTGAGTAGGCCCAGTAGAACTCCAGCATAGTAAATTCCGGGTTGTGTTCACGGTCCA
>Ga0233425_10000151_pt1 | contig 177630 bp, 181 predicted proteins | sample Watercolumn_Towu_2_FD_181712 | JGI IMG/M metagenome (GOLD analysis project Ga0233425, IMG submission 181712) | Freshwater microbial communities from Lake Towuti, South Sulawesi, Indonesia - Watercolumn_Towuti2014_140_MG | ecosystem: Environmental > Aquatic > Freshwater > Lake | place...
AGCAATTACAGCGTTTGCCTGCCAAAGCTGTCAGACCCCATGACAGCTTTGGCTTGGCAGCTGAAATTAATGTCAGGTTTAAAGCCCAGGCTTCCATCAAACTTAATGTTCTAAAAAATTTTACTTATCTCAAACACTGGATTTGCTTTGCATAAATGCCAGCATCACCAATAAATGTGCCTATACAATAATGATGCCAATTTATTAAGATGTTGATATATAATAAAAAAAACAGAACTAATAAGATTGTCGGTTTTAAAGATCAGGAAGGTGTTGTAACTTTTGCGTTACACAAAGGTTGCTGCACGAAGTTTAATTAAGGTTGAATTAAGGATGAATCAAGGAGTTGCTTAAATTGCAGGCAAAAAAAGCAGATGTAACTATTTTGTTACATCATGCTTATAGAGAGGATCTTTTTTATCTGTGAGTTTTGAGTTTTTGCGTAGTGCTATTGATTTTTTGAGACACAGAAAAATTAATTAAGAAGTATCTTTATATCATTAATTTCTAATCTGATTTATTATTGATTTGAATGGACTCATTCATTTCTTCAGGTCTTGAACAGGCGCTGTAACAAATCGGCAGACTGATCTTTTTCGATTAGATTTTGTAATGTTACATTTTTGAAACACGTCTTCATTGCAATCCCATCATTTACTGTTAGTCAGACCCTTGACTCGTTATGTCGTCAGGGATTGTCTGCGGCATAATATCTAGTTTTGGGTGCTTCGTACAGGCTTTAGTATTGGCATCATGCGCCGGTAAGCTGTTATCCTATAGTGACTTACTATAACAACCAACCGTAACAGGAGATAAAGTATGTCACTTTTAGCTTCATTTAAAAAACAATCCAAATTGGATGCGGCAGTTAGGCAGACCGCACAGGCACGCAAAAACGAAGGCCCAAAGGCTGATCAACTTTTCAAAAGCGCTTATCAGGGCTTTGCTGATGTGTTGCAGGGCGACTCGTTACGCGCAGCGGCTTTGTACAATTGGGGTTTTTCATTATTGCACCAAGCCAAAACCAAGCAAGGTGATGAAGCTATTAAGCTATGTGAAGACTGCATCGATAAATTTGCTTTTTGTATGCTGATCGAGCCGAATTATCTGGCGGCAGCGATTGATGGCGGTGTGGCTTATATGGATTTGGCTCGCTTGAAAGGTGTACGAGCGGATGATGCGCTTTATGATTTGGCTAAGCAGCAATTTGAGCGCGCCAATTCGATTCAAGCCGGCACGGCTTCGTATAATCTGGCCTGTATTTATGGTTTGCGCGGCGATAGCGAAGCTTGTCTGATGGCGCTGCAAAATTCAAGAGACAAAGGCAGTTTGCCTGATGCTGAAGATATTTTCAATGACCCCGATCTGGCTGGCGTTGTTAATCGCGATTGGTTTATTGAATTTATGGACGGGTTAAACAACAAGACGGACGAAAGTTCAACTGAGTCAGCATCTAAACAAGCTGCTGTTGAAGAAGCGGCGGAATGATTTTTTCGAAGCGGGTTGCTTATCCCGTTTTTACCATTATGTCCGGGATTGATATCCCGGGCGATGCGCTTTGCTAAAGCAGCTTAACAAGCGCTGCAACTACACCGGCTTTGTGCAAATAGTAAGCCCGCGATCCATTAAGTCATAGCAGTGAGCGATCTGGCGTTTTAAACCCGGTGCCGGATTAGTGTAACTGCCTCCATGACGACTTTTCTGCCATATCTGTCAGGCATGCTGACAAACTTGGCAGATATTCACCTTGGTTTTGTGCCAGCAGCCTAATATTCAATAGCCCCCGAGTTTTGGCATCAAATTTGTTAGCTAATAAATATCTTTTCAGCTTAATTCCTGACGGAAAGCAGTCGTTCACTGAGTACAGCAAAAACGCCGATCTTGGAGAACAGCGACTCTAAAAGCTGACAAAGTAGAAATCTATTGAAATTTTTGTTGGCTTGATCAGGCTAACAATGAATTTAATTTAACTTAACTACTTTACCGGGGTAAGCATTATGTTTAACAAAACACTCGCAGTTGCAGCATTGGCGCTCCTGAGCCAAGCAGCCTACGCTACAGCAATTTCCAATAGTACAACAGGGTTCGCGTCACCCATCGTTACAATCACATTTGATGAGCACGTGCTGCCTGTCCAATCGGCTGTTACCAGCCAATATGCCGATTTGGGCGTGACATTCTCGCCGAATCTTTATTACTCCAGCCAAATCGATGAATTTCCAAACATCACCGGCAACAATGTGAGCAATTTTAATTTTATTGGAGATGGAGATGTCTTTCAATTTTCGCTCAATTTTGCCACAGACCAAACTGACGTTGCCTTTGCGATGGTATCAAATGGAACAACGTGGCTATTTGAAGCTTTGCTTAACAATTCCGTTATCGATGCCTTTACTACATTTGTGGAGGTCTCAGATTCTGATTTCTTTGGCTTTACGGGAATAACCTTTGACGAAATTAGAATTACTTCGCTCGATGATGATTACATGATCATCGATAACCTGCAGTTGGGTAATGCTGAAAATGTTCCTGAACCCGCCGCATTGGCATTATTAGGTATGGGTATGGCAGGCTTCGCCGCCAGACGGCGTGTTAAACTGGCTTAATTAAAAACAACAAATGATGTTTGTAACTATTCAGCCACAGATTGGCGCAGATGCACACTGATCAACTGAAATATAAAGAACTTTACCCATCTTATTATCAAGAGCTTCTATGACGTTTATAATGAATTAGGAGGCGGCTTCCTGGAATCAGTCTATGAAAATGCAATGGCTTTAGTTTTACAACAACAAGGATTGCACGTAGAGACTCAAAAAGAGATCGCTGTTTATTTTCGTGGAAGCCTTATCGGTAATTTCAGGGCGGATATTGTTGTCGAAGAAAAAATCCTGTTGGAACTTAAAGCGGTTCGTTGCCTTGAGTCTGCACATGAAGCACAGTTACTCAATTATTTGAAGGCGACCACGACTGAGGTGGGATTGCTGATGAATTTTGGAAATGAGCCGATGTTTAAACGGCTTGTTTATAATAAGCAACAAGAAATCTGTTTAATCCGTGTTGATCTGTGGCTTAATAGTTACAGATGTTTTTTAGAAAGATTGTTTCTTCATCTTCTACAAATAACGCATGCCAACAAAACTTGAATCGGTAGGGTACTTGGGAAAAGGCTTCAACCCCGCCTACGGATTGAAGCTTTGCGAGAGCCCAGTTTTTTCCGAAGTCGCATTGAACTGGGTTTATCAACTCAGTCAATCGTATTCAATCCAAATTATCCGTCACCGCTCCCAACGACGCTGAACTGACCAGCTTGGCGTATTTCGCCAATACGCCTCGGGTATAACGCGGCGCCGGTTGCTGCCATTTGTCCAGACGGCGGGCGATTTCGTGTTCGTTGACGTGCAGGGTTAATTCGTTCTTTTCCGCGTCAATGGTGATTTGATCGCCGTTTTTAACGATCGCCAAGGGGCCGCCGACATAGGCTTCCGGCGTGATATGGCCGACCACGAAACCGTGCGTGCCGCCGGAAAAACGGCCGTCGGTAATTAAGGCGACATCCTTGCCTAAGCCTTTGCCCATTACCGCTGAGGTTGGCGACAGCATTTCGCGCATGCCCGGGCCGCCTTTCGGACCTTCGTAACGCACAACAATGACATCGCCTTTGACAATGTCGCCATTCAGAATGCTTTGCAGGGCTTGCTCTTCGGCATTAAAGACTTTGGCGGTGCCGGTAAAGACCAGGCCTTCCTTGCCGGTGATTTTGGCGACCGCGCCTTCGGCCGCCAGATTGCCGTATAAAATGACCAGATGGCTGTCTTTTTTGATTGGGTTATCCAATGGACGAATTATGTCTTGGTCGTCGGGATACGGTTGTATTTCGGCCAGATTTTCGGCCAGCGTAAGGCCGGTGACGGTCAAGCAGTCGCCGTGTAGCAGTCCACGATCCAGCAATTCTTTCATCAATGGTTGAATGCCGCCGATTTCGATCAGTTCGGCCATTTGATAGCGGCCGCTGGGTTTTAAATCGGCGACCATCGGCACCTGTTTGCCGATACGGGTGAAATCGTCGAGCGTGATGTCGACACCGGTAGCGTTGGCCATCGCGAGCAGATGGAGCACAGCATTGGTTGAGCCACCCAGCGCAATGACGACCGTGATCGCGTTTTCAAAGGCTTGTTTGGTCATGATGTCGCGCGGCTTAATGCCTTTTTTCAGCAATTCCATAACGGCAGCCCCGGCGCGTTCGCAATCAAGACGCTTGTCATCGGAAATCGCGGCTTGCGCAGAGCTGTTCGGCAGACTCATGCCGAGCGCTTCGATCGCGGACGCCATCGTATTAGCGGTATACATGCCGCCACAAGAGCCCGCGCCGGGTATGGCTTTGGCTTCAATGGCCGCCAATTCGGCGTCGTCTATAAGGTTGTTGGCGCGAGCGCCGACCGCTTCAAAAACGGATACGACATCCAGCTTTTTGTCATTATGGCAGCCGGGCAGAATAGTGCCCCCATAAACGAATAGGCTGGGCCGATTCAGGCGGGCTAACGCAATCATGCAGCCTGGCATGTTTTTATCGCAGCCGCCGATCGCGACAATGCCGTCAAAGCCTTGGCAACCGGCAACGGTTTCAATTGAGTCGGCAATGACTTCGCGAGAAACCAAAGAATATTTCATACCTTCCGTACCCATCGAAATACCGTCGGAGATTGTAATCGTATTGAAGATCACGGCTTTGCCGCTGGCCTGATTGACGCCGCGCGCCGCATCGTCCGCCAGTTTGTTGATATGCATATTGCACGGCGTCACCATGCTCCAGGTTGACGCTATGCCGATTTGTGGTTTGTTGAAGTCTTCATTGGTAAAGCCGACCGCATGGAGCATGGCCCGGCTGGGCGCACGTTCCATGCCATCAACGACGAGTGAAGAAAATGCGCGGGTGTTGTGATCGCCTGAATTAGCCATGTGGTAATGAATCCTGAATTGAATTTAACAAGCAATGCCCGTGGCGACAAAACCAGAACATGGCGCGCCTTGGCGGAATTTCTAAAAGGAAGCTCTAAAAACTGTCCCAGCTGCTTTTTCGGCGCCAGCTGATTTTGGGCAGTACAAAACCTAAAATGACCCCGAATAACGAAAGCAAGCCGCCATATAAAAACCAGTCTTGCTTTGTGGTGTCTTTCAGCGCCTGGTTTTCAAGTTTGAACTGTTGCAAATCGCGTTCAACGTTCACTACGCGTTCCTGCAACTCGTCGCGCTCATTTTTTAATTGAATGGTATTGGCGGAAGCTTTTTTGAGTTCATTGAGTTCTCGGCTTAACTGGTCGCGTTCAGTGGCCAGTGATTGCTCAAGAGGCGTGTCAGGGGTGATCGATTCTCTCAAGGTACTCAGTTCGGCTTTTAGCGTCGCGTTTTCAGCTTGTAAGCCCAGCATGTTCTTAGTGACGGTGTCCAATTGCTGCCGGCTGGGAATCTCTTTCATGGTGTTTCGGGCTGGAATGAAGCCCTCCATGCCGTCATTCAAGCGGACAAAAAGAAAGCCAGTCGCAGCATTTTCTTTAATGACCGTCAGCGGCGTGCCGGTTGGCAGCAATTTCAAGACCTTACTGTGCGTGTCTTCTTCGCTTCGGAGAGACAAGTTTAAGTTGTCGGTCACATAAACCGTTTCTGCCTGGGCGGACTTAACACAGACAAAAAGCAATAAAAGGCGGAGTACGGTTTTCATTTGATCACCTCTCTGGTCGAGTTTTGCAATGAAACAACAATACCGGGTAACACATTAAAGCGGATAAGCTTATCTTTATCGATTAACAAAGAAAAAAATAGCCGTCAGTGGCTTAGTTACGAGCACAAGAGAAATTCTAGCAAGGCCTTTTGGGCGTGCAGCCGATTTTCGGCCTCTGCAAAAACCACGCTTTGCGGCCCGTCGATGACATCTGCGCTGACTTCTTCACCGCGATGCGCCGGCAAGCAATGCATGAACAGGGCGTCATTGGCTGCGGCCTGCATGATATCGGCATTGACCTGATAGTTTTTGAAGTCGGTTTCGCGTTGTTTCTGCTCAGTTTCCTGACCCATGCTGGCCCAAACATCGGTGACGCATAAATTTGCGTTTTTAGCGGCCGAAAGCGCGGAATCAAAAAACTTAACCCGGCTGCCTGCTGCATCAACGAAGGCTGAGTTGGGTAAATAGCCGGCCGGCGCTGCAATATGCAAATTAAAATCGAGCAGCATAGCGGCATGGATATAGGAATGACACATATTGTTGCCGTCACCGATCCACGCAACGGTTTTGCCTTGGATGTCGCCGCGTAATTCAAAATAAGTTTGCATGTCGGCCAATAATTGGCAGGGATGCTCCTGATCGGTCAGGCCATTGATTACAGGCACGCGGGAATTGGAGGCAAATTGAGTGACGGTGTCGTGCCGGTGCGTTCTGAGCATAATGCAGTCAACCATTCGGGAAATCACTTGCGCGCTATCTTCAATGGGTTCGCCACGGCCTAATTGGGTGTCGCGAGGCGAAAGAAATAACGCGCTGCCGCCGAAATGGGCCATGCCTGCTTCAAAAGAAATGCGCGTGCGAGTCGAGGATTTTTCAAAAATCATCGCCAGCACCCGGCCTTTTAAAGGCTGGTAATGGCTATCGCGATGCGTTTTTAATTCAATGGCCCTGTTGATTAGTGCGCGAAACTCATCACTGGATAAATCTAACAGGCTAATAAAATGTCTTGGTGTCATGGAAATAAGTAGAAGGAGAGTGGTTGTCGCCTAGTGCTTGGCCGACGTCAAATTTTCAAGTTGATCAGCAGGAACAGAAGGCAAGTTGCGCTGATGCGCGGTGTAAGCATTGATAAGGTTTGATAGCGCTGCGATGAGTTGAGCAATTTGCCCGTCGTCGATGATTAAAGGCGGCAATAGCCGGATCGTTTTTTCATTGGTGACATTTATCAATAATCCTTGCTCTAAGGCGATTTTAACAAGGTCGGCGCAAGGCTGATCCAGTTCAATGCCGATCATTAAGCCTTGATGACGAATATCGATGATGTGTTTGTTGCTTTGCAAACGTGTGATCAGGCCGGAACATAGGGCGTCGCCTTTTGTCTTTACGGATTCAATTAATTTTGTCGATGCCAATGTTTCCATCACCGCTAACGCAGCGCTACACGCGAGCAAATTGCCGCCAAAGGTGGAGCCGTGCGCGCCAGCCGTTAAAATGGTTGCCGCTGGTCCGCGCGCCAAACAAGCGCCGATGGGAACGCCGTTGCCTAAAGCCTTGGCCAGCGTCATTACATCCGGCTGAATGCCGTTATGTTGAAACGCAAACCATTGGCCTGTGCGCCCGATTCCGGTTTGGATTTCATCCAGCATCATCAAGAGACGGTGCTGGTCGCACAGCGCGCGTATTTGATTAAGGTAATCCGGCGCTGGAATATTGACGCCTCCTTCGCCTTGAATGGGTTCGACCAGAATGGCCACGCAATTGGCATTGTGCTTGACCGCTTCAATGATTGCCGGAATGTCGTTATAAGGTACGCGGATAAAGCCCTCCACCAAGGGCGCGAAACCTTGTTGAATTTTGCTGTTGCCGGTTGCGCTCAGAGTCGCCAAAGTGCGGCCGTGAAAACTTTTTTCCATGACGATGATGGCGGGCTTATCGACGCCAATCGAGTGGCCGTATTTTCGCGCTAGCTTGATGGCGGCTTCATTGGCTTCAGCGCCCGAATTGCAAAAAAAGGCATTGTCCATGCCTGATTGATCAGTCAACAGTTTGGCAAGACGTTCTTGATTGCCTATACCGTACAGATTTGACGTATGCAGCAAGGTTTTGCTTTGTTTGCAAACCGCCTCATGCACGGCCGGGTGGGCATGGCCTAAGTTGCATACGGCAATGCCTGACAGCGCGTCCAGGTAGCGCTTATCGTTGTCATCCCATAGCCATGCACCTTCCCCGCGGACGAAGGTGACCGGCAATCGGCTATAAGTTGGCATAATAGAGCTGGTCATAAAGTTCTAATTTGCTTTAGAAAATCAGCAGACTATCAATCCTGCGTTCAGAAAAATGCTCGATTATAAGTTTCATTCAATCCTGAAGCAACCATTGCGATAGAGAAACCTATCTTTTTTCTATGCTTGCAACAGAAAGTTGATATAATTGCTAGGTTTTAAAAACCCTGGTCATCGCAATGAACGTAATTGAAAGAATTAAAAACCAATTAGACAGCAATGCTGTGGTGTTATATATGAAAGGCACTCCGGAGTTTCCGCAGTGCGGCTTTTCGGGCCAGGCGGTTCAATTGCTGGATGCCTGTCAAGCGCAATATGCGTATGTTAATATTTTTGAAGACCTAGAGTTGCGTGAGGCTTTGAAAGAATATTCGCATTGGCCAACTTATCCGCAACTGTATATTAATGGTAACTTGGTTGGCGGTTGCGACATTATGATTGATTTATATCAAAAAGGTGAGCTTGCTGCTTTGTTGGCGGCGGCCAAAACGCCGGCCCAGTAATTTTTTAGGTTACTGCGAGCTATGCTCGTGATAACTTGAAGCCAAATGTCGGTAGCGTGCCAATTCTATCGCTAATCCGCGTTTATAGGCTTTCTGTCATTAACACTTCGAGCTGTTTCCAGCGATTGACAATACGGCAGAAAATCTCTGCCGTTTTTTCCGCATCGTAAAGCGCTGAATGCGCTTGCTTGTTGTCCCATTCCATGCCTGCCGCTTGGACAATTTTCGATAGCACCGTTTGTTGATAGGCTAGCCCGCCTAATGTAGCGGTATCAAAGGTGCTAAACGGATGAAATGGGCTGCGTTTAATCTGGGTTCGTTGTATAGCGGCATTAAGAAAGCTGATGTCGAACGCCGGATTATGCCCAACTAGAATGGCGCGGTTGCAATGGTTGCGTTTGAGCGCGTCTTTGATGGGTTTAAATAGCCTATTCAAAGCTTCCTCTTCCTCGATTGCCATTCGAAAAGGATGATGTGGGTCGATGCCGTTAAATTTGAGCGCCGATTCGTCCAGTTCTGAGTTTTTAAAAGGCGTCACATGAGTGCTATGCCGCTCGGTAATGACCAAGTCGCTGTGTTGGTTAAATTCGACAATGATCGCGGCAATTTCCAGGATGGCGTTTTTTTTAGGATTAAAGCCAGCCGTTTCAATATCGATGATAACCGGTAAATAACCTCGGAAGCGTTTGTCAATCGGGATTGCGGGAAGATTCATTGAGTTAATCGTCCAAGGGAATACGGCAGGCTAGTAAAGTTGAATAAGCATTAATATTGAACTTGCATTTTCCAGCTGAGCTGATCGTTGGCTTTTAGCGGTGTAATCGAATGGTCAGGTTCGCCATAGGCAGCTGGAACTATCCAGTTTGTTTTTTCCAAAGTAATAGTGCCAGTGTTTCTGGGCAGCCGGTAAAAGTCTGCGCCAAAAAAGCTGGCGAATCCTTCGAGCTTGTTCAGTGCGCTGACTTGTTCAAACGCTTCGGCATAAAGCTCCATGGCGGCATGGGCGCTAAAACATCCGGCGCAGCCGCAGGCGTTTTCTTTAAAAGCGGTCAAATGCGGCGCGCTGTCCGTGCCTAAGAAAAATTTCGGATTGCCGCTGGTGGCTGCTTCGATTAACGCTAGACGGTGTTGTTCACGCTTGATGACAGGCAGGCAATAATGATGCGGACGAATGCCGCCCGCTAAAATAGCGTTGCGGTTGAATAATAAATGCTGTGGGGTGATGGTGGCGGCAATATGTCTGTCGGATGACTGAACAAATTGCACCGCTTCTTTGGTTGTAACGTGCTCGACGACAATACGTAAGCTTGGAAAATGACGGTAAATGTCGGCCAATTGGGTTTCGACAAAAATACGTTCCCGGTCGAAAATATCAATTTGCTCGTCAGTCATTTCGCCATGAACTAGTAGGGGCAGGTCATATTTTTCCATCGCTTCGAACAGAGGATAAACCGATTTGATATTAGCGACGCCTGCGTCCGAGTTCGTGGTTGCGCCAGCAGGGTAAAGTTTGCAAGCATACAGGTGCTCTGAAGCTGCGGCTTTTTGGATTTCAGATACTGTGGTTGCGCCGGTTAAATAAAGTGTCATCAAGGGTGTAAATGACAAGCCGCTGGGTAAGGCCTGTAAAATCTCCTCCCGGTAGGCTAAGGCCTGGCTGACCGTGGTTACCGGCGGTCTAAGGTTGGGCATGATGATGGCGCGAGCAAATTGACGGGCGGTATACGGCAACACCGTTTTTAGCATGTTGCCGTTCCTGACATGAACATGCCAGTCGTCCGGTTTCGTCAGCGTTATTGTTTCCATGGCCTCGGGCTTATTGGGTAAAATAGCCTACTATTCTATAGTATGCGCCTTGAAAAACTAAAGGCGGCCCTTATCTTATTATTTATTTTTATCGACGGGAGTGATAAATGCCAATCTATGAATATCAATGTCAATCTTGCGGCCACGAATATGAAGCTTTGCAAAAACTCAATGATCATCCGCTGGTGACCTGCCCAGCATGCAGTAAACCGGAGTTGATGAAAAAAATTTCTGCCGCCGGATTTCGGCTCAAAGGCGGTGGCTGGTATGAAACTGATTTTAAGAGTGGCAGTAAAAAGAATGTCGCCGGTGAAGCAAGTTCCTCCTCAACGGGTGCTGCGGTAGCGAAAACCGGAACTTGTTCGGGCGGTGGTTGCGGCAACTGCTAGATAACTTGCATATGCGGGTTTAAAAACGTAATATCGACGGATTTTTGGGATTAACAGAGAAGGCTTATGCGTACCCACAAGTGTGGAGAAATTAATAAACAACAGTTAGGCGCGGCTGTTCAGATCTGCGGTTGGGTGCATCGCCGCAGAGACCATGGTGGCGTCATTTTTATTGATCTGCGTGATCGCGCTGGCTTGGTGCAGGTTGTTGTCGATCCAGACAAGGCCGAGGCCTTTACTACGGCCGAACATGTGCGCAGCGAATATGTGTTGAAAGTTTCAGGCCTTGTGCGTGACCGTCCGGCGGGCACGATTAATCCGAATCTGAATTCCGGCGAGATTGAAGTTCTGGCCCAGGAAATCGAAGTGCTGAACGAGGCTGAAACGCCGCCTTTCCCGGTCGAAAGCGATATTGAAGTTAATGAAGAATTACGCTTGCGTTTCCGCTACATCGACTTGCGTCGAACCGCGATGCAGGAAAAAATGAAAGTACGCCGCGATGTTACCCGTCACTTGCGGCAATTTCTTGACGAACACGAGTTTTTTGAAATTGAAACGCCCTATCTGACAAAAGCGACGCCAGAGGGTGCGCGGGACTATATCGTGCCGAGCCGGACTCATCAGCATTCGTTCTTTGCCCTTCCGCAATCACCGCAGCTTTACAAACAACTGTTAATGGTCGCCGGAATGGATCGTTATTATCAAGTGGTGCGTTGTTTTCGTGATGAAGATTTGCGCGCAGACCGGCAACCTGAATTTACCCAGCTGGATATCGAAACTTCGTTTATGAACGAGCAAGAGATTATGGCGGTTATGGAAGCCATGATACGGAAGTTGTTTGCCGATATAATCGATGTCGATTTGGGTGATCAATTCCCCGTCATGAGTTATGCCGAGGCAATGCGCCGCTTTGGTTCTGATCGTCCCGATTTGCGTATTCCTTTGGAATTGGTCGATATTGCCGACGACATGAAACAAGTCGATTTCAAGGTTTTTTCGGGGCCTGCGAACGATATCGGTGGCCGGGTAGTGGCGATGCGCTTGCCAGACGGCGGCGATTTAAGCCGCAGCACAATCGATGAGTTGACCAAGTTTGTGAGTATTTACGGCGCTAAAGGGCTCGCTTATATCAAAGTAAACGACTTGGGTGCTGGGAGCGAAGGTTTGCAGTCGCCGATCGTTAAATTTGCGCCGGAATCGGTTTGGGCTAGCGTGATGCGCAAAGTTGGCGCACAAAATGGCGATTTGGTGTTCTTTGGCGCGGATAAAGCGCAAATCGTCAATGAAGCGATGGGCGCGTTGCGTATCAAACTGGGTTTGGATCGCAATTTACTGACCGGTTCTTGGAAGCCTTTGTGGGTTGTTGACTTTCCGATGTTCGCCTGGGATGAAAAAGCGCAGCGCTACACAGCAATCCATCATCCTTTTACCGCGCCAAGCTGTTCGGTTGAAGAGTTGGTTGCCGACCCGGGTAAGGCCTTGTCGCGGGCTTATGATTTGGTCTTGAATGGCACTGAGGTTGGTGGCGGGTCGATTCGTATCAATCGTACAGCAATGCAGCAAACTGTTTTCGATATTCTTGGCATTGGTCACGATGAAGCCCGTGAAAAATTTGGCTTTTTGCTCGATGCGCTAAAATATGGCGCACCGCCGCATGGCGGCATTGCTTTCGGTTTGGATCGTTTAGTCATGTTGATGACCGGGGCTCAATCGATCCGTGATGTGATTGCTTTCCCCAAAACGCAGACAGCAGCTTGTCCGTTATTCAATGCGCCGGCTTTAGTGAGCGAGGAGCAGTTAAAGGAGCTGGGAATAAAATTAAGAAAACCAGCCGGTAAGGGTGGTCAGCAGGATTAATTGAGACAAAAAACCCTGTCCGTTAGCGGCGATGGCTTTAGTATCCCGCCCGAAAGCCATTGCCGAAGAACGCACCGGCAGCAGCGCCAAGACCCGCTATCAGAGGATCGCCCGAACCCAGTTGATAAGCTAAGACATTGCCAATAATGCTGCCAGCCAAGCCTTGGTGAGAACGCTGGTCGTAACGGTAGTAACGCGGTTGCGGCGGATAATAATTAACCGGCGGTTGCGCATAGTAAGCTTGCTGTTGAGGTGGATAACGATCCCTGCCTTCCCAATCGTCGTGATCTGCATAAGACAACGGCGAAAAAAGTGCGAAGCTGGCTATGAGCGAAACGGTGATTAATTGTTTTTTCATGGTTTGTTTCCTTTTTTAGTCAATGTTGTTATTTTTTTCTTGGCTAAAAGAATAATGGCTATGTCATGAATGGCGGCTTAACAAAAAAATAAATGATGGCTGTTAACTTATCACAGGTTGTTTTCTTGTATTAAGCCCGAAGAGCATGGCAAGGCGCCATTTGCTGAATATTCCCAGGCTCGCAGTTTAAGCGCTGTTTTTAAGATTCAAAGCCAGTTGATATAAAAGCTTTTTTTTGGCTCCTGTGATTCTCGCTGCCATATCAACGGTGGATTTGATCGTACATTCCTGTAGCAAAATGCCAAGAATCTTTTTATGTTCTTCGGTAATTGTCTGTGCTTGACTTACGTTTGCAGCGCCCTCAACGATGACGACAAATTCGCCTTTGCGCATATTCTCGTCATTTCTCACCAGCTCAAGTACATTGCCCAGACTGTCTTTAACGATGGTTTCATGCAGTTTGGTTAGTTCCCTGGCGATGACTATTTGACGCTCTAATGGGAGGATACTAGCCATATCTTGCAAAGAATCCAGAATACGGTGGCAAGACTCATAAAATAGCCAGGTCGTTTGCTGATTCTGCTTTGCCAAAAAAAAAGCTTTTCGCTCGGCTGAATTGCGCGGTGCAAAACCCTCAAAAGAAAAGCGCGCAACCGGCAAGCCTGACGCCGATAGCGCGGTGACGAGCGCACAAGCGCCCGGTATTGGCACAACGTCGATACCGGCGTTTTTGACCAGCTTAACTAATGGCATGCCTGGATCGCTGATCAATGGCGTTCCGGCATCGGAAACTAGCGCAATCGAGAGGCCAAATTGCAGCTTGGTCAACAACTCTTGAGAAATTTTAGCTTCGTTGTGCTGATGAAGCGAAACCAACGGATTGTGTATACCATAATGCCGCAACAGCATTTTGACATGCCGGGTGTCCTCGGCGGCAATCAGGTCAACTTCTTTCAAGGTGGCAAGCGCTCTAAAACTAATGTCGGCTAGATTACCTATCGGCGTTGCAACCACGTATAATTTGCCGCATTCGTTCGCCATTTGATTTTCTCCGATGAAAAGCCAGTCACAAGCATTTATTTGCTTCGAATTCGCAACGCCATTATGGGTTATTTTATTTACAGGAGCATTGGTTTTTTCCGGGTGCGCGCCGGCGCCAGTGAAAAGTGCCGCGGCAAATGGAGGTTTTCCGTCATCCTTGCCGGTGCAGCCAGATGTTTCTGATGAGCAGCCTTCAGCCGCTTCTCAGTTTTTGCCGATATTACCGCCTGGCGAAGTTGAAAAGCATTTACTGGCGATTGAAAATTTAATTCATTTGGGCGACAACGCAGCCGCCAAACGGCGCGCCGACGTTATCAATCCAATCGATTTAACGGCCGATTTGCAAGCCTGGTTAAATCTGCTTCATGCGCAAATTTTTTTAGGCTTCGGCGATGCAGAGATGGCTGTCAAGTGGCTGGCGGCTATTCCAATAGATCAATTAGATGCAGCGCATAAGATAGAGTATTTGCAGTCTCAAGCTTTTGCGTTTTCATTAGCCGGGGATTCGTTGGAAAGCGCTAAGTTTAGAATCAAGCTGGATAATCTGTTAACTTCGCCAAAGCAGCGTGATGAAAATCAAGCGGCGATACTTGAAGCATTGGCGTTGTTGCCCGAGTCGTATGCGGCAGAGCCTGGTCTGTCACAAGAACCTGAACTACGGGGTTGGATCGCCTTAGCCCAATTGCTGAAACAAAAATCTCAGCCTGAGTTTAGCGATTTGCTCTCACAGTGGCGTGAACAATATCCGGGTCATTCGGCAAATGCCGCTCTGTTGCAAATTGATCAAGATGCTAAGCCGATAGCGTTGGGACAAGCTACACACATTGCCTTGTTTTTGCCTGAGTCAGGCGCTTTTGCCGAAGCCGCGCAAGCGATTCGGGCGGGTTTTATGGCGGCTTACAACAGTCAGCAGGCGGGGGGAGCTAAGCCGGCTATCCGTTTCTATAATACCGAACAAATGTCTCCGGATTTGCTTTATAAGCAGGCGATTGCTGAGGGCGCTGGTTTTATCATTGGCCCGCTGCAGAAAGAAGTTTTACAAAAACTGGCCGATTCGGTCATTTTTGATGTGCCGGTTCTGGCGTTGAATCATATTCCTGGCTTTCAGAAAGCGAATTTGTATCAATTTGGCCTGAGTCCAATCGATGACGTAGCTGCAATTACTGGAAAAGCCTGGGCTGAGGGTTATCGTAATGCGCTTTTGCTGGTTCCTGATAATGCCCAAGGACAGCGTATCGCAGCTTATTTTAACAGCGCCTGGCAGGATCTCGGCGGCAATATTGTCGAAACGCAAACCTACAAACTCAAGGAAAGCGATTTTTCGGGGCCCATCGCTAAGCTGCTCAATCTTGATGAAAGCGAAGGCGAGGCAAAGCAAGCTTCGCAACAAGCGCCAGAATTAACGGATATGCCGCGCGCCCGCCAGGATGCCGATGTGATTTTTTTAAATGCAGCCAGTGCGGAAGCGCGGTCAATGGTTCCGCAGTTATATTTTTATCAGCAAGAAACGCGATTGCCAGTCTATGCGACTTCGGCAGTCTATTCAGGTTTGGTAAATCAATCGCTGGACTCGGATCTCAACAGGGTGACTTTCTGCGATACGCCGTGGTTGCTGGACAAATCTTATCAGGGCCCCCTGAGTCAGGACGCTTTGCAAGAGGCGTGGCAGACTTTGCCGCATTCGTATTTACGCTTATTTGCGATGGGTGTCGATGCTTACCAGTTGATTACTAGGCTTAACACTTTGGAGGTTGCTTCTTATGGCGGCGCTTCTGGACTGCTTTCGTTAACTGCGGAAAGCCGGGTTCAGCGCACTTTAGTGTGCGCTAGATTTAACAATGGCGCGCCAGAACTGATTGACTCGATGGCCGGGTCTTCTGGAATTGAAGGCGGTGAGCCCACCACTACGATTGACGTTCAGGCGATGCCAGAAGGCATGCCAAGGAAAGACCTTGCTGAATAAATTAACCAGCAAGGCGGCGCATTTGCTCAAAGGCGAAGCGGCTGAACGCTGCGCGCATCAGTTTCTGGTTAAGCAGGGACTTGAGCTGGTTTGCCGTAATTATCGCTGTAGAAGTGGTGAGTTGGACCTGATCATGCTCGACCAGCAGACTTTGGTATTCATTGAAGTTCGGTTCCGAAAAAACGATAAGTATGGCAGCGCTGTTGAGACTATTACCGCCGCTAAGCAATCTCGTATAATAGCTGCGGCTCAATATTATTTGGCAACACGTCAAACCGATAGGCCTATGCGCTTTGATGTTGTGGCTATCTCTGGAGACGGTCGTATCGACTGGATTAAAAATGCGTTTTAAATGGCTGGGTTGGCCGTTATGAATTTACAAAGCAGAATCAATCATCATTTTTCCGAAAGCATAGCAATTCAACAGGATGCCCTGTTGAGTTTGTCCGAACTTATAGAACTTGCTTCCCAACGCTTGGTAACAGCATTGTTGAACGATAGAAAAATATTGACCTGCGGCAATGGGAGTTCGGCGGCCTGCGCTATTTTGTTTGCGTCCATTATGCTGAATCAATTCGAGCGCGACCGTCCTGCTTTGCCAGCTATTGCGTTAAGCGCTGATCCGGTAACGCTGTCAGCAATAGCCAGTGATTATCATTTTGATGATATTTTTTCTAAGCAGTTGAGGGCATTAGGCCAAAGCGGCGATATTTTGCTGCTTTATACCGATGGCCGTAACGCGATTAATTTGGCAAAAGTCATTACGGCTGCGCATGATCAAGGCCTTTCGGTTATAGCTTTAAACGGCAAAGACGGAGGGATGATGACGCCATTACTCAATGAGACCGATATTGAAATCCGCGCGCCGTCAAATTCAAGCGCCAGAATTCAAGAGCTTCATGTTTTAATTAGCCATTGTTTGTGCGACTTAATCGATTGCCAATTGTTCGGCTGATCTTTGCTATAGGGCTTGATTCGAGCTTGAGCAATTATTTTTGAGAGTAATTTCAAAGAACCAAGAAGCCGATTTGCCTTGAAAAAACAGTTGAGTACACTTTGCCGCGAATAACAAAATAGCGTTATTCATTGGAGAACGTGTTTTTTACTTTATTTGATTTTCGAGGGTTTTGTTATGAAAAAATTAATTGTTTTGCTGTCATTTTTTGCCTTTAATGCGTTTGCTGCTCCGGTAAACGTCAATACGGCCGATGCTAAAAGCATATCCGAAGCATTGTCTGGCATCGGTCAGAAAAAAGCGGAAGCGATCGTTAAGTATCGGCAAGAAAAAGGTTTGTTCAAGTCGGTAGAAGACTTGGTCAATGTGCCCGGCATTGGTGAAAAAACGATCGAGAAAAATAAGCAGGATATAGTATTAAGCGCTTCTGACAGCACGGAGCAAAAAAGCGATAAAAAAGCAAAATAAGGATCGTTTTTGCAATCATTGGGTGATTTCGGTTCGTTTAACCGAATCACCCAGTTTGGCGCTGCCACTAAACGTTAGCTGTGTTCAATCAGTAGATTAATTATTTTCTGTAAAATCCTCAAATTCTTTTGCCATATAAATAACGGTTTTACCTGATTCATCCTGTCCTGCCATGCCAGCATTAAAAACATCGGCTATTTGATTTCTAAATTCATTTTTAAAGATTTCCATGCTTTTTTCAGTCATATCATTGATTTCCAGTTTACAGATCGAAGATCGGCATTCGATATGATCAATGTTCAGATCCTCTGATGCTTGATTAAAAAGCGCATTCTCAATGCGTTTGGTCGCTTCAGTAGACCAGCTAACGTCGATGGGCTGTTCGGTAAATTGGTTGCCAATTTTTTGGAAATAAAGGTGCTCCTCGTCCGCTTGTTGGGCTTTTTGTAATTCCTCGCTTTGTTTTTTTGTGGCGTCATCAAGCATGGTGTTGTCTTGGATATTGATAGCAGCCATGTTGGTTTTCATGTCACGTATTTCTTGCTTTAATTCTGCTATCGTTGCCAATAACAGGGCTTGGGATTCGAAGTTGGTTTTTTCGGACGAGGATTTTGTCGGCACAGCAGCGATGTTAGCTAAAGGATTATCTTTGGTAGTACCGGAATGTTCGGGTTCTATTTCGCGCTCTGCGGTTATTACAGAATAGGCGCCAAGAAGCATGCTAAGGGTAAAGAGGCTGACTAGAGCTGTTAACGTCTTTGGTTTCATAAAATTTACCCAATATCATAAATGATTTATTTTTTGCCATTTTAATAAAATGGTGTTCAATGCTTGCCACGTGCAGCAAGGGACTGTGGGCTTTGCGCCCGGCAAAAAACTAGATTCCAAAGTTAATAACACCGGACGCAATTGCGTATTGTTTTCAGATTATTCGCTGATGTAATAACCCGTTACTTTGCTACCTGCTGGCAATGAACAGTTAAATGTGTAAGGTGACCAGGCTTTAGTCGGATTTAGTGCAGGGAAGGCCAAGCGTCTTACGCCTGAAGCCGAGCGCCAGCCCCATAAACCACCGGTGTCAATATTAAAGTTGTCAAAAAAGCAAGATTTTGTTTTTCCGTCATTAACAAAATAGATAACAGGAAAAACAGCCGCTGTACCGCCATCTTTTACATGCACAGCTGGACAGGAAATGCCGATACTGACGGCGCCGTTATTTTTAGCGCCTGTATTGTCATAAGTTAAGGCACCAGTTTTGGCGACGCAATCTTGTCCTGCATAGGTTGCAGCATGAGCGGTGTTGGTTAAAAATGGAACAGCTAGCAGAACCGATGCTGACAAAAGTGTTTTGGTAATAGTTTTCATATTAATTTTCTCCTCGTGTATATAGACAATTTTGTTAAAAGCCATGATTTCAAAATACCTGAATGCATCAGTCGTTAGATGAATTCGCAAAGGGTTAAAAGTTTCTTTGTTTGGGGTACAGCTTTATTTTGGGATAGGCGCTAATTTTATGCAGTGAACTATTGCTTGCGGATAATGTGAAAGATTCACATCGCAATAGGGCGTGCAGTAACCAGCAGTGTTGATTGTTAAGCGATGGCTTAAAGGCTGAATTGGCAGAGGCGGCCGGGCAGTCAGCGGGAAATTGAAGTTGAAAAAGGAAACGCAGAAAACCACCCGCTGCTAATTTATTGCAACGGATGATTTGCCCTTAGGAAATGTCTTAAGTAATCACATCAGGTTGATTTCTTGCGGTACGTTTTTTTACTTCGCAAAATTGCTCGGCCAGTTCGATTAATTCGGCTAACGCTTCCTGCGCATCTTGTTGATGTTTGGTAGGATTCGCTTCGTAACGCTCCAGGTAAATTCTTAGCGTTGCGCCTACTGTGCCGGTTCCGGATAAACGAAAAACGATACGAGAGCCATTGGTAAAACCGATGCGTATGCCTTGATTGTTGCTAACGCTGCTATCGACCGGGTCAGCATAGCTAAACTCATCGGCGTAACTTACTGTGTATTCTCCGAAGGTGTGGCCGAGCAAGTGTGGCAGTCGATTGCGTAAATCCGCAACGATGCTGTTGGCAATGGTTGATTCAATCGCTTCGTAATCATGACGGGAGTAAATGTCGCGGCCAAATTTTTGCCAATGCTCATGAACAATATCGGCGACAGATTGGCGTTTTCTGGCGATTAAGTTAAGCCAGAACAGCACGGCCCATAAACCGTCTTTTTCGCGAACATGATCGGAGCCAGTACCGAAACTTTCCTCGCCGCACAGAGTTATTTTGCCGGCATCCAGTAAATTACCAAAAAATTTCCAGCCTGTCGGTGTTTCATAACAGGGCAGGTTGTATTTGCCGGCGACTCTGTCAACAGCTTGGCTGGTTGGCATTGAACGCGCCACGCCCCGAAGGCCTTTGGCATAAGCTGGAATCAGCTGCGCGTTGGCGGCCATGATGGCCAAGCTATCGCTCGGAGTTACAAAGATTTGGCTTCCGGTAATCATATTTCGATCACCGTCTCCGTCCGAAGCAGCGCCGAAGGTTGGCGCCGAATGGCTGAACATACGTTCGGCAAGCGCTTGCGCATGCGCAAGATTAGGATCGGGATGGTGGCCGCCAAAATCTTCCAAAGGCTCTGCGTTTATAAGCGACTCAGGGCTTGCGCCGAGGATGTCGACGAATAACCTTTTGGCGTAGGGGCCAGTGATGGCGTGCATGGCGTCAAAGAGAAGTGTGATGTATCCCGAGCTTATGCTTTGCTTCAGTAAGTCGAAGTCGAAAATGGATTGCATCAGCTCGGCGTAATCGGTAACGGGGTCAATAACGGTTATTTTGATATCCTCGATAATTTGAGTGCCAAGAGTATCGATATCAACATCTGCAATGTGCGCAGATTTATAGCCATTGATTACTTGACTGCGCTGATAGAACGCATTGGTATATTTTTCAGGGGCTGGTCCCCCATTGCTGGCGTTGTATTTGATGCCAAAATCTTCATTTGGCCCGCCCGGATTGTGGCTGGCGGACAGAATTAATCCGCCATAGGCATGATATTTTCTGATAATATTTGAAGCGGCTGGCGTAGACAATAAGCCGCCTTGACCTATAATTAACTCGCCGAAACCATTGGCGGCAGCCATTTTGATAATGATTTGTATGGCTTGCCGATTGAAATAGCGGCCATCGCCGCCTAATACAAGCGTTTTTCCGGTAAAGTTTTCCAGCGAGTCAAAGATAGCTTGAACAAAATTCTCCAAATAGCCGGGCTGTTGAAAAACGCTGACTTTTTTTCTGAGGCCTGAAGTTCCTGGATTTTGATCAGAATAAGGTTGTGTTGTAATAATGTCTACTTGCATAAGAATTCCTTTGAGAAAAATAGGTCTTTGGTGCGGTAAAGTACACCAAAATAATTTGATAGTGTAAATTTTCAATGATGTTGCGAATTTATTTTTTTCTATGTTGTGTTTTTTATTCGTTTGTTGCTTTTGCGCGCAATGATATTTGGTTGTTGGTCGATACCTCGGCTTTGACCATCGAGATTAAGAAAGGCGAGAAAACCCTTGAAGTGATCAATGACATCGCTATAGGTCAGGGTGGTGCTGGATTCAAAATGCACCGGGGTGATAATATTACGCCCTATGGAATTTATAGGATTGGTTGGATTGGCGAGAAAAGCAACTTTCGAAGATTTTTTGGCTTGAATTACCCTTCTGCAGAAGATGCTGAGAAAGCGCTTCAACAGGGAGTCATTAATCAGGCAACCTACGATAGCATTATCACTGCTCACCGCTATCATCAGGTACCGCCGCAAAATACGCCTTTAGGCGGCCGCATCGGCATTCATGGCTTAGGCCGTGCGGATGCTAAGATTCATAAAACCATGAATTGGACTCATGGCTGTATTGCCTTAACCAATGGCCAGATCGATCATTTGAGCCAATGGGTCGATACGGGCACTGTGGTAAAAATAAAATAAATTTTGAGGAAAAGGAAAAAAGTGTTAGAATTTATGCAGGTATATAATTTTTGTAGTAATAACTTTAGAAATAAGGAAAATGATATGAAAAAAGTAATTAAATTATCGATGCTTGCTATAGCTGCTAGCTTATTCGCTGGTTGCGCCACCAACGGAGATATCGAGAACCTGCAATCTCAAGTGGATGGCTTGAAAACTTCTGTTGCACAAGCTCAATCTGATGCTTCTGCTGCGCAAAGCGCTGCTGCTGATGCGGCTTCAAAAGCTGCAGCTGCAGAGTCTGCTGCTAACCGTGCTGCCCAATATGCTCAAGACACTAACAGCAAATTGGATAGCATGTTCAAAAAATCAATGATGAAATAATTCATTTAGCTTTTAAGAATATCGAAAAGCCCGGTAGGCAATCTACCGGGCTTTTTTTATGTCTCTTAGTCAATGGCTGAGCGCAATAATATTCGACAGCGCTTAGCCAAGATAAATCGCAATGTTTAGCGCGCGTATCAGTTTTGGCTCAAGCCGCCAAATAGCGCTAACAAGCGATTGATGGCTTGAGACAATTCTAACGACATCAGGGCGAAATCGGCGTCAAAGCGTTCAGCGTCGTTTTCGAGTGCTAGCTCGCTTATCTGGTCTTGAATTAAATCAAGAAAGCGCAAACGTTTAAACGCAAAATTTTCGTCAATAACGAAGGAAATGCGATTGGCCCAGTTTAGGGCAAGTTTCGTGACCTGTTTGCCGGAATTGAGGTGATTTATTATTTCGGGTAATGTTAAATCGTGGCGTTTGCAGCGAATGATGGCGCTTTCCTGTTCGGAAGACTGAAGTTCGCATTCATCTTCAATGAAAATATCGTCCGCAGGCTGATTATTGGCTAGCCAGTTGGTTAAAACGACCGCGGGATTGTTCGCGGTTTTCAACGGTTTGGCTGGAAGCGAGCCCAAGCTTTTTCGCAATAAACTGACCATATCTTCAGCATTTTTTATCGTCGCGCTATCAACAATCAGCCAGCTGTTTTTCGGGTCGATATAGGCGTAAAATTTGCGAGAACGGGCAAATGCCTTAGGCAGCAACTCAAAAATCAACTCGTTCTTGATTGCCAGGCGTTCTTTTTTGGATAATTTGCGCTGCTGCTGGCTCTCGTCAAGTAAGATTTTTTCCTGAGCTAGTTCCCGTACGACTGCGGGTGGCAGGATCTTTTCTTGTTTTTGAGCGCAGATCATCATAAATCCGTTGGCGCTGTGCACTCGTTGCACGGATGATAAACCCATGGGCGATGCCCAGCCAATGCTTGATTGCTCATGACTGCCGCAAGGGCGAAAAGCTAAATTTCCGAGTTTTTGTTCGAGTTCTGCGGGAGACAAAATGAAATTTTCGCTTAATTGGAAAATACAAAGATTTTTAAACCACATGATTATTTTAATTTTCTAAACATAATCGGCTATTATCGCAAAATATCGTTTCTAAACCATGCCAGATCTGGACGGCTTTGCGCCAATCGTTTCAAAGCAAGCCAAGGTGCTTATTTTGGGTACGATGCCTAGCGTGGCATCGTTGGCAAAGCAACAATATTACGGACATCCCAGGAATGGATTTTGGCCAATTATGGATGCATTATTTGCGATAGACGTGGGGCTTTGCTACAGTCGTCGAAAAGCGCTCGTGCTTAAGCAGGGGCTTGCTATTTGGGATGTTATTCGCGCCTGCCATCGGCCGGGCAGTTCGGACAGCGACATTGAATTGAGTACGCTTGAGGTCAACCAATTCGAAGAATTTTTTACTGAATATCAAAGCATTAAAGTGGTATTTTTTAATGGTTCGATGGCTGAGAAACTGTACCGAAGATATTGTTTGCCGGGCTTAAACAAACAATTTTCATATCTTCGGTATCAGCGTCTGCCGTCGACGAGTCCTGCTAACGCGGCGTTAAATTGGCAGCAAAAGTTAGAAGCATGGCGCGTCGTTAAGTTGTCTGTGCGACAGTAATTCAATCATGTGAGGCTATGGAAACATTGTCAATAGGGGAAAAGCTTGTTTTGGGCGTACTGGTGATAGGCGTTATTTTTTGGCTTAAGCCCGGTATTAAAGCGGCCATTGAGAAAAGTCGTCAGGCTAAGTCCGATTGGCCAAGTTTGCTTGTGCCAATGGCTTTGGTAAGCCTGTTTGTTATTTTTCTGATGATGATGGTTTGATATGCACGAAGAATTCGGCTATGACGATAGCTACGAGGCTGACGAAGTTGAATATTATGCGATTCGGCCCAATAAGACACAAATTAAGCGCGATATTGCTGAGCTTTTTAGTCTGGGCGAAGAAATCTCGCGGTTATCGGCAACTCAATTGCTGGCTTTGGAGCTTCCTGGCAACATTCAGAAAGCGCTTGCGCAAGTGTCAGGAATGCCATTGAATGGCGCAAGAAAACGTTTGTTAAAATATATCGCAGCACAACTCCACAAAATCGATGTAACGCCTATTCGGGAAAAACTTGCGCGCCTACAAAATAAAAGTGTGCATGTCGCCAGAGAACATCATATCGTTGAACGCTGGCGTAATCGCTTGATCACAGAAGGTAACGAAGCTTTGACTGAACTGCTCGAAGCGTATCCTGAAGCGGATAGGCAGCAGATCAGACAGCTCATCAGAAATATTCAAAAAGAACAAGCAGCGGCAAAGCCACCGAAGTCATTTCGGCAGCTCTATCGTTATTTACGCGAGTTGTTTAATTTTTCTGCCGATTTCGAAGCCGAAGATAGCTCAATTGCAGCGCCAAACGAGGAATCAGAAATTTAATTCGTCTTTGATGCATAGCTTTTAACTGAGAATCGCTGTGAAATTGCACCAACTGCGCTATGTAAGAGAGGTCATGCGCCAAGGCTTAAATGTTTCCCTGGCTGCCGAGGCATTGCATACGTCGCAATCAGGCATCAGTAAACAAATTCAGTTGTTTGAGGAAGAGCTTGGCCTACAAATTTTTCAACGCAATGGTAAGCGGATTATTGGCGTTACTGAGCCTGGGCGAGTTATTTTGAAGCTGGCCGAACAGGTTATCAATGAGGTGGAAAATATTAAAAAAGTTGGCGAAGAATTTGCCGATCAGATGCATGGAACGCTGACATTGGCCACCACGCATACTCAGGCCCGCTATCGTTTGCCCGTTATTGTTAAAACTTTTATGCAGCGTTACCCGAACGTAACGCTGCATATCCATCAAGGCAATCCGAGTCAGATCGCCGAACAAGTTGTGAGTGGGGAAGCCGATTTGGGCATTGCGACAGAAGCCATTAGCAGTTACCAGCAGCTTGTGTGCTTGCCATGTTATCAATGGAACCGATGTGTTATTACCCCCTATCGGCATCCTTTGCTCGATCAAGCGCCGTTAACGCTGGAAAAAATTGCCCGATATCCGTTGATTACCTATGATTTTGGCTTTACTGGCGGCTCTTTGGTTAATCGAGCGTTTAATCAGGCTGGTTTGGAGCCTAATATTGTGTTGACGGCAATCGATGCCGATGTGATTAAAACCTATGTTAGTTTAGGTTTAGGCGTCGGTCTTTTGGCCTCAATGGCGTATGATTCAGAGCGCGACAACGGTTTGGCCATGATCGACGCTAGCCACCTTTTTCCGCCGAGCACAACTTATTTAGGCCTGCGGCGAAATGCTTATTTGCGCGGATACATATATGCCTTTATCGAGTTGTTGTCGCCTAACCTTAACCCACGCGTGGTTGAACGCGCGCTCAGTAAAAGCCAGGCAGCGGATAATGATGGAGTTCAATCGTGTTAGTTGCTCTATTGAAACAAGACCGCAATGCTGATCAATAGGGCGCTAATTAACATCGCCCAGATGGTTTTGCGGTGATTATTTTCCATTTGCAAGCGCATCAGCATTAATTCGCGCTGTTGCATTTCGGCGCGCTGTTTTGCATAAGCTGCATTATCCAGGGCTTTATAGATCAAGCCAGGAACCTCTGGAAATTGCTCGGCGAATTCGGGAAATTGTTTGATGAATTTACTGAGTTTGGCTTTAGGGCCAACACGATCCTTAAACCATTTTTCCAAAAAAGGTTTGGCCGTCTGCCATAAGTCCAGCTCAGGGTAGAGTTGCCGGCCAAGGCCTTCAATATTGAGCAGCGTTTTTTGCAATAACACTAACTGAGGCTGCACATGCATGTCAAACCGCCGAGCGGTTTGAAATAAGCGGAGCAGCAACTGGCCGAAGGAAATGTCTTTCAGCGGTTTTTCAAAGATAGGTTCGCAAACGCTGCGAATAGCCGACTCAAATTCTTCGATACGGGTTGAACTAGGCACCCAGCCCGATTCAACATGCATTTGTGCGACTTTGCGATAATCGCGATTAAAAAAAGCTAAGAAATTTTCAGCTAGATAGTGCTGGTCTGATAATGACAAAGAGCCGACGATACCAAAGTCGACCGCAATATACTTGCCCGGCGGGTCAACAAAAATATTTCCCGGATGCATATCCGCGTGAAAGAAATTATCCCTAAAAACTTGAGTAAAAAAGATTTCCACACCGCGCTCAGCCAGTAATTTAAAGTCGGCGCCAGCCGCTTTAAGTTGATCAATTTCGCCCACCGGAATGCCATGAATACGCTCCATAACCAGTATTTTCCGCCGGGTTAGCGGCCAGTGAATTTCGGGAATATAAATGATCCCTGAGTTTTCAAAATTACGTCTTAGCTTAGCGGCATTGGCGGCTTCTATTAACAAGTCGAGCTCATCCAGCGTGGTTCTTTCGAACTCGGCGACAACCTCCAGCGGACGTAAGCGGCGCGCGTCGCTCCAGAATCTTTCGGCAAAGCGCGCTAACTCGTAAAGTAAGCCAATATCAGAATGAATGCGTTCTTCAATGTTCGGTCGCAGCACTTTAACAACGACTTTTTCGCCGCTATGCAGGACAGCGGTATGAACCTGAGCCACTGAGGCTGACGCGAGCGGTTCGGCGTCAAACTGGGCGAAAGCCTCAGAAATAGGCATTCCTAGTTCGGTTTCAATAATCTTGCAAGCTAGCTGTTTTTCAAACGGCGGCACTTGATCTTGCAATTTTACCAACTCATCGGCAATATCATCGGGCAATAAATCTTTTCGGGTTGACAATGCTTGGCCAAATTTGACGAAAATAGGGCCTAGATCTTCAAGCGTTCGTCTGATTCGTACGGCGCGCGGATCGGATTCCTTTCTCAGCCAGTAGTAGGGCGAAAAAACAGCTAAAAAGCGAATTGGTCGGAATAAATGAGTTTTTAAAACGATTTCGTCCAAACCGTGAAAAACTAAAACCCAGTTAATATGGATTAGGCGGAATAGTAATTTAGGACCGAGCACGTAAGGATAGGGTTAGGTAAGTAAGCAAATTAGTGGAGGGATTTGTCAGTGATAGATAGGGTATTTTCGAGTCTTGAAATTTTGCTTTGCAAGCGGTCAAAATCGGTGCGTAATTCATCGACTTGACGATAAAAGATGTCGATTTCCGGGCCAGCAGGCAAATTTTGAGTTTCGTCTTGTAAGAATTCCGAGGTATTGTGGCTGAGGGTTTCAAGAGAGTCTCGGCTCCACTGCTGGGTACTGCGAAAAAATTGTCCGATTTGATGGGCGACGCCTTCGCCGGTGTATTGAGCTAGTTTAGATTCCAGATCGATGTCAAGCTTGGCGAATAAATCCTGAAATTTTCGTCCGGTATGCGTGTCGCCATTGATTTTGACCGAGCCTGAAAAAATGGCGCGCAACGGTTTCGCGCTTAGCCCCATTAAACCCAGCGCCCAAAGTGAACCGCTTATTTCTGTGTCCGGTGGCGTCGAGCTGTAGTCCAGGCATTGAATGGAGTCGGCGCTAGGGCAAAGATAAATGGTTTCTGCAAATGGCTCAATGGTGAGGGCGATGATTTTGCCGGCCAGGGGTTCTAAGTAAACCGTGCTTTGTGTGTCTAATTTGAGATAGCGGTTAACGGCAGATTCCAGCGCGCTAATCAAGATCGGCTTAATGAGCATCAGATTTTATAGCCACGATGAACAGCGACGATTCCTTGTGTCATATTAAAAAATTCGCAGCGCTCGAAATCGGCGTTTTCCATCATCAGCTTCAATTCTTCCTGCTTGGGGTGCATGCGGATCGACTCGGCTAAATAGCGATAACTATCTTCATCTTTGGCAATCACTTTGCCAATTTTAGGCAAAATATTGAAAGAATAAAAATCGTAGACTTTTTCGGTGAGTTTGTCGGTGGGGTGGGAAAACTCCAGCACGATAACGCGGCCGCCCGGCTTTAAAACCCGGTGCATCGAACGTAAGGCTGCGTCTTTGTCGGTGACGTTGCGTAAACCAAAGCCAATGCAGACGCAATCAAAAGTGTTAGTCTCAAATGGCAGGCATTCGGCGTTGACTTGCGCATAGCGAATATTGCTGATCAAGCCTTGGTCAATCAGTCGGTCGCGGCCCTTGCGCAGCATTTCAGAGTTGATGTCCGCCAGAACGACTTGGCCGTCTTTGCCGACGCGTTGTTCAAACAGCGCGCTCAAGTCACCTGTGCCGCCCGCTAGATCGAGCACCTGTTCGCCTTTGCGGACATTGCTGAGTTGCACGGCGACGCGCTTCCAAATTCGGTGTATGCCCAATGACATCAAGTCGTTCATGATGTCATATTGCGCTGCAACGGAATCGAATACGCCGCGAACTAGATTAACCTTTTCATCGACCGCGACTTGTTTGAAACCGAAATGAGTGGTGTTTTTAGAATTCATAGTCTACTACCTTGTTGCAGTTATGCTTTGCGCTGATGACCGGCTTTTTCCAGCCGCAAAAGATAATCGGCCCAAAGCGTTTGATAATCCGCACCTAGTTTATAGAGTAAATCCCAGGTATAGATGCCTGTGTTATGGCCGTCACTAAAGACCGGAGCGATGGCGTAATTGCCTATGGGCTTGATGTTGTTGATCGTGACATCTTGTTTGCCGATCTGCAGAATTTCCTGCCCGGGGGCATGGCCGAGCGCTTCCGCCGACGGGGTATAGACCCGCAAATATTCACAAGGCAGGTGGAAGGTTTGGCCATCATCAAAACTAATTTCCAAAATCGCCGAAAGCTGATGCAGTTTGATTTCAGTCGGTCTGGCGTTGGCAGGTTCTACAGTCAGGCGCATGTCAGCTATAAAATGTAGCGGCTAAGATCTTCATCTTCGACAAATTCGGCCAACTGCTTATCCACATATGCTGCATCGATAATAATGATTTTTTCGATTAAATCAGGCGCGCGGTAAGAAATATCTTCAAGCAAGCGCTCAAGGATGGTATGCAGTCGTCTGGCGCCAATATTTTCTGTAGTTTCGTTAACCTGCCAGCCTAGTTCGGCAATACGCTTAATGCCATCATCGGTGAATTTCAAGTCGACGCCTTCGGTGGCTAGCAAAGCCGCATATTGTTCGGTCAGGGAGGCATCGGGTTCGGTCAAAATGCGCACAAAATCATTAGCCGATAAAGCGTCCAGTTCGACTCGAATCGGAAACCGGCCTTGCAATTCAGGAATCAGATCTGATGGTTTGGTCAGATGAAAAGCGCCTGACGCGATGAATAAAATATGATCGGTTTTGATCGCGCCATATTTGGTGCTGACAGTGCTGCCTTCAACTAAGGGCAACAAGTCACGCTGCACGCCTTCACGCGATACTTCGCCGCCGCCGAGTTCGGAGCGTTTGCATATTTTATCGATTTCATCGAGAAACACGATGCCATTTTGCTCCACGGATTCAACGGCACGTTGCTTAATATCTTCGTCATTGATTAATTTGGCGGCCTCTTCTTCTTGTAAGACTTTCAGCGCCTTGCTAATTTTCATTTTACGGGTTCGCGTCTTGCCTGATCCGATGTTTTGGAACATGCCCTGCAATTGGCTGGTCATTTCTTCCATGCCTGGCGGTGCCATGATCTCAACGCCCATCGGCACGACATGTACTTCAACTTCAATTTCTTTGTCGTTTAAATTGCCTTCACGCAGTTTTTTGCGCATTTTTTGACGCGTTGCTTCGCCCGTTTCAGACAGCATGCCAGCATCGGCTCTGGGCAGCAAGATATCCAAAATTCTGTCTTCGGCGGCGTCAAAAGCGCGTGACTGAACTTTTTCCATTTCCGCCATCCGGGTCATTTTAATCGCAGTATCGGTTAAATCTCTGATGATAGATTCCACGTCCCGGCCAACATAACCCACTTCGGTAAATTTGGTCGCTTCGATTTTGATAAACGGCGCATTGGCCAAACGCGCCAAGCGCCTCGCAATTTCAGTTTTGCCGACACCGGTGGGGCCTATCATTAATATGTTTTTTGGCGTGATTTCATCGCGCAAGCTGGCATCGACTTTTTGTCGGCGCCACCGGTTGCGTAATGCGATCGCAACCGAACGTTTGGCGTTGGCTTGGCCGATAATGTGCTTGTCCAGCTCGTTAGCAATTTCCTTTGGGGTCATCTGTGTCATTCAATTATTCGTTGGGTTCTGCATCCAGTTCTTCGATGCGCAAGTTATGGTTGGTATAGATACAAATATCTGCGGCAATAGTAAGTGCACGCTCAACAATTTCGCGTGCGCTTAAATTGGTGTTTTCCAATAAGGCTCTGGCGGCGGCTTGGGCGTAGGCGCCTCCTGAGCCGATTGCCATTAAATTATCTTCGGGCTCAATCACATCGCCATTGCCGGAAATGATTAATGAAGTTTTCGCGTCGGCAATCGTCAATAGCGCTTCTAATCGGCGTAAAGCCCGGTCTGTGCGCCAGTCTTTGGTCATTTCAACCGCAGCGCGCATCAGATTTCCCCGGTTTTTTTCCAGTTTACCTTCGAAATGCTCGAACAAGGTAAAGGCATCGGCGGTCGCGCCGGCAAAGCCTGCGATGACTTTATCGTGATACAAACGCCTTACTTTTCGGGCATTGCCTTTCATGACCGTGTTCCCTAAAGTGACCTGGCCATCGCCGCCGATGACAACTTTGTCGCCACGGCGCACAGAAAGAATGGTTGTTCCTCTAAAATTCACTTTAAAATCCCAAATAAGCAATATATCCGGGTAATTTTACATGGTCTGCCGGTAAAATGTCAGAAAAACTAAAAGCATGGGTGATCACCGGATAGCTGACCGGCAAAAGCAAAATTGCTTGCCTCAGCCGAAACGCAACACTGTATCCTTATAAATAAGACCAATGCGCGAGTTTACTTAAAGTCAGTGGTTTGAGCGGTTATTTGAAAACCAGTTTTTTCTGGGTTTCCAGCAGGTAATCGCCTAGATCATGATTGAATCGGTCAAACTTTATGCCGTACTGATTGGGATGCGTGAGTGACCGTCTGGCCACTTTGGCGCTGATAGTAAATGTTTTTGAATCTTCGAATATTAACGTTAAAGTGATTTTTTTATTGACGCGCAGCTTTTTGTCAGTGCCAATCAAAACGCCTTTGCTGCTGATGTCAATTAAGTCGGCGGTAATGGTCTTACGTATGCGCAGGCCGAAGGTTAGCCAACTGATGATGCAAACCGAAGCATCGATATCCTCCCGCACATAACGTACTGCCGTGCGCTGATTTTGAATCGCGCCAGCGGGAAAGTCCAATTCAGGCCAGTCATCCTCATCGTTTAGGTTAATTGAATCGTCATCGAAATTGGCCATGGCACAACGGACTACACTAGGAGTTTTTAAATGTCAGTAGTTAAGTATTGTCTGGAAATAGGCAAATTACAAATATTGGCGGCGATAATGCTAAACTCGCGCGCTAAAAAATTAATGAATCCGGTAAAATTAGCTGTTAGATCAATGCCATTGTCAAGTCAGATGCGATTCAACAGTTTTTTTTTCCGGTTAAGTGTTTATTTTGTTTTAGCTATTCAACTAGTTAGCTGGAGTTTTTGCTATGCGGCTAATAAGCAGGTGATTAAAATCGCCTACTTAACACAAGCTCAACCACCACCGCCGTTTTTATCTAATCTTGATCAGTTTATCGAAAATAAGGGATATCACGGGGCGGTATTGGCTATCAAGGACAACAATACTACAGGACGGTTTACTGGGCAGACCTTCGCATTAGAACTGATTACCGTACCGCTAGAAGGTGATGTTATTGCGCTATTTAATAAAGCTGTAGCTAAGAAATACGATTATGTAGTGTCTTTGCTGGCCCAGGATCAGCTGCTCAAGGTCGCCGATTTACCAGCGGCAAAAGGGGTCTTATTTTTTGACGCTGTTACGAGAGACGATTCGTTGCGTAATGAGCAATGCCGAGCTAATGTGCTGCACATGCTGCCCAGCCGTTCAATGCGTGCAGATGCACTGGCTCAGTACATGATGAAAAAGCGCTGGAACCATTGGTTTTTGGTGGTGGGTGCTAACGCTGGGGATCGGCTTTATGCGCAAGCCATTCAGCGGGCAGCCAAGCGGTTTGGCAGTAAAATCGTCGCTGAAAAAGTTTGGGAGCACACCTTCGAGGCCAGACGAAATGCTCAGTCTGATGTATCGGTGTTTAGTCAGGTGGATGATTATGATGTGCTGGTTGTCGCCGATGAGCAAGGTGTTTTTGGCGAATATTTGGATTACCGGACGTGGCTGCCAAGACCCGTGATCGGCACCCAAGGGCTGATCGCCACTGCTTGGCATTGGACGCATGAGCAATGGGGCGCCGCGCAGATTCAAAATCGGTTTAAAGAACTAGCCGGGCGCTGGATGGAAGAACAGGATTATGGCGCTTATTTAGCGGTTAGGGCTATTGGCGAAGCCGCTAGTCGGACCCAATCAAACAGGCCGGAAGCGCTAAAGGCTTATTTGTTCAGTGAGCGCTTTGCTTTGCAGGGCTATAAAGGCGCGCCGCTCTCGTTTCGTGCCTGGGATGGCCAATTGCGCCAACCGATTTTGTTGGCAGGACCTCGGTCTTCAGTTTCGGTGGCGCCGATTGAAGGTTTCTTGCATCCCAAGACCGAGCTTGATACGCTCGGCTATGATCAAGCAGAGTCGACATGTAAGAGGATTGAAAATGAACATAAATAAAAAAACAGCGCTGATTTTAAGTGTTTTGCTGACGAGCGCGCAGGCGGAAACAGTGTTTGTTACGCTGGAAAAAGATAATGCCTTGGCGCTCGTTGATCCTGCTGCCGGAAAATTAATCAAAACCACCGCTGTCGGACAGCGTCCTCGCGGCATAGCCCTGAGCCCTGATCATAAGATTTTGTATATTGCCGTTAGCGATGATAATACGATTAAGCTGATCGACGCCAACACGCTGAAGGAAATAGGTCGCCTCCCTTCCGGTGACGACCCCGAAACATTTGCGTTAAATCCACAAGGTAATCGCCTGTATGTTTCCAACGAAGATGACAGTATGGTTACCGTGCTTGATACCGTCAAAAAGAAGCCGGTCAAGCAGATTAAAGTAGGTGTTGAACCGGAAGGAATAGCGGTCAGCCCCGACAATCAGTGGGTGGTTAGCGCGTCTGAAACGACTAATATGCTGCACTGGATAGACGCAAAAACCGGTGCGATTGTTGAAAATACCTTAGTGGATCCACGTCCGCGCGCCGTCAGTTTTACTGCAGACAGCCGGCAAGTATGGGCGACCTCGGAAATGGCGGGAACGCTAACGATTTTGGACAGCCAAACCAAGCAAATTGTGAAAACCCTGAAGTTCGCTATTCCTGGGGTTGCTTCCGATAAAATTCAACCGGTGGGCGTCGTTATCGACAAAAATAGAAACAGGGCCTATGTGGCATTGGGACCGGCCAATCGTGTCGCGGTTATCAATGGCCAGACATTGACGGTAGAAAATTATTTACTAGTAGGGCAGCGAGTTTGGAATCTAGCTTTTTCTTCGGATCAGAAATGGCTTTACACAACCAATGGTCTGAGTAATGACATTTCGATCATTGATTTGGAAAAACAACAAGTGACTAAATCAATAGCTGTCGGTTCTTATCCGTGGGGAATTGCTGCCAAGCCATGAACGAAAGTCAAGCTTTGGTTATAGAAGGCGTCAGTTTTTCCTACAGCGGAAAAAAAGCGCTGGATCAGGTCAGTTTTTCGGTGCCATCTGGCGCTTGCGTCGTGTTGCTGGGTCCTAACGGCGCCGGAAAAAGCACCTTATTCGCACTGATAACCCGTTTATACGATACCGGCCAGGGTCGAATTGAAATTGGCGGCCATGAGGTCAGACGGGAAACACGAAAAGCATTGGCTAAATTGGGTGTTGTGTTTCAACAATCAACACTCGACCTGGATCTGACCGTGATGCAGAATTTACGCTATCATTCGGCGCTTCATGGAATGTCGCGTAAAATTTCTTTGTTGCGGATCCAACAAGAATTAGAAAGGCTAAACATGTATGAACGCCGGTTCGAAAAAATTCGGCAGCTGAATGGCGGCCACAGAAGGCGCGTTGAGATTGCCCGTGCTTTGCTGCACAAACCGTCCTTGCTGCTCTTGGACGAGCCAACAGTGGGGCTTGATCTGCCTAGTCGCCAGGCGATTGTGGATCATGTTCATCGTTTAGTTGCCGAGGCCAATATTGCTGTGTTATGGGCGACGCACTTAATTGATGAGATCTACCAAGACGATGGGTTGATTGTGTTGGACAAGGGCAAAGTTAAAGCCAAAGGAAGCATTGAGGCAGTTTTAAGCGGTTCCCACACAACTTCGATTAAAGATGCATTTTTTAGCTTAACCCAGTGAGAGCAAGCATGGCTGTGATTCATTATTGGCGTGCGATGAGCGGTATTATATGGCGTGAGTGCGGACGTTTTATCACTCAGCGGGAACGCTTTGTTTCTGCTTTGGTTAGGCCATTGGTTTGGTTATTCGTTTTTGCCGCCGGTTTTCGCTCAGCTTTGGGGCTCGCCATTATGCCGCCTTACGAAACTTATATTTTGTATGAAGTTTATATTACGCCTGGACTTATTGGGATGATTCAGCTGTTTAATGGCATGCAAAGCTCGTTGTCAATGGTTTATGATCGCGAAATGGGCAGTATGCGTATCTTAATGATCTGTCCATTGCCGCGCTGGTTTTTACTGTTGAGTAAATTGTTGGCGGGAACCTTTGTATCGATTTTGCAGGTTTATGTTTTTTTGGCGATTGCTTGGCTATATCAGATTGAGCTGCCTTGGCAAGGGTACTTGTGGGCTTTGCCGGCGCTTATTCTGTCAGGCATGATGCTGGGTGCTCTAGGCTTGTTGTTGTCATCCTTTATCAAACAGTTGGAAAATTTCGCGGGGGTGATGAATTTTGTGATTTTCCCGATGCTTTTTATGTCGACTGCGCTTTATCCGTTGTGGAAAATAAAAGAATCGAGCATTTTGTTGCATAATTTGGCGCGCTTTAACCCCTTCTCGCAAGCGGTTGAGTTAACCCGCTTTGCGCTCTACGGCCAATTCAATCAGGGTGCGTTTGGTTTTACGTTGTTGGCTTTTGTGGTTTTTATTTTCGCCGCTATCATTGGCTATAATCCTTCCAAAGGCATGATGATTCGAAAGGGAGGCGGATAGTCCACGCGTAACATGCCAGTTATGGAATTGGCTGAGTTCATGATAACGTGATTATTGATTTGAGACTGTAATCAATCAAACGGCGGAAGTTTACGGCTTCTTAACTTAAAAAAGCAACGCAATCAAATCGGTGTTTATTTGAAAAGCTCTTATTTTTTGGTTATTCCAAAACAACTGGATTATCCTCAGCGCTTAAGAGATTTCGAAAGCAAAGCGCTGCAACAATGGATAGATGAATTGCCGACGGCAAATCCGGCTTTAGCGACGCGTTTAATTCACGATTTTATTTCCGAGTTTAATTCAATTCATATGAGTCCTCAGTTAAGGCTGGATGCGCTCGAATTGCTGCGTCCCAGCGTTTTGGTGATCGAGGACTATTTAAGAGACCGTTTGATCAAGACGGGTTTTCCGAAAGAGGAAAACCATATCAAAATTTTAAATGTGCTAACGGCTGTCGAAAAAGCCTTTACGATCAGCTATTGGATGGTCGTGAAGGAGTTGACGAACCGTGATGTGGGTTGGCTTCAGGGCAAAAATGTGGCTTTGGCCATTCAGCGTACGATAAAAGGTCTTAGCAGCATCGTCATTAGCCATTTTTTGATGGGTATGCCGATTCCGGACTGGGTTTGGATTGACTTGCATTCCTTATATAAGCTGAGTGTCAAAACCAAAAAAAACCTGGCCAAAGTCGATAACGATTTATTCCAAATAAACAAATCCAGTACACCTGAGGATTGCTACCGGCAAATTTTGCTGCTTAGCTTGGCAAACCCGGCTGGATTGATGCAGAAAGAAATTCTGCTGGTCTACTCATTTATTGAAACCATAGAGGCGTCTGTCAGCTTAAAGTCTGAGCAGGTCGCGAATCAGGAAGTGCAATGCCTGATATTATCTGATGAAGACCAGCCGCCGTTTTTTCAAGCAGAGCCCGCGACAACGTCGGATTCATCCTGTCTATATTTGGATTTTACCAAATTGCATCAAGTGTTTGCGCAAAAGGAGAAGCTCAACTGTTCAAATGAGGGGCGTTTCAGTTCAAACTACGCTTTTTATAAAAGTAACGAAAAGCCTTCGCTGGAGTTGCTCGAATACCTTTGTCAGCGCTGGTCGGGCATTGATTTGCAAGGCCAGCCTTTATTTGGCGACAGGCTCGATAGATACATGACCGTTGGTTTGGTGTCAACAATTGATCTGCAAAATTCGCTTGCGCCGCAGGGGATATTGCATGGCTTCTCTGATAAAGAACAAGAGTTTCTGGTGCAGTCTGAGTCAGATAGGTTATTGTCTTGTGTGTTTAAAAAAACCGGCGTTCTTTCCGTTGGCAGCATGGTGAGCTTTAGGCGGGCCGATAAATTTGAAAGCCACCGTTTGATTGGTATTGTCGATAAACTTGAAGTGACCAAGCAAAACAACAAGATAAATTTTGGAATCGAGTTGCTGACTACGCAGTCAATTTCAGTCACCTATTTGCAAATTAATGCCGGAAAAGACGACAATCCGCAAAAAGCGTTGTTTTATACTGCAAGTCAGCCAGCGGGAGGCACTTATATCGCTACTGACAATTTTATTTTGAAAGATAACGACGTCATTCGGCTGTTTATTAATCAAGAAAACTTTCCGGTCGTGCTAAAAAATAAAAAAAATATTGGCTTAGGGTATTGGCAGTTTACTTGCTTTAGAGTTTCTGATCGGGGCCCAGGGCCGCAATCGCAAAAAGGCTATGATTTTATATAATGCGTTATTTTCCAATGCTTTCCAGGCAAGAGATTGTTTTCTCAACAGTTTACTTTATCCAGTTGTTAACAGAATAATTTAGTCATGAGCTAGCCATCTGCAGGATTTTGAATTGCCGCGCTAGATTTAGAAGATCGCATCGTACAAAAGCACTTGAAAAGTTTTTTCTTCGTGGTACCTTGGTGCATTAAGCGGGAAATTCATGCTGTCCGCTTATCAATAAACTGGCTGCAAACAGATTGTAGAGCTTGCTTCGAGCGCGAAGTTTGTTACTGGTTGGTCGGCAAGCATTTAGAGATTTATGCAATATAAAGCCTTAGATAATAAAAACTACATAATCGTGAGAATGAGATATGAGCAAAGAAGAAAACGCAAAGCAAGCTATAGAATCAACTAAAAAAATTGTTGGAAACATCGTTTCTTTATCGATGGAGTTAAAGGAAAAAAATCCAAAAGTTTTTTTTGGCGCAGTTGGAGGCGTTGTTGTGTTGCTGTTGATAATGATGATGAGCGGCGGAAGCAGCAGACCATCCTTGCCAGCCGGGCCGGGAATAAAAAATATGGTCATTGGCCAGCAATATACCCTAAAAAGCGCCAATTCTTATGACCCTGCCGCGACTGTTCGCTTGGTGTCGGTTCCAGGCGCGATGGCCGCTTATGATGACTCGGAAGAGGCGGATAGAAATGGCGCTTGCCAGCATATGCCTCAAGGTACCAAAGTGACCGCTGTTGAGTTCCAGGATTTCGCCGGAAAGAAAAACGCCTTTGTTAAGGTCAGAATGGAAGACGGCGAATGTAAAGGAAACGAAGGCTGGGCTTTAGCAATAGACGTGCAGTAGCTCGAAATAAGTTGACGACATAGAGCTTCACTTTATATAATGATTAGATGAACTCAAGTGCGGGAATAGCTCAGTGGTAGAGCACAACCTTGCCAAGGTTGGGGTCGCGAGTTCGAATCTCGTTTCCCGCTCCAACAAATAACAAAAAAGCCGCGAATCACCGCGGCTTTTTTATTACTTTGCTTTTGGCTGCGTAGCAAAATGGTTATGCAGTGGCCTGCAAAGCCATCTACGCCGGTTCGATTCCGGCCGCAGCCTCCATCTAACTATTTTTTAGCGTTCTAAGAAGTCCTAAAACCCGCAGCTTATCTAGCTTGTCGGGTTTTTTTATGCCTATAGCGTCCGTTAAGGTGTGTTGACATACCGTCACTTTTGACGGTATAAATGACGGTATATTCAAATTATCCGGAGCTTGTACCGTCATGCCGCTCTCTGATACCGCCATCAAAAACGCCAAACCCAATAAGGACAAGACTTTCAAGATTCCCGATGAAAAAGGGATGTATTTACTTGTACGCCAAAATGGCAGCAAATACTTTCGATTTGATTATCGTTTTGAGGGTAAGCGAAAAACGATTGCTCTTGGCGTTTATCCAGATACAAGTTTAAAAGCTGCCAGAACAAAACGTGACTTAGCGCGTGAGCAAATCGCTAACGGCATTGATCCAGCCGAAAACAGAAAAGCGGTTAAACAATCTAAAGCGGAAAATGCTGGAAGTAGCTTTGAAGTCATTGCCCGTGAATGGGGGGCAAAAAATGTTACAACCTGGCCAGAAAAAAACGACCGATCAAAACGGATGTTGGAGCGTAATATTTTTCCTTGGCTGGGTGGAAAACCAATAGCCGACATTTTGCCGCGTCATATTTTGGAATGCTTACGGCGCATTGAAGATCGTGGCACCATCGAAACCGCGCACAGGACGCTTCAGCTATGCGGCCAAGTTTTTCGTTATGCCGTAGCTACTGGCCGGGCAGATCGGGACATAACGCAAGACCTTAGAGGCGCTTTGCCACCAGCTAAAGGCGAACACTTTGCCGCCATTACTGAGCCGAAACATGTTGCTGAATTACTCAGAGCGATTGATGGCTATCAAGGCTCATTACCTGCTATTTGTGCATTGAAACTTGCGCCCCTGGTATTTGTAAGGCCGGGTGAGCTTCGGGCTGCCAAGTGGCAAGATTTTGACCTTGACGCAAAAGAATGGCGTTATTTTGTATCAAAAACCCAGGTTCAACATATTGTGCCATTATCCAGACAAGCCCTTGAATTGCTTGGCGAATTAAAAACATTAACCGGGCGTGGCGTTTGGCTATTTCCCAGTGAGCGCAACCCAGGCAACACGCAAGCCGGGCGCTGCATGAGCGAAAATACGCTGAATGCCGCGCTAAAGCGACTGGGTTACGGCAAAGATGAAATGACCGCTCACGGATTCAGGGCTATGGCCCGAACCATTCTTGATGAAGTGCTGGGTTTTAGGCCCGACTTCATCGAACACCAGCTTGCGCATGCGGTTCGCGATCCGAACGGACGCGCTTACAATCGCACAGCGCACCTTGCCGAGCGTAAGAAAATGATGCAGGCTTGGTCGGATTATCTGGACAGGTTGAAGAATGGTGCGGATGTAATACCGTTTAAGAAAAATGCCTAAATCCGCAATTGTGGCGGGTATTGACTTTTTATTTTCACTGAAACATCAAAATGTTATTTTTTCTTGAAAAAGAAATGTTGACACATTAAAAAATAGTTGTAGACAAATTCAAACAATGCTATGTTTTTGCACAAGCTGACGTTTCGCGTTAGCTCAATTTTTCTTAATACACCGTCGTGATGACTGGAGTTTCAAAATGCAAAGTACAAATAAGCGCATCATCCGCCTGCCCGAAGTAATCCACCGCACCGGTTTAAGCCGCAGCACTATCTATAAGCTTATTTCAACGGGCAACTTCCCAAAACAGATCAAATTGAGTGCTCGATCGATGGGCTTTCTCGAACATGACGTTGAAGACTGGGTATCAACCAAGCTGACTAATCAATAAAAAACCCCGGACCTAACTTTAAATTTAGGCCGGGGCTTTTATTGTCAACAAAAATGAAACTATCTAGGCGAAGATAGTGTATCAGTTTGCTGGCATAAAACAACGGCCAAAGGAGTTGCTTTATGACTATCGAAACTCAATTCAAAGACGCGTCCGCACAAGCCGGTATTATTTTCGACGGCCCCATCACCGCCGATGGCAAGCTGCACCGCTGCCATTTGGACGGCCACAAGGCCGGTTCACGGAACGGTGCGTATATCCTGCACCTTGACGGCATACCAGCAGGGTGGGCATTGGATTACAAATCAGGCCAATCGTTCACCTGGCGTTCTGATGGCGGCAAGGCTCGATTATCTCAATCAGACCTGGCCAACATCGAGGCGCTTAAACAGCAGCGCCAAGCGGAGCGTAAGCAGGCCAATCTATTGGCGACTGAAAAGGCGCTCTGGATTTGGTCACGCTCAAAACCTATTGCCCACCCTGCAGAACATCCCTACCTGGTCAAAAAGCAGATTCAGCCGCATGGCACCCGGTTGAGTCACTATCAAGACTCCAAGTCACTGGTTATTCCGATCATCAACCAGCAAGCGAAGTTGACCAGCCTTCAGTTTATCGACGAGGACGGCAGCAAGCGCTTTTTGCCGGGCGGTGAGTTGAAAGGTTGTTTTATGGGAATTGGTTCTGTGGACATGAACAAAGCCCAAGACAAGCCCGGAAACATCCTGATTTGTGAAGGCTTTGCCACCGGCGCAAGTCTGTGTGAGTGGTACCGTCAGCCTGTTATCGTGGCGTTCAACGCTGGAAATTTAGAGCCGGTTGCCAAGGTGATTCGTGAACTGTACCCAGACAGCACGCTGATTATCTGCGGTGATAATGACCCGTCGGGAGTTGGTCAAGATTCTGCCAGAAAAGCTGCGTTAGCCTGTAGTGGCCGGTATCTCTTGCCGCCCAAGGTTGGGATTGATTTCAACGACCTGATTACTATTTGGCGAAGCAACAGGGTGGTCGCATGAATGAAGTTTTAAGCCTGGACGATGCCATTGAGGCTGATCTTGCTACAACTGCTACAAAAATTCAGCCGGAACCCTTACGAGCGGCTATTTCATCCGCCGATCCTTACCCGATTGATGCTTTAGGAGCGGTACTGGGCGGCGCGGCCAAGGCGTTACATGAAACCGTTAAAGCGCCATTAACGCTATGCGCTCAGTCGGTACTGGCAGCGGCTTCATTGGCGGCTCAAGCGCATTTTGACGTAGTTTTGCCGTGGGGCAGTAAAAAGCCGTTGAGCCTGTTTTTGCTCACCGTGGCCGAATCTGGCGAGCGCAAAAGCTCAACCGATGATGTGGTATTGGGCGCGGCGAAAGCGCAGGAGCGGGCCGATATGCAAGGTTACCAGGTCCTATTGGATGCTTATGAAGCCGAACTTGCGCAGTGGAAAACCAAAAACGAAGCCGCAATTAAAAAGGCAGCCAAGGCCAAAACACAGGCTTTTGCCGACGATGCCGCCAACGACGTGCACGAGGCCGGGCCAAAACCTAAAGAACCGATCATGCCGCTACGGTTTGTGACTGATCCAACCGTTGAAGGGCTTTATAAGTTGTTGGCGGTATCACAACCCAGCGTGGCGCTGTTTTCCGACGAAGGCGGCCTATTGATTGGCGGCCATGCGCTCAATTCTGACAATGCCTTAAAAACGATGGCGCGATGGTGCAAGCTATGGGACGGCTCACCATTCGACAGGGTGCGGGCAGGCGATGGCTCAGGGGTTTTGTACGGGCGGCGCATGGCATTACACCAACTGGCACAGCCCGAAGTGATGCAAACCTTATTAGGTGATCGAATGGCGAACGGGCAAGGTTTTTTGGCGCGGTGTTTAACGGCATGGCCTGAATCAACCATCGGCAGCCGCGAACTAACCCGGTTTGAGCGGGCCGAGGACAAGAGCGAAATCAAGCGACTGTTTGCCGTGCTAAAAACACTTATGGAAGCGCAGCCACATACAAATCTGATCAACGAACAAGAGCTTGATCCCATTGAACTGCCATTGAGTAGCGATGCTCAAGACATGGCGCTCAATGCCGTCAATCAGTTTGAGCGGCTGATGCGCGATGGCGCGGAATTGTGTGAACTTCGGGACAGAACCAGCAAGGCCGTTGAAAATGCTTGCCGCATTGCTGGCGTGTTGGCGGTAATCGAGCATGGCGTGGCGGCGCGGGTAATCGATGCCAAGCATCTTGAAAGCGGGCTTATCTTGGTGCAATGGTATTTAGGCGAAGCTTTGCGGCTTAGGTCGACGGCGGTTATACCGCAATCGGTACTGGATGCTGAAGCTTTGTCAAAGTGGCTGGATAGTCGAGGGCAAAAGCTATTCGGTACTAGCGTCATTCTCAACAAAGGCCCAAACTCGTTGCGCAACAAAGAGCGTTTGAAGGCGGCAATCAATGAGCTTGTAGAGAATGGTTATATTGAAGCAAATCCGCCGGGTGTCGAGATTGACGGCAAAAAAGTCAAAGCGTCGTGGAGGGTTTGCTATGTGGTTTGATCCCCGAAAAAACGAAAATATTAGAACACACCCTATTGCGAATCTTGCGAATTTTGCGAATTTGCATGCCCAAACAAACGCCGATTCGCAGAATTCGCAGAATTCGCAACGGGTAGACAGTCACGCAAAATTAAAAAACCCTGAAGGGTTTGAGTTATTTGAAACAGAACAGCAATCAGCCGACGACCGCCATTATTGCCATGAGTGTCAGAATTTAAGGCAAGGGTTATGCACAAAGCAAAAATTCAGGCCGGTTGACGATATTCCGAGGCGGTGCATTGACTTTAGCCAGACGGCGCACCAAGCCAATAAAACGTTTTCAGATCGAGACAAAGCCAGCATTCTTGCATGGCTACATTATATTAGTGAGAACAATCAGGAAATCATTGACGAAGTTTTGGACAAATGCCGGTCTGATCCAGACGCGCTGGCTTATTACCTGGGCCGATCCAGAGAAGCGCCAGAAGCCAAGCCGGTGCAATGCCAAGACTGCACGCATTTCAAAAGCTTTACCGGCAAAGGCGGCGCGGGTGCTTGCGGTATCGGCGTGCAACCAAATGGCATTACGCATTGGTTTGATACGGCTCACTTTTGCAATGAGTTCAGAGCTATTTGTGGAAAATCCTGATGGCTTTAAATTCGCGCCTGGCGCGAATTTAAGATGCATCAATCCTTTCAGCGGCTTCACTGGGTTTGTCGCCCATGGGCGACAATATCCCCGAAAGAAACTAATAGGACAGCTCAATTTTGAGCCGTCAACTTACAAACTCAAATTCGCGTTTAACGCGAATTCCAATCAAACAATCTACTGCCGAGAGGCAGAGGAGTACATATGTTAGACGCACTGATCAGCGGTAAGCTAATTAAAGACACTGAATTAAAAACCAGCCAAAACGGAAAGCCCTATTGCCAGTTTTTACTGGGCGTTAATGCTGAAGGCCCGGACAACATTGTTGTTTCCGGTATTGCTTTCGGCAGTCATGCTGATCGAATTTCACGGCTTGGAAAAGGCGATGCATTGGCGGTTATTGGCGCAATAAAGCCGACTGATTGGCAGGATAAAAATACAGGCGAGACACGCCACGGGCTGAGTGTGACGGTTAATAATGTCTTGTCTGTTTACGACATCAGCAAAAAGCGTAAAACTTCGAACTTTCAAAGTTCAAGGAGCGAAGCTAATGACGAAGAAGGCTAAAAGCACGCTGCAAATATCCGCCAAGGAAGACGAAAGCTTAGACAATGCAATGGCGCGGGTTATGTCGATGCCTGAGACGCAGGCGGCGCTGACTATTCGGCAATGGCAAGACCCAGCATTACCGGAAAGCATGGACATTAACGCCACGATTGCAGAGCTTAAAGAGCAATCGAAAATCCTGAAAGCAGGCGGCATGCAACGGGCAGAATCTATGCTGTTGGCCCAAGCGCAAACATTGGATGAATTGTTTAACAACCTGGCGAGAAAGGCGCATAAATGCGAATATCTCAGCCAGTTTGAAGCGAATTTGAAGCTTGCGCTCAAAGCCCAGAATCAATGCCGCATGACACTGGAAACCTTGAGCAATATCAAAAACCCGCCGGTCGTCTATGCCAAACAAGCCAACATTGCCCACGGGCCGCAACAGGTTAACAATGGCGTACCCGCTACGCACGCGGCGGAAAATCAAAAACAGCAAAACGAACTATTAACGGTGAATCATGGCAAGACATTGGACGGCGGAAGAGCGGGTGAAACAATCGGCGGCAATCCGGCAATGGCAACCCTGGAATAATGCTACAGGGCCGCGCACAAAAGCAGGTAAGCTGATAGCCGCGCGCAATGCCTATAAGGGAGGATCGCGGGCTTTGTTGCGTGAAATATCGGCTATGCTGAAACAGCAAAAGCGCGATTTGGATTTAGCAGCAATCAATATTTTTTCGCAAATTTTATGAAAAAGGAGGCCGTATGGCTTGGTATGACGATTATTTTAAAAGCAGTAACAATCTTGGTTTATTATCATCAAACAAAATTGATTCAAAAGATGGTGAAACGGATTTTGACGCGAATACCGCCATGCTGAATGCTGGCGTTGGATTACTTTCCGGCAATTATCGGCCACTTTTAAGTACTGCTTTAACCGACGGCAAAGCCCCAAGTCGTGAAGATAAGTTATTGAATTTTGGCGCCGGATTGTTGGCCAGCAGTCAAGAAACCCCCGTCCCGCGTTACGCGCCGCCCTTTGCCTGGCAAACCGATGCGCCCCAGCCATTTTCAAATTATAGTCAGACGGCGGATTTCGAGCCAGCGCACGGCTCTACAGGGGTGGTTTATGATAGCCAAGGTTCGCCGCTTGGGTTTGGTTCTAAGCTAAGGCCGTTCCAATCCAGAAATCAGCGCTTGCCTGATTTGCTTAATCAAATGCTACTGCTGTCGATGAGGTCAGGGAAGTTGTGACCAAGGGCATAAAACCGGCGAGCGGCGCTGGCAAGTCAATGGACACTGCCAGCGTTACCAACCTGGGTGACACCGCTCTCCAGGATACCGCTCAATTGAAAAACTATCAGTTGGAGGCGTCAGGTCTACAAGTGAAGACGCCTTTACGCTTGCGACGCCAGTCCCGCAAGCAACAACTGGAAGCTACCGGCTGGAATCATCCAGTCTACGAAAGCGGATGATTTTACCCCCTCAGCCCAATTCCAGAGGGGAACGACCGGTTTAGTAGTGACGCCGCGTCCAAACGGTCTACAGACTTGTCTGGTCAGCGATTAAGCTCTAATGCATCGACTCCTGCATTAAACGGCGGTGCACCTACCGAGGGCAGCGATACCCTCAATGAAAATATATCACGAAACCCTTGAGACAATAAATTGTATTGCTTGAATGCAAATGATATTCTCGCAACCCCTAACTATTTTATTTTTAAGGTGCTGAAAATGAAAAAAATAATAATGATTATGTGCTTTCTGTTTGTTTCAAATATGGCCGCCGCCGCTTGTATTCGTGCTGACATGACGGGAACGTGGATCATATATACCATGTTTGATAGAGTTGGCCGGTGTACTGTGTTTTTTCCGGCGACTGGAAACACCATAAGTACTAATTCTGTTTGCCAAATTCCTGGAGTCGGCAATGTGCCAATAAGAGGCACGTTAAATATACGATCAAGCTGCCAGATTACAGGCTCAACTAATATTGGAGGGCAAGCTCGAAACATCGATGCTTGGCTAAGCAAAGATAAAAATGATATTTCAGGTATGGGCTGGAATGGCGCAATTGGGTTTGTATTTTCAGGTGTTAAGTTATAAAGGAACTTCGAACTTTCAAAGTTCCTAGTTCTTCAAACTCATTTTGATACTTTCGAATAAGCCTGATCACAATTTTGCGTTCCTACAGATATGAGCGAACATTCCGATTCTATTAAAGAGATTCTAACCTGGTTCGGGCTTTATGCTTTTGCGAAGCCCTTGGGTTATTTGCTCATCTCATTTTTGGCTATTCTGGTTACTGCTTTAGGCGCTCACACAAAAAACCGGCTAATGAGTTTTTGGCGCAACAGCAGGATTAGAAAATAGCCTGCAATGAAATATTAGGTAACCCTAATAACCAGCCTGGCAAGAAGTAGAGTAGCGCCAACTTTTCAACCAAACATAATTGTTTTACTTTGAGCGTAACCCCCGGCGTAACCCCGGAAAATAAAAAAGGCCTTCGATTTCTCGTAAGGGCTTAGCACTAAAGCCATTTTGATCACTGTTTTATAACTATACTGTTCCTGTTAACATAACAAGGGGGGATTTATGAAGAAACTCATTGCTTCCGTATTATTTGGAATTGTCGGTTGCAGCATATTATCTGGAACATTAACGCCACAGTTGCTTAGAGATAAGGCAGGCTTTGAATTGTGCGACATGCATCAAGCGATTTTTCAATCTGAGGAAAACAGGCGCGTCATATCCAAGGAACTTAATGCAAGAAATTACGACTGCGCCGACTATTTAGCCAGAAAGCAAGGTAATATAAATTCTGCAATCTCTAACTTTTCTGGCTATTACAATAACAAACTTCAACAGGATCAGGACTATTACCAACGCAATAGACCAACTAACTGCATTACTCAGTGGTTTGGAAATGCTTATCATACAACTTGCCAGTAGCGTTATGGCCGCTTGGTTATTAATCAAAATGGAGGAGTAAAAACCAAAAGTGTTACCCTAATTGGGTTTGTATTTTCAGGTGTTAAGTTATAAAGGAACTTCGAACTTTCAAAGTTCCTAGTTCTTCAAACTCATTTTGATACTTTCGAATAAGCCTGATCACAATTTTGCGTTCCTACAGATATGAGCGAACATTCCGATTCTATTAAAGAGATTCTAACCTGGTTCGGGCTTTATGCTTTTGCGAAGCCCTTGGGTTATTTGCTCATCTCATTTTTGGCTATTCTGGTTACTGCTTTAGGCGCTCACACAAAAAACCGGCTAATGAGTTTTTGGCGCAACAGCAGGATTAGAAAATAGCCTGCAATGAAATATTAGGTAACCCTAATAACCAGCCTGGCAAGAAGTAGAGTAGCGCCAACTTTTCAACCAAACATAATTGTTTTACTTTGAGCGTAACCCCCGGCGTAACCCCGGAAAATAAAAAAGGCCTTCGATTTCTCGTAAGGGCTTAGCACTAAAGCCATTTTGATCACTGTTTTATAACTATACTGTTCCTGTTAACATAACAAGGGGGGATTTATGAAGAAACTCATTGCTTCCGTATTATTTGGAATTGTCGGTTGCAGCATATTATCTGGAACATTAACGCCACAGTTGCTTAGAGATAAGGCAGGCTTTGAATTGTGCGACATGCATCAAGCGATTTTTCAATCTGAGGAAAACAGGCGCGTCATATCCAAGGAACTTAATGCAAGAAATTACGACTGCGCCGACTATTTAGCCAGAAAGCAAGGTAATATAAATTCTGCAATCTCTAACTTTTCTGGCTATTACAATAACAAACTTCAACAGGATCAGGACTATTACCAACGCAATAGACCAACTAACTGCATTACTCAGTGGTTTGGAAATGCTTATCATACAACTTGCCAGTAGCGTTATGGCCGCTTGGTTATTAATCAAAATGGAGGAGTAAAAACCAAAAGTGTTACCCTAATTGGGTTTGTATTTTCAGGTGTTAAGTTATAAAGAACGCTTCAAACCTGGGCAGTATTGAATAAGTGACGGTACATTTGACGGTATATTTTAAAATCTAAAATAAAGAAGTCTTTGTTTTAGCGGTCTACAGAGTGTAATGTGATAGAGGCCGCACCATCTAACGATTTTAACAAATCCAAGCTTTCCAAGTGATTAGTCAAGCGATTTGAAAAATCGTCTGCTATATCTGGTTTCGGTGTGATAGAGTTTTTGCCCTGAAAATAAATTCAAACGAATAGATCATCGCCTTGAAAAAATGACAGAAAAGGGTAACGCGTTGCAGCACACGCCGATGATGCAGCAGTATTTGCGCATTAAATCGGCTCATCCGGAATTGCTGCTGTTTTATCGCATGGGTGATTTTTACGAGTTGTTTTTCGATGACGCTAAAAAAGCCTCTCAATTGCTTGACATCACGTTGACTAGCCGCGGTCATTCGGCTGGTCAGCCGATACCGATGGCGGGCATTCCTTATCATGCGGCGGAAAATTATCTTGCGCGATTGCTGCGGCAGGGTGAATCGGTTGCTATATGCGAGCAAATTGGCGATCCGGCCTTAGCAAAAGGGCCGGTTGAGCGGAAAGTAGTGCGAATTGTTACGCCTGGCACAGTAACCGATGAGTCTCTGTTGGAGGAACGCAAGGACAATTTGTTAGTTGCCATTTGCTTCGCGAATCATCGCTATGGTATTGCAAGCCTGGATATGAGCAGTGGGCGCTTCATTTTGCAAGAAGCTAATTTGGGCGAGCAGATGCTGAGCGAAATTACTCGGCTTGATCCAGTAGAACTGTTGATTAGCGAAGACTGGCCGGCGCCATCAGTCTTGAAGCAGCGCGCGGGCTTAAGTCGAAGGCCGTCTTGGCACTTTGATGCGGAAAGCGCTAGGCAGAGAGTCTTAAAGCAATTCAATACGCGTGATTTAACGGGTTATGGCTGCGACGAAATGGTTTCTGCGGTTGCCGCCGCTGGCGCGCTATTGCACTATGTGCATGATACACAGCTCAGCGTTTTGCCGCATATTCAAGGTATCCGCATTGAGGCCAGTGATGACAGTATTTTTCTGGATGCGGCCAGCCGACGTAATTTGGAATTGGATTTTCATCCTAGCAGTTCAAACCGATATACCTTGCTGGGCATTCTGGACAAAACGGCAACCGCCATGGGTAGTCGCTGCATACGGCGTTGGCTGCATCGCCCTTTGCGCGATCATGCCGTGCTTCGGCACCGTTACGCAGCCATTGAAACACTTTTGAATGACCGTCTGCACCGCTCGGTCAACATGCATTTGCGCCAAGTTGGCGATCTTGAAAGAATCAGTTCTCGGATTGCGTTGAAATCGGCGCGGCCAAGAGATTTACTGGTCTTACGTCAAACTCTGGAGGCTCTGCCGGTTTTGCAGCAATTGCTAGCCGCTGTAGATAATCCTGAGTTGGAGCGCCTGCGTGTGCAAATAGCTGAATTTCCAAATCTTGTGAATTTGTTGCAGCAGGCGATCGTGGACAATCCGCCAGTATTGATTCGAGACGGTGGTGTGATTGCGGCAGGATATCATCCAGAACTTGATGAACTGCGTGGTTTAAGTCAAAACGCCGATCAATTTTTACTTGATATGGAACTGCGGGAAAAAGCCGCGACGGGCATCGCCAATCTAAAAGTCAACTTTAATCGTGTGCATGGCTACTACATTGAAATTTCTCATGCCCAAGCCGAAAAAGCGCCAGCGCATTATACGCGTAAACAAACTTTGAAAGGCGCTGAGCGATACATCACTGAAGAGTTAAAAAATTTCGAGAACAAGGTTCTGAGCGCAAAAGAAAAAGCATTAACCTTCGAAAAATATTTATACGATGAGTTGCTTGGTTTGCTTGCGGCTGAGTTAATACCCTTACAACAGTGCGCAACGGCATTGGCGGAGCTGGATGTTTTGGTTACTTTTGCCGAGCGTTCAGAAGCTTTAAATTGGACGCAACCGATATTGATTGATAAGCCTGGCATCACTATCGAGGCAGGTCGGCATCCGGTTGTTGAGCAGGTTTCTGACAGTCCATTCGTGGCCAACGATTTGGTTTTTAATCATCAGCGCCGAATGCTGATGATTACTGGACCGAACATGGGAGGGAAGTCAACTTATATGCGTCAGGCCGCGTTGATTGTCATTATGGCGCATATGGGTTGTTATGCGCCAGCCAACAAGCTGATTTGCGGGCCGGTGGATAAGATTTTTACCCGCATCGGTGCATCGGACGACCTTGTCAGCGGACGCTCAACTTTTATGGTGGAAATGTCCGAAACCGCGAATATTTTGCATAATGCGACAGCGAAAAGTTTGATTCTGATGGACGAAATCGGTCGGGGAACCAGTACCTTTGATGGCTTATCTTTGGCCTGGGCTTGCGCGGATTATTTGGCTCGTGAGATCAAAGCGTTTACTTTATTTGCGACGCATTATTTTGAGCTGACTGTGTTGGCTGATGAGCAAAAAACGGTTCATAACGTGCATCTTGATGCCATTGAGCATGCGGATAAAATTATTTTTCTGCATGTGCTGAAGGATGGTCCAGCCAATCAAAGTTATGGTTTACAAGTCGCGGCTTTGGCTGGCGTGCCGCGCATGGTTATTGATAAAGCGAAGGCAAAACTTAGGCATTTGGAAAATACGGCTTATATCGATCAGCAAAAGAAGCAGGGCTTTAATCAGTTGGATTTATTTTCAACCAGCGAAAGTCATCCCGTGGTGCAGGCGCTTGAAGAGTTAAGTCTGGACGAGCTGAGCCCTAAGCAAGCTTTGGATTTGCTTTACCGGCTTAAAGTTTTGGTTTAAAAGCTTATTTCGTTGGTATTTTGCAGTTGCCGACGGCTGCCGGTGCAGTGCTTTAGGTGGTGGGCTGGTGCTTTTCGAAGCGTTCGCGAGTAAATGAAAATGAGTGGTTTTATGGTTGGCGGAGAGAGAGGGGTTCGAACCCTCGATGGGCTATAACACCCATACTCCCTTAGCAGGGGAGCGCCTTCAGCCTCTCGGCCATCTCTCCTTAATTGTTTATTCCCCGGAACCAGTTAATCCTGCAGAATCTGCTTGCTCTTTTTTAATTCTTTCGTAAATCTCCTCACGGTGAACAGAGACTTCTTTAGGTGCATTAACACCGATGCGTACCTGATTTCCTTTTACTCCGAGAACAGTGACCGTTACTTCGTCACCTATCATTAGAGTCTCCCCAACTCGGCGCGTCAAGATAAGCATTGCTTCTCCCTAAATTATAGTTATAACTCACTGTTCTAACACAGCATCAACTGACTGTTCAGATTATAACAGCATATTTGGGATAAATAAAACTTTCGCCAGCCCAGCGTATCAAAGGCTTAACAAGAGCTGCGCAGCATCAAGACAGATTTGAAAACAAATGGCGTCTACAGTAAATGCCGTATAATGAAAGCTCTTGCCAGAAGATCATTTCTTAAACTGTCAGAAATTTAGGTAAACATCATGAAAGAGATCATAAAGAGTCTATTAAATTATTTCTTGCTGGGTATTTTAGCGGTAATACCCATCGTGATTGTTTTGCAAATTATCATTTTTGTAAAAGAACGGGTCGCTGATTTATTCAGCATGGTTTATGGTTACGCGGATAATTATCTTTATACGCTTTTGGTTTTTGCGGTCAGTTTCTTTATTCTGGTGTCATTAGGTTACGAAATTGTCAAAAAGGGCAAGCCTTGGGTGATTACGGCGTTCGAGTTTGTCATCGAACGAATACCGTTTCTGAATACAGTTTATCGGGTAGTGAAAAAAGTGATCAATATGTTTTCTGCGCAGAACGAATCTTTTGCCAAAGAAGTGGTTTACGTGGAATACCCGAAAGAAGGGATATGGGCTCCAGCTTATGTTACCAATCGCTATGAAAACAAATATGTGCTTTTTATTCCTACATCGCCCAATCCGACTTCAGGGTTTACCGTGATTGTTGATAAAGACAAAATTATCAAGTCGGGTATGGATATTGAAGAGACAGCGAGTTTTATTGTTAGTCTTGGGGTTGATTACAATAAGGTTTCCGAAGCTAAAAAATTGACTTAAAGCAACATAAGGAAGGAACGCATCGAGCAAAAAAAACGCATTATCCCTACAAGGAGCTTGAGATAATGCGTCAGTGCTTAACCAAAAATACAGGTAAGGTATGAGGAGAACAGTATACGCGACTGCGTATGTAACAAGTCATGCACTTACCGTGCCTATTTTAGATGGAATAATAAGTCTATAATTATCATTATGTTATATTAATTTTGCCAAGGAGGCTTTGGTTTGGCTGTAAGAAATAGAATGAAAATTGGCAAAATGTGACAATTTCTGTCTAAGCCATGGATACATGATCGTTAGAATTTTTGCATCAAATGAAACAGGTGGCTGTTTCCTGTCCTTCGCTAATCAAATTTCGGCATTACTCTGTTCGATATCGCCGTTATGCCTTTGCTAGCTGCTTCGGTATGAATTTGAGGTGTAGGCGTTCATACAGCCGTTCTAAATAAGCGTTTGAAGCAATTTAAACTCTGTCCGAAGTTGCAGGAATATTGTCATGTTTCTGGCAATAAGATCATGCAGACTGAGCTTTAAGTGATTTTTTTTAAGAGTAAAGCGAACATGACGCACGCAAGACCATCGCTGACTTTGCCTCACCGCCATATGGCCATGCTGGTTTATCAGGAGTGTGAGATAGTTGATGTGACAGGTCCGATGGACGTGTTTAATTTTGCCAATATCGCCTTAAGAATAGCGGGGCGAATTGCCTCTACTGAGTCGGTATATACCTTATCCCTAATTGCAGAGCAGGCCGGTCCGATCAGAACCTCTTCAGGCTTGAGTTTGCTGGCAGATAGCGCTTACCAGGACGTTACAGAGGGCATTGATACTTTATTAGTGACCGGCGCTCCGGCGATTGTTAAAAGTTTGCGCGACGCAAACATGAAGCGTTGGCTGATTCAGATGATGCCGAAGGTGAGGCGCATGGTTTCGATTTGCACAGGGGCGTTTTTGCTGGCGGAAAGCGGGTTATTAGCCAATCGAAAAGCGACAACGCATTGGCTTTTTTGTGAGCAGTTGGCTAATGAATATAGTAATTTGCAGGTTGAACCCGATAAAATTTTCGTCCGTGACGGCAATGTGTATACCTCTGGCGGTGTTACTGCAGGCATCGACCTGGCCTTAAGCCTGGTCGAGGAGGATTGGGGCTGGGAAGTGGCTAATGCGGTGGCGCGCGGCATGCTGATTTTCATGCGCCGCCCTGGCGGGCAGTCGCAATTTGGCGCCTATGTTTTTAACGAAGCCAAAACGCGTAAAGATTTTCGCGAATTGCAGGCCTGGATTACCAGCAACCCAGGCACTGATTTATCGGTCGAAGTTTTGGCGGATAGAATGGCGATGAGCCCGCGTAATTTTTCCCGGTTGTTTTGTCAGGAAGTAGGGATGACACCAGCGAAATTTGTTGACCGGATTCGTTTAGAAGCGGCTCGAAACTTGTTATTGCGTAGTGATTTACCGATGGAAAGCGTTGCTAATAAGTCGGGGTTTAACTCTTCGGAGCAAATGCGCCGAGCATTTCAACGATTTTTAAATATTACGCCGCAAGACTACCGTTCAAACTTTAAATAATGTAATCTAATCCTGTTTTCTTAGGGTTTTAAGTTTCTATCGAGGAGACTTTATGTCCAACTACAATCAAATGTTTAAATTAACGATCAAAGAAGTTGATCTAATTGAGCGCGCCTTACGTGCGCAGATTGGCCATTTATCGCGTATGGAGGCTTCGCCTCATCACGAAGGCGCGTTAGATAATCACAATAAAATAATTGAGATCATGCACGTGCTCGGAACCTTGCACAATCAAAAGATTTGGTATGGCCAAACTCACCGTACCGGCGTCCCTATGGGATGATAACTACGGGTTGTTGACTCATTGCTTATTCGCAACTATAGCGGATAAGTTTGTTTACTAGATTATTTTCACCTAACACTTAACGCGGGTTGGGCGGCCGTCCTGATCATTATGGATTTTGGCGTAGCATATCTTTGTTTCTAGTAAAACCAAAATGGGGCTTTTTTAGCCCTGACATACGCAACTTAAAAATAAAGATGGCGTTTTTAAGAAGCGGTGTATCTCTAAATCAGCTTAAGTGGGTAGCTTAGTCTTGGATTGTAATTCAACGTAATCGTAACGAATGTTCGTTGCAATCTGTTTCAAGCTTCTCCGCAGAATAACAATAACAATGGAGAATCAGATGCGAATTTTACTTATTTCATCCTCATATAACGGTTTATGTCAGCGGGCTCACGTAGAGCTCGAAGCGCTTGGTCACGATATCTCAATCACACTGGCGCTGAATCCCGACGATATTAGAAAAGGTGTTACTTTTTTTCAGCCAGACCTGATTATCTGCCCTTTTTTAAAAGAAAAAATACCTGAAGATGTTTGGAGTAAGCATCATTGCTTCATTATTCATCCAGGCATTAAGGGGGACCGCGGACCTTCCTCGCTTGACTGGGCCATCATGAACGGTGAAAAAGAATGGGGCGTGACAGTGCTGCAGGCGGTCGCTGAAATGGATGCGGGCGATATTTGGGCAACGGAAACGTTTAAAATGCGCCCGGCCAGCAAGGCTAGCATATATCGCCGCGAAGTTACGCGATCGGCTATCAAAGCCATGTTACAGGCGGTTAAACGTGTCGAAGCAAAGAATTTTGTACCCGAAGCGTTGGATTACTCGAAATCTGATGTGCGTGGGGAGTTGCGTCCACTGATGAAACAACATGAGCGCAAAATCGATTGGGCGAATGATCATGTCGCGACAATCATCAAAAAGATCAATTCGGCGGATAGTGCGCCTGGTTTGCTGGATGTGATCAATAACGAAGAATATTATTTGTATGGCGCGCATGAAGAAACCATATTACAAGGCTGGCAACCGGGCGCGATTATTGCCCGGCGACACGGCGCCATATGCCGGGCCGCGATAGACGGCGCGGTTTGGGTATCGCATTTAAAACGCAAGAATGTTGTCAAGATTCCCTTTTACAAGCGTTTTCTTTCGCATGATAAGCAATTCGATTTTAAATTGCCGGCCGCCAAAGTTTTGGGCAGCTTGCTCAATGATACGCCCGAAGCAACGATTGATCCGTTATTTATGGGAACGGAAAAGACTTTTAAGGAAATCTGGTACGAAGAAAAAAACCAGGTGGGTTATTTATACTTCGATTTTCATAATGGCGCGATGTGCACGACCCAGTGCCGACGATTGGTTGAGTCGTTACGTTTAGCTTTGGCGAGACCGACAAAGGTTTTAGTACTGATGGGTGGAACGGATTTCTGGTCGAATGGCATTCATTTGAATATCATCGAAGCGGTGGAAAACCCGGCTAATGAATCATGGCGCAATATTAACGCAATTGACGATTTTATCTTGGAAATTTTGACCACCGATTCCAAACTGACGGTTTCTGCGGTTTGGGGAGGCTGCGGCGCAGGCGGAGCTATGGCTATTCTGGCAGCCGATAAGGTTTGGGCGCGTGAAGGCGTTATTTTTAATCCGCATTATAAAACAATGGGGTTGTATGGCTCTGAATACTGGACCTATTCACTGCCAAAGCGGGTTGGGCCGGTTAAAGCGCTTGAGCTGACAGAAACGCCTTTGCCGATTGGCACGAAAAAAGCCAAAGCGATCGGTTTTCTTGATGAAGTATTGTCTGATGATTACGACGAGTATTTGCAGCAAGTCAGGCAAAAAGCTGAACAATTGGCTATGGCTCCCGACTATCAACGCTTGTTGGAGGAAAAAAGAGAAACCCGGCAAAAAGACGAGCGGGTAAAGCCGTTGGCGGCTTATTGTGCGGCCGAGCTACAAAAAATGAAGATTAACTTCTCCGGAAAGTTTTATGGCGGCGAAGTGAATTATCACGAAGCCAGGTATAACTTTGTTCATAAAGTTCGTCCTAAAGAAACGGCGGCTTACTTAGCCAAGCATATGCGCCTTGACGCCGCTAAATTAAGCGAGCTCAGACAGCCTTTAGCGTATTAAATTAGGAGAGCCGCCATGTTTTTTAAGTATTGGCCTGTATTGCTGGTTGATGATGAGCCGGATGTATTGACAATTTCACATCTGGCGATGAAGTCTTTTGAAGTATATGGCTTACCGTTGAAAATTTTTACCGCGCAGAGCAAAGCCGAGGCCATCAGCTTAATGAAGGATGATGTTGATCTCGGTTGTTCGCTAGCGGTGGCCTTTCTGGATGTCGTCATGGAGAATGACCGCGCTGGTTTGGAGCTTTGTGACTATATCCGGAACGGTCTTGGCAACAAGCTGACGCAAATTTATATTCGCACCGGTCAGCCGGGTATCGCGCCGGAGCGTTTGGTGATTGATAAATATGATATCAATGGTTATTTCACCAAAGTCGAGGCCACCGAAGACAAACTATATTCGTTGATTAAAAGTAGTGTCCGGCAATACTTGTCTTATGGAATGGCGCTTTCGACTATCGAATTATCGAATAACTTGATTGAGGCGGCGGGGTCACGACGAAAATTGTTATACACCTTATCTCCGATTGGCGGTTTAAGTCCAGAGCAAGCCGACACACCGCGCTGGCTGATTATTGATGGACAAGTTTTGTTTGCAGATGAAATCGATGCTGTTCGGGGTTTGCAGGTACTCGATCGTCTTCGTTCAAGTGAGGGTATGCCATTGTCTCCTTCCGGCGACCGCTATTATCTTGATGATCAAGGTTACCGGCTGATCGAAGTGGTTGGCGGTTCTTTGCAATCACAGGTGGCTTTTTTATTTAAAAGCCGGTTTACTCCGCCTGATTTGATTGTGACTTTGATGTATGGCTTTGTTAAGCAATTGGCGACGATTTGGCTGCACAGCAAGATGGACATTGTCTGAGCCTTGTTTTTTTGATCAAACTGCGTCAGTTGGCCAATGACAGCTGACGTTTTTTTATTTAGCAAGTTTTGAGCGATGCAAGCCCGGTTGTTGAGTTTTACAGCGCGATAAGGTGTTTAGCGCATAAAGTTGGTTGCTAGTTAATTTGTCACTGTTTTTTTAATAAAGATCAAACATTAGGGAAATAGCCGCCATGAACCATTATTTCTACGACGGCAGAGATCTAAATCAGGCTTTGACTACCCATTACGACTTTGGTTTGGTGGTGTTGTCCATTGCGATTGCTGCTTTAGCCTCCTATGCCGCATTACACGTAGCTCGGCGAATCGGTGTTTCGGACTCGGATAATAAGCGTCGCGCCTGGCTTTTAGCAGGATCGTTAACGATGGGGGGCGGCATCTGGGCCATGCATTTTATTGGCATGCTGGCTTTGAAATTGCCTTTGTCGGTGAGCTATGACATCGACATTACTATCGTCTCAACAGCGCCAGCGATATTTGCAAGCTATGTCATGCTTGAAGCGATTAGCCGGCCGAAAATAGGAAAATGGACCTTGCTGTTTGTATCCGTTGTGATGGGCGGCGGCATTGGCGCCATGCATTATATCGGAATGGCTGCTATGCAAGGCATTTCACGGCATTTACTGATGTTGTTTGAGCCGAAACTGTTGACTTTATCGGTGTTAACAGCGGTTGTGCTAGCTGGAATTGCATTAACTATTGATTTTTTGATTGGCCGAAATAAGCAAGGTCAAAGCGCTACGTGGGGGAAAATAGGCGCCGCGTTAATCATGGGCTGCGCTGTTTCCGGCATGCATTATACCGGTATGGCGGCGACTTATTTTTTTGCTGATGAAGTGTCTCCGGTGCTCAAAGAAAGTGTCATTAACTCAAGCGCGTTGGTTTTTTGGGTATCGTTTACATCGGTGCTGATCGCATTGCTGGCGATTTTTATTACGATTGTTGATAGCAGGATCCAGCAAGCCACAGAGGATGAGGCTGCTAGTAGGTCTAGAATGCGCGAGGCCATTGAGAGCATCACGGACGGTTTTTGTTTGTTCAATATGGAAGACCGCTTAGTCGAGTGCAATCAGCGTTATCGAGAGATTATGAATATTGGCGTACCCATTGTTCCGGGCATGGCTTTTGAGTCAATTATGCGGGGGGCGGCGGAGTCTGGATTAATACTCGACGCCGAAGGTTGCCTGGAAGAATGGCTGGCTGATCGGATGGCTAAACATCGAACACCACGGGAAAATTTTGTTGAACATTTCAAAGGTGATCGCTGGATACGCGTCAGTGAACGTCGGGTATGGAATACCGGCACTGTTGCGATTCGGACCGATGTTACTGAACTTAAGCAAACAGAAATCGAATTGTCGAAAGCAATTACTGAAGCGCAGCGGGCCCGTGCAGTCGCAGAGGAAGCCAATAACGCCAAAAGCGCTTTTTTGGCGAATATGTCGCATGAATTACGAACGCCAATGAATGCCATTATCGGCTACAGCGAAATGTTGCTTGAAGATGCGCAAGCTTCTAATCTCGATACGGCCAATGATTTGTTGAAGATTCATTCATCCGCTGTGCACTTAATGTCATTAATTAACGAAATACTTGATTTATCAAAGATCGAGGCAGGAAAAATGGAGTTATTTCTGGAAGATATTGATATTCAGTCGGTGATTAATGAGATTATCAATACGGCGCAGCCGGTAATTCAGAAAAATGGCAATAAGCTGTCGGTGCAGTGTTTGAATACGATTCCGACGATCGTAGCGGATTCAACCAAGCTAAGGCAGATTTTACTGAATTTGCTCAGTAATGCCGGCAAATTTACCCATGGAGGCGAAATTACCTTTACTGTGACAGAAGAAAAGAAGCTTGATCAAAACTGGATTGTCTTTACGGTTGGCGATACCGGTATTGGCATGTCCAAAGAGCAGGTGGCCAGAGTATTTGATGCTTTCATCCAGGCCGATAACTCGACGACTCGCAAGTATGGCGGCACTGGGCTTGGTTTAACGATCACCAAAAAATTCTGTGAAATGATGGGCGGAGCTATTTCGATTGAAAGCGTGCCTGCGGTAGGTTCAGTTTTTATTGTTAAGTTGCCGGAGAATGGCGCTTTGTTAGCCTAATGCATGGGTTGTTATTTAAAGCTGATTTTGAAGTGTAATGAGTAGGCATGGTTAAACTATTGCTTGTTGAAGATAACGAATTAAATCGCGACATGTTAACCCGCAGGTTGGCTAAAAATGGCTTTGAAATCATTTTAGCGGTCGATGGTGTCGAGGGCGTCGAGCAAGCTAAGCTGATGCTGCCGCATTTAATCTTGATGGATATGAGTTTGCCCGTCATGGATGGTTGGGAGGCGACGATGCAAATCAAATCCAGTCCAGTGACCAAGCACATACCGGTTATTGCCTTGACGGCTCATGCAATGGGCGAAGATAAGCAGAAAGCGTTGGAGGCCGGTTGCGATGATTATGACACTAAGCCGATTGATCTATCCAGGCTATTAGCGAAAATCCATAAGTTGATTGAACCCTGATGACTTGCGAAAAAACAAACACAGCCGCTGCGTTGATTATTAACGCTGAAGCTCAGCATGATCTGCTGAACTGGTTGAATCAAATTATCGGCTATTCCGAGATGTTGGTAGAAGAGATAAATGAATCTGGGCAAACAAAGTTGCTTAAAGATCTGACTAGTATTCATGATGCGGCTCAAAATATGCTCAGGTTGATGGTGTGTTTGTCCGGTGCAAATCACCCAGCGAGTATGCCGAGTCCGGATAATTCTGAGGAGAAAGCCCAGACGTTTTGCCAAGAAGTGAAAAAAAGCGCTTTATCAGAACTTGATTCTGATAGCGCTGAAGGCATCGGAAAAATTTTGGTCGTTGATGATAATGAAAACAACCGGGAATTGTTATCACGCCATTTACAGCGGCAAGGCTATCAAATTTTGTTAGCCGAAAATGGAGGTGAAGCATTGTCAACGCTTGCGCAAAAACGGGTGGATGTTGTATTGCTCGATGTCATGATGCCGGATATGGATGGTTATGCGGTTTTGAAACAGTTAAGAAGCAGTGAGGCCTTAAGAGTAACTCCTGTGATTATGATTTCTGCGCATACGGACATGGATTACGTTATCAAATGTATTGAGCTAGGGGCAGAGGATTATTTGCCCAAGCCATTTAACCCAACTTTGTTAAAAGCTCGGATTGGCGCTGTTTTAGAAAAAAAGCGCTTGCGTGAGCAAGAAATGAGTTTTATAAGTCAAGTGATTCAAGTTGAGGCTTCGTTGGAAAGGCAGCGCTCACTGACGCAGGCCGTTGCTGGTGTGGCGCATGAAATTAACACGCCATTGGGTATCGTGAAAACAGGGCTTAGCATTATCAATAATCGATTATCGTTACCTAAAATAGCAGCGTTGTTTGCTGAAGATCCGAAAAATGCCGAGCTTTTGCGTGATATTTTGGAATCATCCCGACTGACTATCAAAAATATCGATACGGCTCACCGCCTAGTGGAAAATTTTAAAAAAATTGCAATTAACCAATTGATTGAACATAAAGAAGTCGTTCATTTGCCAAGTTTAATCAAAGATGCGATTGATCTTTTTAAGGTTAGCGCCAAACAGGCTAAGATTGATATTGACCTGAATTTTGACGGTATTTCAAAAGAACAAGAATGGTATGGCTTTCCAGGCTACATTACGCAAATTTTGCTGAACTTTTTGCAAAATATTGAGCGCTATGCCTATCCTGAAGGTAAGGGAGGAAGCGTTGCTATTAACGTATCCGACCAGATAGGCATGAATAATGTTGCGCAATTTATTATCAAAGTGCGCGATTTTGGAAAGGGCATTAGCTCTGAAAATATCGGCAAGATTTTTGAGCCTTTTTATACGACAGGCAGGGGTCGGGGTGGTTCAGGTTTAGGTTTGGCAATTGTTAACAATATGGTATCGGTTGGGATGCGGGGGACTTTGTCGGTCGATTCTAAGCTAGGAAGAGGAACTTGTTTTACCGTTTGCTTTCCTAAGAATCTGAATCGAAAAGATTGAGGCTGTGAGTTACTTGGCTTTAACGCGACGGTTGTATGTTACGTTCCGCTGTAAATAGGTTTACGGCAAGTCAGAAAAAAGCGCCTCGGCTATTTTTTTTTGTTCGGCGGTACCCTGCTCCATTACTTCTTTAACGAGTTTTTTGGCGGCATCAGGGTCGCCCATTTCGATATAAGCTTTAGCGATATCCAGTTTAGTTTCTAATTCATTATCGCTAACGTCTGAAACGTCTTGATTGCTGATTGGCTCAGCTGAGTTTGCTAGAGGTATTTCCAAGCCGAAATCGAATTGAAAGTCTTCATTTATAGCATTGCTTGTCAAATCGGGTTTTGATTTTTTACTGGGCAAAGATTCGTCATCGAAAGAAAAATCGAAACCTTCAAAGCTGTCCTCAAGCGTTAAATTACTATCCTGGGCGGCTGCTAGTTGTAAAGCATCAGTATCTTGCGCGCTATCGTTGAAGTCAAGGCTTTCAATATTGGTTTCTGGCTTTGCAGCTGCTTTAGGGGCGATTTCTGGAGTTTCAAAATTGAAGTCGATGAGGTTATCAGCGTCTAAATTCAGCTCATCCGGTTGAGGTACGGCTGGTTTCTTGGTCGCCAGGATCTCGTGATCAAAATTAATGCTGGAATAGTTGTTTTCTTCGTTTACCAAGCTGTCATTTGGGGCATCGAAAGGGCTGAAGCTCGGTCCCAACTCAGTATGGTCAGTTTGGTTAAACACTGTGTTTATCGTCGGTTCGGAAAAACTATTAGGATTAACAAAAGCTGTGTTGTCTTCTAGTTCTTCTTTTTGGACGCTACCATGTTTGCTTAAGTTGATGCTTGCGGGCTGATTTTCCGGAATAGGCGAAAAATTAACCGGGTCTGGAGCAAACAGGCTCGAATTCGGACAAACCTCACTCGCCATTTCAATGACTTTTGCCCAAAATGGCAAATCGTTCTTCTTTCCAGACCTCTCTAACTCTTTCGCATAGTTTTCAAAAGCGACTTTGTTATCGGTTGCTTGAAAAATTTCGAGTAGTTTTAACTTGCAATCGTCTCGTAATGGAAAATCATTAATCGCATGGCGGATTAACTCTTCAGCTTGATGAAAGCGGCCATATGCCAGATAAACGTCAGCTTCGGATAGAGGATCGATTTCATTTTGATCTACGTCAAAGTTGCCAAAATCTGTCGCAGAAAATTCACTTAAAAATGATGAGGTCTCGTTTGCAGAGGGATTGGCTGGGCTGGTTGAGTCATTCGCGATAGCACTACTGCTAGTATACGTCTTATTAATAGTCGATGATGCGAACATGCTTTCATGACTCATTTCTTCTTCAACTTTGCGTTTTCGCCACCAGAGCCAGCCCAGAATAGAAAGCATTGATATACCCAGGCCGCCAACAATTGAATAGTAAGAGTCCCCTGTAGATTCGCCCTTTGGTGGAGTTGCTGGTTTCGGCTGACTGATGGGTTTGGCAATTTGGGCGGCCCTAGGCGTAGGTTGAGTTGTCTGAGTAGGCGTTGTAGTTGGCGCAGCAGTTGATTGGCTTTGAGCATTAGGCGTTGCAGGTGTTGGCGACGCTTGCTCACCACTGCCAACGATCGAAGAGGGTGCGATTTCTTTTTTAATATCAGGTTGATTCAACGGCTCAGTTTGAATGACTGGCGTCGGAGTCGCGTTTGCTATTTCCGGCGAAGGTTGCTTTTGTAATTCAGCTAATTCTTTGTCCTTGAGATCGATGATTTTCTGCATCGCCTCTACTTGTTTTTTCAGCGCGGCGATTTCACTTTGGATCGTTTCGTTTGCCGGATTCTCATTTGAATTTTCTGCTTTATTAATCGGCGAACCGGCATTTACATCGGTTTCGGCGTTTTGCCCAGTGCCTGGCTCGATTATCGCTTTGTCATTAACGGGCGCTTCTGCGGGGGCGTTTAGCTTCAACAAGTTGACAGGTGGTTCATTCTGAGCAAGCGGAGTGTCGGGATTAGACGTTGGCGCAAGACGGTTTTTCCACGCTTCGATTTGCTGGTTGAACGCGCTGAGCGCTTCTTTTTTCGAAAGTTTTAGAATCGCATCTCTTTCTGGGATTTTCAGTGTTTTGCCGGTCGACAGAGCGTTAACATTTGGTTGATAGAAGGCATCGGAATTGGCTTGGTACAAAGCCATCATCATTTGTTCGACTGAAACATCGCCGTCTGTTCGAACCTGCTCAGCAATTTTCCATAAAGTATCATTTCGCTTTGTCGGGCCATACTCACCGGTTGTTGCAAAATGAGTTTGTGTCTCGCGGGCAGTTGATTGACGATCCTCTTTCGGTAAAGGTTCTGGTGTCTGTTGATAAGTTTGCGGATTTGATAATACGGGAACGCTAGGTTCTTTATAAACCGCAGGAGGATCAACTAAAACCGTGAATTCACGGTATAAGTTACCCTTCGGCCAACTTACTTCAAGCAATAAATCCAGAAAGGGCTCTTTTAGCGCTTCGTTTGACGTGAGTTTAATGACCACAGAGCCATTGGGTTTAACAACCGTTTCAAATCTAATTTCTGACAGAAAATAAGACCATGGAATACCCGCTTCGTTAAATTTGTCTGGCGGCGCTAAATGAACTTGAATATCGGATGGTTTTTCTCCTGAAAGTACGAGAGCAATTTCGGCGTTTAACTTTTGGTTAAGGGATGAGAGCAATTTAATATCGCCTATTCCTAACGGATGGGCACTAGCGGGGGCTAGTATCGAAACTACCGCTATAGTTTTTGTTAAATTGCGCACGCTTCTCTCCTTCACAATTGTTACCGCTGATCTTTGTCGCGAACAGAAAAATATAAAGATAAGCTTAGCCTAGATGTAATTTTTTACCAGAAGTTCTGCAATTTGCACGCTGTTCAGCGCTGCGCCTTTACGGACATTGTCGCTGACTACCCATAAGTCGATACCGCGAGGATGCGATATATCTTCACGTATCCGTCCCACAAACACATCGTCATGTCCCGAAGAGTGAGTAACTGCTGTCGGATAGCCGCCGTTGATTCGCTCATCAACAACCGTTATGCCAGGTGCTCGAGAAAGCAAGTTTCGAACCGCGTCGGCATCAATCTTTTCTCGGGTCTCGATATGCACTGCTTCAGAATGGCCATAAAATACCGGAACCCGGACCGCTGTCGCGTTAACCTTAACCGATGAGTCGCCAAGGATTTTTTGGGTTTCCCAAACCATTTTCATCTCTTCTTTGGTATAGCCATTATCCTGAAATACATCGATTTGGGGCAAAACATTAAATGCGATCTGTTTGGCATAGACATTAGGTGTAATAGCTTGCAAGTTCAGGAGCTGAGCTGTTTGCTGGCCGAGCTCTTCAATCGCTTCTTTACCTGTTCCTGATACGGCCTGATAGGTGCAAACATTGATGCGTTCGATTCCTACCGCATCATAAATCGGTTTTAATGCGACCAGCATCTGAATCGTTGAGCAATTTGGGTTGGCAATGATGCCACGATTTTTATAGTCAATTAGCTTATCAGCGTTGACTTCAGGCACTATCAATGGAATATCGGCTTCGTAGCGGAATTGCGAGGTATTGTCAATGACCACGCAACCAGCGGCGGCGGCAATTGGCGCATAGATTTCCGAAACGGAGGCTCCCGGGGAAAATAATCCGATCTGTGCTTTGGAAAAATCAAAACTCGCTAAGTCTTGAACAGTTAACGAGTTGCCTTTAAACGGAATGCGCTTGCCGGCAGAATTGCTGCTGGCTACTGCATAGACCTCTCCAATCGGGAACTGGCGCTCTTCCAAAATTGATAACATGGTTTCTCCGACAGCGCCGGTCGCACCTACAACGGCTACGTTATAGCGTTTACTCATCGATGTAACACCTTAAATATATAGACTTATAGACTTCAATTGCGAATTTTTGGGTAATAGGGCAGTGTCTGTTTTAGCCTAACAGAGAAAAAACTTTTTCGGTGATGGCTTCTACAGCGCCAACTCCTGTAATCGAGCAGAATTTAACAGGCTTGTCGGGCGCGGAATAATAGCCGACCAAGGGTTTTGTTTGTTGCTGATAGACTTGAAGCCTTTTGCGCACGGTTTCTTCTTTGTCGTCGTCGCGCTGAATCAGGGCTTCGCCGCTTAGGTCATCTAAGCCGTCTATTTTGGGGGGATTAAACTCAACATGGTAGCTGCGCCCCGAAGGCAAATGCACTCGCCGGCCCGCCATGCGTTTGACGATTTCTTCATCAGGAACTACGATTTCAATGACGATATCGATGCGGATGCCCATGTTTTCCAAACCTTCGGCCTGCGCAAGCGTTCGCGGAAACCCGTCTAATAAAAAGCCCTTGGCGCAATCTGGCTGGGCTATTCGTTCTTTGATTAATCCCAAGATAATACTGTCAGACACCAATCCTCCAGAATTCATTACTTTTTTGGCCTCAAGTCCTAAAGGAGTGCCTTCACGAACAGCTGCGCGAAGCATATCACCGGTGGATATTTGCGGAATACCATATTTTTCGGTAATAAATTGAGCTTGTGTTCCTTTGCCGGAACCTGGACTCCCTAACAGGATAATACGCATTTATAAACTCCAAGCATAATTAAAAAGCGATATGACTAAGTTAACGGTGACAGGCGGCGGTTGAGAGTTATGTTGTCAAGAGGACGGATTAGTTGGATTCAACCTAATTAATCTGGCAACGAGCCATTAAATGTCCGAGCTAACCTAATAGAAAACTAAACGCAGATTTTATAACAGATCCTGATTTATCTCCTGAAAAATCTATCGGCTATTTAGGCTTATTCCGATCTTCATTTAGTGGTTAGAACGTTAGGGTCGGCCACGTACCTGTACAACCCCATTTTCAATTCTAACAGGAAAGCAGCGTATAGCTTCATAAGCGGGTGGTGATAAGACCGCGCCGGTTTTTATGCAAAAGCGCGCCCCGTGGCGAGGGCAAACGATCTCGCTGCCTTGTAAATCACCGCTGGCGATTTCTGCGCCATCATGCGTGCAGACATCTTCGATAGCGAAGAATTCGCCAGCGATGTTAAATACAGCCACTTCGACGCCGTCAATCTCAACAATCACATGATTTCCGACAAGCAGCTCGTTCTGATTAATAACGTCAATCCAACCCGACATAAGTTAATTGTCCTTCAGTGCGTTAAATAAATATCATATCTGAGTAATTTTCCGTGAATGCTTTCATTAGGTTTGCCTCCAATCGGCTCAGCATAATCAGGGCTTTTTACCACTACCCGTTTGCCGGCGGTTTTCATGGCGGTTTCAAAAAGCTGTGTTCTATCCTCATCGTCACCCAAAAGATCACGCAATACCCTCATTGATTTTTTAGACAGGGCTGATTTTTTGCGCTTGGCGGGAAACATCGGATCCAGATAAATGCAATCAGGTTTTTGTTCAAAAGATGGCAGCAGATCGATGGCGTTACCAGCTAACAATTGAGGCGAGCGAAGCTGAAGGTTTTGTACCCAATCCAGCTGGGACAAGCGATTGAAGCCATCCTGAATAAGTTCCCGCATGACCGGAGAGCGTTCGATGCAAAGCACATCAAAACCCATGCGGAACATATGCAGGCTGTCTTGGGCCCAGCCTGTTGTTGCGTCAATGATGGTTTGGGTTTTACGCCCAAGAGCCAGTGCTAAAGGGCCTTTTTTCGGCGCGGGATAAGATCGCTGCTCGCCTGGTCTGGGTTGGATATCGACGGCCAGTCCCTCTTGTTTTGGGAATTCACGGTCAACCAGTTTTAATGCGCCGTTGCGCCAGGTTAACACAAATGCTTCGGCAATGTCTGCATTTACCACCTGATAACAGGGGATTGCCAGCCGATTTGCTAATTGCTGGCAGGCGAAAAGATTGCCGCTGTTCTCGCAGGTAACGGCTAATTTGCCGAAATAAAGAGATTCGCGCTTTTGGTGTGTCAAAGAAGACGGCCTGGCAGATTAGGCAGATAACTTCCGCTTAGCGAAGACACTTTATTCTGTGGAGACCGGTTTTTGCTCATTTTTTAACGCAGCGTCCAAAGTATGCCAAGCCAACGTTGCGCATTTTACCCGCGCGGGATATTCGCGGACGCCGGCCAGTACCGCCAATTTGCCTAGCGCTTCAAGCTTAATGGGCTCGCTCTTGCCAGTTGTCATTTCATGAAATTTTTTAAACAATTCTTCGGCCTCTTGTTCGGTTTTGCCTTTGACGATTTCAGTCATTAAAGACACTGAGGCGGTCGAAATCGCGCAGCCAGAACCTTGAAAACTGGCGTCGTCGATGACATCGCCGGTCATTTTTAAGTACAAGGTTAAACGGTCGCCGCATAGTGGATTAAATCCTTCGACTTTGCGGTCGGCGTCGGCCATCACGCGGAAGTTACGCGGGTTACGGTTGTGGTCAAAAATAACCTCTTGATAGAGGTCGCGTAATTCGTCGAACATTAGCCAAATACCTCAATTAGGGATTTTATCCCGGCCATTAATACATCAATTTCTTGTTTGGTGTTGTACATCGCGAAAGAAGCTCTTGCCGTGGCGGGCACTTGAAAAAAATCCATGACCGGCATTGCGCAATGATGGCCGGCCCGGATAGCGATGCCTAAACTGTCGAGCATCGTGCCGATGTCATGTGGGTGAATTTTATCCAGCACAAACGACAAGATGGCGCCTTTTTCTGCGGCTTCGCCAATCGGCCTAAGCTGCTTGATTTGCTTGGCTTCGGCGGTTGCATAAGCTAACAATTCGGCTTCGTAGGCGGCGATAGTAGGCATGCCTATGGCTTGCAAATAATCAATCGCCGCGCCTAAACCGACGACATCGGCGATGCTGGGCGTGCCGGCTTCGAATTTATAAGGCAGGGCATTGTATTCCGTTTCCAAAAATGTCACCTTGCGGATCATGTCGCCGCCGCCTTGATAGGGCGGCATTGCTTCCAGCAACGCCTGTTTGCCGTAAAGCACGCCAACACCGGTTGGGCCATACAATTTGTGGCCGGAAAACACGTAAAAATCACAATCCAGCGCTTGAACATCAATAGCCATGTGCGGAATGGCCTGAGCGCCATCCAGCAGCACCGGGATGTGCTGCGCATGCGCTGCGGCAATGATTGGTTTTACCGGATTAATGGTGCCCAGCGCATTGGACATGTGCGAAACAGCGATAATCCGGGTTTTGTCGCTGATAAGTCGTTCGAATTCAGAAAAAACCAACTCGCCCTGAAGATTGATCGGAGCCACTTGCAATACGGCCCCGGTTTGCTGGCAAAGCATTTGCCAAGGGACGATATTGGAATGGTGCTCCATGGCTGTGATTAAGATCTCGTCGCCAGCCTTCAAGCTGGCTCTGCCGTATGTTTGAGCGACTAAATTGATAGCTTCGGTTGCGCCGCGGGTAAAAATAATTTCTTTTGTACTGCCGGCGTTGATAAAGGCTTTGATTTTCTCACGCGCCGCTTCGAATTTATCCGTCGAACGAACGCTGAGCGTATGCACGCCGCGATGCACATTGGCATAATCATGGCTATATAAATAGGAGATGCTGTCGATAACGGCTTGCGGTTTTTGGCAGGTGGCCGCGTTATCCAAATAAACCAGCGGTTTATGATGAATTTTTTCCGCTAAGATGGGGAAGTCGGCACGGATTTTTTCTACGGGGAAATTTGTCATGCTAATCTGGCTTGTTCAAATGATGCTGTGTTGCTTATTGAAAACGGGCATATTATATTGGTCTTTAATGCAAATAGGGGTTGTGCATATATGGTTACTGTTAATCCTACCAAACACCTGACCAATCTCGATGAATGGCGCAGATTGGGCGAGGCTGCTATTTTTTCGCCGGATAGTCGGCTTGAGCTTATCAATGGAGAAATTTTAGAAATTGCGCCGATAGGTTTTAATCACCCAGGACATCTAAATCGCCTCAATAAGTTACTGACAAAGCTTGCGCCGGATAATGTCATCGCGAGCGTCCAAAACCCACTCCAACTCGGCGACTTTTCCGAGCCTGAACCGGATTTTATGCTGCAAAAACCAAAGATGATTTCTACTCATTCCGCCATCCCATCGCCAGCGATGTTTTGTTATTGATCGAAGTCGCCGATAGCTCGTTGGCATTTGATCAAAATCAGAAGTTACGGCTTTATGCGCTTCACGGAATTCCCGAATACCGGCTGCTTAATCTCAACGATTCTTGCCTGGAAGTCTATCGCAAACCCAGCGGCGAGGCCTATGCCGAAAAAACAACGTTACATGTCGGAGACTCCATTACTTTGTCGCAGCTGGATGAAATCAGCATCCGTATGGCGGATATTTTATAGCCGCCAAGAAAAAGTTTTTTCGCCTTGCGCCTTATTTATAGCCAGTTCTTTTCAATACCTTCCTGCGGGAAGCGCGCTAGTAGCAGCTCCAAAACCTTGTCATGGAGGTTTTTTCGCTTGATCTTGTTAATCATTTCATTGGCAAAGGCAAAGGTCAGCATATTCCGGGCGCTGATTTCATCAATGCAGCGTGATTGCAAATAAAAAATGGACTGTTCGTCCAGTTGGCCCACGGTTACGCCATGCCCGCATTTAACGTCATCGGCATAGATTTCTAGCTGAGGCTTGGTATCGGCTTCTGCTTCGTTTGATAACAACAAATTGCGGTTGTTCATTTGCGAATCGGTATTTTGCGCATTTTCTGCAACGACGACGCGGCCTTGAAAAACGCCTCTGGCTCGATCATCCAAGACGCCTTTGTAGAGTTCGCGGCTGCTGGCGTGAGGTTTTAAATGATTAATCCGAGTATGATTATCGATATGTTGGCGTTTTGAGCCCAAATATAAGCCGTTTAATTCACACGCAGAGCCCCGATCCAGATCACAGTGAATATCGCTGCGCGCCATTAAGCCGCCAAAGGCGAAATTATGGTGGGTAAAAGTTGCATCAGCCCCCTGCTTAATATAAGAGCCGCCAAAATGGTAAGCTTTATCAGACTCGCTCTGCACTTTATACCAGCTCAGCTTGGCATTAGATTCGATAAAAAGCTCGTTTACAGTTGCCGTTAAATAAGCATTATCCAGGCCGATAAACGTTTCGATCAACTGCGCTTCGGCCATTTCATCAAGAATGATTAGATTTCGGGTCGTCGCAATCGCGTCTGCGCGCGTCATGATATGCAATAACTGCACGGGTTTTTCCAGCTTTAGTTTGACCGGAATATGCATAAACAGACCGTCGGTAAACCAAGCGTCATTAAAGGCGATAAAACCATGCTCGCGGAAATTGACGGCTTGGCTAAAATGCGCCAGCACTCTTTCAGGGCAGGTTGATAGTGCATCGGCCATGCTCATGATCGATACGGATGACGGCAGTTGTTCCAATAATGAAAGTTCGGCGGAAAAATGCCCATCAATAAAAACCAAAGACCAGGCGTCGGATAGTTGAGCAGAGTGCAGCCAGGCTGAGTCAATCTTGGCGTGCGATTTTTCGGTGCAAGGGGAGAAGCGTTTTTTTTCCAGCGCAGAGATATTGGTATAGCGCCATTCCTCGGCGCGCGGCGACGGAAAGCCATACTCAGAAAAAGCCGATGCGCTATCGGCTCGGATTTTTACCAGCCAAGCTTGGTCGAAGCCGGGCAGATGAACGGCTTGGGTTTGGAAATCAGCCGTATAAAAGTTTGTGCTTTGCTTGTTCATTAGGCGGCCTCAACCCAACTATAGCCTTTTTCTTCCAGTTCCAGCGCCAGTTCAGGGCCGCCTGATTTGACGATTCTGCCATGCGCCAGGACATGAACAAAATCAGGCTTAATATAATCAAGCAAGCGCTGGTAGTGGGTGATCATTACAAAGGCCCGTTCCGGTGAACGCAAAGAGTTGACGCCGTCGGCGACGATTTTTAATGCATCGATGTCAAGCCCGGAATCGGTTTCATCCAGTATGCATAATTTGGGTTCCAGGATGGCCATCTGCAAAATTTCGTTGCGTTTTTTTTCGCCGCCGGAAAAGCCTTCGTTGACGGCGCGATAAAGAAATTTTTCATCCATTTCCAGAATCCGAACTTTGTTTTTGACCAGTGTTAAAAAGTCCATCGCATCGACTTCAGCCAGGCCACGGTGCTGGCGGATTGCGTTTAATGCGGCTTTCAATAAATAAATATTGCTGACGCCGGGAATTTCGACGGGATATTGAAATGCCAGAAATACACCCTCGCGAGCCCTGATTTCGGGCGTCATCTCCGCTAGATCGGCATGGTTATAGCTGATTGATCCAGCGGCTACCGAATAACCGCTCTTGCCCGATAAAATATGCGCCAGCGTGCTTTTGCCCGAGCCATTAGGCCCCATAATGGCGTGGATTTCGCCCGGATTAATTTGCAAATTAATACCTTTAAGGATAGGTTTGTCACCGACGTTCACGTGAAGATTTTCTATGTGGAGCATGTTGTTTTTACCTGCGTTATTTAATGGGTTTTACACCCAAATCTTTACAAATTTTGTTGGCTAAAATATCTTTAATCTCATGATGCCGAGGAATTGCAGAGCGTTTATTCTGTTCTGAATTATGCTACCATGAATGCCGCCCGCCCGCCTTCCCGTAATAATTCACAGCCTTGTGCGGTCAAGTATCTAATCAGCTCGGAACGTTTCACAACACAATAAGCTCTTCTTTGTAATGAGGTCCTGCGTTTAATAAGGCTTCTTGTAAGGTGATTTTTAGAGTTTCAATTAATTCGTCATGGCTTGCTTCCTGGCAATTGACGCCCGGAATTTCTTCAATCCAGCCTAGCCACCAGTCGCCGTCTTGTTTGTTACTGCTGTGTATTTATTATTCATGTATAAACTTTTCCCTGATTTCATTTTGAATTAAAGCAAGTTTAGAAAAGAGCATTTGGCACTCTTTTTCAAGCTCACCAACGGCCTGCGGGTTAAACATAGTTAACATCATTTTTTTATTTTCCATGCATACTAGTCATTAATTTCTATGGCCTTTAACCCACCGATCCTTCCAAACTCAATCCCAACAAGGCCTGCGCCTCTACAGCAAACTCCATCGGCAATTCCTTGAACACGGCCTTACAAAAACCATTGACAATCATCGTTACCGCATCTTCTGCAGAGATGCCGCGTTGCTGGCAGAAGAATAACTGGTCTTCGCTGATTTTGGAGGTTGTTGCTTCATGTTCAACCTGTGCGCTGGGCTGTTTGACTTCGATATACGGGAAGGTATGCGCGCCGCATCGATCGCCCACCAATAAAGAGTCGCATTGCGAGTAATTGCGCGCATTCTCGGCGCTTTTTAAAACCTTGACCAAGCCACGATAAGTGTTTTGCCCTTTGCCAGCCGAAATGCCTTTGGCAATAATTGTGCTACGAGTATTCTTGCCGATATGGATCATTTTGGTGCCGGTATCGGCCTGCTGGTAGTTATTAGTCAGCGCCACGGAATAGAATTCGCCTACCGAGTTATCGCCTGTCAATAAACAACTTGGATATTTCCAGGTGATAGCCGACCCGGTTTCAACCTGCGTCCACGATACTTTGGCATTTTCGCCGCGGCAATCGGCGCGTTTGGTGACAAAATTATAAATGCCGCCTTTACCGGCTTTGTCGCCGGGATACCAGTTTTGTACGGTCGAATATTTAATCGTGGCATCTTTTAACGCGATCAATTCGACCACTGCGGCATGTAATTGATTTTCATCGCGCATCGGCGCCGTGCAACCTTCCAGATAGCTGACATGGCTGCCTTCATCGGCAATGATCAGGGTGCGTTCAAATTGTCCGGTGTTGGCGGCATTGATGCGGAAATAAGTGGATAACTCCATCGGGCAGCGCACCCCTTTGGGGATATAGACAAACGAGCCGTCGGTAAATACAGCGGAATTTAAGGCCGCGAAAAAATTATCGGTATGGGGAACGACGGATCCCAGATAGTGTTTAACCAAGTCGGGGTAATCGCGCAAGGCTTCGGAAATCGGGCAAAAAATGACGCCGGCTTCTTTCAGCTTGCCTTTGAAGGTCGTGGCTACTGAAACGCTGTCGAAAACTGCATCAACCGCAACCCCGGCCAGGCGTTCTTGCTCATCTAGCGGAATGCCTAATTTTTTGTAGGCTTCAAGAACTTGTGGATCGACATCATCCAGACTTTTCGGGCGGTCTTCCTTGCGTTTTGGTGCTGAATAGTAGCTGATCGACTGATAATCGATCGGATCGAATTTGACCAAGGCCCATTCCGGAGACCTCATTGTTTGCCAATGGCGGAATGCTTTCAAGCGATATTCCAGCATGAATTCGGGTTCATTTTTGACTTTAGATAGCCGGCGAATGACTTCTTCGTCCAAGCCTGGCGGAAAGGTATCGGCCTCCACCTCGGTGACAAAGCCTTGTTTGTAATCCCGGTTGATCAGGTTGTTAATCTCTTGTGCGCTTGCGAACATAAAAATCACTCTTAAATCATTGAAGGTAAAGAATACAGAGCTTAGTTAGCAGGTTTTAGGCTGCCTGTAGAGCTGGCTGAGTGAAATGGTGGCCTCGTCAGGGGGTAAGGCGGCTACCGGCTTAATCAAATCGGCTAGCGTTACGGATTCCAATGCCTTGTGGATGGTCTGATTAATCAGACCCCAATTGCTGCGAATGCCGCAGCCTGAGGCTTGTTCACAGGCTTGGTGCGAGATGCTGCATTCAGTCAAAGCGATGGGGCCTTCGAGTGCGCTGATCACAGTCGCCACAGAAATTTTTTCGGGTGTTTGAGCGAGCGCGTAACCGCCTTTCGAGCCGCGCGTGGAGATCAAAACATTGGCGTTAACCAGTAACTTCAGAATTTTGCTCACTGTGGGCAGGGCGATGCCCGTTGCCGCTGCTATTGCGATGGCAGCGTGAATTTCTTTTTGGTCGCGGGCAATATGGCTCAAAATGACCGTGGCATAATCGGTTAATTTACTTAAGCGCAGCATGATTTCAAACGATTGACAGTCAACGGTTTAATTAAAATGGGATTAAAAACTGGGACTATTTTAGTACTATTTAATTCCGTAGTAAAGCAATAGGTTATTAAAGAGTGAATCAGTCAGAAACCGTCTGAAAAGCGTAGCGGGCGAGTGTCAGCCGGGTTTGGCCGGAGCGCAGAACCCGGCGCGTACACGAAGTACAGGAGGCGTTCGAGTACCGCCCACGCCCGGACCACGCTTGAGCAGTAGCTTATAAGACGGTTTCTCAGTTTAATGAGGGCTATTAGACAGCGGGAACGGTCAGTAAGACATGGATCTGGCTGTTGTCTTTAGGCAAGCGAGCTAATGCAGGCGCTAGAAAGCAAAATAGCCGCCATAACTGGCGGCTATCGAAAAGAAGGAATTAAAGAAATTCCAGGATCAAAAACAAAATGACGGTTAACGCTAAGCCGCAATGTATGACGCCAACGATGCTGGCATAAGGCCCCATTTTTCCCGCGGCTGGCAACTTTTTAAAAGGGCCGATGTTTTTCAGCGCAGGGTAGGCGCCGTTGTATTCAAGCAGCAAGATCAAAACAGCTGCGGCTATTAATGCGACCAGGCTGAAGCTGTGTGGATAATGCGCAGATGCACCCATAAAAAACAGCATTGGCACGGAGAACAACGCATTAGTTCTTGACGCCAAGCCCGCTGTGGCTAATGCTCCGGCAGCTTCGGGCAGTGCTGGGCCGCCGCTGGCTACCTGCTTTGTCGACGCGATGACTATTTTCTGATTGGGCCAGATGACCAGCCAGACATTTAAAAACATGATAGTTCCGAGCAATGCGCCGACATAAATGTCAATTGACATGCCGCCGCCTCTGACAGCGAAGATGCCAAGTCCAGTGGCAAAGGTAAATGCGGCGGCCCAACGGAACCAGAATAATGCGCGCGGAACCAGTTTTTGAATCGCGTCTGATTTGGCGGCGGCGTCAGCTTCCTTGAAATATTCGGTTTGCACTAGGTTAAAGTAGTAAAGCAATCCAATCCAGGTAATGCCACCCAAGAAGTGTCCCCACCTTAAAAGCATTTCCCAACCCATAGTTGTTGTAACGATACCCATAATATGACCTCTTATAGTTATTAAATTGAAGTAATACGCCAATTATTTTGATTTCGGCAAGTCGATATAGAACAGATTAAGCCAAGAGATGTCAAGCTAATTAATTGCCCGATAAAAACGCTGGGTAAAGGGTTAAATTTTAAGGGCTTGCTGGAGGAGGTGGTTAGTTCTAGCGCTCAATGGAGAAACAAAAAAGGCCTGGTAATCAGCGCAGCCCCCCTGTATTTGAGAAGGCGAAGAAAAATAAAAAAGTTCAACCTTTTACGGAGCTGGCAATCGCATTAAAGGCTTCAACCTTGGCTTTTCCGGTTTGAACCAATTCGAGGCCGGTATCAACAACCATTTTGCACAAGGCTGGCGTGCGATAAACGATTAAACCCAGATAAGCCACTGCCGGAACGGCAATCAGCGCGGCAATAAAGCCATGTATGCCGACAAAGGACATAAGTTTGATCAGAATGGATACTAAATCCAGAGGCAATAAAATCATTGCGCCGAAGTAGGCGGTAACAATGAAAATGAACACCACAAAAACAACAAACTGAATAAGCCTTACTAAGGCGACATTAATTTTTTTCATATCTCTTTCTATTTTCCTGCTAAAACTTGATTGGCTGAACAGCCAAGCGCTGGGCGCTCTTAATGATGTTTGGGGTTGGCCTGAAAACCACGGGCAAATTATACCTTAAAGCGGTTAGAATGATTTAACTTTCTGTGAAAGAATAAAAAGCGGCAATCGGCAATTTTCGACTGGATGATCCCGATGGAACAATTTGGACTCAGGGTCCCGTGTCTGTGAAGAAGCCACGATCCTCAAATTTCGGCGTCAATAGGTATTTCTGTTTAAGTTGCTTCCGATCTGGCCAGGCTGTTCGGATGTAACGCTGACTGGAAAAATCGTTAAACTTGGGCAACTCTAGTTGTTTTCACTCTTCAATAAAGAACTTTGCTGTTAGACTCGTTCCAGATTGCAAACGGCTGAGCTGCATTTTCGACAGCCAGTTGCAGCATGGCAATGCGCCGTTTGGGGGGTGCTAATGGAAGCTCTTCATAAATAAAGCTGTCGTCAAAACCAGCCGCCGCCGCATCGTTTCGAGTGCTGGCAAAATAAACCCGGTCAAGGCGCGCCCAGTAGATGGCGCCTAAGCACATTGGGCAGGGCTCGCAACTGGTATAGAGCACGCAGCCAGTCAGTTGAAAATCATTAAGCTTGTTGCAAGCCATTCGTATCGCAAGCACTTCGGCGTGCGCCGTTGGGTCGCGAGTTGCCGTTACCTGATTGCTGCAGGCAGAGAGCGCCTGACCATTTTTTACCACCACCGCGCCAAACGGGCCGCCCTGGCCGCTTGTGACATTGGCAGTAGCCAGCGCAATGGCTTGACATAAAAATTGTTCGTGCATTTACAAACCCAGAGGATTGGTTGGATCTATGCCGTCCATAAAGGGGAGGCGTCGGTCTTGATTGGTGATTTGGTAAACTTTGCCGAGCCAATTGTTGAATACGGCTTTGGCGGTATCGCGCCAGGTATTGTCGATATGCTCAAGCACTTTATGCTCTGGAAACGCGGGCAGGATTTCTCCATTTCGCTTGGCCTGCCTGACTTCAGCAGCATAATCGAAAAAAATCGATTCTACGATGGTGTTGAAATAATGTTCTGGGCATGGCGGATAATCATTGATTTCGCCGTGATAAAAGCGCAAGACTTCGCGTTTATATTCTTTTAGCAAACTGATGTCGTCGTATTCCGGATGGCCTTGAAAAAAAACAATGCGGAATCCGTCCGGGCTGACGGCCAAATGAGCTCCAGCTTCTTGACTGACGGCCAATACCTTGAGTTTATGCTGTTCCATATCACTTTGGCTAATGTCATTGAAGCGCGAATGCGGCACATCAAAGCGAGTATTGATTTCGGCCACCAATGGGTGCGTGCGCTCGATCAGTTTGTGGGAAAACACACCCCAGCGCTTCGCGGGCAGGCGTTTACGTTCGAGGCCGTAACAGAATTGCATGACGGCATGCGTCGCTAGGCAAGAGCAAAGTACAGAGGTTACATTTTCTTTGGCCCACGCGAAAACTTCAGTTAGCGGTTGCCAGAAATCTTCCTCGGGCAATTTTGGATGCGTCACATTGGCGCCGCTGATAATAAGGGCATCCAGGCCTTCCTGCTTGATTTTTTCAAAAGGCTCGTAGTAGGCATTAATATGCGCCTGAGCTTGCGGTCCGCGGGGCAGGCCGTGAATGGTGAAAGGATGCACATGAAATTGGGCGATTTGGTTGCAGGCGCCCACGAGCCGGAAAAATTGTCTTTCAGTCGCTTCCAATGCCGCATCAGGCATCATATTCAGCAGGCCGATATGCATCTCTCGAATGTCTTGATGGCTGGCGCGGTCGGCAGCCAGAATTTCTTCGCCTTCTTCTCTAAGCCGTTGAAAGGTTGGTAAATCGGTATGCGCGACTAAAGGCATTGAAAGAATCCTTTGTGCTGGTTAATGAATGATTTTATGCCGCCAGTGCGTTGGCAACGAGCTGCAGAAAATCATCTTCGTCTTTCACGTTGCCAATAGCGCTGCCATCGATGGTATAGCCATAGTGGTCAGCGATGGCTTGATATCGAGGCAATCGGGAGTGGAAGAGCTCTGGAAAAACCCAGGCAACAAACTCATCCGGCGGTATTGATTCAATAGCGTTATAGTTTTTCATCCGCATGAATTCAGCTAGTTTTTCATCCAGAAAAGCTTCCCGGTAGTAAAGTGGTTTGGGTTCGGCTTTGGCGCGCTCGATTAAAACTTGTTCGTACGCGGGTGGAATTTTTATATAAATGATCAAAGTATGCTTGGCCAGCAGCTCGATTACATCCGGGCAATCCAACTCGCACACGCTGCCGCCGGCGTCATTGATAAAGTTTTTATAGCCATAAATATCCTCAGCTTTGTGGATAAAATCAGGTACATCATTCATGGCCGCGATTTCGGCTTGATGATGAAGGTGTTGGCGGCGTTTGAATTCGGGTAAGCTTAGTCCGCCTAAATTCGGGTCGCCCAGTTTACCAAGAAAGCTGGAAATGGGGGCAAGGTTGTCAACGGTGATGCCGCTGCCAATGTAAATTGAATCCGATAGCAACAAGTCGCGTAAAAATGGCACGCGCATAGCTTGACGCTTAATGTTATCCAAAATGGGTTCTTCAAGATATTTGGTGCCAATTCGATAATCGCCCGAATAGTGAAACCACTTGGCTTTAGGCAGTTTGTTGGCTAAGGTTGTTTTGCCAGCGCCAGACATGGCGAGTAGCGTTATCCTTTTTGATTCCCAGTCCAGAAATTCCTGTGGACTCATTTTCATAACTATTCCAAATTAGTCTAAATAATCGTCGATATCCAAATCTTCAGGGTTTGGTCTATGCTCGTCGGCGTCTGAATAGCCCAAATCATCGGTTTCAAAATCATCATAAGGCGCAGTCCAGTCTTCCGGTTCTTCAATGTAATCAAAGGTTGAGTTATACCAGCTATCATAGTCATATTCGCCAATATCGCCATTCAGATACTGAACTTCGATGGAATCATCGCCATCCTCAATATTGATGATCTTGAAAGTCAGGTTATTTTCCAAATCTTTGTACCAACTGCCGATGATAGGGTCTGCTATGGTTGTCATAAATTAATTACCTCATTAAGAAAAAAGCTCTAACCAAGCGTTGCGGGTTCGGGAAGAAAAAGAGCTTAGCGAAAATGATAATTTCACTTGCTTCGAAAGTAAAACGGTTGCTTATGATGCTTACCCGCTTCTCGGAGAATCCGGCCAATGCCGAAATCTGACTAACGAAGGGTATAAAAATCTTGTCGGACCTGCGAATAAGCTGATTAAGTTGAGGATTCGACGAGGCTTTCCGGGGCTTGCAAATGGGCCGTATTTAGAAATTTTCTAAAAAAGCCGCTAGCGGGCCGTACGCAGTATTTATAGAATAACCGCTACTTTCTTGCAAGTCTTGCCTATGCTACGATGCTAGCCATCCTTAGTTCAACCAAGCATTATTTCTATGCAGGAAATATTAATCGGCGGGCAAGGCGATATTAAAATCGTCATGAATGCGGCGATGGCGAATCGGCACGGAATGATTTCTGGCGCTACCGGCACTGGTAAAACGATAACGCTGCAGATTTTGGCGGAAGCTTTTTCGCGAATCGGCGTGCCGGTGTTTTTGGCTGATATCAAAGGCGATTTGTCAGGCATTAGTGTTGCCGCCAAGGCCAACGACAAAGTTGCTGATCGGCTTAAGGCAATTGGCTTAGACGATTATCAGTCGCAGGGCAACCCAACGGTGTTTTGGGATGTTTTTAGGAAAACTGGGCATCCGGTGCGCGTTACGATTTCCGATATGGGACCTTTATTGCTCAGTAACTTATTGTCTTTAAACGAAACGCAGAGCGGGGTTTTATACAGCTGCTTTAAAATTGCCGACGACAATGGCTTGTTATTACTGGATTTGAAGGACTTACGCGCGATGCTCTCTTGGATGGGTGAGGACGCTAAAACGCTGCAAGCCGACTATGGCAATATTTCGGCTGCCAGTTTGGGCGCCATTCAACGGCAATTGCTGGTGCTTGAAGAGCAGGGCGCCGACCAGTTTTTTGGCGAACCGGCTTTGCAGTTAGAAGACTTATGCAAAACTGATTTTTCGGGTCATGGCGTGATTAACATTCTCGATGCGACTGACTTGACGCTAAAGTCGCCGCGCTTGTACGCCACTTTTTTGCTGTGGCTGCTGTCCGAATTGTTTGAGACTCTACCCGAGGTCGGCGATGCGGATCGCCCCAAGCTGGTGTTGTTTTTTGACGAAGCGCATTTGCTTTTTGCGCAAGCGCCAAAAGTTTTGTTGGAGAAGATCGAACAGATTGTCCGTTTGATACGCTCCAAGGGCGTGGGTGTTTATTTCATCAGTCAAAGCCCTGTTGATATTCCTGAATCTATTTTGGGGCAGTTGGGGTTGAAAATTCAGCATGCCTTGAGAGCTTTCACGCCGAAGGATCAGCAAGTGATCAAAAGTGTTGCGGGTAATTTTCGTAGCAATCCGAAAATTGATACGGTAAGCGCGTTACCAGAGCTTAAAACCGGCGAAGCTCTAGTGTCAGTTCTAAACCATGACGGCAGTCCGCTTCCGGTCGAACGCATTTTTATTCGGCCGCCCGGCTCTCAAATTGGACCGATCGCTGAGGCTGAGCGGCGGGAAGCAGTCGGCCGGTCGCCTTACTACGGTCGGTATGAACAAGTTGTTGACCGCGATTCGGCTTATGAAATGCTGAAGCAAAAAACCGAGCGTCAGTTACAGATTGAGTCAGATCTACAGGAAATTAAGACTTCAGCTAAAAAGACCGCGTCGCGTTCAGGCAGCAGCCGGCAAACAGTCACAGAAGCGCTGTTAAGCAGTGCGGCGCGCAGCATAGGCAGCGCGGTGGGAAGGCAAATTGTGCGCGGCGTATTGGGATCGTTGTTAGGCGGACGCAAGTAAGCGGCAAAGCTTATGGAAAAAAGCGACGTTTTTGACTTGGTTGAACGGATAGCGGTTTTTATCCGAACGGAAGAACGCAGAAAATGCACCGCTTTAGGCTTGCAGACGGTTCATCTGCAAGTGCTTAATTACTTATCGCGCTGCAACAGATTTAGCGACATGCCAGCTGCCCTGAGCAATTATCTCGGTATGACTCGGGGCACTGTTTCGCAAACCTTATCTTTATTGGAGAAAAAAGGCTTTATCAAAAAAAGCGCCGATCTTCATGACCGCCGTGTGGTGCATTTGGAGCTTACGCCGGGGGGTAAGTCCATGCTTGAGCAAGCCAAACCGGCCGAGTTATTTATCAAAGCAGCAGCCTTGTTAGAAAAAAAGCATGATCTCAACAACTATGCCGACTGTTTCGACAATACCTTAACCGCTTTACAAAAAGCCAATCAATCGCAATCCTTTGGCGTTTGTCATAGCTGCCACTACTTTACTATTGCTGAAAATGGTAACTTGTGCGGCTTGTTCAAGAAGCCGCTGTCGCAAGACGATAGCAAGAAAATCTGCCAGGATCATACAGTTGTGTTGTGGTGGTTATAAGCGCTGAAATTAGCGGCTTATTTAATGATAAGGGTGAATTAAGATTAAAGCTTCATTCCTCGATTCCGAGTTCTTTAATTTTCCGAGTTAAAGTGTTTCTGCCGTAACCAAGTAAAATTGCGGCTTCATGGCGCCGGCCCCGGGTAAAGCTCAAGGCTGCTTTGATTAATATGGTTTCTATAGCGGGTATTGTGTGTTTTGCGACTTCAGGTTCTTTAGTCAATAATTGCTGGTCGACCCAATCTCTGAATAAGCCTTCCCAGTCTGTTGCCGCAATTTCTTTTTCGGTGTTTGCGCTGAGTAATTCGGGGGGCAAATCGTGCAAATGAATTTCTCTGCCTGAAGCCATAACAGTTAGCCAACGGCAGCTGTTTTCCAATTGCCTGACATTGCCAGGCCAATCGAGAGCGCTCAAATAAGTTTCTGCTTCGGGCTTTAATGATTTGACTTCGCTATTGAGCTCCTGAGCGGCCTGAGATAAAAAGTGCCGTAAGAGCAAAGGAATATCTTGCTTGCGCTCGCGTAACGGCGGAATATGAATGCGAATGACGTTTAAACGATGAAACAAGTCTTCTCGAAAACGTCCTTGGTTGACTAATGCTTCGAGATCTTGATGTGTGGCGGCAATAATGCGAACGTCAACTTTGATCGAAGCATAAGCGCCGACGGGGTAAAACTCGCCATCAGCAAGCACCCGTAAAAGCCGGGTTTGCAGCTCGGCTGGCATATCGCCAATTTCATCAAGAAATAAAGTGCCACCGTGCGCTTGCTCGAAATGCCCGGCCCGACGAGTCGCCGCACCGGTAAAAGCGCCTTTTTCGTGGCCAAACAGTTCCGATTCCATTAAATCTTTTGGGATAGCCGCCATATTCAGTGCAATAAAAGGGTTTTTCGCTCTCGGACTGTGGCGGTGTAACGCTTTAGCGACCAGCTCTTTGCCGGTTCCCGATTCGCCATTGATCAGAACGGTAATATGAGAGCGGGCAAGCCTTCCTATGGCTCTGAAAACCTCCTGCATCGCAGGCGCAGCGCCGATAATTTCAGGAGTTGATTCAATAGTCGACGTGGCGGTTTCGCTGATTTGCTGTTGGCGTCGGTGCTGACAGGCGCGTTGAGCCAGTTCAACGACTTCTTTGATGTCAAATGGTTTGGGTAAATATTCAAAGGCGCCGCCATGGAAAGCTGAAACCGCGCTTTCCAGATCCGAATGCGCCGTCATCACGATCACGGGCAGATCGGGGTAGCTTTTTTGAATCTTTTCCAGCAATTCCAATCCGTCAATGCCGGGCATGCGAATATCGGTTAATAAGGCGTCAGGCAACTCATCGGGTAAAGCGCTCAGCAAATCCTTGCTGTTGGCAAAGCTGCGGGTATGCATGGCCGCTTTTTGTAGTGCTTTTTCGACTACCCAGCGGATTGATTTATCATCATCAACAATCCATACGGTTTCAGACTTATTCATAAGCGAGTCGACTCCATCGGTAAGAATATCGAAAACACGGTGTTTCCAGGTTTGCTGGCGCACTCAATCAGGCCATTGTGCTGATTTATTAAAGATTGCGCGATCGATAGCCCTAAGCCGGTGCCTTCCGCGCGGCCGGTTATCATCGGGTAGAATATTTGATTCATCATGGCGGGATCTATGCCCGGCCCATTATCGGAAATGTCGCATTTAATCGCTAATTTATAGCGCTTGCCGCTGATAGTCATATGACGGTGAATACGGGTTTTAAAGGTAATGACGCCCCTACCGTCGAGCGCTTGAACCGCATTTCTGACAATATTTAAAATGGCTTGAATCAACTGATCTTTGTCTGCTTGAACATTAGGAATGCTGGGATCGTAATCACAGTTGATCGTTAAGCCCCGGGTGGATTCGGCCAGCATCAATTGCCTGACTCGCTCGAGCACCTCGTGGATGTTGAGAGGATGTTTGTTCGGCAGTTTGTTGGGGCCGAGCATTTTGTCCATCAAGCCTTGCAATCGATCGGATTCGGCAATGATGATTTGAGTGTATTCTTTGAGCTCGGGGTCATTGAGTTCTACATCGAGAAGTTGCGCTGCGCCGCGTAAGCCGCCCAGGGGGTTTTTAATTTCATGAGCAAGACCTCTGACCAATAAGCGGGCGGTATTTTGTTGGGATAAGATTTGCTCCTCTCGGGAGATACGCAAATGATTGTCAACTTGTTGCAATTCAACCAGAATTTCGCTGACTTGTTCGTCAGCGATTAAGGGTGTTGCAATTAGATTGATGGTAACGCTCTGGGTCAGGCGATTGAGCGTCAAGGCTCTATCGACCAAAGGCTCGGCCATGGCAAGCGATTGTTTGATATTCATTAATACAGCCGGGTCGGACGCTTTGAACAAATCGTTCGCATTTTGCCCGACTAAGTGGTGTGCGCTGTCTGCAAGCAATATTTCGCCTGCGTTATTGATAAATTGCAGCGTTAATTGACGGTCAAACAGCAAGATGGCTGAGTTGAGATGGTCAAGTATGCGTTTATACATGGTTCATTGAATGCCTAGGTTGAGCTCCTTGCTGAATATAAAAGCAATTTGCGGACCATTTTTGAGGACACCTAAAAGCTGGATTGCTTTTGGTGATTCAGCGACCAGTATAAACAATACTCATAAAAAACGCCCCAGAATGGGGCGTTCAATAAAGAAAATCGATTGTAAACGCTTTTCTTATAAGCTGTAGTACATATCAAATTCGACTGGGTGTGTGCTCATGCGCAGGCGTGTCACTTCGCCCATTTTCAAATCCATATAACCATCGATCATGTCGTCGGTGAATACGCCGCCGCGGGTCAAGAATTCGCGGTCTTTGTCCAGCGCTTCCAGGGCTTGGTCGAAGGCGTGGCAGACTTGCGGAATGTTTTTGGCTTCTTCGGCAGGCAAATCGTACAAATCTTTGTCCATGGCGTCGCCAGGATGAATTTTATTCTGAATGCCATCCAAGCCGGCCATCAGCATCGCTGAGAAGGCAAGATATGGATTCGAAGTTGAATCAGGGAAGCGCACTTCGATGCGGCGGCCTTTCGGGTTACTGATAAAAGGAATACGAATCGATGCGGAACGGTTACGCGCTGAATAAGCCAGCATAACCGGCGCTTCAAACCCAGGCACCAAGCGTTTGTAGCTGTTGGTTGATGCGTTGGTGAAAGCATTCAACGCGCGCGCATGCTTAATAATGCCGCCAATATAATAAAGTGCGGTTTCTGACAGGCCGCCGTAAAGGTCGCCAGTAAATAAATTGACGCCGCCTTTGGCAAGTGATTGATGGACGTGCATGCCATTGCCGTTATCGCCGACCATTGGCTTCGGCATGAAAGTAGCCGTTTTGCCATAAGAATGCGCAACGTTGGCGACAACATATTTTAAAATCAATACTTCGTCTGCTTTTTTAACTAAAGTGTTGAATTTAACGCCAATTTCGCATTGTCCAGCGGTCGCTACTTCGTGGTGGTGAACTTCAGTCACCAGGCCCATTTGTTGCAAAGTTGAACACATGGCAGAGCGCATATCTTGCAAAGAGTCTACCGGTGGGACAGGAAAATAGCCGCCTTTCACGCCTGGGCGGTGGCCGATATTGCCATCAGGATAGACTTTTTCGGAGTTCCAGCCGGCTTCTTCAGAGTCAATTTTGAAGAAAGCGCCGCTCATGTCGCAGCCCCAGCGGATGTCATCAAATACGAAAAATTCGTTTTCCGGGCCAAAAAACGCGGTGTCGGCGATACCGGTTGATTGTAAATATTTTTCTGCGCGTTTGGCCAGAGATCGCGGGTCGCGTTCATAGCCTTGCATGTTTTTAGGTTCGATAATGTCGCAGCGCAAGACTAAGGTGTTTTCATCATAAAAGGGATCCATCACGGCTGTTGACGGATCGGGCATCAGGATCATGTCGGATTCATTGATGTGTTTCCAGCCAGCGATAGAAGAACCGTCAAACATGTTGCCATCTTCAAAGGTATCTTCGTCGATTTTGTGAGCTGGAAAAGTCACATGTTGTTCTTTGCCACGGGTATCGCAGAAGCGAAAATCGACGTATTTGACGTCGTTTTCTTTCATCATTTTTAGTACGTTTTCAACGGACATTTAGAGTGTCTCCTTCATTATGGTTATAGTTGGGTCTGTTTTTTTGCAAAACGCTATAACGATAACATTATTTTAAATGAGTTAGCCACTAAAAAAATTGCCAATCATAATGTTCATTTTTGATGCATTGATGGCTCAAGATTTATTCAAAGTTGCGGTGATTTGAGTCTTTTTCGCAACGCCCGTGTGCGCAAGATTGTTGCAGTCGAATGAAAAATTGAGCCGGACGATTTTGTTTGTTGTATTTTTGAAACAAAAATGCACCAAAATGGTTCGGCGCGCCGGTATTTTGCGTTATTAAGGTGCAAAATAGCGATGAATTTATTAATTTATTTTTTATGATAAGTATTTATTTATATGTTTTTATTAGGTATAAAATAGTTGGCAAAATTTCTGCTTTGTATTTATGCAACAGATTAAAGAAAGTTGTATTTTTGCAACGGCGTTTTATAATTATTAGGAAGGCCAATGGCTATACCGGCAGATTTTTTATCTTCAATTCAGGTTTAGAGGAATTACTATGAAAACCAAAACCAACTATTCGCAGCGAATGATGGCTGCTCGCGCAGGCTTATTAGTAGTAACAAGCTTAAGTGGAACGCTGGCGGTTGCGGCCCCCGGCATGATTCAGTCATTGTCGGACTACGATATTAATGAAAGCAAAATTTTAAAAAATGCCGGTATTGTGATTGGTGGATGGGCCAATGCGGGCATTACTTACAATTCGGTGAGCCCTGAAAACAATTTTAATGGGCCGGTAACTTTTGGCGATCGTTCAGGCGAATTTCAATTGAACCAGTTAAACTTGTTCGTGCAACGCGCAGTGGCGACTGAAGGCGACGCTTTTGATGTTGGCGGTCGTTTTGACGTAATGTTTGGAACCGATTCGATCTTTACCCAGGCTTATGGCGTGCCAGCCTATGATGTTAATACTTTGCAGCCGCTCAATAGAAGTCATTGGGACCTCGATTTGCTGGGAAGTGACGATAATCGTTTTTATGATCTTGCCTTGCCGCAGGCTTATTTGGAAATTTATGCGCCGCTGGGCAATGGTCTAAATATTAAAGCCGGGCATTTTTATACCCCGATCGGCTATGAAACGGTTCCTGCGCCGGATAACTTTTTCTACACGCATGCGTATACGATGCAATACGGCGAACCGTTCACGCATACTGGCGTACTCGGCAGCTACACAGTTGATAATAACTGGTCGGTGATTGGTGGCGTCGTGACTGGAAGCGCAACAGGCGGTTGGGACGGCGGCTGGGATAAACAATTGGGTAGCTGGGCTGGTTTGGCGGGCGCGACCTGGACCAGCAATGATAAAAACACGTCGCTTAATATCAGCGGCACATACGGCGGCACATCCGAGCACAGCAGTCAGTCTTGGGGATTGTACAGTATCGTGATGAAGCATAATTTCAATGAAAAAACACATTTGATGGTGCAACATGATCATGGTTACGCGAATAACGTTCAAGCGTCAACGCCTAATGTCGATGCTGAATGGTATGGCGTAAATACGCATCTGTATTATGATGTGACGGATACAGTAACCGCTGGTGTGCGAGGCGAATGGTTCCGGGATCAAAACGGCTTTCGCGTTTGCTCGCCAGGACGCGTTGCGGCTGCAACCAATGTTGTAGACAATGTGGGTACAGCGGGTAGTTATGCTGCTAACTTCTTATCGACATGCTCGGCAGCTAGTTATTATGCCGTTACTGCTGGCGTAACTTGGAAACCGCTGGATTGGCTCAGATTGCGCCCGAATGTGCGTTATGACTGGGCGGATGGCGCCAGACCGTTTGGCGATGGCAATGCCTTTACTGGCAAGCTGGATCAATTTTTGTTTTCAACAGACATGACGATCAATTTTTAGTTCCGCAGTCTTTGCTTTTTTCAAGAAAAGAAATGCGCCTTCGGGCGCATTTTTTTTGCCTGGCGATCAAGGAAATTTGGCTTGACGATCCATTTTAGGGCAAAAAAAGCAGAACGATCCAACTTGGTGCAAAAAGTCGCTTGCGTTTGAGGTTAAGCGTCGCTAAGCGCCGAATATTCTGACAAGTTCATTCTGGCATAGTCTGTGCTTTACTCAGTATTGAGTTATTAACTGATCGTGTGAGGCACAAATGAAACTGATAACTGCTATTGTCAAACCTTTTAAGCTGGATGATGTCCGCGAGGCGCTTTCAGATATTGGGGTTTCTGGAGTCACTGTGACTGAAGTCAAAGGCTTTGGTCGACAAAAAGGACATACCGAACTTTACCGCGGCGCGGAGTATGTAGTGGATTTTTTACCGAAAGCCAAAGTTGAAGTTGCGGTTGCTGATCAATTGCTTGACCAAGCGGTGGAAGCAATTTCTCGGGCCGCCAATACCGGAAAAATCGGTGATGGAAAAATCTTTGTCTGTAATTTGGAGCAAGTCATTCGCATACGAACCGGCGAGACTGGCGAAGAAGCGTTGTAATTGAAGGAGAAAACAATGAAACAATTTATAAAAACTATTATTTTTTTCGCTTGCCTAGGTTTGCCCGTATTCGCTTTTGCAGATCCGGCCCCGGCGCCAGTTGTGGATAAGGGCGATATGGCTTGGATGATTGTGGCGACAGTGCTGGTCATTTTGATGGTTATTCCGGGCTTGGCGTTATTTTATGGCGGCATGGTGCGCGCCAAAAATATGCTGTCGATTTTGATGCAGGTGTTTGTTATTTTTTCTTTGACTAGTCTGTTGTGGGCTATATATGGCTATAGCATCGCTTTCACTGAAGGCAACGCTTTTTTGGGCGGATTTGGCAAACTTTTTTTAAAAGGAATTACTGCCGACTCTCAGGCGGCAACGTTTAGTAAGGGCGTTTATATTCCTGAATATATTTATGTCGCATTCCAGCTTACCTTCTCTGCAATTACGCCCGCGTTGATCATTGGCGCGTTTGCTGAACGTGTCAAATTCTCGGCCGTATTATTGTTTATTGCACTTTGGTTTACCTTTTCTTATTTGCCAATTGCGCATATGGTTTGGTATTGGGCGGGTCCTGACGCATACACGGACGCTGCTGCTGCCGAAGCGGCCGGTGCGACCGCAGGCTTTTTATTTCAAAAAGGAGCGCTGGACTTTGCTGGCGGCACCGTTGTGCATATCAACGCGGGGGTTTCTGGTTTGATTGGCTGCTTGATGATTGGGAAACGAATTGGCTTTAGAAAAGAGTCGCTGGCGCCGCACAGCGTGACGATGACGATGATTGGCGCATCGTTGTTATGGGTTGGCTGGTTCGGTTTTAATGTCGGTTCCAACTTGGAGGCGAATGGCTTGGCTGCGTTGGTTTTTATTAACACATTACTAGCTACGGCTGCCGCTACTTTAGCCTGGACTTTCGCGGAATGGTTAATTCGCGGCAAGCCCAGTATGTTGGGCGGCGCATCTGGCGCGATTGCAGGTCTTGTGGCAATTACGCCGGCGTGTGGCTGGGCAGGACCAATGGGCGCTATATTGCTGGGCTTGGTTGCCGGCGCGGTTTGTTTCTGGTCGGTGACCTTTTTGAAAAGCACCTTGGGTTACGATGATTCCTTGGATGCCTTTGGCGTTCATGGCATTGGCGGGATATTAGGCGCATTAGGCACAGCAATTGTTGCAAACCCGGCGCTGGGAGGAACGGGCGTATGGGATTACGTAGCGAATGGCGTTGCTGAATATAATTTGCTAGGACAACTTACCAGCCAGATATGGGGCGTTGGCGTCTGCATTATCTGGTCTGGAACGGTTTCTTTTATTGCTTACAAACTGGTTGATATGTTAATTGGCTTGCGGGTTAGTGAAGAGGTTGAACGTGAAGGCCTTGATATTTCCGAACATGGTGAAACGGCTTATCATCATTAAACCATAGGGATAGCTACCCACCCATTTATACCCTGGTAAGGGCGGATTGGGTGGGCTTATTTTGTTTGTATTTTCAAGGCCTGTCCTGAGAGTTTGGCCATTTTGCGTAATAAAAACGTTCTTCCAGTGGGGCTCTTGAGCGTGGCGCGAGTTCTGCCGATTTAAACTCCTGATCTAGGCTGTCTGCTTCGGCCTGATAGCCGATCGCAATCATCGCTATGGCTTGGCAATCAGCCGGAAGGTTAAAGGTTGCGTGAGCTTTTTCTGCATCGAAGCCCCCCATTTGGTGCACAATCAGACCTAATGCGGAGGCTTGAATACACAAGTTGGCGCTAGCCGCTCCGGTATCGTATGCTGCCCAGCGGTTAGGTTTGCCGTTATGGGTAAAATTCGCCATGGCCAGCGCTAAAAGTAATACGGGCGCATTTTTAGCCCATTGCTGATTTTTTTCCGCCAAGCAGGCCAATGCAGCCTTCCAAGCGGTTTCGTCAGTGCTTTTTACGCAAACGATATAACGCCAGGGCTGGTCGTTATAGCATGACGGCGCCCAGCGTGCGGCTTCGAAAAGAGCGGTCAAATCATCGGCGCTGATTTTTTTATCGGGGTCAAACGCTCTGGGGCTCCAGCGCTTTTCGATAAGGTCATGAATTTTAACGCGAGTAGTGGCCAATTTGGAGTGCATGGATAAGGTCTAATGTTGAGTCAAAGAAAGTCAGTTTAAGCTCTAACAGGATTGCCGCAGCGCCGCGGGTCGGAATGCTGTGCTGCACGAAGAATATAATACAAAGTTTAGGGAGTCCAGCATTTGACTAACCTTGAAAAGGTTAAGCAATTGTATGTTGATTTATTATGTGTATGATTGTACCTTTCTTAAGTCGAACTGTTTTTAGCGAAACACCTAATTGAGAGTTAACATGAAACTAATCACTGCAATAATAAAACCATTCAAAATGGATGATGTTAGAGAGGCCTTGTCAGAAATTGGCGTCGCAGGCGTTACCGCTACTGAAGTCAAGGGCTTTGGCCGGCAAAAGGGTCATACTGAGCTGTATCGAGGCGCAGAATATGTGGTCGACTTTCTTCCCAAAGTGAAATTGGAAATTGCTGTTTCCGATGAGGTGGTTGAAAAAGCCGTTAAAACGATTGTTGATGCCGCCAATACTGGAAAGATTGGTGATGGAAAAATCTTTGTCACAAATTTGGAACAAGTGATCCGCATAAGAACCGGCGAAACCGGTGAAGATGCGATTTAATTGCAGGTTAGCCATGATCTTTAAAAATAATACTATACCTTTAATGCTGAGCCTCTGGACTCTGCCTGGATTGGCTTTCGCGGATACGGTGACATTGAATCAGGCAAATACCGCCTGGATTTTAACTTCAACAGCATTGGTCTTGTTTATGACCATTCCGGGTTTGTCGCTTTTTTATGCCGGTTTGGTCCGAAGCAAAAACGTCTTGTCTGTGCTGATGCAATGTTTTGCGATAACCTGCTTGGTTTCTCTTCTTTGGCTGGCAGGCGCTTATAGCTTTATCTTTGCTGACGGCGGTAATTGGCAAGCCTTTATCGGCGGCGCGTCTAAAGTTTTTTTACCGGATTCGGGTACGGCCGCGCTAACCGGCGATATACCGGAAGCGGTCTACTTCATGTTTCAAATGACTTTCGCCATTATTACGCCTGCCCTAATCGTCGGCGCTTTTGCCGAACGCATGAAGTTTTCGGCTATGTTGTGGTTCAGTGGTTTATGGTTATGTTTGGTTTACGTGCCGGTTTGTCATTGGATTTGGGGTGGCGGCTGGCTGGCTAAATTGGGCGTTATGGATTTTGCCGGCGGCATCGTTATTCATATTAATGCCGGTGTTGCTGCGCTGGTTTCTGCATTGGTGCTGGGAAAACGAAAAGGTTTCCCGACCACCGCAATGCCGCCCCATAACATGACCATGGTGGTGACCGGCGCTGGCATGTTATGGGTAGGCTGGTACGGCTTTAATGCCGGCAGCGCTTTAACCGCAGATGGCCGGGCCGGCATGGCTATGCTGGTCACTCATGTGGGCGCGGCTTCGGGAGCCTTGACCTGGATGTTTATTGAGTGGAAACGATTCGGCAAGCCTAGTGTGCTGGGCATTGTGACCGGAATGGTGGCCGGCTTAGGTACGATTACGCCCGCTTCCGGCTTTGTCGGCCCGATTGGCGCTTTGGTGATCGGTATTACGGCCGGGGCAGTCTGCTTTTTTGCCACGCAATATGTAAAGCGCACGCTGAAGATTGATGATTCATTGGATGTTTTTCCTGTACATGGCATAGGCGGAATTACCGGATCATTGTTGACCGGTGTGTTTGCTGCCAGTAATCTTGGCGGCCTTGGTTTGGCGGAGGGCGTCAGCATTTCCCATCAAGTGAGTGTCCAGGCTCTGGCGATAGTCGCCACCATCCTTTGGTGCGCGTTATTGAGCTTTCTAATTTTGAAATTGTTGGATAAGTGGCTGGGTTTGCGGGTTACCGCGGATGAGGAAGTGCAAGGTTTGGATCAGGTTTTGCATGAAGAAACCGGCTATCTCGATTTATAATTCCTGCCCTTTGTCTTGAGGCGATTACATACTCTCGACGCAAAAAGTTTAGGAAACTCTGATTCAGTTTTTGAGCGGGCTCAGAACGAAGGGAAACCGATTGATTTCGTTCGTGGCGAGTTCTTCGACGACGCGCAGAAGAGACTGTCGGCTTATGCGCCAATCAACGTTTTCAGAGTTTTCTGAAAGGCTTACTTTTGATGACAGTCGTCTAGCCTTTTTAAATTTTCACGTGCATTTGTTTGATTAGCAGATGGGTTTGATTCAATCCAAAGCGCAGCAAATGTTTTTCGCTCTTTAGCGGCATCAATAAATATCTTCAATAGAGTTCACTAAACCTCGGATTCTTAAAAATAAATTAAGAATTTTTTCTGTTGCTTTCCGGGTTCTGATCTATGCTTATTAGCAATGATTCGCCAACGAATTAATCGAATAACAACATAAATTTGGCGAAGGTTCTTCTGAAACTATCTCAATCCGTGAATAAAAATGAAAAAAATTAAACTCACCGTTAGTCAATTACTGCTTGCTTTGTCTGCGGCAGTCGTATTGTTCATGCTCCTGCTAGCTTTGCTTGGCTGGCATCATATTCGGCAATTGAATGAAGGTATTTCTACGATTATTACCACAGGGCAAGCAGTGCGTCGGCAGTTGGATTCCGATATGATGCATGATGCTATTCGAGGTGACGTGCTGAGCGTTTTGCTTGCTAGTAAAGAAGGACAAGCCGATAAAATTAAAGCGATCGAGCAGGACTTAAACGAGCATAATGAGCGGTTTAACAGCAATCTTGCCGAGAATGCCAAAGCGGGTTTAGGCGAGTCGGTAGGACGGCAAATAACGGCTATGGATTCGGTAGTGCAAGGATATACCCGACAAGCTCAAGCCGTTGTTAATGCGGTGAAAGAAACGGGGCAGGTTGATGCCAACACGATGGCGGCTTTTCTTCATGCTTTTGAAGTTCTTGAAGAAGAAATGGAAAAGCTGGCGGATTTGATTCAAGTTGAAGCGGATACCGCTGGCGCTGAAGCGGCTGCCAGAGTGGCAAGCGGACAAACTCAAACGGTGATCATTTTGGCTTTAGCACTGGCTGTTTTTGGTGCGTTGGCCTGGTATATTTTTCGTCGGATAGCATATCCATTGTCGGCGCTTGCCAAATTTACCCAAAATGTTGATCGTAGCGGAAACTTTGCGTTGCGTGCAGTTATTCAAAGCCAAGATGAAGTGGGTCAGGTTGCTTCGGCATTCAATTCCTTGATGGATTCTTTGCAAAAAATCTTATCGGATACGAATGTAGTTCTGGCAGCAGTAGCCAAAGGCGATTTTAGCGCTCGTGTGAAAGTTTCAGTACACGGTGATTGGGAACAATTGAAGGATAATATTAACAATAGCGCTGATAAATTAGAGCTCACGATGACAGCGCTTAGCACGATGATGACAGCTTTTAGTGACGGAAACTTTAATCGGCAGATTGAGGCCGATGTCGAAGGCGAATTTAAGCGAACAATCGACAACGCTAAGCTTGCGATGCAAACTATGCAGGTTATGCTTGGCGACATTGGCAGGGTGATGGACAAAGTGGCTCAAGGCGACATCAGCCAGCGGGTTAGAGCGGAAGGTCAAGGCGAATTCAGCAAGCTCAAAGATAATATCAATCAATCACTGGCGTCATTGGCTTGTCTGAATGATATTGTATTTTTAGCCAATGCCTTGGCTAAAGGTGACTTAACCCAAACAGTCAATAAGACCTATCCAGGCACCTTTGGCGTCGTTATTGAAGGCATGAACCGAACGGCTGAAAATCTAAAGAGTCTGGTTGGTGAAATTCGCGATGCGACCGACACGATTAATACGGCAGCTAAAGAAATTGCTGCCGGCAATAGCGATTTGTCGCACAGGACAGAAGAACAAGCCGCCAGTCTTGAAGAAACCGCAGCCAGTATGGGCGAGTTGACGACGACCGTGCAACATAACACTGAAAGTGCGGCGCGAGCCAATGAATTGGCCATCGAAGCTGCAGAAGTTGCAAGCAAGGGTGTAGATATTGTACATCAGGTGGTGACAACAATGGATTCGATCAACGAATCGTCCCGAAAAATTACCGAAATTATTTCTGTTATTGACGGTATTGCATTCCAAACCAATATTTTGGCATTGAATGCAGCCGTCGAGGCGGCCAGAGCTGGCGACCAAGGGCGCGGTTTTGCAGTGGTCGCGGGTGAAGTGAGGAATTTGGCCCAACGAGCGGCGGATGCGGCCGGGGAAATCAAGAGTCTGATCGACGATTCTGAAGCCAAGGTCTCAATGGGGAGCAAATTAGTGGTTCAGGCTGGACACACAATGGAAGATATCGTGACCAGTATTCAAAGCGTTACGACGATTGTTTCAGAAATTTCCGCCGCTTCGGTGGAGCAAAATTCCGGTATTGCGCAAGTCAATCAGGCGATTCTGCAAATGGAAGATGTGACGCAACAGAATGCCGCTTTGGTTGAGCAAGCGGCGGCTTCTGCTGAGTCGCTAGAAGAACAGGTGGAGCATCTGTCAGACAACGTGGCAAAATTTAAGATCGACGAAAATAAGCGCGCGAAATTTTCAAGCGCTTCGCTGCCGCTCCGCACTAACGCCCCTTCAGCGCCCTTACAAACTTATCAGGGCACGCCAAGCGCCGCTGTCAAGCCAGCCGTGCAAGCGAAAAGCGACGACGAATGGGAAGAGTTTTGATTGCCGGCGGTTAATCTCTGAAATTACTAAACTGTAGCGGCATTTCGAGTTTTTCTGAACGCAGCATTTGGATGGCCTCCTGCAGATCGTCGCGTTTTTTGCCGGTGACTCTGATTTGTTCGCCCTGAATAGCGGCCTGGACTTTGAGCTTTTTATCTTTAATGAGTTTAACGATTTTTTTTGCCAGATTGGCGTTCAGCCCCTGTTTCATGATGATTTCCTGACGCATGCCTTTGCCGCTGGGTTTGGGTTCGCCAGCATCCATGCAGGCAATATCAATGCCTCGGCGGGTCAATTTTGAGCAAAGGATGCTGAACATCTGCTGTAATTGAAACGTCGAGCCCGAAGCCATGATCACGGTATTATCATTGAGCTCGATCTGTGAATCGGTGCCCTTAAAATCAAAGCGAGTGCTGACTTCTTTATTGGCTTGATCGACTGCATTCTGCAATTCGTGCTTATCGAATTCGGAGATAATGTCAAAAGAGGGCATGGCGGTAACCGTAAAAATTAACTGGATTTTGTGTCTGAGCGATAAATTTTAATGAATTCGGCAATCGCTTCAACTCGTAATTGACGGATGGCGGCGCCAATTTGAGCGCCTTGCAAACGCTTATTCATGACCGCAGCCGTATTGATGGCCAGCGCCCGTTGTGCAGCTTCCCGGATAAAACCGGCTTGCGGATAGGGTCTGGCTTCAAAATGAGTTCTGCCTCTGGCGTCGGCTTCGCAAGCCAATAAAAATTCCATTAAATGGCTGTTGCTGGTTTTAAAGGCGTTGACTGCGATGAGCATGTCTGTCAGCGTAGCCGCTCTAAGTTCAAGAGCTTTGTGGCAATGTGTATGGTATTTCATTACTAATTGCGCGAGGGTCTTGAATGTGTTGGGTACGCGTAAGCGGCAGCACATGGCCTCTAAAACGGGCAGCCCGCTCTGTTCGTGTCCATAATGATGTGGCCATAGCGCCGCTGGCGTAAGTCCTTTGCCAAGGTCATGCACCAATGCGGCGAATCTGACTTCAGGTGCTTGACTTAATAAAGCAGCTTGCTCCAGGCATAGCATCACATGTTCGCCGGTATCGATTTCCGGGTGATGCTGCTCAGGTTGTGGCACGCCAAAGAGCCGGCTTATTTCCGGAAAAAGTTTTTCCAACGCGCCGCATCGTTTCAGGGTATAAAAAAATGCGCTGGGATTAGGCTCGTTCAAGGCTTTCAGCAATTCGAGCCAAACTCGCTCAGCGACCAAATGATCGGCCTCGCCATTGCCAACCATCGCCTGCATTAAAGCTCGAGTTTCTTCAGCGACGGTAAAACCCAGACTTTGATAGCGGGCGGCAAAACGCGCCACGCGCAAAATGCGCACCGGATCCTCGGCGAAAGCCGGAGAAACATGACGCAAGACGCGCTGCTCTAAATCTTGCCGGCCGCCGTAGGGATCGATCAACTGACCGCCCGGGCTCAGCGCCATCGCATTGATGGTGAGGTCGCGGCGCATCAGGTCCTGTTCCAGCGTCACATCCGGCGCCGAATCGATGCTGAAGCCTTTATAACCCGGCGCTGTTTTTCTTTCTGTTCGGGCCAGAGCATATTCCTCCTGGCTTTGAGGGTGCAAAAACACCGGAAAGTCCTTGCCGACCGGACGAAAGCCCATGGACAGCATGGACTCCGGCGTCTCGCCCAATACCACCCAGTCTTTTTCTAGCACCGGATAGTTGAGCAATTGGTCGCGTACGGCGCCACCGACGAGAAAATATTTCATGAAAGGGCCAAGCGGGTCAAAGGTCTTGCGTAAAATAACACGCCCCGGCCAAAGCCGGGCATAGTCAGGTTGGGCTTGCTCCGGCTAGAGCGCCTGAGTTCTAGCCGGAATGTGGTCAAGTCAGAGGCTTGTTTATTTGGATAACAAGCTTTTAAAAAGAGGCCAGCCCTTTTCGAGCCATTGATTTTTAATCGCGGCAACAAGCGGCCGCAACAGGCTGATCAGCTTTTTACCAAGGGTAATGACCTGATTGATCCGGGCCTGGCAGTCGTCGGATTTCAGATAGACACGCAGACGCTGAAAGTGAAGGGCAAGACCATCGACAAAAACGGGACGGTACAACCACATTTCCAGGATTGAAGTTACCCACATGAACATAAAAGAAACGCCCATGCCCATACCAGCAAAAATCACCAGCCAGGCGAACATCGGGTGAACCTTGGTCAGCCACCACGACATGATGTCGGCAATTAAAAAGGTATACGGCATGCCGATGGCGATACATTTATAGGCCAGCGGCGGCGTTTCGGCAAAGCTGAAAATGATGCCGACAAACATAAATATGAAACTGATGCCAAATAAATGAATATGCGAAACGCGAGTCAGAGACTCAAACGTGGCGCCGGTATCTTGTTTGGTGAGCGCTTTTAACTGCTCGAATTTGGTGAAGTCGGGAATGCCGGATGCTTTTCCGTTGTGACACATGACGCAGCGTTCCTCGATGATTTTATTGACGCCTGAGTCGATGTAATCATCCGGATCGGCGCCATCCCGGTCCCATTGCATGATGTCAAAACGTTCCTGGTCGGAGGCCTTGTCCTGCATCGAGCCGTTAAGCTTTTTTTCCAAAACGGTGCCAGAACGGTTGCCATAATAGCTGTAAACAATGTCGTCCACGGATAAGCCAAACTGACCATCCGCCATACCGTGGGTAAATAAAATCTGAATCAATGCAAACAAATAACCAATGCCGACAGTGCAGAGATAGCCAGTAAACAGGACTTTAATGGCAATATCATGGTCTTTTAAAGGAGTGAATTTGGGCGTCATAGTTGTAAGAGAAAGCAGCGAAGGAAAGAAACAGCTAGCCGTAAAAGTTTATCCAATCGAGACTGAGCTTATAGTATAGTCCGCTTTAACCTGTCTTGAAGCGATTTCTAATGAAAGATATATAACAAATTGAAAATTATGTATTTACTGATTGAGAGCTTTGCGCGGATCAGCAGAAAAGTGGCTGCTAAGGCACAAAATGCGGCTGTTTGGAGGCCGGTGTAGATACCGGTTTTTTTATTCGATCACCCGGGCTTTTTGTAATTGCAGGCGTAATGCTTCAATACGTTTGCGATTAATGCCAAAGTCACTATGACCCACGCGTGAAGCTGAACGGATATGAATTAAGCCAGCATCGCGATCCAAAATAGCGTGAATATCGTCGACAAAGCGGAAGACCAGGCTAGTCGCCTCGGCATGCAGCGAATCATGGGTCTCGTGGGTGATGACCATGCGGCTTTTATCATGAATGGCTTGTTTTAGGGCCGCCCAGGCCTGATCTTGGGCGCCGACAATTTTTAAAGGCGCGATGTAGTGTTTGGCATCTGGCGCTTGGCTGGACACGCAGTTAGGGCTGTTATGGCAGGGCGGTAAGGTTTTTCGAGTCTTTGAGTTGGCCTCAGATGAAGCGAAGGTCATGATGATCATTAAAATTAAAAGTCTAAAAACCATGGCGGGTTTATTTTCGGCAATAGAATGGCGCTGGAGCCTTAAGGTTATAGACAGTATATCAGGCCAAATCAGCCGCACAAGGGTTGCGTGGATTTGCAAGCAACTGTTAATTCCGCAGAAAGATCCAATTGTAAAACCCAAATCCCAGAAAAATGCTGGCAACCATGATGCTCGACTCCGATGATCCCAAGCCAAGACTAGTGATCGCAGGGCCAGGGCAATAACCGCTCATGCCCCAGCCGATGCCAAAAATGACGGAACCGATGACGAGGCCGGTATTAACCGGCATTTTTCCCGGTAATTGAAATTTATCGCCAAAGATGGGGGCGGGGCGTTTCAGGATGATGCGAAAACATAGGAAAGGGATTGGTAATGCGCCGAGCATGACCAGGAGTAAACTGGGATCCCATTTGCCGGTAATATCAAGAAAATTTAACACCTTGTCAGGATTGATCATATGCGACAGCGATAGACCAGCACCAAACAAAATGCCACAGAGCAATGCGATGAGATTTTGTTTCATGGCGTGAGTTGCAAAAGGTGTCGAGTCGCGTAGACAGTAATCATGCCGGCTACGATGAAAATCAACGTGGCGGTGATTGATCTTAGCGACCATCGGGCAATGCCGCATATGCCGTGACCGCTAATACAGCCGTTGGCCATGCGGGAGCCAAAGCCGACTAGAAAACCGCCAGCCGCTAATAATAGCAAGGGATAATTTTGCCGGGGGCTGTTGAAATTCGGAACAAAATGGTGAAACGCCAACGCGCCAAGAATGAGTCCGGTAAGAAACAGCAAGCGCCAGGCGACATCCTTTCGAGGTGCTTGGAAAACACCGTTCATGATGCCGCTGACGCCGGCAATCCGGCCGTTGAAGAGTAACAAAAGGGTAACGCTGACGCCAATTAACAAGCCGCCAGCAAAAGCCGAATAAGGCGTGAAATTTTCCATAAGCGAATTTCGCTCTTTCAAAGAATGGGTTTATCGAAACCGCCTACACAATAATATAGAGAAATAGTATATTAACGAATACTGTTATTAAATTAATATTTAATCCTTCGCGTTAAGTCCGTGGCCAAACGAAAAATCAGCGTAGGAAGCGGCCGCCGCTGATATCGATCAAAGCGCCATTAATATGCGAAGACATATCGCTGGCCAGGAATAAGACTGAGCTAGCCACTTCTTCGGCAAAAGTATTGCGTCCTAAGGGTGTTTGTTTGCGATAGTTTTCCATCATTTCCGGCGTCGAATGAATTTCATGATGCTGCGTTTCGACTGTACCCGGCATGACCGAATTAGTGCGTACGTGCGGCGCTAATTCCTTGGCCAAGGTATGGGTAAACACCATGAGTCCGCCTTTAGCGGCTGCGTAGGCGCCTCCGCCATTGGCGCCGCCGGTCTGCACAGACAGCGATAGCAGATTGACGATGCGACCGCTGCCGCTGGCGCGTAAATGCGGAATGGCACGTTTGGTGACCAAAAAAGCGCTAGTTAGGTTAATATCCAGTGATTTTTTCCAGTTTTCGAGCGTGCAATCTTCAATTTTGGCGCGCTTGACCAGTCCGCCGCTATTGTTAACCAGAATATCGAGACGGCCCGCTTGTTTGACTAGTTCGTCGACAACTGCGTTGGCCTCGGTTTCATTGGTTAGATCGGCAGGCAATAAAAATGCCTGGATGTTTAACGCTGTCAACTCATTCATCAAGTTTTCCGCAGCCGCTTTGCTGGAAAAGTAGTTGACGCCGATGGCCGCGCCGGCTTTGCCTAGAGCCAAAGCAACGGCTCTGCCAATGCCCACAGCGCCGCCACTGACCAGAGCAACTTTGCCGCTCAGATTTAAGGTTTGCTCGGGTGCCATGGTTTGCTCCTCATAGATAAGGACTGAGTGGATAATGCCCCTCACCATTTCAGAAAAAGGCGAGCGGGCATGTTAAATCAATTATTCTTCAGCAACTGTTTCCGCTTCTTCGGGTTGGGGGTTCATCAAATGATTGACTTTTTGCAGTACTTCTTGCGCGTGACCTTCTGGTGTCACGCCATACATGACGTCGGCGAGGACGCCGTTTTTATCGATAATGAATGTTGAGCGCAAAATAGCCATGCTCTTGACGCCATTTTTCTCCCGCTCGCGCCAAACGCCATAGTCTTCGCAAAGGTTTCCGGAGGTGTCGGCCAGCAATTCAACTGTTAAGCCAAACTTTTTGATGAAGTCCGTATGGCTTAAGCAAGAGTCTTTACTGACTCCGACGACGATGGTGTCGAGTTTGGCAAATTCTTCGCTTAGTCCGGTAAAGTCATTGGCTTCTATGGTGCAGCCTGGGGTGTCGTCTTTGGGATAGAAATACAGGACGATGTTTTTTTCACCGGCGTAATCGGTCAGGCTAACCAGCTCATTGTTTTGGTTCCTGGATCTAAACATAGGTGCATGTTGTTGTTTTTCTAGCATAAATAACCCCTTTATAATTTTGATTGTCAGGTGGAACAGCACCCATAAGTGCTATCGGCATGATAGTAAGTTCAGGCATGAAAGTCCAGTTTCTATTGAGGCTTTGGCTGAATAGAGCGGCAAAAATCTGCATTTTTCTGGTATATTGCCCATCATTTATCTATGCCCTGAATGACGCCAATTGGCTGCATTCATTCTGTCAACAAGGCACGCGCATGGTTTATTTATTTTCGGAGTAATTAATGCAAAGCAATTGTCATTGGCATTATTTGGCGGCTGCCGAGCACGTCGCGGAATACGCTTGCCAACGTATAACTGAAATCGCCGAACAAGCGATTAAAGAGCGTGGCCAATTTAAACTGGTATTGGCTGGCGGCACTACGCCGGAAAAAATTTATGGCTTATTGGCTGAAGCGCAGGCTGATTGGTTGCATTGGCATATTTATTTTGGCGATGAGCGCTGTTTGCCCAAGACGCATCCGGACCGGAACAGCTTAATGGCTGAGCGTATTTTTTTGTCTAAAGTGCCTATTCCAGTACAGCAAATTTTTGTGATGCCCGCTGAATTGCCGCCGGAACAGGCGGCTTTAAGCTATCAGCCGATAGTTGCGGGCGCGCTGCCTTTTGATCTGGTGTTGTTAGGGGTGGGCGAAGACGGCCATACCGCAAGCTTATTTCCGGGGCATCGGCATAATGAAGACGAGTGGGTGCATCCGGTTTTTAATTCGCCCAAGCCGCCGCCTGAACGAATTACAATGAGCGCCAGGGCCTTGAGTCAAGCGCGCCATGTGATGATGATCATTACCGGCAAAAATAAGCAGGACGCAGTGCGCAACTGGATCAGCGGGGAGTCGTTGCCGATTGCGGCAATCAAGCCGGAAAGCCCGATTGAGATCGTGATGGATCAAGCCGCACGCCCGGAGTAATGCAGGCTAATCCTTTTCTCTGTTCAGAGAGGTTTTATTATACAATAGAAAGAGTTGACGCTTTGGCTAGGTTTGGCCGGCCGTCAGCAGAAAAATAAACATGACGGAATTGTAGCGGTAAGTTTTTAATCTTATTGTTTTGTGCCGTGCTTATAATGATAAAGAAGGGTCGGATTTATGTGTTGGAGTGGTGAAGCGTCCGGTGTCTTGGCGGCCGCTGGCTTGAGTACCGCAGCTTACGTTGCGATTAAAGGGGAATCGAAAGAACTGTGGATACCCTTGACTTATTTTGCTTTGATGGAGTTACTGCAGGCGGTAACTTACATTTATATCGATTTATGCGATAACCCGAATAATCAGATATTAACGCTGTTAGGTTATCTTCATGTGTCGTTCCAGCCATTTTTTGTCAATATGGTGGCGATGTATTTTATTCCGGAGCCGGTCAAACTCAAAATACGCACTACGGTTTATACCCTTTGTGCAGTCGGCGCGATTTTCATGATGATCAAGATGTATCCCTTTGATTGGGCAGGCCGATGCCATATTGGCGTGGAGGGTTTTTGTGGTCCCGGAGTTTGTTCCGTTTCAGGCAGCTGGCACATAGCCTGGCAAATGCCTTTGAACGGCTTGCTATCCGATCCGATTGCCTGGCTGAATAATTACGATTGGGGACTGCATGCGATGACCTATATTTTGGTGGCTTTTTATCTGCCGACTATTTATGGTTCGTGGCGCTTCGTAGCTTTTCATTATTTGATTGGGCCCTGGATTTCCGATGTTACTACGACGGATCCGAATGAATATGCCGCGGTTTGGTGCTTGTTTTCAATCGCCTTGTGCGTTTCAGTGATCAAAACTCCAATCAGAAAGCATTTGCATGTCAAAACCTGGTTTTTTTATAAAAAATGCCAGAATCAAGCAGCGATTCCGGCCAGTATTAAAGCTTAAAGTAAGTTCTAATAATCACCCGTTCATGGTTCGACCGGCTCACCACGAACGGGCAAACTGTTCAGTTAATGGCCAGCGCTTTGCGTTTTGCGCCCCAATCGCCTGGCTGGCTCTCCAATACGCCAGCGCAGCGCGTGCCGCAATGCCGGCATTTTCCAGACTCCAGAAACCATTCCGATAATTGATACCAGTCGCGGCCAATTAACAGATTGCCGCAATGGTGGCAATACGTGCTGCTAGCTGCTTTGTCATGCACATTACCGGCATAGGCGTAATGGATGCCATTGTTTAAAGCGATTTGCCGGGCCATCAAAAGCGTGTTTAAAGGGGTGCGCGGTTTGTCGCGCATTTTCCAGTCCGGGTGAAAAGCGGTAAAGTGCATGGGTACATCGGGCCCCAGATTTTCAATAACCCACTGTGTCATGGCTTCGAGCTCGGCTTCCGAATCATTTTCGCCCGGAATCAATAAAGTGGTCAGTTCCAGCCAGACGGAGGTTTCATGTTTGATGTAGATCAGCGTATCTAAAACGGGCTGCAAATGGCTGCCGGTGATTTCATGATAAAACCGCTCACTAAAAGACTTTAGATCAATGTTGGCGGCATCCATATAGCGATAAAATTCGGCTCTGGGTTCCGCGCAGACATAACCCGCCGATACGGCAACTGACTTGATGCCCAGTTCCCGGCAGGCCTGCGCGGTATCGACGGCATATTCATGAAAAACCACCGGATCGTTATAAGTATAAGCAACGCTACTGCAACGATCATTGAGGGCCGCTTGCGCAATCGCCTCGGGAGAGGCTTGGCTCATCAAGGTATCCATTTCGCGCGATTTGCTGATATCCCAGTTTTGGCAAAATTTGCAGGCTAAATTGCAACCTGCGGTGCCAAAAGATAATACGGACGTTCCGGGTAAAAAATGATTCAGCGGTTTTTTTTCTATCGGGTCAATGACGAAGCCGCTGGAACGGCCATAACTAGTCATTACGATTTGGCCGTGTAAATGTTGCCTGACAAAACACAGGCCACGCTGACCTTCGCGCAATTTGCAAAAGCGAGGGCATAAATCGCATTGAATGCGCTGGTCGTCTAAAGCATGCCAATAGTGAGTTGTCACGGTGTCGTGGCTGGTAAAGGTGGCCATAAATTTTTTAGGTTAATGATTTAAAAGTGGATCACATTTCGCTATTAACATTTGTAGGTTGATTATGTCATGATATGACCAGCGTCCTTCTCAGCCACATTCATTTCTTCAATGAACAGGACAATCGATGATTAGACAACCCGCCGTTGCTGGTATTTTTTATCCAGTGAACTCCAAGCAACTGCATCAAATGCTGGATAGTTATTTAGAAGATGCTAAAACGGATGCAAAAGTTCCCAAGGCTATCATTGCGCCGCATGCTGGTTATATTTATTCCGGGCCAATCGCCGCCAGCGCCTATGCCCGATTAAAAAAATCGGCACGAAAGATCAATCGCGTAGTGCTCATTGGGCCTTCGCATCGCGTGGCTTTCAGCGGTTTGGCGCTATGCCATGCCGAAAGTTTTACCACGCCTCTAGGCAAAATAGCGGTTGATCTTGATGCGGTCGCAAGCATTCTGCGGTTTTCTTTTGTTGATTATTTGGATAAGGCGCATCTTTACGAGCACAGCTTGGAGGTGCATTTGCCGTTTCTGCAAAAAATCCTGAATGAATTCAAAATTGTGCCGATTGTTGCAGGCGATGCGCCGCCGGAACAAGTGGCCCAGGTCATCGATGCGCTGTGGGGTGGCCAAGAGACTTTGATTGTGGTTAGTTCTGATCTTAGTCATTATCATGATTACACAACAGCGCAGCGGCTTGATCAAGAAACCACTGAACTGATTGAGCAACAGCAGTATGAAAAACTGGCCTATGACTCGGCCTGCGGCAAGGTGCCTGTTGCCGGACTGCTGAAAGTTGTTCGAGACAAAGCGTTATCGATAAAAGCAGTCGATGTTCGCAATTCCGGTGATACCGCCGGGGATAAGTCGCGTGTTGTCGGTTATGGCGCTTATGTTGTTGACTGAAGAAAGCCAGCAGCGTTTATTGAACTTGGCGAAAGAGTCGATTCAACATGGCATTGCGACTGGAAAGGTGTTGCGAGTCGATTTGGCCGATTTTTCGGTCGAATTGAAAAAACCTTGCGCAACTTTTGTCACTTTGCAAAAGCATCGCCAGTTAAGAGGGTGTATCGGTGTTTTAGAGGCTATCCGGCCCTTGGCCGAAGACGTTGCCGAAAACGCATTTTCTGCGGCGTTTAAAGACCCGAGATTTCCTAAACTCACGGCCGATGAGTTACCTGACTTGACCCTGCATCTATCGTTGTTGACGCCCGTTGAACCGGTTTTATTTACGTCTGAACAGGATTTATTGGCTCAGTTAAAGCCTGGCGTTGATGGTTTAATTTTGCAGCAAGGTCATCGGCGCGGTACTTTTTTGCCCTCGGTTTGGGAATCCTTGCCCAAACCGGAGCAGTTTCTTCGTCAGCTCAAGCAAAAAGCCGGGCTGCCCCCGGATTTTTGGTCGGATCAACTACAGTTTTTTCGTTATCGAACCGAGATCATAGAATAAGCGAAACTTTCAAGCAAAAAGGCTTATCTGCGTACTCGTTCGATGACTTTAAAATTACTTTCTAATAGCTTAGGATCGTCGAAATGGCGACGTCCGACAAAGGCCGTGGCATGATGCCCCCATTGCCTCATTGCGCCCGGGTTGGGAATGCCCATCGGCCAAAATAAAAAACGCTCAGCGCGTTCGCTGCCTTCAATAAAGCCTTCCTCATTAAATAAGCTTCGATATCGATTGTTCGGTAATGGCAAGGCGCGTAAGCGATCGGCGTTGTCTAAACGATAGCGCCGTTCTGCGCTGACATCGTTGGGCTTGGTATACACTCGCTCAAGATAATGCGTTCTTGCCGCAATTCGAAGGATGGCTGGGTGATGTTCTTCGAGCCTTATTGACGCTTGCGGCGTAAACGCCGGTTCAGTGAAGAATTGCCAAGGCGAGGCTATTTTTTGCGCGTAAGGGCTTGGAAAAAATAGATGATAACAGCCGCAACTATGAATAGAGTCGAAAAGCCAGGGTTGCCCGTTGGGCAGCAAGGTAATACGCCAAATAAGACCGTCAAATGCGCCGGCCAGAAGATCGAATTTCGAATTTTGCGGGCGAGATGGAAACCAGAACAGGTAATTTAACTGCAATAAAGCTTGTGTGCCTAATCGAGTGTGCGACAAGTGCCGATAAATAGTGGGTTTTGCGGTGTCGACTATTGGCTTGCCGTCGGCCTGCCAAGTCGGCGCGCCGATCAGATCAGCTTCTGTTGCTTGATCGATTTCAAGCACTGGACTGAAATGGTCAAATAATTGCTGTTGCTGTTCGGCTGTAGGGAGCGGTATTTTTAGCGGGTTTTGGGATCCGGTTTGAATGATTTCGGCTACTTCAGAAGAGCTCAGCGCTTTTGATTTTGTTTTCGGTTCCGGCGTATAGCGCACTAATTGGCCGCTGCGCTTTAATTTTGCTAAAGGCTGGCTGTAGCTTTCAAGCGTTTGTCGATGCCAACGCCAAATCCCCAAGCGAAAGGCTGTGGCTGTCAGCGGATAAAGTCCCAATAGTTGCTGCGAGAAACGATATTCACTCGCAACGGCCGCACGTTCTCTTAAGCGATTTTGCTCGGCTGGAGTAGCCAGAATTTCATTAACCTTCAGCTGACTACAGGTTTGCCAGACGTGAAGCAACTTAGCGGCATTGGCAATCGATTGATCAGTCGGTAAATTATTGATTTCAAGTCGAAAGTCTTCGACGCCAAGTTTTTGCAGCTGCTCAAGCCAAGCCTTAAATGCGGGGCCAAAAACTTGATGGCGATAGCTGGCTAAAAAACGATTGTTTCTTAAATAGCGAAAGCCTTCGATTCGGGCATTTTGGTGATCGGCGGTATGAGTTTTGCGAATGAGCCCTTCAGTTTCGACAAATAGCGCTTCGCAAGTAGCGTGGTCAATTCGGGTCGTGTTAAGCCAAGGTTGCCAGCGAGTAGGGTTTTCAGCGCTCTGGTTGACAGCGCAGCTGGCGCAGAAACAGGAGGCGAGCGCGATAAGCGAGGGTTTGCGCATAGATAATGTTTGATGAAATCTGTTGGCGCAAACGCTGTAGAGGCTGTCAGCAAAGAGTCGTCATCGCCGGCTTCGGCAAAGCCAAAACGTTTATGCCAAGTAAAAAACGCGTGTTAGCTAAAAGGGTGCTCTAAAATAATCGTCTCATCTCGGTCTGGTCCAGTCGATAATATTGTTACTTTAACCCCGATCAGCGCTTCAATACGCTTTATATAAGCTTTGGCGTTGTCGGGCAAGGCGTCGAAGTCCGTGATGCCGGCAGTGGTTTCGGCCCAGCCCGGCAAGTCTTCGATAATTGCCTGGCATTCAGCATATTGATCGGCTCCCAAGGGCGCGGTATCGGTTATTGTTCCGCCTAATTGGTAGGCGGTACATATGCCGATTTTTTCCAGACCGTCGAGCACATCCAGCTTGGTCAAGCAAATACCGCTGATACTGTTGAGTTTGACTGATTTACGCATCGCGACCGCATCAAACCAGCCGGTTCTGCGTTTACGGCCGGTTGTGGCGCCAAATTCGTGGCCTTTGACGCCCAGATGAGCGCCGTTTTCATCGTGCAGTTCAGTTGGAAACGGACCGTTGCCAACGCGAGTCGAGTAAGCTTTGGTGATGCCCAACACATAGTCCAGGTCGAGCGGGCCGACGCCACTGCCGGTTGCAGCGCCGCCAGCTGTCGTGCTGGATGAGGTGACATAAGGAAAGGTGCCGTGATCCAAATCGAGTAAAGCGCCTTGCGCGCCCTCAAACAATAGGTTGTTGCCGGCGTTTTGATGGTGGTACAGCGCTTCGCTGACATCAGTCAGCATAGGCTTGATTTGCTCCGCTAATGCCAAGGTTTCGCTGAGGGTTTTTTGATAATCGACTGGCTCGGCATGGTAATAGTGCGTTAGCATGAAATTATGGTAGTCGAGCAAGTCTTTGAGTTTTTCAGCGAGCTGTTCCGGATAAAGCAAATCGCCGGCGCGCAAGCCGCGGCGGCCGGCCTTATCTTCGTAGGCTGGGCCAATGCCGCGCCCGGTCGTGCCGATCGCTTTGCTGCCGCGCGCTTTTTCGCGGGCCTGATCGATAGCAACATGAATGGGCAGGATCAAAGTGCAAGCTTCGCTGACTAAGAGCCTGTCTCGAACCGAAAGCCCGGCTTTTTCCAAGACCTCTATTTCGTCCATTAATGCTTTCGGAGACAGAACAACGCCATTGCCGATTAGGCATTGTACGTTGCTTCTGAGTATGCCGGAAGGAATCAGATGCAGAACGGTTTTCTCTCCGCGTATGACCAATGTATGACCTGCATTGTGACCGCCTTGGAAACGGATAACGGCTTGCGCTTGTTCGGTCAAAAGATCGACCAGCTTGCCTTTTCCTTCGTCACCCCATTGCGTGCCGATGACTACAACATTTTTTCCCATAATAATTGCGAACCTAAGTTAATGATCTAATGATCCAATTTTGATGATCTTGCTCTAATATTGCGCTACAGCCCATGTCTTCGGCGGTTCCGTGTTGGCCGGGCAATTGTTGAACGACAGGTTGCTGCTGAGCGCGTAATTCTCTGATTTTTTGATTCAATGCGGCATCGTTTAGATAAGGGGCAAAAATGAGCGCCTTTTTTTTCTGTTGATAGAGTTGTTTATTAAGCGATGACAGTAATTTCAAGTCAGCGCTAAAACCGGTAGCCGGGCGGGCTCTGCCAAAGACGCCGCCGATATTGTCATATCGGCCGCCACGGGCAATTTCTTTGCCGATGGTCGGCACAAAGGCGGAGAAAACAATCCCGGTATGATAATGGTAACCTCGAAGTTCTGCCAGATCGCAACTGATGGGCAGCGAAGGAAAGCGAGACGCTAACTGATGGGCGATAGCCTTTAACTCGGCCAATGCCTGCTTAACTTGGTTATTGGTATTGGCAAATAAAGTGACAGCGTCATCAATAACTTCAACACCGCCATTTAATTCGAGCAGTTTGATCAAGTTGGTTTTGTGTTCGATAGGGATCGCATAAGAATCCATCAGTTCCTGCAATTCGGGTTTAGCTTTGCGCTGTAAAACGTCAAATAATTCGCCTTCTTGACTGGCGCTTAATCCGGCTTGTTCAGCCAGCGCTCGGTAAATGCCGACATGGCCGAGATCCAAATGCACATTGAGCAGGCCGGCTTGCGCCAGCATTTCCAGCATCAGGCGAATGATTTCAATATCGCTTTCTATACCCGGGTGGCCGTACAATTCGGCGCCGATCTGCATGGGGCTGCGCGTTTTTTCCAATGCATCGCCGCGGGTATGCAAAATAGTTCCGACATAGCACAGCCGGGTTGGCCAGTCGTGTTTGAGGTGGTGCGCATCGATACGAGCGACTTGAGGCGTCATATCGGCTCTGACACCGAGCATCTCGCCGCTCAATTGATCGGTTAATTTAAATGTTTGCAATTCAAGGTCATGGCCCGATCCGATTAGCAAAGAATCCAAATAGTCGATGAAAGGCGGAATGACCAAGTCGTAGCCCCAGCAGCCGAATAAATCCAGCAGGCGGCGGCGCAAATTTTCCAGGTGCTTGGCGTCGTCGGGTAAGGTCTCTTCTATGCCCTCGGGCAGTAGCCAAGCGTTTCTTTGTTGCATGTTTTCAATATCCGTCTTAAATAAAACGCCCCGACGAAGGCGGGGCGCTGAGTTTTTATGATTACTCCAGAAAGCGTGTTAGAATTTTTCTGTTATTTAGTTTGCTTCTTGAAGTATTGGAAGAAATCGGAATCCGGATCAAGTATCATCATGCCCGAATTGGCGAAGGTCTTTTTATAGGCATTCAAGCTTCGGTAAAAGGTAAAAAATTCGCTGTCCGCGCCATAGGCTTTGGCATAAATTTCGGCCGATGTGGCGTCGCCTTCACCGCGTAATTTTTCCGCATCGCGATAGGCATTAGCGAGTGTTACGGTGCGTTGGCGGTCGGCATCGGCCCGAATTTTTTCAGCGGCTTCCGCGCCTTGCGAGCGGAATTCTCTGGCTACTCGTTCGCGTTCGGCTTCCATCCGACGAAAGACCGAACTGCTGACTTCCGGAGGTAAATCGATGCGCATGACTTGAACGTCGATAATTTCCATGCCTAAATTATCCGCAAGTGATTTGGAGTTTTTAATCAAAATGTCTCGGATAGCCCTGCGGTCGGTGGATACCAATTGTTTGATGTTGCGCTTGCCAAACTCGCCACGGAATGCATCTTTGATGATTTGATCGAGGCGCAGGTTGGCTTGGTCGATATCGCCGGCAACAGAGGTGTAGAAGGCGCTAACGTTGTTGATGCGCCATTTGACGAAGGAATCAACAATCACGTTTTTCTTTTCAAGCGTTAAAAAGCGTTCGGGCTTTGAATCCATGGTCTGAATGCGCGCATCAAAGCGTTTGACATTATTGACAAACGGCCATTTGAAATGCAGCCCCGGTTGGTAGTCCGCTTTGACAATTTGACCTAATTGAAATTTGATGGCTTTTTCGGTTTGGCCGACGGTAAAGATGCTCATCATGCCAATGAGCAGAACAGCACCGATGCTGACGAGTAGTTTATTGTGTGTCATTAGCGTCCCCTTACATCACGGCCGCGTGTTGAGATTCGCATCGATGGCTGTTCATCCGTCGCGTTGCTAGATTGTGTGACTGGTTCGATTGTGTTTGGCGCCGAATTAGAGGCGACCGCTTGGTTTGGTGAAGCAAGTTGGGGCATTTTCGCGAGTTTGTCCAAAGGTAGGTAAAGCAGATTATTGCCTGCTTTTACATCAATCATCAACGTGTTGGTATTGGTCATGACCGATTCCATGGATTCGATATATAAACGCTTTCTCGTGATGTCAGGGGCTTTGCTGTATTCGGTCAGCAATTTGGAAAACCGGGCGGTTTCACCTTCGGCTTGTGCAATGATTTGCTGCTTATAGCCTTCCGCTTCTTGCAATATTCTTGCTGCCGCGCCTCGTGCTTTTGGCACAACGTCGTTGGAATAGGCCTCGGCTTCATTAATCAAGCGTTGTTCATCTTCGCGCGCTTTAATCGCATCTTCAAATGCATTTTGAACTTGTTCAGGCGGCTGCGCATCCTGCAGGTTAACGCTGGTAATTTGAATGCCGGATTTGTAGACATCCATGACCTCCTGAATTTCTTTTTTTATCTGAGACACCACTTCGCTGCGACCTTCGGTCAATACGAAGTCCATGTTGCTGCTGCCGACAACGCCGCGTTGAGCGCTTTCAGTCACTTGTTTCAGCGTCGCGGCGGGATTGACCAGGTTAAAGATGAAATCTTTGGCGTCTTTGACCTGATACTGAACCGCTAGGCGAATGTCCACATAATTTTCATCTTTAGTTAGCATCAAAGCCTCTTTTGGGACCGATCCCAGACTTTGGTCGCCGCTGCCGGTCGTTCGATAACCAACTTCGATAAAACGTTGCTGCTTGACGTTGACCACATTCACATGTTCGATAGGAGCAGGAAAATGCCAGTTTAAGCCTGATTGAGTCGTCGCTGTATAGTTGCCAAAACGGGTTTCAACGCCATGATTACCTTCATCGACAATATAAAAACCGCTTAAACCCCATAACAGTAGCGCTCCCGCCGCGACGAAGCCCAAACCTTTTGCAGAATTACCGGAAGCACCGTTGCTACGGCCACCGCCGTTTCCGCCGCTAAAGATATTGGCTAGTTTTTCTTGCAGCGACTTTATGGCTTCATCCAGATCAGGAGGACCTTTTTGATCGCCGCGACCACTCCAAGGGTCTTTTTTATCGCCGCCAGGTTCGTTCCAGGACATATCATTGCTCCATAATTGAATTACTTGAACTTAGAAATAATTTGGCTTTCACCGCAAATGTTAGGTTTCAGCATTGGCATGCTTTTCCTGAGGCTTCCGATGCGAACACGGTATTCTATCGTATATAACTAAAAAAGGTGAAAATAACGCCATAATGACTGTTCTTGCAGGCGCGGTCTTGTTTAGTATACGTCTTCGGTTTTGACTGATTGCAATAGCCCTAAGTGTTTGGCATCGATTTCGATCATCAACTCGCTCACGCCGTCGTCATCAATATGCTCGTTAATAATTTTTGCGCAAGTAAATAATGCGGCTCTAATCTTGCCTTGATCAGGATTCAGAAAACATCTTTTTTTTAGCTTGCGGCTGGCAAATAGCTCGATCAAGGTTTGCTGCACTAGTTCTACGCCCGAACCGGTCTCAGCGGATATCCAGACGCGAAGCGGATGGCCATTTTCATCTCGGTCAATGCGTGGAGCGACGTCATCTAGCAGATCAATTTTGTTGAAAATTTGAATTTGCCTGATATGGCTAGCATGGATATCGGCTAACACCTTGTTGACCTCGGCGATGGTTGCGTCTCGATCATTGGCTTGGGCGTCAATGACATGCAGTAAGAGATCGGCTTCGCTCGCTTCTTGTAAGGTAGACTTGAAAGCGGCAACTAATTCGTGCGGTAAGTGGCGTATGAAGCCAACGGTATCGGCTAGCACCAGTTCATGGCCGTCGGCCAGCGGGCAATTGCGCAGGGTAGGGTCGAGCGTCGCGAACAACTGATCGGCCGCATAGGTATCTGCGCCGGTCAGGCGATTAAACAAGGTCGATTTGCCTGCATTGGTGTAGCCGACTAACGAAACCGATGGCGTTTCGTTTTTTTTTCGTTTGGTGCGGCCTTGATGGCGTTGTTTGTCAACTTTCTCAAGGCGTTTTTGAATTTGTTTGATGCGTAGGCCGATTAGACGTCTGTCGGTTTCCAGCTGTGTTTCGCCAGGGCCGCGTAAACCAATGCCGCCTTTTTGACGCTCAAGATGCGTCCAGCCGCGGACGAGCCGAGTTGAGAGATGCTGTAACTGCGCTAGTTCAACTTGCAGTTTGCCTTCGAAAGATTGAGCTCGCTGGGCAAAAATATCCAGAATGAGTCCGTTGCGATCGACAACTCTGACGCCCAGCGCTGTTTCAAGGTTTCTTTCCTGGCTGGGAGTGAGCGAATGATTAAATAAAACAATATCGGCTGAATAAGCGGTTATACAGCTTTTAAGCTCATCTAATTTGCCTGAGCCGATAAAATGTTTCGGGTCAGGGCTTTTTCGGCTGCCTGTGACTGTATGAACGGGCTGAGTCCCAGCCGATTTTGCCAGTTCAGTCAGTTCTGCTAGATCTTCTTGGTCAGAATGTAGCTCAAGGTGAACTAATATCGCGCGCTCACCGGCATTGGGTCGATCAAACAATCAGGCGTTCCCTGCGATTGGAAATAGTTTGGTGCGCTTAATTTTAGTAATAAAAACCGGCAAAGAAAGTTGCTGAGGCAATTTTACTCGCCGCCTTCTTCGACATCACTCATGAGCTTAACGCTTTTACTCGGCACGATGGTCGATATGGCATGTTTGTAGACCATTTGATTGACGGCGTTTTTCAACATGATGACATATTGATCAAATGAATCGACCTTACCTTGCAATTTAATACCGTTAACGAGGAAGATTGAGACTGGTGTGTGCTCTTTTCTGAGCGTATTCAGAAAACTATCCTGCAAATTTTGACCTTTAGACATCCGAGTTCTCCTTATTATTTTTATTAAAAGTTGTTAACTAAAATAACGCCTATTAACTGTTAAGACAAATTATTTACGCATGCTAATCAAGCATAGTCAACTAACACGCTATAGGCTAGCCTCTTCTGACTTAATTCGGCCTACAGTTTGGCTAGCCAAGCTGAGGTTTCCGCTAAAGCGTGTCCTGAGTTAAAAGTAATTTACGCAGAGCGTTTTGGCTGGATGCGTTGATTAGTTCATAAACTCACTTGGGACAGCAGTCTGGTTTTAAAATTCAGCGGGCAACAAAATAATTATCGCGCCTAACCAGTTTTTGGCAATCAGCTTCGCGCACTAGAAAATTCGGCGACACAACAGCGGCAGGTTGATAAATGTGCCGATTTTTTCCAGCGCTAATTTTTCAGGATCGGCGGCATATGCGCCGACAAATGAGACGCTGAACCAACTGAAAAACGCTCAATCGTCCAAGGCTGTTATACCGTCTTGGCTAAGAGAGTCAATGCCTAAATTTGCCAGCGTGTCGGCCCTTTCGTTGCCTTTGTCGCCCGAATGGCCTTTAACCCATTTCCATTCAATTTTATGGTGTGCAATGGCGGCATCGAGCTGGCGCCAAAGGTCTTCGTTTTTAACAGGCGCTTTAGCGGCTGTTTTCCAGTTTAGCTTTTTCCAATTCGACAACCATTCGGTTATGCCTTGCAATACGTATTTCGAATCGCTGTAAAGCTGAACCGAGCAAGGCTTGTTTAACGCTTCGAGAGCTTTAATGGTCGCGGTCAGCTCCATGCGATTGTTAGTAGTATTGGCTTCACCGCCATAAAGCTCCTTGGTAACGCCTTTATAATGTAATATTACGCCCCAACCGCCTGGCCCCGGATTGCCTTTGCAAGCGCCGTCGGTATAGATGATGACAGGATCAATCATGGGTTTTTCTGTGGCTCGGGGTGTTGATTGAATTTGCTAAAACCAGTTCAGGTTTCCGGCTTTTTACCGGCGACAAAGGAATAATGTTATATCGCCGCTTGATCGCTTTTACCGCGTAAGCCGTTCCTGAAAAGACATGCTGACGCAGCGTGTTTTTCCCGTAAGCTGAAGTCACCGAGCTTAAATAAAACTGCGAACAAACGGTGATTTCAAAGTTCAATAATTTAAGCCAATCGATAATGCGGGACCGTCCGATAAAGTGTCCTCGCCAGGAATTAGCCAGTTTTTTATCCCAGAGGTACTGGTACCTAATCCAGAAACTCCAGGGATTAAAATTCAGAATCAGAATGACGCCCTCTGGCTTTAGCACGCGTTCGACTTCTCGAATCGTTTGAAAGCGAGAAGCGTCAAATTCCAATAGATGAGGCAGAATAATCATATCGACGCTGTCGCTTTGCAAGGGCAGGCTATAGGCTTTTGCCTGAATTTTGATAGCGCCGTTACAGCCTAGGTTTTTGGCGTCCAAGATGATGAAATGCTTATACAGGGAGCAATCGATATACTCGTCTTCCCAGCCTAAGCCGCCAATCTGCAAAATCGTTTGCTGGCAACTAACCGTTATCGCACGCTGAAGGTAATCGGCTTCTAGCTGCTTGAGCAATTTGCCGCGAGGCGTTTGATACCAGGCAAATAAAAAATTGCGTTTCATTGATTATACTTGATAATACTAAGAGATGTTTTTCAATTAAAACAAGCTATAATACAAAAGTCCTAATATCAAGCTGCATTTTCAGGTTTAGATGATGAAGGTTAATTTTAACAGCCCTATTAATTTTTTATTACTGCTGATAGCAGTTTTGAGCGCCGGGTGTACGAATACATCACGCGCTCCGGTTAGTGGCAGTTATCGGACCTCCACAGCAACTGGCCAGCATAAGTTTCATGTACGATATGCCCATCCCAAATCACGCGCTGTCGTTAATCATAAGCAAAAAAATAACCTAGGTGCTGTCCAAGCGGGCACGGTTTGGGAGCGATTGCTAGCGCTTTATTCATTGCCAGAAATTGAGAATGAAAGAATCGATCGCGAGTTGAACTGGTATTTGGAGCATCCGGGTTATATTGCTAGGATTCAACAAAGAGCAGAACCTTATATGCATATGATTCTGGATGAGGTTGAAGCGAAGAATCTGCCAGGTGAGTTGGCGTTGCTGCCTGTGGTAGAGAGCGCTTTTATTCCAGAGGCTTACTCCAAAAGCGATGCTTCCGGCCTTTGGCAATTTATTCCGGAGACGGGTCGGCTTTTTGGGCTGCAACAAAACACTTGGTATGACGGAAGACGCGATGTTTATGCCTCCACCAAAGCAGCAACCACTTTTCTAAAGGAATTGGGCGAAACTTTTGATGGCGATTGGTTTTTGGCCCTGGCTTCTTATAATTTTGGCAAAGGCAATGTTCGCAAAGCGATTGAAAGAAATGAATTGCTTGCTTTGCCGACTGATTACTGGTCGCTGGATTTGCCCAAAGAAACCTCGGACTACGTGCCTCGCTTGCTGGCTATTGCACGGCTGTTCGCCAATGCTGAAGCTTACAATATTCCGCTGCAGCACATTCCCAACAGACCCTATCTGGAAGCCATCGACATCAAAGCGCCACTGGATTTGAGCAAGGCAGCCGAGATGGCGAACACGCCTCTGAGTCATTTTCTCAAATTGAACCCTGGGTTTAACCGCTCCTGCACAGCGCCTGATGGGCCGCACCGTTTGCTGATTCCGGTCAATCAGGTTGAGGCTTTTAAAGCGAATTTGGCGCAGTTGCCTTTTGATGCGCGCGTGGATTTTAAGCGTATTAATGCGCAACTGCGGCAGTCCCAGCCGCGCCGGGAATCAGTCAAAACAGCCGAACTTAGGTCTGATGAGCCTCGAATCGTAACCCGGCATTATAAGATCAAGCCCGGTGAAACGCTGGCTTCAATTGCAAACAGAACGCATACTACCATTCAAGCAATCCGGAAAGCTAATCATTTGGCGGGTACGACAATTCGTTCGAATATGTTGATAAAAATTCCCGGCCAGAAAACCGTCAATACGGCGGTGATGATGGCGAAAGCGCCTAGATCGGCTTATGCCGGCAGTCAATTTTACACGGTCAAGAAGGGGGATACTTTTTGGAACATCGCCCAGCGTTTTTCAATCAGCCCGAAAAATATTGCTGAATGGAATAAGATCACGCTAAAAACAGCGTTGGTTCCGGGCAGAAAGTTGACTATCAAAGCGCTTAGCCCGCAATTGGCGTCCGCGTCTCCAGTTCGCCTAATTCGCTATACGGTTAACAAAGGCGATACCTTGATGCAGATTTCAAGGAAATTTAACATTCCGGTTTCCGAGTTGCGCAAATCGAATGCGGACGTACTGGTGAAAGGGCTTCAGCCGGGCCAAAAGCTTAAAGTGTTGCTCGATAGTCCCCATCCATCAACTTAATTGCTTTAGTTTGCTTTAACAAGTTTTCATTGTTAAACGAAAGCGCCATTATTGTGTAAGCGATAAGGCGCTTTTTTTTAGCTTAGCGCATAGATAGAAATCGGCGGGCGAACTTGTCAGCAGCAAAATTAGCCAGGTAAAATACTCGGTTTTTATTTGGTTGGCCGTGTTAATGGCTGTTTTTTGTATGACTAGCCTCAAGGAGAAATAAATGGCTATTGCTTTACCCGAGTTACCTTACGATAGAAGTCAACTAGCGCCGCATATTTCTGCGGAAACTTTGGATTTTCATTAAGGTAAGCATCATCAAACCTATGTTACGAATCTGAATAATTTGGTTGCAGGAACAGAGTTTGAAACTATGTCACTCGAAGAAATTGTTGTGAAATCGTCTGGAGCGATATTTAATAACGCAGCGCAAGTTTGGAACCATACCTTTTACTGGAACAGCTTAAAGCCAAATGGCGGCGGCGAACCAACAGGGGCGCTGGCTGAGGCGATTAATTCAGCATTTGGTTCATTGGTAAAATTTAAGGAAGAATTTAGCAAATGAGCAATCACAACTTTTGGCTCTGGATGGGCTTGGCTGGTTAAAAATTCGGATGGTAGCTTAGCTTTGGTCGGCACTAGTAACGCGGGCTGTCCACTGATAGCGGGTCAGACGCCTTTATTGACTTGTGATGTTTGGGAGCACGCGTATACATTGACTATCGCAATGCGCGTCCAGCCTATTTGGACGCATTTTGGGCTCTGGTTAACTGGGAATTTGCTGCGGCAAATTTTTTAGTTTAGTCAGGTTGATTCTAGTGACCGCCTGCATCCAGAAATATAGGCGGTGTTTGATTCGAAGGAAAGGCCATGTCCACTGTGTTGATTACCGGGGCTAATCGGGGGTTAGGTTTGGAGTTTAGCCGCCAGTACGCTCAAAGCGAGTGGGCGGTAATCGCTTGCTGCCGAAAACCTGAACAGGCGGCTCAATTAAAGCAGTTGGCCGCCGGATCATCAATTCAAATAGAAGCGTTGGATGTTGCTGATTTTGCGCAAATAGACGCTTTGTCTAAAAAATTAACAGGCCAGTCACTTGATATTTTAATTAATAACGCAGGGATTTATTCGGATCAAAGACTAACTGGCTTTGGTTGCTTGGATTATCAGGCCTGGGATATGTCATTTCGGGTTAATGTACTAGCGCCAGTCAAGATGGCGGAAGCTTTTCTAGGTCAGCTTAAGCGTGGCGACAACAAATTAATTGTCAGCATTAGCAGCTTGATGGGGAGCATTGCGGATAACGGCAGTGGCGGCAGTTTGTTATATCGAAGTAGCAAGGCGGCGCTTAATGCGGCGATGAAAAGTCTCTCGATTGATTTGAGCAGGCAGGGAATAGGTGTGTTAACACTACATCCGGGCTGGGTTAAAACCGATATGGGCGGCGCTAATGCACTGATTAACAGCGAGGAGAGCGTTTCTGGCATGCGCCGATTGATCACTGATTACCGGCCGGATCAGTCTGGAGGATTTTATAATTACAGAGGCGATAGGTTACCGTGGTGAACGCAATGATGATCAAAAAAGGCTTGGTGTTAAATGGGCTAATAATGTCCCTATTTCTGTTTATGTCTAAAGGTTTAGCCGAACCGCTGGCAATGAATGCGGATAGTTCGATTCCGGCGGAAATTCGCCCGCCAGTCGGGCATACGCCGGAATTGATCACTCACGCCAAAGGCGATCAGATATATCAATGCAGCTTGCGCGACGGCCAATATATTTGGCAGGTTCAGGCCCCTGACGCCAAACTGCTAGACGATCAAGGCGAGGTTGTAGGCAAGCATTATTCAGGACCGATTTGGGAATACCATAAGGGCAGCCAGGTGCTAGGCCGTATCATCAAAAAAATTGACATGAATCCTTCGGCGGCAATCGCTTGGTTGCTGGTTGAAGTCGTTGAGCATAAGGGCAAAGGACTGCTAGCTGGCGTTAGCTATATCATCCGCATTAACACGCAAGGCGGCTTAGCGCCCTCATCAGGATGCAACGCCAATCATCTGGGCAGTGAAAAGCGTGTTGGCTATACGGCGGACTATATTTTCTATCAATAAATCGCTTTTGATTGACTAGGCGTCGTATTTAATGTTTTGTAAAGCGAAAGCAAGCATAATCGTCAACGCATAAAATCAGTTTTTAATCGATCATTGACTATTTCAACGAGCGTTATTTGGCTTGATACCGTCTGATGCGATGATGCTGCTTAAAAGTGATAATAAATGTACAATAAAAAGTTATTTTTCTTGATTTTTAGGTGGCGTGTATGAAAATTGTCCAGGAAGCGCTTACTTTTGACGATGTTCTATTGGTGCCGGCGCATTCGACCGTTTTGCCGCGCGAAGTAAGCACCAAGACTCAGTTAACACGGGGCATTTCGCTGAATATTCCGCTAGTTGCCGCCGCCATGGATACGGTAACGGAAGCCCGGCTCGCGATTACGATGGCGCAAGAAGGCGGTATCGGCATCATTCATAAAAACATGACTGCCGAACAACAAGCACGGGAAGTTCAAAGCGTCAAAAAATATGAAAGCGGGGTGATCAAAGACCCGATTAGCGTTCCGCCAAACGTCAGCATTCGCGATGTAATCAAGCTAACTCAAGCAAAAAAGATTTCCGGCGTGCCCGTGGTCAACGGAGATGAGCTGGTAGGCATTGTTACGAGCCGCGATTTGCGTTTTGAGACTCGCTATGATGAACCGGTGTCATCGGTCATGACACCGAAAGAGCGCTTAGTGACCGTTAACGAAAATGCTGACCGGAAAGAAGTGATTGCACTGTTGCATAAGCACCGGATTGAAAAAGTGCTGGTGGTTAACAATGCGTTTCATTTGCGTGGCATGATTACCGTAAAGGACATTCAAAAAGCCAAGGATTATCCACAAGCCTGTAAAGATGAACAAGAAAGGCTGCGGGTCGGCGCGGCCGTGGGTACCGGGCTAGGTACTGAAGAGCGGGTGGCCGCGCTGGTGGCGGCCGGCGTTGATGTTATTATTGTCGATACAGCGCATGGACATTCTCAAGGTGTATTGGATAGGGTATGCTGGGTTAAGAAAAATTTTCCTGAAGTGCAGGTGATCGGCGGCAATATCGCCACGGCCGAAGCAGCGTTAGCTTTGGTCAATGCCGGCGCCGATGGCGTCAAGGTGGGCATTGGGCCGGGGTCAATTTGCACCACCCGAATTGTCGCAGGGGTCGGCGTGCCGCAAATTACGGCGGTTAGCAATGTGGCCCATGCCCTAAAAGGCAGCGGCGTGCCTTTGTGCGCCGATGGCGGTATCCGTTATTCCGGCGATGTCGCGAAAGCGCTGGCGGCGGGCGCATATACGGTGATGTTGGGCGGCTTGTTTGCCGGTACTGAAGAAGCGCCTGGTGAAATTGAATTATTCCAGGGCCGTTCTTATAAGTCGTATCGCGGCATGGGCTCTTTAGGCGCGATGGCTCAACAGCAGGGCTCAAGCGATCGCTATTTTCAAGAAGAAACCGATTCGGCTGAAAAGCTGGTGCCAGAAGGCATCGAAGGCCGCGTGCCCTATAAGGGCAGCTTGATTACCGTGATTCATCAATTGCTGGGCGGCGTGCGCGCCAGTATGGGCTATACCGGCTGCCAGACTATTACTGAATTGCATCAAAAAGCGCAATTCGTTCGTGTCACCAGCGCCGGTATTCGGGAAAGCCATGTGCATGATGTGACTATTACCAAAGAAGCGCCCAATTATCGTCTGGACTGATCGTTAACATGCATTCATCAGAAAGCACCCTCCATACCGACAAAATTCTGATTCTGGATTTTGGTTCGCAATATACTCAACTGATTGCGCGAAGAGCGCGCGAAATAGGGGTGTATTCAGAAATTTATTCTTGTGAATGTAGCGCCGAAGACATTGCCAAGTTTGCCCCCAAAGGCATTATTTTATCCGGCGGGCCTGAAACGGTGACTAGTCTGAATACGCCGAGGGCGCCAGAATTTGTGTTTTCGCTCGGCGTTCCGGTATTGGGCATCTGTTATGGTTTGCAAACCATGACGGAGCAATTGGGCGGCAAAGTGGAAAGCTCCGATCATCGTGAGTTCGGCTATGCGCAAATCAGGGCGAGGGGGCATTCCCCATTATTGAAAGAAATTGAAGATCATATCTCGCCGGAAGGCTTTGGCTTGCTCGATGTTTGGATGAGCCATGGTGATCGGGTTGTTGATTTGCCGCCTGGTTTTAGTTTGATCGCCAGCTCCGAAGGCGCGCCGATTGCCGGTATCGCGAATGAAGCCAAGGCTTTCTATGGCCTGCAATTTCATCCCGAAGTGACTCACACCAAACAAGGCGGCCGTATTTTAGCCCGCTTTATTATCGATATTTGCAAGTGCCAAGCACTGTGGACAGCCAGCAATATTATTGAAGACAGCATCCGTACAGTGCGCGAGAAGGTCGGCGACGATCAGGTGATTTTAGGCTTGTCCGGCGGTGTTGACTCATCCGTAGTGGCGGCGTTGCTTCATAAAGCCATTCAGGATCAGTTGATCTGTGTTTTTGTCGATACCGGCTTGCTGCGCCTTCATGAAGGCGATCAAGTCATGGCGGCCTTTGCCGGGCATCGGGGAATCCGTGTTCTGCGCGTCAATGCTGAAGAACGTTTTCTCAAGGCTTTAACCGGCGTAAATGACCCTGAGCATAAGCGAAAAATCATCGGCAATCTGTTTGTCGAAATTTTTGATGAAGAAGCCAGCAAATTGACTCAAGCCAAATGGCTGGCGCAAGGCACCATTTATCCGGATGTGATTGAGTCGGCCGGTTCTAAGAGCGGTAAGGCGCATCTGATTAAATCACATCATAATGTCGGCGGCTTGCCGGAAAATATGGCTTTGAAATTGATCGAGCCCTTGCGCGAACTGTTTAAGGACGAGGTTAGGCAATTGGGTTTGGAACTCGGTTTGTCATCTGAGATGATCTTCCGGCATCCATTTCCGGGTCCTGGTTTGGGGGTTCGAATTTTGGGCGAAGTAAAAAAACAGTACGCGGATTTATTGCGTCAGGCGGACGCCATTTTTATCGAAGAACTCTATCGGCATGATCTTTACAGTAAAGTCAGCCAGGCATTCGCCGTTTTTTTGCCCGTCAGATCGGTTGGAGTGATGGGCGACGGCCGCCGTTACGATTACGTGATTGTGCTTAGGGCCGTTGAAACCATCGACTTTATGACGGCGCGCTGGGCCCATTTGCCCTACGATTTTCTGGACTTGGTATCGCGTCGCATCATCAACGAAGTGACGGGTATTTCTCGGGTCACCTACGATATATCAGGCAAGCCGCCAGCGACGATTGAATGGGAATAATCAGCCTGGCGTATTTTAGCCAAGCAATAGGCTGCCGATCCCGCCGAGAGGCTTGTAGACAGCCGATCTGGCGTGCGCTATGAAATTCCGAATATCGCCTTAATCCTTTTTTACCGATAGCTGTCATCGATGTCTTTTTTGCCGGTCAACATCGCTTTCACCAGCTTTTCTTTGTCGATAATGCTGGAAGCGATGACGCCAGCAATATGCAAAATCACCAAGAATAAGGTCAGATTGGCGAATAGCTCATGCGATTCTTCCCAAAATTCTTCGGCTTCTTGATCGATCTCGTGGCTCTCGGTTTCATTTTCTAACGCGTCATCATCGTCATCATCCGCTTTTGCTTCCGCCATGAACTGAATAGACTGCAGCTGCTTTTTTACTTGTTCCGCGGTAAGGGCAAGCGGGCCTTTGTTTTCTTCAACGGCGTATAATTTCAAGCCTGTCAGAGTCGTGCCGGCAAGGCTCAGTAAAAGCGCAATAACCATCGCGCCGCCGGCCGGGTTGTGGCCGATGTAATGTTGGGATTTACGCGCAATCAGGTTTTTCAAATAGTCAACAATCCTGGCCGGAGAATACAGAAAATGGCTAAAGCGCGCATGCTTGCTGCCGACAAAGCCCAACAAGATGCGCAGAATTAGATAAGCGCCCACAGTATAGCCCGCCCAGGCGTGGACGGTCATTAGCTCATCTTCAGTAAAATAGGCGGTAAAAAAGGCAATGACCAATGTCCAGTGGCCTATCCGGATGAATGGGCTCCATACCTTGATGGTTTTTTTACTCGTTGTCATGTGATTTTCCTGCTTGGTTATTAATGCTCACGTGGGGAACTATAGTGCTAAACTGCCTTTTTGGCATCCGTCATTCGACGTATAGGCGCTGCTTACTTATGACATTTATCGATCATGAATCCGCATTCAACGACAGCAAACGCTTTAGCCAATGGGCAATTACCCTTAGTTTGCTGGTTTTGGTCTTAGTTGCCGTGGATATCTTGGGGGACTATCAAGAGGGCGTGCCGTGGCGGCATTTACTGATTGAAGCGTTCATTTTGGCGTTTGCCTTGTCGGGCCTGGTTTATTTCAGCCGGCTGTATTATCGAAACGCGCAAGCCAAAATCAATTTGCTGACGCAGGATTTGGCGGCGGCAAACCAGCAGGCTCAACAATGGCGCGAAACAAATCGTGAGCTGATCGCAGGTTTGGCCAGGCAAATTCATAAGCAGTTTGACGCCTGGCAGCTAACTCCGGCAGAAGCGGAAGTCGGCATGCTGATGTTGAAGGGCTTTAGTCATGGCGAAATCGCGCTTATGCGCGCCGCCAGTGAGCGCACGATTCGTGACCAAGCCCGCGCGGTTTACCGGAAGTCGGGTTTGTCAGGCCGAGTCGAGCTATCCGCTTTTTTTCTGGAAGATTTGCTATTGCCGCGCTTGTGATCGAAATTCGGAGCGCTAGCCAATATCTGAAAGGATCTATAAGCAACTATTAGACATCAAATGAAAAATCAAGTTTTGAGTATTAACAGGAAGCCGTAAATGGAAAGTGTAGCCGCCGATCAGTCCTGGATGCGTCATGCCCTACGATTGGCCCAGCGGGCGGAAGCTCGGGGTGAAGTGCCGATTGGTGCGCTTATTGTGAAAGAGGGCGTTTGCATCGCCGAAGGCTGGAATCAGCCAATTTCGAACTATGATCCCAGTGCCCACGCTGAAATTGTCGCGATCCGCAACGCCGGACAGTGCTTGGGCAATTACCGCCTGCCAGAGACAACGCTTTATGTCACCTTAGAGCCTTGCGTTATGTGCATGGGCGCTATCAGCCAGGCGCGCATAGAGCGATTGGTTTTTGGCGCTTATGATCCTAAGCGGGGCGCGGTCTGTCATGCCCTTAAGCTGGCCGATGCCGAGTTTTTAAACCATCGGGTTGAATGGCTTGGCGGCGTTCTGGAGATTGAGTGTTCGATGCAGCTAAAAGAATTTTTTCAGAGCAAGCGATAACACCCAAGTTTAGCGGGTGCGCATGTGTTTGTAGGCGTTAATCAGCGCATTGGTCGAACTGTCGTGGTTGGTAATCAAATTGGGGCTTTGCAGTTCCGGCAGAATGGCTTTGGCTAGAATTTTGCCTAATTCGACGCCCATTTGGTCGAATGAATTGATGTTCCAAATTGCGCCTTGCACGAAGATTTTGTGTTCATAAAGCGCCAGTAAGGCGCCGAGGGTTTTAGGAGTCAGCTTTTTCAGCAAAAAAGTGTTTGAGGGTTTGTTGCCGACAAATACTTTCGACGCCACCAAAACCGGATCGACGCGTTCTTCTGACGATAATTGCTGTTTCACTTCTTCGGCGCTGATGCCGTTCATCAAAGCTTCGGGCTGGGCCAGAAAGTTGGAGATCAACAGATCGTGATGTTCCGGCAATTGATAATGACTGTTGGCCGCCGCAATAAAATCGCAAGGTATCAGTTTGGTGCCTTGGTGAATCAGTTGAAAAAACGCATGCTGGCCATTGGTGCCAGGCTGTCCCCAAATAATCGGGCCAGTGCTGTAATCGACGGTTTGACCTTGTTTGTCGGCGCTTTTGCCATTGCTTTCCATGTCGCCTTGTTGCAGATAGTCCGGAAAAAAGCGTAAGGACTCATCATAGGGTAACACCGCATGCGACTCGCAATGAAAAAAATTGTTATACCAAATGCCCAAAAGAGCCATGATGACCGGAATGTTTTTTTCGAACGGGGTGGTGCGGAAATGTTCGTCTATTTCGTGCGCGCCGAGTAAAAGTTGTTCGAAATTATCCATGCCGATGCTTAACGCGATCGACAAGCCAACCGCCGACCACAGTGAATAACGGCCCCCCACCCAATCCCAGAATTTGAACATGTTTTTAGGGTCGATGCCAAATTTGGCGACGTTTTCGGCGTGGGTTGAGATGGCGACAAAATGCTTAGCGATGGCGCTGGAATCTTTGATTTGTTCTAAAAACCAATGTTTGGCGGATTTCGCGTTCATCATCGTTTCTTGCGTGGCGAATATTTTGGACGCAACGATGAATAATGTGGTTTCGGCGGACAAAGTTTTTAGTTTTTCAACAATGTCGGTCTGATCAACATTAGATACGAAATGAACGCGCAAAGTGTCCGAACCGTAAGGCGCCAGCGCGGCTGCAACCATTTTGGGACCTAGGCCGGAACCGCCGATACCGATATTGACAACGTCGGTGATCGCTTTGCCGGTATGGCCACGCCATTCGCCGGCGCGGACAGCGTGGCAAAAAGCCCGCATTTGGGCGAGCACGCGATCGACTTCTGGCATCACATTCTGGCCATTGACCAAAACCGGCCGTTCGCTTCGATTGCGTAAGGCAGTATGCAGTGCGGCCCGGCGCTCGGTGGTGTTGACCATCTCGCCATTCAATAGAGCATGCATTTTTTCATCTAACTGAGCGTGCTTGGCTAGGTCGATCAATAAGGCTAAGGTTTGCTCGGTGATTCTGTTTTTTGAAAAATCAAACAGAATATCTTGAAATTGCAGAGAGAACTTATTAAAACGATTGTGGTCTTCTTTAAAGGCGTCGCGGAGAGAAAAGTTTTCTAATTGGCGATGGTGGCGGGTTAATGCGATCCAAGCAGGTGAATCAGTCAAAGAAGACATGGATGAGCGGCTCCGTTTTATTTTTAATTTCGTATAAAGTCTACGAAAATGAGGCCTGGATAGCAATAGCCGATAAGTCTATTGCCAACTGCTAATGACAATGCCGGTTTTAAGGGTTCTTTCGCCATCAATTCCTTTATTTGGCAAGGCCGATGTGCTAGAGTGGACGCTTGCTATAGTAGAGTAATAGCAAATGCTGAGTTCTTTTGATAAGTTCAAACTTTAAGGAAAATTTGATTAAGTCCTTTCGATTAGGCTCAGGACGAACAGCGATTAGTTAATTTCGTTGACGGTGGGCTTGTCGGGCATGCATGGAGTCAACTTTTTCAGAACTTCCTTAATCTAAAGCATAAACATTAAACGTTAAATAATAAGAACTAATTATTGAAACTGGAAGGTATTATGAACACATCACGCGTATATAGAAAAGCACTGCTGGGACTTTTAGGACTTCTTTTTTCAGCGTCATTATGGGCGCATGGCGGAGCCGCTGGTACAGATACTGACCAATGTAAATTTGAACTGGAGCCGGGGCACTGGATTCATTACACCGCTTATCAACCAAATTCATTTCCGGCTGAAGATTTTTGCGCCAATGTGCCTAACATTAACGAAAACACCATATTGGTTTTCGATTATCAAGACATGAAATATCGTGACAATACGGTTGAGTTTGAAGTCACAAAAGAGCCGGAAGGCAAGCGCGTTTTCTTCTTGGCCGGCGCTAAGCATAAAAAAGGTTCGGTTGAGTTGAAATTGCCTCAAGGCGTGCCTGAAGCGGGTAAATATCTGATTCATATTACGCTGGTTCCTGATCAAGGCGAGCGTTTGGACGTGCATATGGGCTTTAAAGCGGGCGGCGGCGCGCCGGTCAGTGGCAACAGTATATTGCTATATGTGTTGTTTGGTTTAGCTGGTTTGTATGCGGTTTATTTGTCAAGCGCCAGCTTTAAGCAGAAAGTGAATGATATAATCGGCAAAATTAAAAGCTGATCAAGTTTAGAGAGTGTTTGGACGGTTAGCGGGTCGATTGTAGCTTCCGGTTAGCCGTCCTAAGAAGAGTGCTTGTTATGCATGCGAGGAAGCAAAAGATGTTGAAGTTTTTATCAGCCGCAGCGCTGACTTTTTTGGTCTCTATGCCGCTAATGGCGGTTGAGTATGAAGAACATGACGGCATGTTGATGGATCATGGCGATGGCCACTTAATGGACATGGGCGGCGGCATGGTGATGGGGCAAAATACCGATACCTTGCCGGGCGGTTGCGATAGCATTTCGGAGACCAAGGAAGTTACCGTGCATGCGGGTCATAAATACGCTGAAAAGTTTCCTGGCAGAATGTATGCTTTCGATACCCAGGAGTTCAACTTTAAGCCTTGCACAAAGTTAACTGTTCATTTCATTAATGAAGATAATATCCGGCATCAATGGATGATGCATGGCTTGCCAAAATACCTGTACCCGAAAGGCATGTTCCATCTGGAAGTATCTGGGCCGGCTAAAATATCAGGAACACTGATTCTGCCGCCGGGAGATAAAACCTATTTGGTGCACTGTGATATTGCCCAGCATATGGAAAAAGGCATGAAAGCCGAGTTGAAAGTTGGTAAAGGCGATGGCGATTTGCCCAGCATTCCGGGTGTGACCACTTATGTTGTCCAAGATGACTATAAAGGCGGTTTGGCCGAAATAGCCAAGGCTCAAGCGGCGGCGGTCGCCAAAGCAGAAGCGGACGCAGCCGCTGCCGCGGCAGCCCTAATCGCGAGTAAACAAACATCGGGTTCTGCTGACGCTTCAGTTTCCGCGGCATCCTCAGGCTCTGGACAGGCGCCGGCGTCTGGTGCAGCGGCAGATGACTCGATAGTGTCCGGTGTAACAGTGATTGGCTTGGCCTTGGGATTGATTGTAACGCCTTATTTGGCGCGTAAGTTCAAGGGCATGAGTGGTTCGGAAATCGTGGAGACTGTTTTTGAAATGCTAAGATCAGGCATTGAACTGTTAGTCGGTTTAATTTCCAAACTGGTCAGCATGATAGTGGCCAATAAGAATAAATTTTTGCCGGAAAAATAATTATAAGACCCCAAACAAAAGCCCTGCGCTTGAGAAAAGCGCAGGGCTTTTTCGTGTGAAACAATGCTGGATTGGCTAAACGGAACCTGGGCGCTGTTTGCCAGCGCCTTTATTTCATCGACGCTTGCGCCGGGCGGGTCGGAAGCTGTTTTGGCTTATTTAGTGTCGGAGAAAATTTACCGACCCGAATGGCTGGTTATGGTCGCCACGGCCGGTAATACTCTCGGCGCGATGACGACTTGGGGTTTGGGCTTGCTGGCGGCAAAAAAATTTCCGCTGCCGGGTTTTTTGTCTGAAAAACAGCAAAAAGCGCTCGGCATCATTAAATCCAATGGGCTCTGGGTTTTGTTATTTTCCTGGCTGCCTTTGATTGGCGACGCCCTGTGTTTCGCAGCGGGCTGGCTGAACTGCGCATGGTTTCCGGTTGCTGTGCTGATTTTGGTGGGTAAATTTGCGCGTTATGCCGTAATTGCCTGGGCGCTGTTATGAAACCAAGCTTGAGTTTGAGACTATCGTTTAATAAGCCATTTTAAATGACTACAAAAAATCTAGTTGACGTCATCAGTCGTTGGTCTCTGCCGGAGAACATAGAAAAGGCCTTGTTAAGTCATTTTCCGCCTGTTAATAGCGTTTCCCGTCATCGAAAGCGCGATTATTTCATCGCTGTATTTACGTTTTTCTGCGTTGCGGTTTGTTTGCTGAGTGACGCGCATGCAACAATCGAGCGGCAGAATGCGTTAGGTGTTTGTGGCTGGGTTTTTTTGCTCGGTTTGTTATTGGGCGAAAACCGGGAAGTCAGAACTCAAGTAGCGATTGCTGTGGTGTTTGCCACCATCGGTGAACATTTTGCGTCGCCCTTTATGGGTGGGTACACCTATCGCTTCGGAAATGTTCCGGCCTATGTGCCGCCTGGACATGGCATGGTTTATTTAACCGCGGTTGCTTTGGCACGTTCTGGTCTTTTTTTGACCTATGCTAGGGCGATTGCTGCCTTTGTTGTTTTGGTCTGCGGCGCTTGGTCGTGGTGGGGGATTAGCGGCATTCCGGCTCAGGGCGATTTCGTGGGGGCCTTGTTGTTCTGCGTTTTTTTGATTTATTTGTTTAAAGGCCGATCACCGATGGTTTATTTGGCGGCTTTTTTTATTACGACTTGGTTAGAACTCATTGGCACTGCGGTTGGCACCTGGAAATGGGCGGCCATAGATCCGGTGTTGAAATTGCCTCAGGGCAATCCGCCGAGCGGGGTTGCCGCCTGGTATTGTTTGGTCGATGCGGTCGCGATCGGCGGTGCGCCCCGTTTATTGAAAGGCATGGCCTATGGCAAGGAATGGCTGAGATTGGCCAAGTTGGGTAAAAGCGCTTATCAAGGCGCGGCCAATGAGTAGTTAAGCTATTTTGTTCACGACAAATCAGCTGTGGCCCCATTGACTCAGCTCAATTCTGCAGCATTAAGGCCGCGTAGAATTTTAGTCATCGCCCTGCAGTTTTTGGGTGATGTGCTGTTGTCAACACCTTTGCTGCATTCACTCAAGCTAACTTATCCAGAGGCGCAACTGGATGTTCTAGTTTACGCCAATACCTCGCCGATTTTGGCCGGAAACCCCGATATTGCTCAAATCATTACGACACCGAATCGACCCAAATGGGTTGATTATCGCCAATTGATTCCGCGCATTTTCCGCAGCTACGATCTGGCCCTTGGTTTGCAAACTGGAGATAGGCCTTTTTTGTATAGTTTATTGGCCGCGCCATTTAGGGTTTCTGTAGTGCCGCCGAAAAACACGACTGGCTGGTGGAAGCGCTATCTGGTTCAGTGCTGGCTTGAGCATGACGATCGCGGCATGCATACGGTATTGCAGCATCTAAAATTAATTGACTTGATCAATGGTCGGCGAAGTTTTGCTTTGGTGCCGCCGCAAGCAGACGATGCTCAACTGCTTAAGGCTCGTTTTCCGTTTTTGGCTGAAGCTGGCTCTTATGTAGTATTGCATCCACATCCGCAATGGACTTATAAGCGCTGGACCGTGGAAGGTTGGGTGGCGATAGCCCGGTACTTGAGTCAATTGGGCTATAAAATAATTTTATCCGGCAGTGCAGCTGAAGCCGAATTGGCTTATATCGATGCCATCGTCCAGCAATTGCCGGTAACTGTGTTAAATTTGGCGGGCCAAGTCTCATTGGCGCAGCTCGCTTTTGTTCTCGGCCGGGCCAAATTTTTTATTGGCCCCGATACGGGTGTCACGCATTTGGCGGCTGCAACAGGCGTACCCGTAATTGCGCTGTATGGGCCAACCAATCCAGTGAAATGGGCGCCCTGGCCGAAGGATTATCAGCAAAGCGCCAACCCTTTTGGCAGCATTGGCGATCAGCATGTCAGTAATGTTTATTTATGCCAGGGTCAGGCCGATTGTGTGCCATGCCATCTCGAAGGCTGCGACCGGCACCGGCAAAGCCGGAGCCGCTGCCTGGAGAGCTTAACGGCGGATAGAGTCAAAGCAATCATTGACCAGTTGCTGAATCATGACGCAATGCCAGTAAGCGGCGAGTAACGAAAAGCTATTCAGTCAAAAAAAATGAGTATATAGTTGCGGCTAGAGCATTATATTTTTAATCCGCTCAAGTTTGCTGGAGGGCTTTATGCAAAATTCTGAAATTGATAAAACAGCTGTTGTTGCAACATTGAACACCATTCTTGAAACTGAGTTGGCGGGCGTGGTTCGTTATACCCATTACGCTTTCATGATTCGCGGCTATAACCGTATTCCAATCGTAGCCTGGATGCGCAATCAGGCAAAAGAATCGCTGAACCACGCCGACCAGGCGGGAGAGCTGATCACGCATCTGGGCAGCCATCCATCCTTAGGCATCGGGCCGTTGCTGGAAACGCATCGGCATGATGTTGGCGATATTCTTAGAGAATCTCTGGAACATGAGCAATTGGCGTTGTCTGCGTACACGCAATTACTGTCGCTTGCTAATGGCCGCAGCGTATTGCTGGAAGATTACGCCAGGCGCATGATCGCTCAAGAAGAAATGCATATTGGCGATGTGCGTAAAATGCTGAATAAACCCGGCGACTAACGAAGCCTTTGCATTGATTGTGGCGCAAAGTTTAATCAACCTTGCTGCAGGCTGGCGAGAGAAAGTGTTTGCTTGATGATAAGGGGGAATGGGATTATGAATGAACATTTGCTATTGGTCAGGGCGTTTCACGAAGAGTTGTTATACTCGCAAGCTGAAGTAGGCGCGACTGAGCGCTTGTCCGATATGGAAATCATTCGCTATCAGGCTTTGCTGATGGAGGCGGGCGGCGAAATTCTGAAAGCGATAAAAATTGGCGAAATGGCTGAAATATTGTTAGGTTTGGTCGATTTGGCCTATGTCGCGTTAGCCGCAATTGCCCGACAAGGCGGGCAGGTGGCTGTACAGCCGATTTTTTGGCGGCAAGATGGTTATGTGTTGTCGATGATGCAAATCATTTCCGCCAAAATTGCCCAATGCGCGTCTGGAGAAACCGTTAGCTATTCAGACGTTTATTGTTTATGCAATCATCTCGCGCGAAGCTTTGTGAACGCCGATTTTAATAAAGCTTTTGTGACTGTGCATAAAAACAGGATCGCCCGGGTAAAAATCAGCGGCGATTCGATTTACGATGATTCTGATGCGATTCGTAAAACAAAATTGCAGAAATCGCCTGATTTGGGCGATTGTCTTTACGAATAGATTGCTCACCCTATAAGTTGGGCGTGGAACCCGTTTTTGCTTCGATAAACTTGGCGCCAACGGATTTCACGCCTTTCAATTGATTTTTGGACTCACCTTGTTGCGCTGATGGCTTTTTTCGGCCGCAGTTCGTTTTATATCCTTTGCACGCAATAGTGTTGCGCACGCTAATTTTTCTCACTTCGCCGATCGGCTGATTTCTCGTTGCTGCGCCTCGCACGATAGGCGTTTTGTCACACAATCTTCAAACAACCTTCATTTGATTGTCACAAAATAGCCTTATGCTGCACGCTGAAATAACGTTCAGATAATTAAACCGAAAATCGAGGATTTTCATTTCTGCCTAAATCGCGGCCGGTTGAGGCAGGGTAGTACGGGAGATTGAAAAATGAAACTGCTATACGCAATCCATAAATATGATGTGTTTATGTTTAATTGGCTTATGCATGTCCGGTGGCTGACCTTGCTCACTCGAATTTGCCGTTTGCTTTCAAAATCCGGTGACGGAACGCTTTACTTGCTGTTAGCGCTGTGGATAAGCTGGCAACAGGGTTTTAACAGTCCGATGATGCAAACCATGGTTCTGGCTTTTGCGATTGAAAGACCGGTTTATTTTGTCCTGAAAAATAGTTTAAAACGCAACCGTCCTCAGGCGGCGTTGGCCAATTATCGTAGCTTCATTCAGCCGTCAGACAAGTTTAGTTTTCCCTCGGGCCATACCTCAGCAGCCTTTATGATGGCAACGCTATTGGGAGCTGCCTGGCCTGAATGGATCATTCTTTTTTATAGCTGGGCGATGCTGGTGGGCTTTTCCCGGGTGGTTTTGGGCGTTCATTTCCCCACGGATACATTGGTAGGGGCGATCCTGGGCTTGAGCATCGCTTTATTTAGTTTGGAGCAAATGATCTGATGCGCTTATTTTATGGTGTTCAAGGAACCGGTAACGGTCATATTACGCGCGCCCGAGTGATGGCAAAAGAGCTTCAGGCGGCAGGGATAGACGTTACTTTTCAATTTACTGGCAGGCCTGCCGCCAACTATTTTGAAATGGAAGTTTTTAATGGCTATCAAGTGGGCAATGGATTAACCTTTGCGACCGAAAACGGTCAGGTCAGCTATCTGAAAACCGCGCTAGCTGTTAAACCCATCACATTCATCAAAGAAGTCAAAAATCTGAATTTAAGTTCATTTGATCTGATTGTCAGCGATTTTGAACCGGTTACGGCGTGGGCCGCCAAATTACAAAAAAAGCGGCTATTGGGCATTGGCCATCAGTATGCGTTTAGGCACAAAATTCCAAAGGCGGGATCAGACCCGATTGCAGCCCAGGTCATGAAATATTTTGCGCCTGTCACTCACGGCGTTGGCTTGCATTGGCACCATTTTGGCCAGCCGATTCTGCCGCCCATTATTGAAATTCAGGAAGTCCCGAAGCAGATCAATAAGAACAAAATTATCGTTTACCTGCCGTTTGAAAATACGCCTGCCATTATCGCTTTGCTTGCGCCGTTCAAAAATTATGAGTTTCATATTTATACTCCGAATGTTGTAAGGTCAGAGTTTGATCATATCGTTTGCAAGCCTTTATCACGAGAAGGCTTTAAAAAAGATTTCATGGATTGCGCCGGCATGATTAGTAACGCCGGTTTTGAGCTTGCCAGCGAAGCTTTGCAGCTCGGCAAGAAAATTCTTGCCAAGCCGCTGCATATGCAAATGGAACAGATTTCCAATGCGGCTGCGTTACAACAATTGGGTTATGGCCATACTATGTATGACTTGAGCCCTGAACAGATTGATCGCTGGCTGCATAAAAGCCATGCCGTTCGCATCACCTATCCCAATGTTGCCAAGCTGTTAGTGGATTGGATTGTGAAAGGTATGCCAGCGATGACGCCCGATTACATTGAAGCGATCTGGAATGACGTGGAAATGTTGCAAATCGAGCAGTAATCTTTTTTTCTTCTTCGCGTTTTTAGAGTCAGTTTTCGTTTTTGCGGCTTGGCTAATGCCTGCCACTTGCGGCGTCGCAAAAATACTAAGTCGGGTGATAACCGCTCCTCTAGGCATTCTGCCGTTTCTCAGGCAGAATGCCTGTCTTTTCAATTGATTGCCTGGGCCTGAAAGCCTATGCTCAGGTTTTGCCATGCGCAGGGAAATTTTTTATCATTTTATCGGTTCAGACAGCGCTTTTACTGTTTTCGCATTTCGCAATCTGATAGTATTAAATCGATAATAACTAGAAACATTGGAGGAAAAGTTATGGCAAAACCACTCATACAACTGGCGTTGGACTCACTGGATTTTGATCAAACCATTAGTCTGGCCACGCAAACAGCGCCTTATATTGATATCTTTGAAATTGGCACGCCTTGCATCAAGCATAATGGGGTCAAGTTGGTGCGGGAACTGCGTTCAAGATTTCCTGAGAAACTGATTCTGGTCGATCTGAAAACCATGGATGCCGGCGAATATGAAGCCACACCGTTTTATGCGGCTGGCGCTGATATTTGCACTGTTCTTGGCGTTTCTGGCCTTGCGACCATCGCCGGTGTGGTTAAGGCTGCACAAGCGCACGATGCCGAGGCGCAGATCGATTTGATTAATGTTCCTAATAAAAGAGAATGCGCACGCGAAGCAGCAAAATTGGGCGCAAACATTATCGGTGTGCATACCGGCTTGGATGCACAGGCCGCCGGGCAAACGCCTTTCGCCGACTTGCAAGAGATTGCCAGCTTAGGTTTGGACGTCAGAATATCGGTGGCTGGCGGCATTAAAGAATCGACTGTGCAGCAGGTTGTCGATGCCGGGGCCGACATTATTGTTGTGGGCGCAGCTATTTATGGGGCGCCATCGCCAGCGGATGCCGCAAGACGCATACGCAATTTGGCAGACGGCAAGAAAGTGCATCCGCATCAGCAATTAATACTCGATAAAGTATCGAGTATTCTGCATGCCACGGATGATTCGTATGAAGTCAAATTAACCAAAATGCTTGACAATGCGCGCCGGATATTTGTTTCCGGTGCAGGCCGTTCCGGCTTGGTTTGCAAATTCTTTGCAATGCGCTTGGTGCATAGCGGTTACGATGTCAGCGTGGTTGGCGAAATTGTTACCCCCAGCATCAAGAAAGGCGATTTGTTGATCATCATTTCCGGTTCCGGTGAGACTGAGCAATTGATTGCTTTTGCCAAGAAAGCGAAGGAAGTCGGCGCCAAAATCGTGTTAATTTCAGCCAAAGACAGCTCGACAATTGGCGATATGTCTGAGGCTGTCTTCCAAATCGGCAAATCCGAACAATATGGCAAAGTGGCTGGCATGCCAATGGGCACTGTGTTTGAGCTGTCTACGCTGTCGTTCTTGGAAGCCTTGGTTTCGCATTTGATTCACTCAAAAGGCATTGCAGAAGAAGTCATGCGTTCAAGGCACGCTAATTTGGAATAATACAACTTCACCAGCATTACGTTTATGGAACATCAATCGAAAAAGCTACGCTGGGGCATCCTTGGCGCGGCGCGCGTCAATGAACGCTTACTCCCGGCTATCGTTGAGGCTGCGAACAGCGAGCTGGTTGCAATCGCCAGCAGACGGCCGGGCGCAGCTGCGCAAGCCTTTGCAGCCTATGCGTCGCAAAATCAACAAAAGGTTAGCGCTTATGACAGCCTTGAGGCACTGATTGAGGACGATGATATCGAAGCGGTTTATTTGCCTTTAGCTAACCATGAACATGCGGAATGGACATTACGCGCCATCGAACGCGGCAAGCATGTGCTTTGCGAAAAGCCGATGGCCTTGACGGTGAATGATATTGAAGCGATTGAAACGGCTGCGCTCCGGTATAAAGTTACCGTCATGGAAGGCTTTATGTACCGTTTTCATCCTCAGCATGCACGCGTTTTGGAGTTGCTGGGTTCAGGGTTGATCGGCGAGGTGCGGTCGGTGCGCGCTAGTTATTCTTTCATGATGCGGCCGGCACGCATGTACCGGCTTGCCGAACCTGTTGAGCGCGGCGGGGGCGCGATGTGGGATATCGGGTGTTATGCGATCCATTCGCTGCGCCTTATTTTTGATCAGGAACCGTTAGCGGTTACCGCGCTGTCGCGTTTTGTCGAAAGTGGCGCCGACATTACCACCAGCGGCATCATCGATTTTGGTTCCGGCAAATTCGCGCATTTTGATTTCAGTTTTGAACGCGCGCGCCGCTGCGAGTACGAAATCATCGGCACGAAAGGTGGCATCAAGTGCCATACGGTTTGGCAACTGCCTGGCGATGTGCCGGTGATTTCGTGGTGGACTGAGGATGGGCGGCAGTGCGAAGAGCGCATGCCAGCGGCTAATCACTTTTTGCTGGAAATCGAGCAGTTCAGTGATAGCGTATTAAATGCCCAGCCGCCGTTGCTTTCGCTGGATGACGCCAAGGCTAATTGCCGGCTGATCGTTGCGGCCCTGCAGTCCGCTGCGCAAGGGCAGACCGTTAAGCTGCTTTGATAGCGTTATTTTAGGCGTGTGTTCGGGCAGCATTTTAAATGTCAAATTCGAGTAGTTATTTAATTTTTAGAGGGGTGGCTCGTGTCAGATTATAAAAAATACCAATGCATGGAATGTGAACATATGTATGATGAAGAAAAGGGCGATCCAGATAGCGGAATCGCACCGGGTACGCGTTGGGAAGATATTCCGGATGACTGGAGTTGTCCGATTTGCGGCGCGCCGAAAGACTTTTTTAAGCTAATGGAACATCAAACATCATAGTCTCCTGCTGAATCTTCTCGGGCTTCATGGGAATAGCCCGGCTATTTCGCATTCGCCTTAATTCTTATATGGAGGAGTCCATATAAGAATTAATACAATAAGAAATCCTCTCTTTGTTTTAGCCAAGCTTGTTCATCGAGAAGGGCTAGTTCGTCAAGGTCGTTTGGCGTCGCTTGGCTGTCGTCCACCCAATCGCGTAATAAGCTTGAACCGTTGATAATATCGATCGCCAGCCGGTCGAGTTCGTATTCATAAGGGAAATCCCGCCATAACGGATAATCCGGCTGTAGCTGACGAAGCGCCTTAAAAGCCAGCGCCTGTAAGCGCCAGGGTTGAAAAGCGTCATGTTGATAGGACGAATCTTCAACATGAATTTGTACGCCGGCGCACAGTTTGCCGGCATGTTTATGAAAAGTCGGTTCAAACCAGCATTCACGTAGGCGGCAGCCCGCTAACCAATGCGGAGCGAGTTTCTGCATGGTTTTGATTAATGCGTGAGCATCTATGTCGGGTGCGCCAAACAATTCGAGTGGTCTCGTCGTACCGCGGCCTTCGGATAAAGTGCTGCCTTCAAGCATAACGGTTCCGGCATAGCAGCGCGCCATCGACAGATTCGGCGCATTCGGGCTTGGATTAATCCAGGTGCGTTCGCCAAGCGGCCAGCCGAAGCCGGGGCCGGTTTCGGATTGCCAGCCTTGCATCCGAATGACATGACAGTCCGCATCAAGTCCGAGCTGAAAAATAAACCAATGTGCTAGTTCGCCCATCGTTAGGCCATGACGCATCGGCATCGGGCCTGCCCCGACAAAGCTTTCCCAACCCGCTCTCAAGGTTAAGCCTTCAACCGGGCGACCAGCCGGATTGGGGCGGTCAAGTATCCAGACTGATTTATGGTGCTGAGCCGCCGCTTCAAGGATATAACGCAAAGTGGTGATGAAAGTGTAAATACGGCAACCTAAATCCTGCAGATCAACTAGCAAGATATCGAAGGTTTCCAGCATCGTAGCCGTAGGTCTTCTGACTTCACCGTATAAACTGAATATAGGAATCCCGTGTAATGGATCGACAAAATCGGCCGATTCGATCATGTTATCCTGCTTGTCTCCGCGTAAACCGTGTTGCGGGCCAAACGCCGCGGTTAAATTAATGTCGGTTAACTGTGCCAGCGCATCCAAAGAGTGGGTCAGATTTTCGGTTACTGACGCCGGATGCGCGAGCAAGGCGACGCGTTTGCCCTGCAGCGGTGCTTGTAACGTTTTATCATCGAGCAATCGGTCAATCCCGCATTTTATCGGCATATAAACTCTCGTGAGGGTTGAGCGACAGGCTAAAACTGCTGCGCTGGTGAAAATCCGGCTGCTCGGACGAATGCTGCAAGGCCCAGTAGGTTTTTCTGCCATTCTGCAGTTCTACAACAGCGGATAGGCCTAATTGAAAGGGCTTTTGACTTGGGTTTTCAGGCAAATCACCAGCTGGAATCGAGGCCTGTAGTTGGCAGTAACGCTTTTTGGTTAAAAAAATACTGTCTGGGCTTGCTTTGGGCTGTGATTTCGCCCGTTGCCGGTAGGCGCTAAAGCGGTAGGCTGCGTAGCATCCAGAAGGTGAAAAATTAAATTCTTGGTAATGTGCTTCGCCTTCGACAGCAATAAAGGCCTCAAAGCAAGTATGCTCCCATAAGCCATCCAGAACCCCCAGCGGTTCTGGATCGGGGATTTTTATTTTCGCTAAGTTGCCGCTGAGGCAGTAATGAAGCGCTAAATTGCCTTGCTGATCCAGCTTTGCTGCGGCTTTAAGGTCGATAAGCTCGGAACAGGGCGAGGCGGTATGGCAGCTTAAGCGGCAAGTTAGCATAATAGAGGCTTTCCGCTGAGTTCGCCGAAAACGCAATCTTCTCGGATAGCGCTGATTTTAAAAGGAAGCGTCAGATTTTCCAGTGACTCATCCATGCCGACCAGGCAGGCTGAGCGAAGATAATTGGGCGTATAACCGAAAACCAGTTTTTTGCCGTCCGGCTGAATCTCGCTATAGCCTTCCCACAGGACTGGAAATTCTTGGCCAAGATTGGCGGCGTAGAACTGTTGTTTCATACGATTTGCCAGGTGATGCAATTGCTGGCTGCGGTGTTTTTTTAGGTCGCTGGCCACTTGATTCGGCAGACTAGCTGCTTTGGTGCCTTCGCGTCTGGAATAGGTGAAAATATGCAGATGGCCGAAGCCGACCGAGTCAATGAAAGCCAGGCTCTCCAGCCATTCCCGTTCGGTTTCGCCGGGAAAACCGACAATGATATCGGTGCTGATATTAAAATGGCGGTGCTGCAGGCGAAGCTGTTCAACCATCGCGGCGAATTCTTCGGTTTTACAGCGCCGGGCCATTCTGCGAAGTACCGAATCCGAGCCGCTTTGCAAAGGCAGATGCAGATGTGGCATCAAGCGCGGATTTTGGAAAAGCGCAAAAAACTCATCGGTCAGTTCCCATGGTTCCAGAGAACCCAAGCGTAACCGTGGTATATCGGTTTCTGACAGTATGGTCTGGGTCAGCGCTGTTAACGAGCTGTTCAAATCACTGCCGTAACCGCCTAAATGAACGCCGGTTAGAATAACTTCAGTGATGCCTTGCTGGCGGAGGTGATTAATTTCATCAATGATTTGCGCGATGGGCCGGCTGTTTTCGTCGCCCCGGGCGAGGGTGACAATGCAAAAAGTGCAACGGTAACGGCAGCCGTCTTGGACTTTAACGAAGGCGCGCTGTCTGCCTCGGGTAAATAACGAAATTTCGCCGGGTTCGGACGCCATTACCGGCATGGCGCTTAGATTTAATTCGCTCAGGGTTTTTTCAACCAAGCGGTTTTTATCGGCGTTGCTAACGACCAAGTCGACGCCCATGATCGAAGCCGCTTCGTCCTGATTTAAGGTTGCATAGCAACCGCTGACAACCAATTTGGCCTGCGGATTATCTCGATGGATTCGGCGGATCAGGTTACGCGATTTGCGGGCGGCATCATGCGTGACCGCGCAGGAGTTGATGACGACTAAATGAGCGGCTTCAGCGTGACGGGTGATTTGGTGGCCGGATTTTTGAAAAGCCTGGGCCCAGGTTTCCAGTTCCGCTTCATTCAGGCGGCAGCCGAGTGTTTTAAGGTGAACTTTCATGGGTCATCCAAAGAACCAATAACCAACCACAATCGCGGCAATAATGCCGCCTAAATCAGCTATTATCCCACAAACAGCCGCGTGACGAATCTGTTTGATGCCAACGGCGCCAAAGTAAATCGCCAGCACATAAAAAGTGGTTTCGGTGCTGCCTTGCACGATCGAGGCCAAACGTCCGGCAAAGGAATCCGCACCATGCGCTTTCATCGTTTCTATCATCATCGCCCGCGCGCCGCTGCCGCTAAACGGCTTCATCAGCGCGGTGGGCAAGGCATCGACAAAACGGCCGTCAAGGCCCAGCCAATGCACGAAAAAACGCACTCCGTCGGCGAGCATGTCCAGTGCGCCGCTGGCCCGGAAAACGCCGATCGCCACCAGCATTGCGATTAGATAAGGAATGATGGCGATGGCGGTATGAAAGCCTTCCCTGGCGCCGTCAATGAAGGCGTCGTAGGCGTTGATGCCTTTATGGAGCGCGCCCAGAATGAAAATGATGATCAGCGAAAACAGGATGATATTGCTGATGAAGGCGGATTGTTCGAGCATTTGTTGCTGTGGCAGACTGGAAAAATAAGCCAGCAGCCCGCCTACAATCAGTGAAAAGCCACCCAGATAGGCGAGCACCACTTTGTCGAGCAAATTGATTTTTTGCACGAAAGCGACTGCCAGTAAGCCGGTCAGCGTCGACATGTAGGTGGCGATCAGAATCGGGATGAACACGTCGGTGGGATTGGCGGCGCCCAGTTGCGCGCGATAGGTAAAAATCGTGACTGGAAATAAGGTCACGCCCGAGGTGTTGATGACCAGAAACAGAATCTGCGCATTAGTGGCGCTGTTCGGCGTCGAGTTGAGGGTTTGCAGTTCTTGCATGGCCTTGATGCCCAATGGCGTCGCGGCATTGTCGAGGCCCAGGGCGTTGGCCGAGATATTCATGACAATAGAACCCAGGGCAGGATGGTCTTTGGGCACGTCCGGCATCAAACGGCTGAACAGCGGCGTCAGCATACGCGTTAACAGTTGAATGAAGCCGCTTTTTTCAGCAATGCGCATAATGCCCAGCCATAAGGCCAATACGCCGGTCAGGCCCAGCGAAATTTCAAAGGCGGATCTGGACAGGCTGAACATCGCTTCCATCAGCTGCGCAAAAATCTGCTGATCGCCGAGAAAAATCAGTTTGCATAGCGCGGTGATGAAGGCGATCAGAAAGAAGCTGATCCAGATGAGGTTGAGCACGCTGGCTGCCTAAGGAAGTTAAATAAAAAATGTAGGGTTGTTAAACCCAGCATAATGCAATTTCGGAAAGAGCTGGGTTTTCGCTGCCGCTCCAACCCAGCCTACGCGCTGGTTGAAGGAGTCGGGTGGTTTGGAGATATTCAATAATTGCAGGAAATGTTTAAGTCCGGCTTTTCGAAGAGTTTCCGTTTTTCCAGTGTGCGCATCGTCAGAAAAAATTGGTCGGGTTGATCTTAATTGGTTTGCTTGTTTTTTAAAAATAAACTCCGGATACGCTCATTAAATTGTTGGCGGCTTTTCTCTTGTTCAAGTCGTGCTTGCTCATTTTTGGCTTGGGCAATGCTTGTTTGGTGAAAGCGCCACTGCTCAAAGACCAGTTGAGCAGTCAATGAACCTAGAAATACGCCAAGAGCAATTTGCAGCACTAATTTCATATGCGTTAACAGTTGGATTTTGAAACTTGCAATTTTCTACTGAGTTTAAGGGAAAGCCCAAAGAAATTGCAAGCCAGAGTTTAAAGTCTCGACATAGTAGTTTCAGGTAACTGTCCAGAACATTTTGATGCTGGGTGTGCAGGTTATTTATTTAATCGGACGCGTGAAATCTCATCCGTGCAAGCTTTGTCTATCCTGCCGCAGACACCTCATTAAATCAATATCCTGAAGATCTGATGCAAGTAAAGCTGGATGGATTCATTTGCAGTATTTTATTTGATGTTAAATGACCTTTTTTATTTTAAAGTCAATAACGTAATAAAAAATCATGCAAAAAAAGCCGCTGGTTAAGCGGCTTTTTTGGCGCTTTTGCCAAGCCGGGAATCAGGTTCCTGCTTTTGGAAAGGCATTGGATATGGCTGTCGCTGCTGGGCTGCATTCAGGATGACCCCATCCGCTAGTGCTGACGCCAGGCATTTGTCCTGCTTGAGAAGTTATATCATAGATGATGTTGTCGTCGGTGTTGGCTGAAACGCCGCTAGGTACATGATCGAAATCAAGGGCTTCGCGCGTTTTCCAGGCAATGTTGTGGTCTGCGCAGGATGAATCGCCGCTGACCCCAATTGCGCCTACCAGCGAGCCATTGGCGTTGTACATGGCCAAGCCGCCGCCAAAGACGTTAACGCCGCCGACTCTTTCGCCGACCATAGGATCATTGTTTTTGCCAAAATTGTCGGCAGGGCCTTTGTAGGCTTTTGCTGTGTCTACAGGGTTGCTATGTTGCAAGCCATATAAAGTGCCGCCAGGTTGTGTCGCTGTATAAAGATTGGCGGTGGAAAGCGCAAGTGCAGGCAAACTAAAGGCGTTTGCGGTGTTGGCTTTTTGCGCTGAAATGACGCGGCTGCCCGGCCATTGTGAAAATGTTCTGCTGCCGGTAAAAGCTACCGCGCAAACAATGCCTTTTCTATCAACTATGGTAGCCCACATGTTTAAGCCAAAACCGCCATTGGCGGTATTTTTTGCGTCTGTTAATGCGTTCTTTAATTGAGTGTGATTGGGTAAATAACGGCATAAAGTATTTTCTGCAGATGCAGCTTGAGCGATAACCGCCAATGAAAATAGTAAAGCCCATTTAATAACGATCGAATATTTCATTTGTGCCTCTCTTGATAACATGTTTAAAGTTACAAACAAACTGCCGCTTATCCTGATAAACGCTTGTATGCCGGGAGTGTGATCCCAAAAAAACTGACTAATCCCACGATTTTAGCCGCGTTATCTTAATACGAGCAGGCAGTTCAATTTTTGGGTACTAATCTTAGGCAGTTGTCATTCCGTTTTGGTCTTTATTTTTATAATACAGTAGCTAATAAAATAGCGCTTGATTCAGATTTTTAATTATTGGCCAGAGATTGTAAAAAATACGGACAATAGTTTTTTCGAAAAATGGTTAATTCGTCTTTGAACTGTTATTTTTTTTCTGTTTGCGTTGTATGCCAAGCTTGATCACTGGTTTTAAATCGTAATCACGACTTGCTCGCTATACGCAACACACTTCAATTTTTGGCGCAGAATTCAGCAATGCCGAAATTTGAATGGTGAAAGACAAAGTAACAAAACGCCGTTTCAAAATGCCTGTAAAACCGATTTCCCCCTAATAAAAATGCGTTTAATAGTCATTAGCGCGGTCAGTATTCTATATCACAAGTTATGAGTTAGCTAGTGCTCAAATTGATCAATTTAAGCATTGGTACTCATTTCGGGCTTTAAATACCCGCCGAAACGTCAAATTAATCCGCGCCGTTTTCAATTGCCTGGTTTTCGGCAACGCATGCAGCCAGTGATGCTGCATGGCGCCGGCCATGATTAACAGATCGCCGTGTTCTAGTTCAATATCCAGTTTGGCTTTGCGCTTTTTATGATGCAGCTTGAGCAAACGGCTGGCGCCGAAACTGACAGACGCGATCACGGGGTTGAAGCCTAATTCGGGTTCATCATCGGCATGACAACCCATGGAGTCTTTGCCATCCCGGTATAAGTTAGCCAGTACGCTATTAAATTGATGGCCGCAAAGCTGTTCAATTTGTTTTTTTAGCGCTAATAGTTCGGAAGTCCACGGTAAGGGCTGATGATCGACACCGGAATAACGGTAATGGGCGCCGCTGTCGCCATACCAGCACATCAGGCGCGGCACTTTGCACCATTTGCCAAAAATAAAAATATCTTCTTCTTGCCAGCTTAGTTTTGCTTTGAATAAGGCAAACAATCGGTCAGTTTCAGAGGTCGGGAAATAATGCTTGATTAAATACAACTCGCCATCGAACGGCAGCAGATTTTCCATGCTTTTTTGATGATCGAATCAGAAATTAACTAAAGCTTCAAGATAAAAACTGCGGCCTGGGATCGGCAAATTTTGCGGTAATTGGATAACTGCGGGCTCACGGGCATGGGTATCAAACAGGTTGCGCAAGGATGCCCCGATATTAACATGGCCAAACAATTTTTTGCCGGTTAAGCTAAGGTCTATCGTTTCATAATCATCCAAGGGTCGGTTATCGCCAATGCCTTGGGTTCTGCCGCCAATCCAGTTAATTTGTGGTTGTAGCCGCCAGCCTGGCAAGAATTGCCAGCCAGCGGCAAAATAGATTTGATGCTCAGGAACGCCAATGACCCGCTCGCCCGTGATCGAATTTCGAGCGTGTTGCCATGAATAGTTGCCGGCCAGATCCCATTGATCATTAACTTGCCAGTTCCATTCCAGTTCGCCGCCATAACCATCCTGGTAGCCCACGTTTTGATAGGTTTGGCTCGACTTGTTGGTATCCGGGATGCCTACGATTAAGTCATCAATACGATAATAATAAAGATTAGCTGCGGTTCTCAGCGGTGAAAAAGGCCGGTAATCCATAGCCCATTCCGCGGTATTGATAGTTTCCGGTTTCAAATGGGGATTGCCCAGTAGCACCGGATTGTTTTGCGTGGCCTGCTCGGTAAAAGTAGGCGCCCGAAACGCGCGGCCATACATGATTTTGCTTGTTAACTGCTCGTTGATCGTCCAGACCAGCGCGGCGCGCGGGTTCACGGAGCAGCCAAAATCGGAATAATGATCATAACGAACGCCGGCGGTTAGCTGCCAGTCCGGGTGTAGTTGCCATTCATCCTGCAAGGCTGCTGACCAGATATAGCGATGCTTATTGGCTAGATAAGCAAACGGCGTGTTAGTGACATCGGTTACTTGGTTGGGTACCACGCCTGCACCGTAGTTGGTGACATGGCTTACCGTAACGTTTTCATAACGAAAACCGGCGCTGGCGCGCCATAGATGGTTGTGCCAACCTTTATAGAGCGATCCGATTTCAAATGATGGAATCCGTTGTATGTTGCCGATGTCTTCGATGGTGCCATCAGGAAATTCAACCAGAGCGGCAGCGCTAATCGGCATCAGGGTGCCATCGGGTAACAGGGGTAAGATAGCACCCTTGGGAAAGGTGCGAACATTAGCTTTCAGATCGGAATGAAGATAGCTGGCATGGGCGAGAAACTCCCAATCGGTAAACCAATCTTCAGTCGAAAATCGAATATCGCCCAAATATTGCGCGGCGTTAGCCGTGCCGCTGGGGTCAAGCGCTGCTGAGACACCGGCTCTAGTACCAATATCAGGCGCTGCAATTGCCCAAAAACCGGCAGTCCAGTATTTGCGTTGCAGATTAAGATGGCCATTAAAACTTTTATAGCGTGTATTCATGGGGCCAGGTGCATGTGAGGCGTTGGTGCCAAATTGCTGATCCCAGAAGGTTTGCGCATCAGCTTCAATAATTCGGTCCCGATCGCCCTCGGTATGCTGATACTGCAGGCTGGCGGCAATATCCCAGCCAGCCCACTGTTTGCCAATTTGCCCCCAAGTGCTTTGGGTGTTCCAGTTGCCCGCGCGAATGCCTACGGTTGCGCCATTAATATCCTTGGCTTTTTTAGTGATGATATTGATAACGCCGGCAAAAGCATCGGCCCCGTACATGGCTGATCCCGGACCGCGTATGACTTCGATTTGCTGAATCGCATCGACTGGCAGTTCAAGGCCAATGGTGATGGTTCCGCGTAGCGGCGTGGTGATGCGAGTGCCATTTAATAAAATTAAGGTTTGCGAGTTGGTTGCGTTGTTAATGCCGCGAATGCTGTAATGATAATCGTTGGTGACTTCTTGAATGCCTGCGCGAATGCCTGGCACGGTTTCCAGGATTTCATGCAGTTCGGTTGCGCCCATCGCTTTAATTTGTTCGGCAGTGATGACGCTGGTGACGGCGGCTGACTGGACATTCGGCCAGCTTGTTCCACTGGCGATGCTGGCCGGAATTTCGGCCAATTCTTGGGGCGACATGGAAAAAAATTTTTCCATAGGGTCATCCTGAACGGTGGCGATGGCCTGATTGTTCAGGCAAAGCATCACAATTAGAAGGGATGGCGATTGAGCATAGGGTTTTTTCACGGGCTTACCGCTAATAAAGGCTTAGTTAGATGAATTTTGTCTAGCGGAACCGGCTTGCCAATGCCATAGCCTTGCGCGTAATCGACGCCCAACACATTGAGAAAGTTAAATATTTGCTCGTTTTCAACGAATTCTGCGATGGTCTTTTTATTCATAACATGACCCACGTCATTGATCGATTTTACCATTGCCAGATCAACTTTATCATCCAATATGTCTTTGACAAATAAACCGTCAATTTTGATAAAGTCGACAGGAAGATTCTTGAGGTAGGCAAATGACGACAAGCCGCTACCAAAGTCATCCAAGGAAAATAAACAGCCTTGTTCGCGCAATTCGCTGATAAATCTGGCGGCGTAGCTCAAATTGGCGATAGCGGCCGTTTCGGTAATTTCAAAACAAATCTTGTGACTGGGAATTTGCCAGAGTGAAAACTGTCTGGAGATATAGGCCTGCATCGATTCGTCCGACAGCGAGAGTCCGGATAAATTGATCGAGCAGAGCGCCAGGTTTTTGAGAAACTCGGGTTGTTGGGACAACCATTCAAAGACATGATTGATGGTCCAGCGGTCTAGCTCGGCAGCTAGATTGTAGCGTTCCGCGGCGGGTAAAAATGCGCCGGGCGTAATGATATGGCCTTTTTCATCGCGATAGCGCAACAAGGTTTCAAAATGCAAGCCATCGTTCAAGGCGCCCAGCGGACTGATCAGTTGACCATACAAGCAAAAGCGGTTGTGTTCAAGACCTTGTTGAATCTTTTCGACCCATTGCATTTCACCTTGCCGGATGGCTAGTTCTTCGTCATCGGGCCGGAATACATGCACTCGGTTGCGGCCTTTGTCTTTCGCGGCATAACATGCAGCATCCGCTTCTTTTAGCAAATTAACGGCGCTGCCGCTGGCGGTCGTAATCGCGGAGATGCCGATACTGACGCCAATGGTAAAACTCCGGCTTTCCCAAGCAAAGTGAAAGTCCCGGATTAAATCGCGCAAATGTTCGCAAGCGATGAAGGCCTGACTCAGTGAGCAATTCTTCATCAAAATTCCGAATTCGTCGCCGCCAAGACGGGCAACAAAGTCATGATGCCGTAAATTGTTCTTCAGTAAGTCGCCTAGCTGCCGGAGCAGCTCGTCACCGGCCATATGGCCGCAAGTATCATTGACCACTTTGAATTGATCGAGATCCAGATAGCAGAGCGCATATTCGGTATTATGGCTGCGCGCCGAGGCAACGGCGTTTTGAATGGTGCGATCGAATTCGCTGCGGTTGGCCAGGCCGGTTAGGGCGTCGTGACTCGCTTGATAGGCGATTTTTTCGCTCAGTATGCGCGCTTCCGTAACATCTTCGCAGACCAGAAGCAGGTTGCGCTGTTGATGATCATTTTCTACCAGACGGGCGTTGGCGCGTACCCAGATTACCCGTCCTCGGCTGCATTTGGTTCTCAGTTCCTGTTTATGCACCAGAGCGGGATTGCTCAAGCACCTGGCGATGAAGGTTTTCATCAGCGCCAGATCATCTGGGTGGATGAAAGTGTAAATCAGTCCGCCCTGAATTTCGTTGACAGCCAGGCCTAATTGTTTTGCGCCGGTCAAATTAACGGACAAAATTTTGCCGTTTTTGGTCAAGTTGAAGACCATGATCGGATTGTTGTTATATAACGCAAGATACCGGTCCCGAGCGTATACCAAGGCTTGATTTTGCTCGTTTACTTTAGCGATCAGTTTGTTGAAAGCGTCAACCAGGATGCCAAGGTCATTGTCCTTAGGCTTGGCCGCGCGCAATGAATAATCGTCGGTGTCGGTAATTCTTCTTAAGGTGTCGACAATCTTTTTGATCGGTTGCGCGATGCGCTTCAATAATGGGATAGAGATGAAAAAGGTGAGCAACGATACGGCGCCAAGCACCAGCAGCAGAAAGCCGATAAATTCTAATTTCTGTAAATAAGCGGCGGTAAAATCAGCATGGATGTATACGGTTCCCAGCCGCTCCTGATCGAAGATGACCGGTTCGATAATATACAAATGCGTGTTTTCCTGACGGGTGTGCTGATTTTTGACTGAGTGTGGACAAGCCGGGCTGTTTTTGGGCAATTGCACGAAAATATTTTCCTGCAAATCATACAGGCAGGCGGCTTTAACTTCTGATTGAGCGTTAAGAACGGCAAGGTTTTCTTCAGCCAGGCCTTTGTCCTCAAACATCAGGGCTGCGGTGCTACGATTACCAATCAGTGAAGCAAGAAACTGTAGGTCTTCGCGGCTGTTTTTTTGAAACTCGCCCACCTCTAGCGTGACCAAGGATAAGCCAGCCAATAACAATGAGGTAAAGGCGGTGAATAAAAAGATCAGCAATAATTTGCTGTAAACCGGTAGGCGCCTGAACAGTTTAATCATGGCGGCTGCTCTCGATTAACTCGGCCACTTCCAGCAATTTGGCGCTGATCTTTAATCCAGCTTGTTTGGCGGCGTCGAGATTAATTTGCAATTTTATTTTGCCATCTTTTTGAATAAAACCGATCATGCCCCCTTGCGCGGCGAAATCGCGAACTTCACTCACTGTCAGCGTAGTAAGCAGATTTGAGCTGAAGGATTGCTGACTGATCGAAGGCAGTGCGCTAAAAAAAAGAATATGACAGAACAGACCTTTTTTTAACTCATTCAATCTGAACAATCTAATGGGGCGCTCATGGACCATTTTTTTTTCGATCGGGTCGATTAGTTTGCCAAAAGGATCTTTTCCTAAAATGCATAGGTTGAAAGTTGGGACTGCGTCAGCTGGCCAAGTCACAAATTTGGTGAAGTTATACAAATAGCCCGCTTTAATTTTGTGTTCAAGCGTGTTCTCGTCCGCAAACGTGGGCTGGGAAATGAATAGCAAGCTCATGTTTAATAGTCCTAGCAGCGAAGTAAGCAATTTTATCGGATGCATAGCCAAACTTGCTTGCCTAGAGGGATATCCCTATCCGCTTTGCTTTTGGACATTTTCGAGCGCCATTTTCGAGTGATCAGTTAAGCCTAAATTCGTTTTGGCTGAAAATTAGCCTATCTTACGCGAGACTTAAGGCAATGAAAAAAAATTTTTCATCACTTTGATCAGATAATCGTGGTCGAACACGCCGGCGCTTTCCCGAACGCTATGCATCGCCCACATTGGGCTGCCTATATCGACCGCCCGCACCCCAAGTTTGGCGGAAGCAATTGGGCCAATCGTGCTGCCGCAAGGCAGGTCGCAGCGATGCGTATATTTTTGGTAGGGGACTTCAGCTTGCTCGCACCAAGACGCAAACAAGGCTTCGGAAATGCTTTCCGAGCTGTAACGGTGGCTGGCGTTTACTTTAATGACGGGGCCTTGGTTAACAAAGACCTTGTGATCGGGCTCATAGGCGTTGGGAAAGTTAGGCTGGTAAGCATGCGCCATATCTGCGCTGAGCAAAAAACTTTTGGCCAGTGCCCGATGATAGTCTTCTTTATCGCTCCCAGTCGCAGCGGCAATGCGTTGCAGAACATCGGCCAGAAAACTGCCTTCGGCGCCCCGATTACTGCCGCTGCCGATTTCTTCGTGATCAAAAAAAGCGCATAGCGAGGTGCTATTTGCGGGTACATCAGCGTTGTCCAATAAAGCGCTCACCGCAGCATGGCAACAAGCCAGGTTATCGAGCTGGCTATCGGCGTAAAACTCCTGATTAGGCCCCCAGATCACGCCTTTCTGCGTATCGTAGACATTAAGGTCCCAGGATAATATCTGTTCCGCGGCGATTCCTGATTGTTGCTGCAACAACGCTAGAAAATAAGTTTGCGGCAGTTGTTCTTGCGCCAGTGCTGTTAACAATAGTGGCAGCTCATTTTGTTTATGAAGTTTCAAGCCGTCTTCGTTAACATTTCGGTTCATATGGATAGCCAGATTTGGCAACCGTACTAAAGCTTGGTCAAAGCAAATGAGCTTCGAGCCAATGGCGTTTTGACTAGTTTTATAAGAAATGCGCCCGGCAAGGCTTAAATCGCGATCCGTAAATGTCGCTAAAATAGGCCCGCCATAAATTTCAACTCCGAGCCTAACCAGGCCGTCAGCGTAGCCGGCAGGATTGGGTTTGATTCGAAGTCCGGGAGAATCGGTATGGGCGCCGATCATTTTAATACCAGCATCCGCCATCGGCATTTGACCGAGGATAAAAAAAACGATTGAAGAATCATCCCGAATGACATAGTACCGTCCACCCGCTTGGAGGCGCCATTTTTCAGCTTCGTCTAGTCTTTGCCAAGCAATGGAGGAAGACAGTAATCTGTTTTCAATGGTTTGGACAGCGTGCCATGGGCTAGGGCTACGGTCAATAAAAGCGAGCAGATCTTGCGCCTGCTGCAATGCGGTCATGTTCTTTCTTTTAAGTCGAGCGCGGCCGAATTGATGCAATAACGCAAACCGGTCGGTTGAGGGCCGTCTTCAAAGACATGGCCCAAATGCGCGCCGCACGATTGGCAGGTGACTTCGACCCGGTGCATGCCATGGCTGGTATCGAGATGGCGGTGGATAGCCCCTGCCACTGATACATCCCAAAAACTAGGCCAGCCCGACCCGGAATCGTATTTATTCCGGGCGTCAAATAATGGGCTGCTGCAGCACACACAGTGATAGATGCCGTCTTTTTGGCAATCAGCGTATTTTCCGGTAAACGGTGGCTCGGTGCCTTTTAGGCGGCAAATGGCGAATTGTTCGGGGGTTAGCTTGTCCTGCCATTGCTCATCTGCTGTCAGTTTTTGATCAGTCATATCGCTTTGCTCGGTAAATCTCGTTTGCCTCATTGTACGCTTTCACTGTTGCTAAACAAAGCGCTTGTAAATTATTAGCGCTAAAGGCAGTATTAATGCGCATGCAACCGCAAAAGCAATGAATCTGAATTTTATTTACGAAAGTATCCTATCGAGAAATGATCGCTGATGACGTACAGCAAAGAATTTTATAATCTAGCCGAACAGCTGGTCGAAGCGGGCCGGCAGATTGACAGTAAAGGCTGGGTGCCGGCAACCAGCGGCAATTTTTCCACGCGGCTTGAAGACGGCACAATCGCGATCACGGTTTCGGGTCAGCATAAAGGCCGTTTACAAATCAGTGATATTATGCTGATCGATGCGACCGGACAGTCCTTGGATGGTAAAAAACCATCCGCTGAAACCTTGTTGCATACCGGTCTTTATCAGCGTTTTACGGACATTCGCTGCGTGCTGCATCCACATTCGCTGAATGCGACTTTGATTTCGAGACTGTGTCATGCGGAAGGCGCCTGCGTGCTGGAAAACTACGAATTGCTCAAGGCCTTTGCCGGCATCAATAGTCACGAGCATCGGCTAGTAGTGCCTATTTTCGCCAATGACCAAAATATACCGCGTTTAGCCGGCCAGGTGGATCGGTACATCGAAAGCAAGGGCCGGATTTATGCCTATATTATCGAAGCTCATGGGCTGTATACCTGGGGCGGATCGGTTCAGGAAAGCTTGCGCTATCTCGAAGCTTTGGATTATTTATTTGATTGTGAAATAAGACTGCACGGAGTAAAAAAATCATGAGTGTATTGATGGTCTATGTCGATGACCAACCGCAGGCCGCCGGTGAAAAATCTGCCGATTTTTCAGTGATTCAGGCCAAACTGCAAGCCATCGGCGTTCGGTTTGAGCGCTGGACGGCAAATTGCGCGCTGGCTGCCGATGCCGATCAGCAAAGCGTATTGGCGGCGTACCGCGAACCGGTCGAGCAATTGACGCAAAAATATGGCTTTAAGTCGGTCGATGTGGTCAGCCTGCAGCCAGACCATCCGGATAAAGCGGTATTTCGGCAAAAATTTTTGGCCGAGCATATTCATCGTGATTTTGAAGTGCGTTTTTTCGTCGAAGGCAAGGGGCTATTTTATTTGCATACCGCCGGTAAAGTCTATGCCGTACTTTGCGAACGAGGCGATTTGATCAGTGTGCCGGCGGAGACTAAGCATTGGTTTGATATGGGCGAGCATCCCTGTTTCAAGTGTATTCGACTGTTCACCACCGAACAAGGCTGGCAGGCTGAGTTCACCGGCAGTGAAATTGCCAAGGCCTTTCCGAGTTTCGATCAATATTTGGCTGCGCTGTCATGATTAAAGCCGTTATTACCGATATTGAAGGCACGACATCGTCACTGTCCTTTGTGAAGGATATTTTGTTCCCTTATGCGCGGACGCATCTAGCCGAGTTTGTCGAAGCGAATCAGCACAATCCGGCGGTCGGCACTCTGCTAGAAGACGCTTGCCGGGAAGTGGGTCAGGCGCTGACTTTGCCGGAGCTTATTGCGCTGTTCAAGCAATGGATCGATGAAGATAAAAAAGTGACGTCGTTAAAATCGCTGCAAGGCTTGATTTGGCAAGACGGGTACGATAAAGGCGCGTTCACAGGCCATTTGTATTCGGATGCTGTTGAGAATCTAAAACGCTGGAAGGCTAAAGGGCTGCAGTTATATATTTATTCATCCGGTTCGGTTCAGGCTCAGAAATTATTGTTTGCGCATACCGACTACGGTGATTTGACAGCCTTATTTTCGGGCTACTTTGACACGCATATTGGGGGCAAGAAAGAAGTGCAATCGTATCAGCGTATTGCCGGGCAAATTGCTAAAATGCCCGCGCAATTATTGTTTTTATCGGACAGCGAAGACGAGCTTGATGCGGCCGCTGCAGCCGGTTATCAAACCATTTGGCTAGTTCGCGACAGCCCCTTGGATAAGCAGACTCCGCATCGGCAAGTGCACAGTTTCGATCAGATCGAGCTGTAACGCTCCGTTTACGGCCGAATTTTATCTCGTGGCCGTTAGCCTTAACGCCAGGGTTTGGGCAATTCATTTATCTCGATTTGAGTTTGCCAGAGTTGGCAAATCACTGCGCAGGTTTGGCCAGCATGGCCGCTGCTCCAAAATTGCTCAAAACTCGGCAGGGAGCCGTTGGCCAGCAAACCTACTTCGCTTAGCCGGCGTTTTAGCTGGCGGGCAATCGCGGGAGATGAATCAATGACGGCCACCGAAGGGCCGGCGATGGCCTGAATCTGCGCCGCCAAAAAAGGATAATGCGTACAACCCAATACGATCGTGTCGGCCCCTTGTTGTAACAAAGGCAGCAAATAATGTTCAAGCAACTGGCGTGTTTTCGGGCCAGTTAAGTCGCCAGTCTCAACCTGCTCGACTAGGCCAGGACAAGCCTGGCTCAAGATTTTAACCTCTGCGCCAAAACGTTGGAACAGTTTGCCAAAATTATGGCTGGCAAGGGTGCGCTGGGTGGCCAGTACGCCGATGATGCCGGTACGCGTATGGTTGACGGCAGGCTTAACCGCCGGCTCCATCGCAACGATCGGTAAGGCCGGAAAATGGGCGCGCAACGATGCGATCGCTGCGCCGGTGGCGGTATTGCAGGCGACCACAATGGTTTTGGCGTTTTGCTTGAGCAGAAAGTCGCTAATCGCGGTTGAGCGGGCTTCGATGAATTGCGAGGTTTTATCGCCGTAAGGCGCATGCGCCGAGTCAGCGACATAGATCAGGTTTTCGTATGGCAATTCGCGGCGAATTTCGCGCAGCACCGACAAGCCGCCGACGCCCGAGTCGAATACGCCAACCGGCTGGATGCTAGGGTTATCCGTCATATATTAATAATTATGGCTGTTAACTGATCACTGGTTGTTTTCTGTTTGGTCTTCAAGACACGGCATGAATACATCCCTGTAGCCTTGGTGACAGTCTTGAAAATCAAACAGAAAACAGCTCAGAATTTTACGGCCTGTAGTTTGTTAATAGGCATTATGTATTATGATGCAAGTCAGTAATTTCTTTGAATGGCAATCAACATGACAGCGCGCGATTTACTTTATCAACCGAGTAAAAGACGAAATCAGGTATTCATTTTTTTGCTGGTCTTGTTCGTGGTTAATGCCTCAGCTCAAAATAGCGCTTCAAGCGAGGGGTTGATCCAACAAATCACCGCATTGCAAAATCAGATGAAGGTTCAGATCATCGGCCTGGAAAAAATTCAAAACGAAGAAAAAGTCTTTGTTAACGGCAATTGGGAACAGCAGTTTCAGCAGATGCTGGTCAATTTCAATCATGTTATCAGCCGTAATGCGAAAGGACAAATCGAACGCATCGTTATCATGAATAAAAAACAGAAGTCCGAGGAGCCGCGTATTGTTTTGCCCACTCATGCGGAAGGTCATCATTTGTTGGTGTCAGTGGCCATTTCGGGCGACGGTCAGCGTTGGCGAAATATGGACATGCTGATCGATACTGGCGCTGATTTGGTGGTTTTGCCCGAATCGATGATCAATGAACTCGGTTTGGCCGAGGGGGCTTTTACCGAGGAAAAGATTCAGACCGCTAATGGCCTTGTAGCGGCGAAAGTTGGCGTGTTGCGGGCGGTGACCTTGGCTGGAGAAACGGTTGAAAATGCGCAGGCAGCCTTTATTGCCGATCAGCTTTTAGGAAAAAACGGTTTGCTCGGCATGAGTGTGCTGGGTCGTTATCGAATCACCATCGACGATAACACGCAGTCGATTAGTTTATTCAGAAAATAACTGGGGCATTTTATTGATTTGTCATTGGCTCAGACGTCCGGGTTTCGACTACTCTGTCATCAGCGAAAAGCGCGGATTACCATAGCGGCCGGACTCGGTTTTTTTCCTGATCGATTTTTTTACCGAGCAGTCTGTCCCATAAAAAAATGCCGGACATTTTTTCCACCTGGCTGGTCGGCACCAAAAAGCTGTCCAGCGATTTGCTCGACTCTTCATTGGGTAGAATGAACGACCACAGGTCGATGGCGCCGTTATCGTCTTCAGTCAAAATCGATTTGAAGAACGCATCTGGAACCGGCAGCGTTACTTCATTGGCGTCTTTGCCGCCAATCGTTGTCACCGGTTTAGAAAAGTCGAACAAAGGCCCGGAGATCACGTAGGTTTCATAGATCTCAGGCTTGGTATCAAGCGTTCTAACCGCGGCTTCCAAATTTTTCCAGATGCCCCGGTTGAATTGCGGTTTTTGCGGCGACATGTTGGACAGCAGAAAGGTTTCGCTGTTTTGTATGGCGACTTCATTTTGGTCGGCGCTGGCGACCAGATGGCCGCGATCATAGCCGGATGCTTGATAATCCACCAAATCGGCGCGAAATATTTCCGGAACGCGGTAGTCCGGCCGGAAGTTATCGGTCCGCTCCAAGTCAGTCATCGCCGGATCAATAATTTCCAGGGCCCATTTGGCTTGTCTGAAATAATACGAGTAACCGACGATGTAATGCCGGTTGAATAGAAGCTGATCGGCCGCAGGCATGCCATAACGGGTTTCGCGCCTTAAACTGGGAATATTGATCATAACGTGGGACGGTTTTTTTAAAAAGGCCCCACTCTAACGCGTTTAGCCTTGCGTTTCAACGAAATCAGCGGCATTAATTTGGGGTTTAACAGGCTTGAGCCGATACCACCGCTTTCTTTTGTTTTAGGCGCTCCAGTTTTTCCTCGGCTTCGCGCGTTTTGCGTAAACAGCGCGCTTCATGGCGGCGTTTGGCCAACCGAGCTCGGTTGCGCCGGTCATCTGTGTCAACCGCTCTGTTGGGCGCGGCTTGCATCACAATGCAATCGACCGGACAGGGCGCTACGCATATTTCGCAACCGGTGCATTCGTCGGCTATGACGGTATGGATAAATTTAGCAGCGCCCAGAATCGCATCCACTGGGCAGGCGGCGATGCATTTGGCGCAGCCGATGCAGTCCTGCTCAAGGATAAAGGCAACTTGGCTGGGCTGATAGCCGCCATAATCGGGATTGAGCGCTTTAAAGGGACGTTTGAGCAATTTTGCCAGCGCTAAAATACCTTCTTCGCCTCCGGGGGGGCACTGATTGATCTCGGCTGAACCGTTGGCAATGGCCTCGGCGTAAGGCCGGCAGCCGTTATAGCCGCAGCGGCGGCATTGCGTTTGGGGCAGCAAAGCGTCAATCTGTTCGGTCAAATGAGTTTGCGGGCTGGTCTTGGTCACGACTCTAAATTCTCCTGACGGAATTTTTCGGCTAATTGCAGCAGCACCCATACTGCGCCGGTGCCGCCTTGTTTGGGCTGCGAGGAACAAAAGGCCTGAACGTCCCGGTGTTGCCGAAGCCAGCTGTTCAAATTGTTTTTAAGCACGGAAAGGTTATCGGCGGAGCGAATACCTTTGCCGTGCACGATATGTACACAGCGATAACCGTTTTCAACGCAATCATGCAAAAATCGGAGAAATTGACGCTTGGCTTCTTGTCGGGTAAGGCCATGCAAGTCGAGCTCAGCGTCAAGTCCGTAATAACCTTTGCGAAGTTTTTTCAGGACATTTTTTTGTATCCCGGGCGCGCTGTAACTTAAGGCGTCATCGATGCCTAAGGGATCAAACGCCAGTTCGTCAAATTCAAAGTTCTCGTCAAAAGCGTTATGGGCGTTGAATTTGGGAAAAGGTTTGGGTTTTTGTTCACGCTGCCACAAGATGTTATCGCTGCTTATCCGGTGTACGTCGCCGATCGACTGCCTGAATAAATCGCGGTCGGTTTCGGAAATGATTTTTTTTGCCACGGCTGCTGATTTTGTTAACTAATGTTGCTAAGATGATCAATTTTAAAGCTTATTCCGTATTATAGCGACTGCGTCATGCATATTTTGTTAAGTAATGATGATGGCTATTTGGCGAAGGGATTGATTACTTTGGCCGATACTTTGCGTCATTATGCCGATCTATCGGTCGTGGCCCCGGATAAAAACCGTAGCGCCGCTAGCAACTCATTGACTTTGGAAATGCCTTTAAGAGCGTTTAAGGAAGACAACGGTTTTATTAAGGTGGATGGCACGCCGACCGATTGCGTGCATTTGGCGATTACCGGCTTGCTGGATCATGAGCCTGACATGGTATTTGCCGGCATTAATCACGGCGCGAATTTAGGTGATGACGTGCTTTACTCAGGCACGGTTGCGGCAGCGACAGAAGGGCGTTTTTTAGGCTTGCCCGCGGTCGCCATTTCGCTGGCATCTGGTGACGATCCGGTGCATTTTGATAGCGCAGCGCAAGTGGCGGTTCAGCTTTTACAAAAACTGATTCAAAATCCTTTACCCCGTGATACCATCTTGAATGTGAATGTGCCCGATCTTCCATTCAGCGCCTTGAAAGGCTTTCAAGCCACACGCTTAGGTCAGCGTCATAAATCGGAGCCGGTAATTAAAAATGCCGATCCGCGCGGGCGCACTATTTATTGGGTGGGGCCGCCCGGCAACGAGCAGGATGCCGGTCCTGGAACCGATTTTTTCGCCATTAGCGCCGGTTATGTGTCAGTGACGCCGTTGCAGGTTGATTTAACCTGGTATGATCGCATATCTTTGTTGTCAACATGGTTAGCGAAGGAGTAACAACGATGAATTCCAGTTTGCAAGGAATCGGCATGACCTCGCGGCGCACGCGCGAGCGGATGATTACGCGCTTGCTGGAACAGGGGATTACGAGCCATAAAATTTTGGATGTCATGCGTAATACACCCCGTCATATTTTTATGGACGAGGCGTTAGCAAGCCGAGCTTATGAAGATACTGCGCTGCCGATCGGCTATAACCAGACGATTTCTCAGCCTTATATTGTCGCGAAAATGACAGAATTGCTGCTGGCGTTTGGCCGACTGAAGAAAGTGCTGGAAATCGGCACCGGCTGCGGCTATCAAACCGCGATTCTGGCGCAACTGGTTGACCAGGTTTATTCTGTGGAAAGAATTTTGTCGTTGCAGAAAAAAGCTAAAACCCATCTGGCGGACTTAAAAATCAAAAATGTCAGTTATTTACATAGCGATGGCGGATGGGGCTGGCCCGACTATGCGCCTTATGACGGCATTCTGGTGTCAGCCGCGCCGCCAGAAATTCCAGAAATGTTGTTGGAGCAAATGGCGGTTGGCGGCGTCATGGTGATCCCGATAGGCTTGCCAGGCCGGCAGGAAATGCAGCGAGTGATCCGCTCCGAAAGCAGTTATCAAGTAGAACGGCTGGAATCGGTCAGTTTTGTGCCTTTTTTATCTGGGAAGGGCGAATAGAGCGACAGCGGCTTGTCTTGGAAGGCTTAGAAAAGCTCGCTACGCTTTTCAGACGATTTCTCAGTGCATTGCATGATATTTTTCCCTTAGCTCCTTAAACCCAGCTAAGGCTTCTTTCATGGCCGCTCCGCCAGCCGATAAATCACCTTGTTCAAAGCTGCTTCGGGCTTCTCTCAGTTTTTGCGAGGCTTTCGACTTAATCATCGAAAGATTGCCATTGGCGCTTGAAATGGATTTTTGCGCTTGCTTGGCTTCCATCAGCAATTCGATAACCATTTTTTGGTTGCCGCCTTTGTCAAAAGCGGCCACCGCTTTTTCCAGTTGAGCAACCGTTTGGTCGATAGATTTTTTTAAGTCGCTTGTGCTTTTCATCCCGATAGCAAAAGCGTTGTTATAAGCCAAGCCTAAAATCGCTGCCATCGCTAAAATTTTAATGATGTTCTTCATGTTATTGTCTTAGTCGTCAATCTAAATGCGAATCTGTGAAAGGGTGAGCGCTTTTTAGGGTAAGGATTAAGGCCCGGCGCCATCCGTCAAACTGCCTTCATAAGGCGTGGCATATTTGCAGTTTTTTTGCGGGCAAACTTTTTCAACGCCGCGCCGTTTGGTTTCTTTTAGGGTCAAAATTGGCCACTGACAGTCCGGGCAGCTTTCCTTGACCGGCGCATTCCAGAGCGCATAATCGCATTTTGGATAGCCGGAACAGGAATAAAAGATCTTGCCGTTACGTGATTTGCGCTTCAGGATCGTGCCATTTTGGCATTGAGGACACTCGACACCTGTGTCCGAAGGTCTTTCCAGGGGTTCAATATGGCGGCATTTGGGGTAAGCGCTGCAACCGATGAATTTGCCATAAGGTCCGGTTTTGATGACCAGCGGGGCTGCACATTTTGGGCAGCCCCGCCCCTCGACGACCTCAGGTTCTTCCGGCGCGGCGTTTTCGGTTAAATTGCGGGTGTAGGAGCAGGCCGGATAGTTGGTGCAGCCGATGAAACGGCCGTTGCGGCCCAGCCGGATAGACAGCGTGCTGCCGCATTCCGGGCATTTTTCTTCAATGGCTTCCTGCGTGACGTCTTTGCGCTGGACGCTTTCTTCCTTATCCTGGATCAAGGAGCTAAATGGCTTCCAGAAATCTCCCATTAGCGGGATCCAATCTTTTTCGCCGCGCGATACCGCATCTAGCTCATCTTCCAGATTGGCGGTAAAGTCATAATCTACATATTTGGTGAAATGCTCGGTTAAAAATTTGTTAACGATTCGACCAACGTCGGTTGGGTAAAACCGCTTGCTTTCCAGTGTCACATAATCACGATTTTGCAGCGTCGAGATTATCGACGCATAAGTCGACGGCCGGCCAATGCCGTGTTCTTCCAGAGCTTTTACCAGGCTGGCTTCTCCGTAGCGCGGCGGCGGTTCGGTAAAATGCTGAGTAGCCAGGATGTCATTCAGCGGCACTGGACGGCCCTCCTGCAAGGGCGGCAAAAAGCTTTCCTTATCTTCACTGTCCTTGCCGTCATCCTTGCCTTCCAGATAAACCGCCATAAAGCCTGGTGACGCGATCGTTGATCCGGTGGCTCTGAAACTGTGCTGACCATCGCCGCAAGTCAAGTCAACGGCAATAAGATTCAGTGTCGCGTGAGCCATTTGGCAGGCGATCGTGCGTTTCCAGATCAAGTCATAAAGCTTGTACTGGTCATCGCTCAGATAATTTTTGATGCGGCTCGGCAAATGCCGGGGCGCGGTAGGCCGTATCGCTTCGTGAGCTTCCTGAGCGTTTTTGGATTTGGTTTTAAAGACACGAGGTTCTTTAGGTACGTTATCGGCACCATAAGTTTCGGCGATTAACGCCCGAATTTCCTGCACGGCTTCGACCGACAGATTTACCGAATCGGTACGCATATAGGTAATTAAGCCGGTGGTTTCGCCGCCCATGTCAATACCTTCGTAAAGTTGCTGGGCTACCATCATGGTTCGTTTGGTGGTAAAACCTAATTTGCGGGCGGCTTCTTGCTGTAAAGTCGAGGTAATGAACGGTGGTGCCGGATTGCGTTTTTGCTGCTTCTTTTCCAGTTTGGCAACCAGTAAGTAGCCATCGGCAGCATCCAGCAGAGTCTGTTTGGTTTGTTCGGCTTGTGCTCGATGGGTTAAGCTGAGCTGTGACAGTTTTTCGCCTTTATAATGCGTTAGTTTGGCCTTGAACATTTGCTCATGGGCTGTTAAGGCGGCTTCAATCGACCAATATTCGCGGATCTTAAAGGCCTCGATTTCCAGTTCGCGCTCGACGATCATGCGTAGAGCGGGACTTTGAACGCGGCCGGCCGATAAGCCTCGGCGAATTTTTTTCCAAAGCAAGGGCGACAGTTTAAAGCCAACTAGATAATCCAGCGCGCGGCGGGCTTGTTGGGCATTGATCAGATTAGTGGCCAGTTGTTCCGGATGCGCGATGGCTTCAGTTACCGCTTTTTTGGTGATTTCATGAAAAACGACGCGATGAACTTGTTTGTCTTTTAACTGCTTTTTTTCGTTTAAGAGTTCGTAAAGATGCCAGGATATGGCTTCGCCTTCCCGGTCGGGGTCGGTCGCTAAATATAAAGTGTCGGCTGACTTAAGGGCTTTGCTGATGGCCTGAATATGGCGCTGGTTGCGTTCGATGACTTCATACTTCATTGCGAAGTTGTTACTTGGGTCGACCGCGCCTTCTTTCGGAATCAAGTCTCGAACATGGCCATAGGAGGCGAGTACTTGAAAATCCTTGCCCAAGTATTTTTCAATAGTTTTGGCTTTGGCAGGCGATTCAACAATGACAAGATGCTTGGTCATTTAGTTTTCAGAGGTAAGCCGAAGTTATCATTTTCTGAACTTTAGCTTGAAACTTGTTTTCGTCTTGTTTAATGAATGTAAGTAGGAACCAAGTTATAGATGAAGTCTTCCATTCTCGAAAAAGCAATTTCTTCATTAGGCTGGCTGAGCAAAACCATCAAGACAATCCATTTCAGCTTTTCCATTGAGATATCTTCATTTTCAAGCGCCATGGCGCGGTCTATGACGATTTCCCGGTTGGCCGAATTTAAGATGCCTATCGATTCAAGATAAATTAGAAGGTTACGGCAATCTAGGTCCAGTTTTGCTTGTTCTTGCGCGCAAAAAATACGAAAGGCGGGCGCTTCGGTCGGCTTAGTCAAGCCCTGAACGCTAAGTGACTCCAGCCATTCGAACGCTTTATTGACTTCAATTTGTTCAAAGCCCGCTTCTTCCAGTTCTGTTCTGACGACTTCGCTGTCAGGAAGTATTTCGATTTCATCTTCCATATAGTTCTCAAACAAGTACATCAGGACGTCAAATATATTCTCTTTCATAGTAGTTTGCTGGTTATTTTATTCGAGTATAGCAACCGCCAGGGCTTGCCTCTAGGTAACCTTGAAGTTCAAGGATAAGCAACATAGACGAAACCATTTCAACCGGTTTTTGGGTCATTTCCACCAATTTGTCGATAGAAGTGGGGCTGAACATGACTAAATTCAATAATGTTTGTTGCTCCAGGTCAAGTGTTGATTGCTCGATTATCTCGGGATTATTAGTAAATATCTGATTATAAGGTATTAATTCTTCAATAATGTGTTGAGCCGTTTCGACTAGTTTTGCGCCTTCACGGATTAAAGCGTTGCAGCCACGAGCAAGCGGATTGTGAATTGAGCCCGGAATGGCGAATACCTCTCGATTTTGTTCAAGCGCTAGGCGCGCGGTTATCAGGGATCCGCTTTCTTGAGCAGCTTCAACGACCAGCAAACCTTGACATAATCCGCTGATAATGCGGTTACGCCGGGGAAAGTGACTGGCTTTGGCGGTGGCGCCCAAGGGTAGTTCTGAAACGAGTGCGCCGAAATGTAAAATTTGGCTGGCTAGGTCCTTATGAACTGCCGGGTAAATGCGGTCTAGTCCGGTGCCGGCCACGGCGATGGTTTGGCCGTCCGCTTTCAGGGCGCCTTGATGGCTCGCCGCATCAATGCCCAAGGCTAAGCCGCTGGTAATCACGAAGCCAGACATGCTCAAAGCTTTGGCAAAGCTGAAAGCGGTTTCTTTGCCTAAGGCGGAAGGGTTTCGGCTGCCAACAATGGCTATTTGGCGATGCGATAAGCATGTTAGGTCGCCTCGGACAAACAGCAGCGGTGGCGGGTCGGGTATTTCTTTTAATTGCGTTGGATAGGCCGCATCCTGAATTGTGATGATATGGTTGCCCGGCTGATTCAGCCAGGCTAGATCAGAATCGATTAGAGCCCAGTCCGGGTTTTTAATGGCTTGAACGATAGGGTCTTGTAAGCCCAATGAAGCTAGCGCGCTGGACGACTCAGAGCAAATTTGACGCGGTGAAAACTTTTCCAGGAGTTTAAGAAAAGTCCGACAACCAAAGCCTGGCGTGCGAAGTAAGACAAGCCAGTGCTTTAGGTCATCTTTAGCGGGTTCTTTGCGAGGGTTCAGGGGGTTTTAACTTTATCTAAAACGTGGATCGCTTGTCGAGCTTTCATAACGAGTGCATAGCTAATGCGGTCAAAAGGACGGAAAACCATCAAAGTGCCCGCAAGTTCATCGGGTAAAATGACGGCTTCGTTCGGGTTTTGCGTATAGCTGTTACGAGCTAGTTTACCTTTCTTATAAATATCGAGTTCATGACCTACTTGAATACCCTCTTTGGCGCCTTTATCGATTACGACAACATTATACTGGCCGATTTGTGAAACGCCGCCGAGAACACTGATAATGTTGCCATTGATTGTCTTATCGGGAGGCTTAGGGAAATAATTCAAGCTGATATCTTCTTGCGCATTGGGCATCAAGCGGTCGCCCATGCGAATTTCGCTATTGGCTTTGGCAATCAGTAAGGTTGCTGGATCGCCGGCTTGTTGGAGTTTGGTGTCGGCTAGATACTTTGCTTCATAACCGAGGATTTCGCCAGTTTCCGGACTGATATAAGTATCGCCGGTGCGGTAAACGGTATAAGAAAGATCTTGGTTTGAAGCAATCGAGCGCACATAAATTTTATCCCCCATGGTTGCAATCAAGTGTTCGCCGGCAATGCCAATTACATAGGGCGATTGATTAAGCTCATTTTCGCTAACCACTTTTGGTGAAGTTAAGTATTTAGCAATCGCGTTTGCAGGGATCAGGCTAATGGCTTGTTCGATGCTGATCTCACGGATGCAAGGCAACAGTTTGCCATCCTCTGTTGTTCTAAATTCGGTGCGTCCCGCTTTTAACTCCTCTTCCTTCAAGACGCAAGGGCCTGTGGAAGTCGCAGGCGGCATAGCGGCTGGCTCATTGCGAGATAAGCTGAGCTGTGGTTGGCCGTTGACAATAGAAAAAAACAGCGTGTCGCCAGGATAAATCAGGTGTGGGTTTTTTATTTGCGAGTTGTTTTTCCAAAGTTCAGGCCATTGCCAGGGGTGGTTCAAAAATTTGGCGGCGATATCCCACAGCGTATCGCCTTTGATTACAGTGTATTGATTGGGGTGCGCAGGGTTGATTTGAAGCTCTTCTGACCAGCTAGCGGTAGTGAAGATCAGAAAAGTGATGAATCCGAAAAATGGTCGAAAAGTCATGTTAATGCCTGCCGGTTCTTTTTTAATCTGCGTGAATTCAAAGTTTAGATGAATTCAGATAGAATTCTAGTTTCAGAAAGTGACTGGAGAAATTCTTGAGTATTCTAACAATCCTTGAGTTTCCTGATGAACGCTTGCGTAAAAAAGCCGCATTCGTGAAATCGGTGGATGCTACCATCAAACAATTGATCGATGACATGTTGGAAACCATGTATGAGTCGCGCGGTGTTGGTCTTGCGGCAACGCAGGTTAATGTCCACCAGCGGGTCATTGTAATCGATGTGAGCGAGGAAAAAAACACGCCTTTGTGTTTGATAAATCCTGAAATTGTTGCGAAGGACGGAGTTGAGGAGTCCGAAGAAGGTTGTCTTTCCGTTCCTGGGTTTTTTGAGAAAGTCAAACGCGCAGAGCATATTAAAGTGAGAGCGCTTAATCGGGACGGTCAGTTTTATGAATTTGAAGCCAGAGATCTGCTGGCGGTATGCGTTCAACACGAGATGGATCATTTAGAAGGCAAGCTGTTTGTCGATTATCTTTCGCCATTGAAGCGTCAACGTATCAAGAAAAAGCTGGAAAAGATCCACAAGCTGGAACATAGTCCGGCATGAGGATTATTTTTGCGGGCACCCCCGATTTTGCCGTGCCGACTTTAAGAATGCTGCTGGCATCGCAGCATGAGGTGTGTGCGGTTTATACACAGCCAGACCGCCCAGCCGGTCGTGGGCGTCATTTGCATCAAAGTCCGGTTAAAGAATTAGCCCTGATAGCAAATGTTCCTGTTCTTCAGCCGCTTACGTTAAAGACAGAGGATGATTTGCGGCAAATCAAGGCTTTTGACGCTGATTTGATGGTCGTTGTCGCCTATGGGTTGATTTTAACTCAGGCCGTTCTCGATACGCCAAAATGGGGTTGTATTAATGTTCATGCCTCATTATTGCCCCGCTGGCGTGGCGCCGCTCCCATACAACGAGCCATCATGGCTGGTGATGGCATGACAGGCGTGACGATCATGCAAGTGGTTCGTCAATTGGATGCCGGCGATATGCTGCATAAGGAAATGTGTTTAATTGAGACTAATGATAATGCCGCGCTATTGCATGACAAATTGGCTGATATGGGCGCCATTGGTCTCGCTAAGGTTTTAATGTTGATGGAAGCAGGCGCGCTTAAGCCGGAGGCGCAAGATGATAGTTTGGTTACCTATGCGGCGAAATTGGATAAGCATGAAGCCATCATTGATTGGACTCAGTCGGCTGCTCAGATTGCCAGAAATATCAATGGGATGAATCCCTGGCCTGTGGCGCAGACTTTCTATAAAGACCAAGTCTTCAGGATTTGGCGCGCTGAAGCGATTGTTGGCCGTGCTAGTCAATCTCCCGGGGTTGTGTCTCAACATCAGAAAAATGTCGATGTGGCGACCGGTAACGGTCTTTTACGTTTGCATGAAGTGCAATTGCCAGGCGGTAAGCGCATAACCATAGACGCATTTTTAAATGCGCATGTGATAGACGGTATTCGGTTAGGATAAGCAAATTGTGAATACAAGACTGGTTGCGGCCCGGGTTTTGACTCGGGTTTTGCAACAGGGAGAATCGCTGACAAGCGCCTTGGAATCGGTATTTCAGCAAGCGGGTTATGGCTTAGTGAATGCTTCTTTTTCTCCTGAGCAAAGCAAAAAAGACAAGGCGTTTGTCCAAGCGCTGTGTTATGGCGTTTGCCGTTATTATCACCGTTTGGATTGCATTTTATCGGGTTTGGTCAATAAGCCGATAAAAGACCAAGAAGTTAAAGCCTTGCTGTTAGTGGGCCTGTATCAGCTCGATAAGATGAGAGTCAAACCGTACGCTGCCGTTGCAGAAAGCGTTGCCGCAATGCGTCAGAAGCCCTGGGCGAAAGCTTTGGTGAATGCAGTTTTGCGAAACTATTTAAGGGATAAGCCTGATTTTGACGCTAAAGCGGAAAGTCAGAGGATTTCTAGGTTTAATCATCCGGATTGGATGATCAGTCAGCTGAAACAGGATTGGCCTGGCTTTGCTGACGCTATTTTGCAGGCTAATAATCAACTGCCGCCCATGGCGTTACGTGTGAACTTGTCAAAAATTAGCCGTAACAACTATCGCGAGCAGCTGGTTTCTCGTGGGATGGAAACAGAAGTTGTTGCTTTATGTCCATCGGCGCTGGTTTTGAATCATCCGGTTTCGGTTGAAGCTTTGCCGGGCTTTTCTGACGGTTGGGTTTCAGTTCAAGACATTGCGGCGCAACTGGCGGCAGAAATGCTCGATCTGCGTGACGGACATCGGGTTCTGGATGTTTGCGCGGCGCCGGGAGGAAAGGCGGGTCATATTCTGGAAAGCCAGGCTCGACTTGCAGAACTGGTGGCTGTTGATTGTGATGCGCTGCGAATGCAACGGGTAAGAGAAAATTTTCAACGTTTGAAAGTGAACGCCACTTTACGGGTGGGCGATGCGGTTCATCCTGATGAATGGTGGGATGGCAGACTGTTCGACCGGATCTTATTGGATGCGCCTTGTTCGGCATCAGGTGTTATTCGTCGTCATCCAGACATTAAATTGTTGCGCCGGCCAGCTGATATAGCGGCTTTGCAGACGCTGCAAAAAAACCTGCTGCACAGCGTTTGGTCCTTATTACGGCCGGGAGGCATACTGGTTTATGCAACTTGCTCTGTGTTCAAGCAAGAAAACGAAGAACAGATGCTCAGTTTTTTAACAGAGCAGCGGGATGCGCGTGAAATAATCATTTCTGCGCCTTGGGGGCGGGATTGCAGACATGGACGCCAGATTTTGCCCGGGGATGAGGACATGGACGGTTTTTATTATGCGAAGTTTGAAAAGCATGTCACTGATTGAAAATACAACGCGAAGGGCGTGCCATTGCTGGCATTGTCTTTTGTTTGGATTGCTTGTGGGCTTAGCGGCCCTGCCAGAGTTTTGCGCTGCCGGGCAATTTGGTTCGGAAGTCAAAAAAGCTGAGTTGACTTTAAGCGGCAATAATTATTTGTTGACGGCTGAGTTCGCTTATCAGTTGAGTGATCATGCAAAAGAGGCGCTAAAAAACGGGGTTCCCTTATTTTGGACGCTGCAAGTAAAAATTTGGCGGCAGCGTGATTTTTTTGGGGACGTAACGATTATTGATCGGTCGATCCGCTACCGGATTCAGTATCACGCGCTTCTCAATATGTATCGGGTTCGCAACGAAATAACAGGTCAAGTTGAAAATGTGTCGACCCTGTCGTCAGCGTTGGAAATGATTTCGATATTACATGATTTTCCGGTATTCAATAAAAACGTTTTGCTGCCGGATATCGCGTATAGGGCTGGTGTGAGAGTGATATTCGACCGTGAGGCTTTGCCATTGCCGCTTCGTCCAATCGCCTATTTGAGCTCGCAATGGTATTTATCCAGTGACTGGTATTTATGGTCTCTGACAAAATAAAGCCACCTATCAGCCTATTCATAATCATCCTCTTTGGCATGATTATGCTGTCTTTGCAGTTAATGAGTTCGGCGACTCAGGAGTCGTCTGAGCTGAGCGCGATGTATTCGTGGCTGCTTTTGGTTAATACGCTCGGTTCTGTTGTGTTGCTAGGGCTGGTTGGCGCCAATATCTATTCGGTGATCCGGCAGCTTAAAAAACGCGAGGCCGGTTCTCGGCTGACTACGCGCATGGTATTCCTGTTTGTTTTGGTGGCTTTGGCTCCTGCCGCCATTGTGTTTTATTTTTCGATGCAGTTTTTACATCAGGGCATCGATAGCTGGTTTAATGTGGAAATTGATCGCGCGATGGAGGACGCGCTGGAATTAAGCCAGGCGTCGCTAGATCAGCGCATGCGTTGGCATTTGAAACAGACGCAGCAATTAACCCAGAAGCTCGAAGAGCTTTCAGAAAATAGCGCAACTCTGGAAGTAGATAATTTGCGTGAGTTATCCGGCGCTTCGGAAATGACTTTATTTTCTCGTCAAGGGAGGATTGTAGCATCGAGTAGCATCAATCCGAGCGATATCTTGCCGAGCATGCCGGAAGATCATAGCTGGCTGCAGTTGCGACAGAATAATGAATTTGTGGCTTTGGCGCCTGTGCGTGAGGATGAGCTAATGATCAGGGTGATCGTTAGTGTTCAGACGCAAGAACAAGAGCCTCAGTATTTGCAGGCCCTCTATCCGGTGCCGATCCGGATTGCTGATTTGGCGGATTCGGTGGAGTTTGCTTTTGTCCGCTATCAGGAAATGAATTATCTGCGAGACTCATTGAAACTGAGTTTTTCTTTGGCCTTATCGCTGGTATTGTTGATGAGTTTATTGGCGGCGATTTGGGTGGCTTTCGTCAGTATTCGCCAGATTGTGGCGCCGGTCAAGCAACTGGTAAAAGGAACTCAGGCGGTCGCTTCTGGCTACTATGACCAGCAATTACCAGTCATTGCGCAAGATGACTTAGGTTTTTTGGTGGAGTCTTTTAATAAAATGACCAACCGCATTGCGCTTGCGCGTGATGAAACGCGTCAGGCTAGCGCCGAGGTGGAGAATCAGCGCGCTTATCTGGAAACGATTTTAGCCAATTTGACTGCGGGTGTGATCAGTTTCGATGCGACCTATAAGATTCGCACCGCCAATCAGGCTGCTTACAGAATTTTTCATATTCATGTTAATCATTTTATTGGCCAAACATTAATGGAACTAACGCAAAGTTATGGAGAATTGACGGAGCCGTTAAAGTCTATACAGCGCCTGCTGGAGCAAGCGGATGATATTTGGCAGCAGCGTATCGCTTTTTTGGGGCCGAATGGCCGCCAGGAACTGCTTTGCCGAGGGACGCCGTTGTTTTCTCAAGAAGGTCAGCGGGTAGGGGCGGTCGTTGTGTTTGACGATGTGACTGATTTGATTCAGGCGCAAAAAAATGCCGCTTGGGGTGAGGTGGCGCGCAGGCTGGCGCATGAAATTAAAAATCCATTAACACCGATTCAGCTTTCGGCCGAAAGATTGCAATTGAAGTTGGCGGCTAAATTGGATTCGGCTGACGCGGACATTTTGCAGCGTTCAACCCAAACCATTGTGCAGCAAGTTGAAGCAATGAAAGAAATGGTGGATGATTTTTCTCAGTACGCCAAACCATCCAAGAAGCAGGCGGTCGAAATCGACCTTGCCGATCTAATTCAGGAAGTGCTGACGCTTTACATGACCAAAACAGGCGTACAATTTAAAACCGAATATGACTCTGGTTTACTGATGATAAAAGGCGATCCCGTCAGTATTAGACAAGTCATCCATAATTTGCTGAAAAATGCGCTTGAAGCGATTGATTTCAAAGGACAGATTGAAATTGGCGTACATCGGGTGCAAAAAAATAATACCGACTTTATTGAAATAGCGCTTTATGATGATGGTCCTGGCATTAAAGATGAACAAATCGAGCAAATTTTTGAACCCTATGTTACAACTAAAGCCAAAGGAACCGGTTTGGGTTTGGCGATTGTGAAAAAAATAATCGAAGAGCATGGGGGGGCTATTTGGGTGGACGCCCGCCGAAAAATCGGCGCAGGCTTTATCATCCAACTGCCTGCAACTAATATGAGAGAGAGTACATGAATGCAAACACGCCCCGTATTTTAGTTGTTGATGACGAGCCGGATATTCGCCGCTTAGTCAGCGAAATTCTCGCCGATGAAGGCTATCAAGTGGCAATGGCGGAAAATGCGAACGATGCCCGGGCGTTAAAAAAATCGGTTGATCCCAGCTTAATTTTGTTGGATATCTGGATGCCGGATACTGATGGCATAACCTTGCTTAAAGAATGGGTGGCGGAATCGCCACGGCTTTGTCCGGTTGTGATGATGTCAGGCCATGGTTCGGTGGAGGCGGCTGTCGAAGCGACTAGACTCGGCGCCTACGACTTTTTGGAAAAGCCCTTGTCATTGGCGAAATTGTTGTTGATTGTCGAGAGAGCCTTAGAGGCTAGTCATCTGCAAATTGAAAATGCAGGATTGAAGCAGCAATTGGAGCTTTATATCGAGCCAGTCGGTAAAAGCGCCGCGGTGGCTAGAACAAAAGATCAGCTAAAACGCCTGGCCCAGCATGACGCCCGGGTTTTATTTATCGGGGAGGCCGGCGTAGGTAAAGAGTTATATGCAAGGTATTTGCATAATAACAGTCCTCATCGTGATGGCCCTTTTGTAGATGTTGCCGTCGGTAGTATTGCGCCGGAGAATGCGGCGGTTGAGTTTTTTGGTAAGGAAAGCGGTGGCAAAATATTTCCCGGTTTATTAGAGCGGGCAAACAAAGGCACGCTTTTTTTGGGCGAAATCGGCGGCATGGATAGGGAAACTCAATTAAAGCTGTTAAGCGCATTGGCTTCCAGTTCATTTTTGCGCGTAGGTGGCAGCGAAGCGGTTCGTGTCGATGTTAGGGTTGTGGCCTCAACTCGGATAGCATTGGCAGAAGAGGTCAAGTCAGGCCGTTTTAGACAAGATTTGTATTATTTGCTGAATGAAGTGGCGCTCGAAATTCCGCCGTTACGGGAGCATAGCGAAGACGTGCCGGGATTGCTCAATTTTTATGTCGACTACTTTGTTAAGCACGATAAATTAGCTTTTCGAAAGTTTTCGATGGCGGCGCAGAATTTCCTGCGTAACTATAGTTGGCGAGGCAATGTTAGAGAGTTGAAGAATTTGGTGCAACGTCTGATGATTCTTGGCGTTGGCGAAGATATTGAGTTGGACGAAGTTAAATTGGCGCTTGGAACGGTTAATGCCGATGTGACGTCATCCTCGCTAGTACCCGACTTTTTCAATTTGCCTTTAAAAGACGCCAGAGATCATTTTGAAAAAGCTTATTTGGAATATCATTTTGAGAGAACCGGCGGCAGTGTCGCAAAATTATCTGCGGCAGTGGGCATGGAGCGAACTCATCTCTACCGAAAATTACACTCACTCAATATTAAACTGTAAAATAAGCGCTATAACTTTGCTTGGCCGCCTGCATTAAAGAAATAAAAATTGAAAAAAATAATGAATCCTAGTAGAATTCCACCTCTTTTATTGAGCCTTTACAGAAAGACGAAGTAACGATGAAAACATTTAGTGCAAAGCCAGCAGAAGTAAGGCGCGATTGGTACGTGGTTGATGCAGAAGGAAAGACGCTGGGGCGTTTAGCTTCTGAAATTGCACGTCGTCTTCGCGGTAAACATAAGCCAGAATATACGCCTCACGTCGATACTGGCGATTATATTATTGTCGTTAATGTCGAAAAGATTAGTGTGACCGGAAACAAAGAAAAAGATAAGCTATATCAGCATCATACCGGTTATATCGGAAATCTGAAAACGGTAAGTCTCGGAAAGTTAAGAAAGACACATCCTGATCGCATTCTGACTGCCGCTGTTAAAGGCATGTTGCCTAATAACCCACTTGGGCGGGCGATGTTCAAGAAATTAAAGGTTTATGCAGGTCCCGATCACGGCCATCAAGCGCAACAGCCTAAAGGTTTGGTTATTTAATAAGCGAGTAAGTTCATGGCAACAACCCAATATTACGGAACAGGACGTCGTAAAAGCGCAATAGCTCGTGTCTATGCTAGCGTAGGTACGGGAAAAATTATTATCAATAAGAAATCGATTGAAGACTACTTCGGCCGTAAAACCGATCAAATGGTTTCGCGTCAGCCGTTGGAGTGCGTCAATATGGAAGGTAAATTCGATGTCAATGTCATCGTTAAAGGCGGTGGGCCTTCAGGCCAGGCTGGGGCGATTCGTCACGGCTTGACTCGCGCGTTGATGGAATATGATGAAAATTTGCGTTCGGCGCTCAGAAAGGCGGGCTTTGTGACACGGGATTCGCGTGTTGTAGAGCGTAAAAAAGTTGGTTTACACAAGGCGAGAAAGCGTCCTCAATACTCTAAGCGTTAATTATTTTTGCTTTGAAAAAAAGGCGGCATTCGGATTGAATGCGGCCTTTTTTTATGCTTAAGAAAACGATGATTCTGTATTAGCATCAATTAATTATTAGTTTTTCTTAAATGCTTTTTTTAACTACAAATGTTAGAATCAATATATAAATGATCAATCTTAATTTGACGGATGTCGACAGGTTCTCAAAAAACACTTTACAATCCGCCAGTTCTGGAATTTAAGAGCAGTACTTTTTCGGTTCCTGTGCTGGTTGTATCCAGTAATGACCTCACAATTATCGATGAGCAACTGCAAGCTAAAATTCAGTTGGCGCCTGAGTTTTTTAAAAGCTCGCCTTTAGTTCTTGATCTGCAGGAGCTGAATAAACAAAACGTTGAATTTGATATAGCTCAGCTTATCGAACTCATTCGTGAAGCTGGCTTATTGCCCGTTGGCGTGCGCGGCGGGAATGGACAACAAAACCAGCAAGTGCTTGCGTTGGGGATTCCGGTTTACTCGATAACCAGCAGCGCAGTATCAGCCGGCAATCAAAAACAAAAACCGATTAATATTCAAACCGTGGCGGAAGCCAATAAGGATGCTGCAGACTCAGATGCGCAAGCGAGTTTAAAGACAATGTTAGTGACTCAGCCCGTACGCTCAGGGCAAAGGCTTTATGCCTCTGGCGATTTAGTGATTTTGGCGCAGGTCAGCGCTGGCGCCGAGATTATGGCGGAAGGCAACATTCATGTTTATAGCGCTCTAAGGGGGCGGGCATTGGCAGGCGTGCGCGGCAATGCAGAAGCGCGGATATTCTGTTCGGATTTGCAGGCCGAACTTGTATCGATTGCGGGCACTTATAAGATCAGCGAGGACTTGAGTGCCGTGGTACGCGGAAAACCGGTTCAAGTCTATTTACAAAACGACAATTTAATAATTAAAGATATTTTGTAAAATTTCACTAACGACGAGGAAAGTGGTGTGGCAAGAATTATAGTTGTAACATCTGGTAAAGGGGGCGTGGGTAAAACAACCACAAGTGCAGCTATCGCGATGGGATTGGCAAAAAAAGGCCATAGGACAGCCGTTATCGATTTTGACGTCGGTTTACGTAATCTGGATTTGATAATGGGCTGCGAACGCCGGGTGGTTTATGATTTTATTAATGTTATTAACGGCGAGGCTACGCTCAATCAAGCGTTAATCCGCGATAAAAACTGTAATTTGCTCTATATTTTACCTGCGTCTCAAACTCGGGATAAGGATGCGCTGACCCAAGAAGGCGTTGGTAAAATCTTAGAAGACCTGTCAAAAGATTTTAAATACATTGTGTGTGATTCGCCAGCGGGAATTGAAAGAGGGGCTCATTTGGCGATGTATTTTGCTGATGATGCTTTGGTAGTTACTAATCCGGAAGTTTCTTCGGTTCGGGACTCAGATCGTATGTTAGGCATATTGTCGAGCAAATCGCGCAGGGCGGAGCGTAATCAGGAGCCGATCAAGGAGTATTTGCTGTTGTCTCGCTATTCTCCTGAACGGGTGAAGCTTGGCGAGATGCTCAGCGTTGACGATGTGCAGGAAATTTTATCGCTGCATTTGCTGGGAGTTATTCCTGAGTCGAAATCTGTATTGAATGCGTCAAATGCGGGAGTTCCGGTAATTCTTGATGAAAAAAGCGATGCTGGACAAGCCTACCAGGACATCGTTGCGCGTTATTTGGGCGAAGATCGGCCTCATCGATTCATCGACGATAAAAAGGGGTTTTTTGGCAAGTTATTTAGCCGGAGTCATTAATGAGTCTACTGGATTATTTTAAAATATCGAAAGCAAACTCTGCTTCGCTGGCCAAAGAAAGGTTGCAAATTCTGGTTGCTCACGAAAGATCCTCAAGAAATCAACCCTCTTATCTTCCGCAATTGCAAAAAGAATTGCTGGAGGTCGTGCGTAAATACATCAATGTCGGGCAAGACGCTATCTCAATCAATTTTGAGCAAGACGATGATCAGGAAACCCTGGAGTTGAATATCGTTTTGCCTGATGCTCAAGTTAAAAACACTTAATATTTTGTTAGACCATTTTTATGGGGGGTACTTATGTTGAATACTATCGGCGATGCTGCAGGCAAAATTTGGCGCTATCTTGATCAAAACGGACCAACAAGCGTTTCTAAATTGACTGCTGAAACTGAAATTAGCAAGAATGAAGTGCAACGAGCCATTGGCTGGTTGCTTAAAGAAGATAAACTGCTGATTGAAATGATTGGCCGAACTGAAACCCTCTCATTAAAGTAACATAATCTTTAGCTTTCAAGCATTTCCGGCCTAAAATGCATTGAAAAAGGCTTTCGTGAGGGATGCTTTGCCGCAACTGACAAATAGTTCTATATGATCTGGCTTGTCAGCTGCGTGCGCTTAGCGTTCCGCCAAAACTCTGGAGGCGCGTTATTTTTGGAATTCTTCTACAGTTTCGTCAGCAGATTTTTCGTTATTTGAAGGTGACGAGGCTGATTCGTCTGCAGTAGGTGGAGTGTTAGCTGAGCTATTGTCATTTGCAGCCGGATCTAGTTTGATGGAGTTAATTAATCTTCTGGCGTCTGGTCCCATAGGCACGCTGTCGTCTACTGACGAAACAATGTTTTTTGTATATAAATCAATAATACGTAACGAAACGTAAGTGTTACGTTTTCCCGGAGCGTACACGCCGCCGACAATGACCGCAGCATTGTAAGACTTTATAATGGTTTTAATTTCATCAGAAAGGTGTAAAGCGCCGCCTTCTTTCATCATGAAAAGATCGATCGGCATTTCCATCCCGACAATTCGATAGCCAGAGTTATGAAAGGAAGAAGCAATCTGGTTTGAAATAATCCGCCCAAAAGCCGACGTTTCATAAAGATTATTGACATTAAGCAAGGTGCTGACCAAGATTAATGAATTTTTAGGTATGGGTCTGGCTGCTTTATCTCTAAGCTCTTCGGTTAAGTCGTTGCTTAACTCGATCAAGTCAGCGTCTTTAACTTCGCTGTGGCGGTGAAATCCGCAACTGCTTAAAGTTAATAAGAATAGGATGGGGAATATAAAAACCTTTTTAAACATGAAATATCTCTGTGCTTGGAATTGCTGATGAACCATTATGGTTTAGGCTAAAAATTTTTTTCGTTTAAATTAACGTATCGTAGGCCTGCAGAAGAGTAGAGGCCAAGGCCCCGGTCTGATCAATACTAGCTTATTGACTGTTGGGCGGCAAGCTTTATGGGCTAATTAAGCTTTCTTATTATCAGATCATTTTAGCGGCTAGGCAATAATTTTTCTGGCTTTAGCTTAAAAAGCTAGTCAATACAGTGGGTTATCCGTTGCATGTTCGCTGCGTCAATGGCCAAAATTAGATCATTTGGCCCAGCGCGAAAGCGCCAAAATAAGTGCTGGTAAAATAAAGCAGCGCTACGGCCAGGCTGGCGGGCATGTTTACTTGTAGCGTTTGTTTGATGATGTAAGTTACCAGGGCAAAATCCCAAATTAACAGCAAACTTAGGACATAATAACTCAAAGCGTCTTCGGTTACGGTAAGCCAAACGGCGACCGGAACAATAAAAAAAGAAACAACGTTGGCGCAAATAAGTATGGCGGTGGTTACTTGGAAGTAGGCGTACAAAGTCTTGTTGAAAAATAGCATCACGCCTACAAACAATAGGGTCAGAAATGTTTCAATAGTGACCTCATAAAATGACTCGATGGGGTCATCGGTCATATTTGCCTGCATGAAATATTCGATAATATAAGATAAGACTAGGTTTTGCTTAAACAGATGCGTCGATCTTTTTAGCTCAAGCGGATTATTTTTAAACCAGCAGAGCTGAATATATTGCTTTAGAGTTTCCATCGCTATACGGAGAGACTAGGCAAAATTTTACTTTAGAGCTGTTCGAGTTAGATTGCGCCTCGCAAAATTCGGGTTTTATGGAAAATCTTTATAACTTTGAGTATCTTGACGTATGCCTAGTATCTCGTCATAGGTGCCAAAACTATCGTTTAAGGATTGAACCAGCTCTTTGGTTTTTTCTACTAACTGGATTAAACGGGTTTTAGTTTTTTTGTTCCAAGCCGGCGGTTCGCTAATAGGCATAATCATGCGGGGAACGGTTAAGTTCTTTTCAAACAAACTAGCCAGATTTTCCGTTAAATGAAGCTCTTTTTGGCGCATAATCAACTGGTTGATAATGGGTTTTGCTTGCATTTTGCTAAATAGAATATGCAAAGGCGCCATAATTACGCACAATGCCAGAAATGACAAGGGACCTAATAGAGGGTCAACAACAGTGGCTAAGACAATGCCGGAATTGATTTCGGCGAATAGGCTCAAGGTTATAATAAAACCCAAGACAACCAGGCTACAAATGTAACTGCGTTCCTTCCATTGAACGGTGGCTTTTTTAAGTTCTAGCATAATAACATTTTCGACATCACCAATGTTTTTTTCCAGTGCATTCAAAATCCGGTAGGTTCTGTCATAAGCAACGTTGATCATGCGTTGGTCGATTTCGGCGTAAGCTAGTTGATTTTGCGACCCGGGGATGCCTGGTTGTTGGCCTGGCAAAACAATAATTTGGCCAGAGGTGAGGCCGATGTCGGCTAGTTTTTTTTGCCAAGATGCGATTAAATCGGTATTGCTGGTGGGAAAAAATGTTGCTGCCGGCGCGTCTATCAGATAGACAAACTTATTGGAATCTTGGTGTGCGTTGATGAGTTGAATCAGCTCATCAACTAAAGGCGTTGTCGCGTCCAAAATGTCGGTGAAGACGAGCACCAGATCTGAATGCTCAATGACATGTTTGGATAAAAACGAAATAGCTGGAGTAGATTGAGCGATGCCAAAATTAGGGGCGTCAATAAATAGTTTGCCTTTTAAGCGATCGCTATGAACGGTTTTTATTTCCAGATAAGAATTGATTCTAACGCCTTCGCCGGGCTGTTGTTGATCGATTTTTCGGCTGATTTGGTAGAACGGATAACGCGGATCAACATCTAATGCAGTCCCGGGCAAAGTGGTTGAGGTTGGCTGATTATTGTTTAATAAAACAGAAAATTTGTGGCTGGCGGCTTGAATGCCGGATACTAGCTGTTCTGAGCCCAAATAGCTATTAATGAACCGGGATTTAGCCGTTGAATTGCCGCCAATCAAACTGACAATCGGCCACCATGAGTTTTTGCAAGCAGTAGTGTCATCTGATTCAATAAGGCCGAGATCATATTCGATCTGATCGAGCGCGTGAAACACTTTGGCGGCTTTTAAAAGTACCGGGCTGTCGTTGGCAAAGTTTTTCTCCAGGTTAAGCAGATATTTGCTTGCTGTTTTTTCAGTCATCAGATTGCCACCTTTTATATTTATTGTTATTCAAAGTAAAAGTATACATCGGCTGATGTTGGGATCATACAAAAATCAAGACAAATGATAAAGGTATTTTTCGCGCTCAAGAAAGGCCGTTAAGCAAGAAAACCAAGACATCGGGAAATTAAAAACCTGAATGAGGCGGGCGATTTATAGTATATTTAGCGTTGGCTAAAGTTAGCCTCTAGGGAGGTTTGACGCTTTATTATGATAAAACGGAAAACGCAGTTTGATAGTGGGTTCAGGCTTATAGCGTTGTTTGTTCTGCTGCAAATGTTGATGGCTTGTTCGGTGCCTATTATTGGGGGTTACGGTTCCGCCGGGCGTTCACGTGAAGAGTTTGAACGCTATGTGGAAGATGTTTTTAAATTGCAAAATCAGGTGACGAGTCAGGTCATGCTGTTATTGGAAAGTGGCGATATCCAATCCGAACAACCGGTCATGAAAGCCGAGCAGCATATGCAGGAAATTTGTAGTCCAATTAATGAATATGCTTCTCGCGATATTGACGGTTTGACGATAGGATTTTTCTTGCGGAGACAGGTGGAGAAATCGGCCGAAGATTGTGACAAGGCCGCTCATGAGGTGACGGTATTGTTGAAGCAGATTGAATTATGATTTAATGCTTATTGAATTTATCGGCTATCTTGGCTTAATAATCCGCTCAGTTATTTTTACTTCAGACCATCTCTAGTCTGTTTTATTTGCTTAGAGTCTTGACATGACGATTGAAACAGAAGTGTTGCAGCGCTATTCAGCCGGCGCGGCCAATAAACAGGCCGAATTATGCTGTCCGGTCGATTACGATCGAGAATTGTTGGCTATTCTGCCGCAGGAGATTATAGATAAAGATTACGGCTGCGGCGATCCGTCGCGCTATGTCAAACCGGGTGACATTGTGCTCGATCTAGGCTCCGGTTCCGGTAAAATTTGCTATATGGCGGCGCAATTGGTTGGCGAGCATGGCAAAGTAATCGGAATTGACATGAACGACGACATGCTTGCCTTGGCGCGAAAATATCAGCCTGAAATGGTTAACAAACTGGGATCGAGCAGAGTCGATTTTCTAAAAGGCCAAATTCAGGATTTGGCGCTAGATCTTTCGGCGTTGGATGTTTATCTTGCTCAACACCCAGTGCGGAAAGCCGAAGACATTATTGCTTTGCGCGCATGGCAGGAAAAGCAGCGCGCAAAGGCGCCGTTAATCGCTGACAACTCGGTAGATCTAGTGGTGTCCAACTGCGTGCTTAACCTCGTTCATGATGATGACAAAGAGCAGTTGATTCGGGAAATTTTTCGTGTAGTGAAGCCGGGTGGCCGCGTGGCCATTTCAGACATTGTTTGCGATGAGTCGGTACCCGCGTCTTTAAAAGCCGATTCGCAGCTTTGGAGCGGTTGTATTTCGGGTGCTTTGCAAGAATATGATTTCTTGGCGGCTTTTTTACGATCGGGTTTTATCGGTGTTAGCTATGATAAATGGGAAAGTCGGCCCTGGCAGGTGGTAGAGGGTTTGGAGTTTCGCTCGGTTACCATTACTGCAGTGAAGCCAGAGCAAGCGCCTTGCATTGATAAAGGTCATGCCGTCATTTATCGCGGGCCTTATTCCAAAGTCTATGATGATGATGGGCATGTTTATTTGCGCGGCAAACGCATGGCGGTTTGTGAGCGCACCTATCGATTATTGACTGGAGATGTTTACAACGATGCTTTTATTGGGATTCCGCCTGCTTATGAAACTGAAGGTAAGCTTTGGGATTGTGCTACGGGATCCTTGCGTTCAGCTGCCGAAAGCAAAGGCAGTCAGCACCAGAACAAATGTTCGCCAGGCAGTGATTGTTGCTGATAAAGGGCTTTGACGACCTTAAACTGTAGTAGTTCAAACCTAATCTGACAATTTCCGCGCTTTAACTTTTAGTTTTTTGCACAGGTCTGTGCTATTGGGCTGAGAATCCCTTTCTTGCTTTTTACTATCAAGCCGATGTAGCTCAGTTGGTAGAGTAACTGATTCGTAATCAGTAGGTCGCGGGTTCGACTCCCGCCATTGGCTCCATTAAATCAAAGGGTTAGGTTTAATTGACTAAGCCTTTTTTATTGACTGTAGTAAATTTGTCTCAGGTTTTGCATTGCCAGCGTATTCTTCCAAATGCTTGCTGGATAAATGCGCATACCGCAACACCATAGTCAAATCAGCCCAGCCCCCCAATTCTTTCAAGACTTGTAAGGGTGTCCCATTTTGTACATGCCAACTGGCCCAGGTGTGTCTCAGGTCATGCCAGCGGAAATCCCCAATGCCTGCCCTGACTAAGGCCTGTATCCAGGATGTCACAGTGGTGGGTTACCCTATCCAGCAAGGCGGTGGTCATTTTTTCATCGCCAAAGACTTGCATCCATTCGGCGAAGTTGAGGTTGGTGGTAATAATCAACGAGGTTTTC